>Ga0209515_10002360_pt1 | contig 29259 bp, 23 predicted proteins | sample Subgroupgradi54m_FD_187454 | JGI IMG/M metagenome (GOLD analysis project Ga0209515, IMG submission 187454) | Subsurface groundwater microbial communities from S. Glens Falls, New York, USA - GMW60B uncontaminated upgradient, 5.4 m (SPAdes)... ... | reverse complement strand
AGAAGATCGGAAGCCATGCCATAAAATACCTCCACCAGCCTCTTTTTGCAAAATATTTGTGACACAGTAGAACTAAGTCACGTGCAATTCACCAATTCCATATCCGTAGCGGGGGCGATCCTGATGGGATCGTTCGGCTTCGTACTGATCTGGTTCGCCCTACGGAGCGGATTCCGCAAACAAGCCAAGGAAGGCAAAACTTCCGGCGGCCGTTTCCATCGGGATGTGGATCGGCTTTTCTCCGATATCTCCAAAGGTTTGCGGTTCCTATCCACTCAAGGTCGATTCACCGGGATGGCGTTGATGCGGGAAAAACAAGAAGAGGTTGAGCGGCAGCTGTCCGAGCTGCAAGGGCGCCTGCGTCACCTGGAAGACGGAGTTCGGGACAAGTATGAAGCCAGGGCCCATCGGATTTTGGCCCAGGCGGCCCGTTTCGGCATAACTTTGCCCCCTCCATAACGCGATACAGGCGGAAATTCCCGACTTTTCCTATATTTAGGGGCTTTTCAAAGGCAGGCCCCATGGATTCTATTTCGAACGGCAGCTCGAACGACAGCCTGAGCGCCAACGATTTGGCGGAAAAGAGCCTGGCGGGCGAGGAATTGACCCGGGAGGAAGCGTTCGCCGTTCTGGAATGGCCCGATGAAGATATCCTGACTTTGATGCAGTCCGCCTTCAAGGTGCGCCATGCCGCCTTCGGGAAAAAAGTCCGGCTTAATTACCTGGTCAACATTCAGAGCGGCATCTGCCCCGAGGATTGCGGCTATTGTTCCCAGTCGAGCATTTCCGACGTGCCCGTGGAGAAGTACAAGCTGATGACCCCGGAAGAGGTGGAATCGGCCGCCGAGAAGGCCGTGGCCAACAAGGCCGCCCGCCTGTGCATGGTCGCCTCCATGCGCGGCCCTTCGGACAAGGACGTGGCCGGCGTGGCCCAGGCCATCCGCCGTGTCAAGGAACGCTTTCCGCAATTGGAACTCTGCGCCTGCTTGGGGCTGCTCAAGGACGGCCAGGCCGACACCCTGAACGCCGCGGGCGTGGACGCGTACAACCACAATCTCAATACCAGCGAACGCCACTACGGCGAAATCTGCTCCACCCACGGTTTCTCGGATCGCCTCGACACGGTGCGCAAGGTGCGCGAGGCCGGCATTTCGTCGTGCAGCGGCGCCTTGTTCGGCATGGGCGAAACCCGCGAGGACATCTTGGACGTGGCCATGCGCCTGCGCGAACTAGGCGTGGATTCCATCCCGGTCAACTTCCTTATCCCTTTCAAGGGCACGCCCCAGGGCCATCGCGAAGAGCTCACGCCGGTCTATTGCCTCAAGATCCTGGCGCTGTTCCGCCTCATCAATCCCTTCAGCGAAATCCGCATCGCCGGCGGCCGCGAGTTGCATTTGCGCAGCCTGCAACCGCTCGGACTCTACGCCGCCAACTCCATCTTCGTGGGCGACTACCTGACCACGGAAGGCCAGGCGGGATCGCTGGATCGGGAAATGATCCGGGACATGGGGTTCGAAATCGTGGGCGAGGACGCGGGCGAAGGCGCGGCGGTACCTTTGGTCGACCGCGTCACCTTGACGTCCCGGCAGGTCCGCCAGGCCAAGTAGGGTTCGCGGGACGCGCACCGGGCCGCCCTGGGAAACCCGCTCCGAAGCATTATGATAGTCATCGTCGATTATAAAGCCGGCAACCTCACTTCGGTGAAGCTGGCATTGGCCGAAGTGGGGGAGGACTCCGTTATCTCCTCCGATCCCGCCGTGATTGCCGCGGCAGATCACCTGATTTTCCCCGGGGTCGGCGCGGCCGGTTCCGCGATGGAAGAGTTGAATCGATTGGGTCTGGGACCGGTGCTTAAAGCGTATATAACGACAGGAAAACCGTTCCTAGGCATTTGCGTGGGTTGCCAGATCATCATGGATTGGAGCCTGGAGGACGGACGGACGCCGTGCCTGGGCATCATACCCGGCGGCACGGACATCTTCCAGGCCGCTCCCGGCGCCAAAGTCCCGCATATGGGCTGGAACCAGGCGCGCTTCACCAAGCAAGCGGTATCCGGGCGCGGGCCACGGCATCCGCTTGTCCTGGGTATTCCGGATCGCAGCGAATTCTATTTCGTGCACAGCTACTTTCCCCTGCCGGCCGATCCGGAACACGTCCTCGCGCTAACCGATTACGGCGGCAAGGCCTTCGCGTCCATCCTCGGATCGGGCAACATCGTCGCCTGCCAGTTCCACGTTGAGAAAAGCGGGAAGTGGGGGCTGGCCCTGCTGAAGAATTTCTGCAAGTGGGACGGCGCTCTCGAGGGCTTCGGGGTATGCTGACCAAACGCCTGATCGTCTGCCTGGACGTGCGTAACGGCAAGGTTACCAAGGGCGTGAAGTTCAAGGAAAATATCGATCTGGGCGACCCGGTGGAGATGGGCCGCAAGTACTACCAGGAGGGCGTGGACGAGCTGGTGTTCTACGACATCATGGCCTCGGCCGAGAAGCGCCCCATCGACATCGAGATGGTGCGCGCCGTGGCGCGCAAGGTGTTCATCCCCTTTTCCGTGGGCGGCGGTATCCGCAACCTGGACGATATGCGCGCCGTGCTCCTGGCGGGCGCGGAAAAGGTGAGCGTGAATTCCCTCGCGGTCCAGAACCCGGAGATCATCGGCCAGGGTGCCCGCGCCTTCGGCAAGCAATGCATCGTGCTGGGCATGGACGCCAAGAAAACCGATCTTCCGGGCCTGCCCTCCGGCTACGAAGTGTTCGTCCAGGGCGGCCGCAAGGCCATGGGTATCGATGCCATCGAATGGGCCAAGCGCGCGGTTTCGCTGGGCGCGGGCGAAATCTGCGTCAACTCCATCGACGCCGACGGCACCAAGGACGGCTACGAACTGACCCTGACCCGCCTGATCGCCGAAGCCGTGGACGTCCCCGTCATCGCCTCCGGCGGCGCCGGCACTCCCTCGCACTTGGTTGACGTGTTCAACAAAGGCAAGGCCGACGCGGGCCTGGTCGCCTCCATGGTGCACTACGGTACTTACACGATCCCGGCCATCAAGGCCGAACTCTCCGCCGCGGGCATCCCCGTGCGCGCAGCCACCTAATTCTTTCCCCGCGAAGTGCCCTCGCGCACGTTCTCTCTCCAATTGAAGGGTTAACTTCGCTCTGTTAGCGCCCTTCGCTTTTTGAGGGTGCCCCGCCTGCCTGTAGCTACAAAGTAGCAGCGGAGGATGTAGCTACAAAGTAGCGACGGAAGGTGTGGCTACAAAGTAGCGACAGAGGAGTTGGGTGCGGCTGGAGGTGGGATGAGGTTGCCAAAGAGGGAGTTGTTGCGCGCGATTGGTGAGGCTTCGCGCGAGTTCCGGACCGAAGAGGAATTCAAAGAGGCATTCCGGAACGGCAGGCTTGGGTGGTCGGAGATCCATCGGTACTATGACTGGAGGGATGCCGAAAAAAAGGATGGCCGGGCGAGCTTTCGAATCAGTAGCGTCGATCTGATGAAGTTGAAGGCGTTGGCGCGGATCCAGGGGAAAAAGTTCCACGCCTATGTGGGGGAAATCCTGAAGCGGGAAATCCACTTTCAGGAGGACCGTTTGGCGGCAGGGGTGCCCGCGGAATGATGGACGGACAAGCAAGCTTGGGACCCCTTGGAAGCGGCGTTAGAATGCCCCGCCGTTGGCCCCAGCCGCCCATCCTCGTTTTTCCTCCGGCTCCTTCCTTCCGTGAATCCCAGCCCCGGTTTGACTATCTTTCCCCCCGCAACCTCAGGAGCATTCCGTGGAAGAAATCACCAATCTGAAGGCCCGTGTCGACCGCCTATGGGGGTATCTTTGACCTGGCCCGCAAGCTGGAAGAAATAGCGCTTTTAGAACGCTCCGCCTCGGAACCGGGATTCTGGTCCGACATCGCCAAAGCCCAGAAAATCCAGAAGCAGATGAAGACCCAGCAATGGTGGGTCGATGAATGGACCTCCCTGGACCACCAGGTGAAAGAACTGGAGATGTTGGCCGAGATGGCCAAGGAGGACAAGGACGAGGCGACCCTGAAGGAAGCCATCGCGTCCGCGACGCCGCTCGAGGCCAAGGTCCGCGAGCTGGAGCTCAAGAAGATGCTCAGCGGCGAGAACGACGAGAAGCCCGCCATCCTCAGCATCCATTCCGGCGCCGGCGGCACGGAGTCCCAGGATTGGGCGCGCATGCTTTTGCGCATGTACGTGAGCTGGATGCAGAAGCGCGGCCTCAAGTTCGAAATCCTGGATGAGCAACCCGGCGAAGAAGCCGGCATCAAGGGCGCCACCATCGAAGTGGCCAGCGAATACGCCTTCGGCTACCTGCGATCGGAAATCGGCGTGCACCGGTTGGTGCGCATTTCGCCGTTCGACTCCAACGCGCGGCGGCACACCTCTTTCGCGGCCGTGTACGTGTACCCGGAAGTCGAGGAAGTGGAATTCGAGCTCAACGAGAGCGACATCAAGGTGGACACCTTCCGCGCCGGCGGCGCGGGCGGCCAGCACATCAACAAAACGGACTCGGCCGTGCGCATGACCCATCTTCCCACGGGAATCGTGGTCTCGTGCCAGAGCGAGCGCAGCCAGCACAAGAACCGCGCCAGCGCCATCAAGATGTTGCGGGCCCGCGTCTACCAGAAGCACCAGGACGATGAGGCGGCCAAGCGCGAATCCAAGCTGGCCTCCAAGCTGAAGATCGAGTGGGGCAGCCAGATCCGCTCCTATGTGCTGCAGCCCTACCAGATGGTCAAGGATGCGCGCACCGATTTCGAGACTTCGGACGCGGAAGGCGTATTGAACGGGAACCTGGACGGGTTCATCAACGCGTATTTGCTGGCCGCGGACGAAGAGCGGCTCAAGGGCACATGAGAATTTTTGAATACGGGAACGCACGATGGAAATGAATGATCAGGTCGAAGCCAGGTTGGAAAAGCTCCGCAAGCTGCGGGAGATGGGGATCAATCCCTATCCATACGGCTTCGCGCCCACCCACGACAGCGCGGCGCTGACGGCGGAAAAGGAAAAGCTCCTGCCCCCTCCCGCAGTCGAAGGCGATTCCGCTCCCGCGGCCACCGGACCGGAGATCGCGTTCGCGGGACGCATCGTGCGCTACAACCTGAAAGGCAAGCTGGCCTTCGTGCATTTGAAGGACGACATGGGCCGCATGCAGATCATGTTCGGCCGGGACGCCGTGGGCGAGCCTTCCTTCGAACTGGTCAAGATCCTGGACATCGGCGATTGGATCGGGGTGAAGGGCAGCATGTTCATCACCCGCGCGGGCGAGTACACCGTGCACGCCAAGACCGTGGAGCTGCTGTCCAAGGCGGTGCGCCCCCTGCCCATCCCCAAGGAGAAGATAGAGAACGGCGTCAAGGTCATCTTCGACGAGTTCAAGGACGTGGAGACCCGGTACCGCCAGCGTTACGTGGATCTGACCCTGAACGACGGCGTGCGCGAGACCTTCAAGAAGCGTTCGCGCATCATCCAGGCCATCCGCAACTATCTGCTCGCCGACAACTACCTGGAAGTGGAGACGCCCATCCTGCAGGCCATCTACGGCGGCGCCAGCGCGCGGCCTTTCCTCACGCATCACAACGCCCTGGACATCCCCCTGTATCTGCGCGTCAGCAACGAGCTGTACCTCAAGCGCCTGATCACCGGCGGCTTCCCCAAGGTGTTCGAGTTCGCCAAGGATTTCCGCAACGAGGGCATCGACCGCACCCACAATCCCGAGTTCACGCTTCTCGAGTTCTATCAGGCCTTCGCCGACTACAACGACATGATGAAGCACTTCGAGAACGTCTACGCCGCGGCCTGCATCGCCGCCAACGGATCCCCGAAGTTCACCTACCAGGGCGAGGAATTCGATCTCACTCCCCCGTGGCCGCGCATGACCGTAAAACAGGCCATCCTCAAGTTCGGCGGCCTGGATGTGGACGCCATGAACGACGACCAGCTCAAGGCCGAACTGGAAAAGGGCCAGATCGAGCTGAAGGGCAAGTACATCCGCGGGCTGGCCATCAAGGCCCTGTTCGAGGCGAAGTGCGAGGCCCAGTTGAAGGGCCCCATCTTCATCATCGATCATCCCAAGGAAAGCACGCCCCTATGCAAGGGCCACCGCTCCGATCCGGATCTGGTGGAGCAGTTCGAGCCCTACATCAACGGCTGGGAGGTGGGCAACGCCTACTCCGAGCTGAACGATCCCCTGGTGCAGCGCAAGCTGCTGGAGGATCAGGTGGACCGCGGCCGCGGCGGGGAGGACGAGACCCATCCCTTGGACGAGGACTTCCTGCGCGCCCTGGAATACGGCATGCCGCCGACGGGCGGGGTCGGGATCGGGATTGATCGGATGGTGATGCTATTGACGGACAGCGCTACGATCAAGGATGTGCTGTTGTTTCCGTTGATGAAGCCGGAATGACCATAGGGGCGATCGGGTAGAAGTCAAAAATCAAAATGCAAAAGTCAAAATGCAAAATGAAGAGTAAGGGCAAAGAGATGCATTACGGTCCGGTGGTCTTCCGCGTTGGGGACGCCATTCCAAATTTTGACTTTTGCATTTTGACTTTTGCATTTTGCGTTCTACTCAGATGAAATACTTTGAATGGTTCATCGCCCGGAAATATTTCTGGGCCCAACGCCGCACCCTGTCCACGGGGCTCATCGCCATGTTCTCGGCGGCCGGCGTCACGGTGGGGACCTGGCTTTTGATCTTCGTGCTCTCGGCCATCAACGGCTTCGAGCATGAGGTCAAGAAGCAGCTGATCGGCAAGGATGCCCATATCGAGGTGACCCAGTACCAGTACGCGCCCATCCGCGGCTACGATTCCCTGGTGCAACGGGTACGGGCATTCCCGCATGTGACTGGCGCCTCCCCGTTCATCATGTCCAAGACCATCATCTCCCGCAAGAAGAACCAGGATGGCATCGTCGTGTACGGCATCGACAGCGCGACGAGTCATGAGGTGATCGGCCTGTCGCGGACCATCTCCCACGGGAAGTACCGCTTCCACGGGCTGACGGATTCGACCGGCCGCAATTTCCCCGGCATCATCCTCGGCTATGCCCTGGCCGCGCGCCTGCAGGCTTCCATCGGGGACAAGGTGTTCCTGGCGGACTTCACCGGTTCCGGAGAACTGGGCTCTTCCGGGTTCGCCCCCAAGATCGCGCCCTTTATCGTGGCGGCCACCTTCGAGTCCGGCATGTACCAGTTCGACGAATCCCTGGCCTACATCTCCCTGGATGACGGGCAGAAGCTGTTCGAGATGCCGGGCGCGGCGACCGGCCTGCAATTGCGCGTGGACGACCCGTACGCCAGTGGTCCCATTTCCCGGGACCTGGAGGACGCCCTCGGCTTCCCTTACCGGGCCCTGGACTGGCAGGCCAAGAACTACACGCTCATCAAATGGATGGCCTACGAGAAGATCCTGGTGGGCCTGGCGCTGGGCATCATCATCATCATCGCCGCGTTCAACATCATCTCCTCCTTGGTGATGGCCGTGAACGACAAGGTGCGCGAGATCGGCATCCTGCGCGCCATGGGCGCTACCCGCCGCGGCATCCTGCGCATCTTCATCCTGGAAGGCATGCTCATCGGCGTGGCCGGATCCCTGACGGGAACGGCCTTGGGCCTGCTGAGCTATTGGCTGCAAAGCCGTTACGGCATCATCCAGCTTCCCGGCGACGTGTATTTCGTGACCGTGTTGCCGGTGGAATTGCGCCTGACCGACGTCGTGTCCGTGCTGGTGGTGACCAATTTCCTGTGCGGCATCGCGACCATCCTGCCGGCCATCAAGGCATCCCGGCACGACCCCGTGGAGGCCATCCGCCATGAGTGAAGCGCTGCAAGCCGCGCGCACCGCGGCCGCGACCGCCGGGACGCCGTTGATTTCCGTCGAACAGATCCAGAAGGTCTTCATCGAAACCGGGACGCGCATCGAGCTGTTCCGCAACCTGGATTTCACCATCGCCTCGGGTGATTTCGTGGCCATCAAAGGCGCCTCGGGAGTGGGTAAGAGCACCCTGCTGCATATCCTTGGCATGCTCGATCGTCCTACCGAAGGCCGCGTGCTCTTCAAGGGCAAGGACACCAGCGGCCTCACCGATAAGAGCCTGAGCGCCATCCGCAACCAGGAGATCGGTTTCGTGTTCCAGTTCCACCATCTGCTTCCGGATCTGACCGTGAAGGAGAATGTGCTGATGCCCAAGCGCATCGCCGGCGGCCTGCGCCGCGCTGACGAGGAGCGCGCCCTGGAACTGATCCGCATGGTGGGCATGGACCACCGCCTCAAGCATCTGCCCGCGGAACTCTCCGGCGGCGAACGCCAGCGCATCGCATTGGCCCGCGCCCTGATCAACAATCCCGGCATCCTGCTCTGCGACGAGCCTTCGGGCAACCTGGACGTCAAGAATTCCGAGCACCTGCACGCGCTGCTGACGGATCTCAACAAGCGCCTGTCGGTCGCCATCCTGGTGGTGACGCACGATCTGAGCCTGGCCGCGTTGGCGAGGCGGGTCTATATGATGGAAGGCGGGGGGCTTTCGGTGGAACGATAGGGTTGAACTCAAAATGAAAAAGTCAAAATGCAAAACTCAAAAGTGAAAAAAGGGGAGAAACCCGGCGCCCGGCAGCGACCAGCGGCCATCGAACCAGGGCGATTCTTATTTTTGCATTTTGACTTTTTCATTTTGCATTTTGACTTCTAAACAATCGACCCCAATGGATAACTTCCCCGTCTGCACCCATTGCGGCTTCACCTTCGGCGAATACCGCGCCCGCGGCCTCCTGGGCTGCCCCCATTGCTATACCGGTTTCGGAGAGGCCCTGCAGGCGGACATAGCCTGGCTGCATCAGGCCCTGGCCTTTACGAATGAGGCGGGGAACGAGACGGCACAGGATGCCGTCGCCCGTGCGGCATCTGAATCGGTTCCCGCAACAGCTCCCGCCGCGGATTCTTTGGCCCGCTGGCGCGAACAGATCGCCGAGGCCGTACGCGCCGAGAACTACGAGGAGGCCGCCCGCCTGAAACGGCTGCTGCGAGAACTGGGTTCCGCGGGATCGGGACCCGGCCTTGGGCTGGCCTGACCTCGCCGCCGGCCCCCTGTCCTGGGTCGTCCACCCCGCGGGCCGGGATCGTAACGGAGATGTTACCCAGGCGGTGATCTTCACCCGGGTGCTGGGCTACCGCAACTTCGCCGGTTTCCCCTTCGTCGTCTCCGCCCCGCCCAACGCCTGCGCCGCCGTCGCCGACAAGGCTCTCGACTTGATCGCGAAACGCGGCGGCCTGGAGATTCTACGCCTGGGCGACCTGCCTCCGCGGGCCATCCGCGTGTTGCGCGAACGGGAGATCCTGCCCTTGCGCGCGACGGCTTTTCCCGGCAAGCGGGGTTACAAATACGCCGCAATCGCTTCAGCCGGAGAGGAGTGGATCCTGGTCAACGAAGTGGAGCATGCGACCTTCGGCCGTATCTTTCCCGGCGCTCCCGCGCCTGCTGACTTCGCGGCCGCCTATCCGGTTCCCGAAGAGGCGCCGGATCGGAAACCCTGGGCTTGGTCCCCGGCGTTCGGATATCTCGCATCGGATCCCGCGCGTTGCGGCCCCGGTCTTTCCGTGGAATGCCTCGTCCATCTTCCCGGCCTCGCCCTGTCGCGGCAATTGCCGCAGGCCCGCAACTATCTCGTCGCCGCGGGCGCGGGATTCAGGCCCATCGCCGCTTTCACCCCCAACTCCGCCGTTTCCGGCGACGCCGATGCGGGACTTTTCCGGCTTAGCCTGCCCGGACGGCTGGGGAAAAACGTAAGCGAGGTTTACCGGGAATTTTTGGGAACCGTCGAACCCGTGTTGCGCAGGGAAAATGAGGCGCGGAACCTGTGCCTGGAAAAACATCATAAAAGGCTTGAAGTCAGGATCCAACAGTCTCTCCGGTTTCTCGCGGGAAAGGGCCCGATGGCCTACGCAGGCATGCTGGCGGCGGCCTCCTTCGCCAAGCTGGGCGCCGGTTTGGGGATGGCAAGCCCCAAAATAGCGGGGATACTGGAAGAACTGCGCATCAGGGCGGCGAGTGGTCACCTTGCGGTTAGTTCCGGACGCGATTTGTCGCAAGAAGAAGAGGACTTTTCCCGGGCGAATGTTGTAAGATCATACTTGGAAGCAGAGGGTGGAGAAATCCATTAAAGATTGGGAATTTAGGGGATAACAAGTATTTTATCCATTGGTTGAGAAGGGCCGGAATACTCCGGCCCAACGGAGCAAAAAAATGAACGGCATGTTTACGGATAGAGTGAAGAAGGTCATGCAGCTGGCGCGCGAGGAATCCGTGCGGCTCGGCAACGACTACGTCGGCACCGAACACCTGCTGCTCGGCCTTATCCGCGAAGGCGATGGTGTGGCCGTGGCCGTTTTGAAAAACCTCGGGATCGATCTCGACGATCTGGCCCGTAACATCGAGAAGTCCATTTCGTCCTCGGGCGGGATGATGACCATCGGCCAGATGATCCCCTTCACGCCCCGCGCGAAGAAGGTGCTGGAGATCGCCGCGCAGGAAGCGCGCTCCATGAGCCACAAGTACATCGGCACCGAGCATCTGCTGCTCGCCCTGATGAAGGACCATGAGTCCGCCGCCGCCAACGCCCTCGCCAGCATCGGCGTGGAATACGAACGCGTGAAGGAAGAGATCGAACGCGTGCTCCGCGGCGGCGACGCCCAGAGCGGCACCGACTTCGCCGGTTCGCGCAAGAAGAGCAAGACCCCGTTCCTGGATCATTTCGGCCGCGACCTCACCGAGCTCGCCCGCCAGGGCCAATTGGATCCCATCATCGGCCGCGGTCCGGAAATCGAACGCGTCATCCAGATCCTGTCGCGCCGCAAGAAGAACAACCCGGTCCTCATCGGCGAACCCGGCGTGGGCAAGACCGCCATCGTGGAAGGCCTGGCCCAGAAGATCGTCGAGCGCAACATCCCCGAGATCCTGGAGAACAAGCGCGTCGTCACCTTGGACATGGGCAGCATCGTGGCCGGCACCAAGTACCGCGGCCAGTTCGAGGAACGCCTCAAGTCGCTCATGACCGAGCTGCAGAAGAACGACAACGTCATCATCTTCATCGATGAGCTTCACACCATCGTCGGCGCCGGCGGATCCGAAGGATCCTTGGACGCGTCCAACATCTTCAAGCCCGCCCTGTCGCGCGGCGAGTTCCAGTGCATCGGCGCCACCACCCTGGACGAGTACCGCAAGTACATCGAAAAGGACGGAGCCCTGGAGCGCCGGTTCCAGACCATCCTGGTCGACCCGCCCTCACTCTCGGAAACCCTCCAGATCATCAAGGGCCTGCGCGCCAAGTACGAGGCCCATCACAAGGTCACGTACACGGAGCCCGCCCTCGACGCGTCCGTGCGCCTGTCGGACCGCTACCTGTCCGATCGCTTCATGCCGGACAAGGCCATCGACATCATCGACGAGGCCGGCGCCCGCGTGCGTCTGGCCAGCCTCTCCATCCCGCCCGAGCTCCGTAACAAGGAGCTGGAACTGGAAGCCGTGGTCAAGGAGAAGGAAGCCTCCGTCGAAAATCAGGATTATGAAACCGCCGCCTCCCTGCGCGACACCCAGGAAAGCCTCAAGGCCGAGCTGGAGGAGATGCGCAAGAAGTGGCGCGAGCAGAAGCGCGAAGAACGTCTCATTGTGGACGAAGAGGCCATCCAGGAAGTGGTCGCCAAGATGACCGGCATCCCGCTGGCCAAGATGGCCAACCAGGAAAGCCAGCGCCTGCTCAACATGGAGAAGGAGCTGAACCAACGCGTGGTCGGCCAGGACAAGGCCATCGAGGTCATCTCCAAAGCCATCCGCCGTTCGCGTTCCGGCGTGCATTCGACCAAGCGTCCCATGGGCAGCTTCATTTTCCTGGGCCCCACGGGCGTGGGCAAGACGGAATTGGTGAAAGCCCTGGCGGCGTTCCTGTTCGAAACCGAAGACGCGCTCATCCGCATCGATATGTCCGAGTACATGGAGAAGTTCGCGGTCTCCCGCCTGGTGGGGGCGCCTCCGGGATACGTCGGCTACGAAGAAGGCGGCCAGCTCACCGAGAAGGTGCGCAAGAAGCCCTACAGCGTGATCCTGCTGGACGAAATCGAAAAGGCCCATCCGGACGTGTTCAATATCCTGCTGCAAATCCTGGATGACGGCCAGCTGACCGATTCCTACGGCCGCAAGGTGAACTTCAAGAACACCCTGATCATCATGACGTCCAATCTGGGCGCGCGCGATATCAAGAAGGGCGTGGGCCTCGGCTTCGGCAAGGACGACCTCGATACCGAATACGAACGCATGGAGAAGATGGTCCGCGAAGAGGTGAAGAAGTCCTTCAACCCCGAATTCCTGAACCGTCTGGACGATCTGGTCGTGTTCCGCGCCCTGGAAAAGCGCGACATGGGACGCATCGTGGAAATCCTGGTGGCCGAGTTGGAAAGCCGCCTCAGCCCCCGCGATATCAAGGTCCAGATTTCGGATTCGGTCCGGGACCTCATCGTGGAGAAGGGCTTCGATCCGCAACTGGGCGCGCGTCCGCTGCGCCGGGCCATCCAGAAACTCATCGAGGATCCGCTCGCGGAGGAAATCCTGCGCGGCAAGGTCACGGACAATTCCGTGCTCAAAGTGGGCCGCAAAGGCGACACCCTGACCTTCACCCCCGGCGCGTCGACCAAGCCCGCCGCGGCCAAGAAGGACGAGAAGGATGCTCCCGAGGCCAAGGGCGCTGAAGTCAAAGGAGCCGAAGTCAAAGGTGAGTAGCTTGACAGGTTGGTGAAGCGAGGAGCGTGGAGTTCGGCTTTGCGAGCTCCACAGCGACGAGCCCGATTACTATTACTATCGGAAACCATCAATGAATACAAGGCGCCGGGCTCACCACCCGGCGTCTTTTTTTATGCTCACCCCAAATCGTATGGCGTCTGCACGCAATGGTAGTGGCGGACCTGCGTTCCGCCATGGAGGAATCGCGCCTCGGATTCCGCGCCTTAGGGCCCGCTAACGACCCATTGGAGAGGCTTTTATCTATATTATTCCGGTTTCCAACCGGGAAGGCGTTTTGACCCTTTTAAAGCATTGTTCCGCTCTTTTTCTCCTATTTCTGGCGGTCTCACCTTCCTCGGCCCAGACTCTCGGCCCCCAGCCCTTCCGAAGCCCGGTCAAGGAAGTCAAGATCGCCGATATCCGCGTCGAAGGCAACAAGACCGTGGACAAGTCCCTGATCATCCGGACCGTCCAGGTGGAAAAGGGGGAGGAATACCTGCCTCCCGTACTCCGCCAAAAGGTACAGGCCTCGGTCGCATCCCTGAGCAAGCTGGCCCTGTTCGCGGACATCAAGGTCGACATCGACTACCCCGACTCCGCCGACGGCGCCATCCTCACTTTCGGCGTTTCCGAACTCCCCACCTTGGCCCGCGCCGAGATCAAGGGCAACGACAAGATCAAGAAGGATGACCTCAAGGACGCCATGGATCTGCTCGACGGGCAGGTATATTCCCGCAGCGCCGTGGAGCGCAACCGCCAGAAGATCCTGGACCATTACCATAACAAGGGTTACCTGCTCGCCTCCGTCGACGTCGAGGAAGGCTTGGAAGCCGAGACCGGCCGCAAGACCGTGACCTTCAACGTCTCCGAAGGCAAAAAGGTGCGCGTCCGCTACGTCACCTTCGCGGGCAACAAGCACGTCAAGGACAAGCAGCTCCGCAAGAAAATCCCCACCAAAGAGGACCGCTGGTGGCGCGACGGGGATTTCAAGGAGGATGAATACCGCCTGGGCCTGGATTCCCTGGTCGACTATTACCGCGAGCTGGGCTACCTGGACGCCTCCGTGATGGGAGAAAAGATCAACTACACCGCGGACAAACGCTACATGGACATCCGCATCAACGTGACGGAAGGCAAGCGCTACCGCTTCGGCCGCGCCACTTTCATCCACAACAACATCGTCGAGGACGCCGCCCTCAAGGCCCAGGTGCTGCTGGACTCCGGCGAAATCTTCAACATGAAGAAATTCGAAGCGACCAAGTTCCAGGTGCAGTCCTTGTACCGCGAAGAAGGCTACCTCTTCATGGACATGCAGGATCAGTTCGCCTATCGGGACTCGGTGGTGGACGTGACCTTCACCATCAAGGAAAACAGCATCGCGCATATCCACCTGGTGGACATCCGCGGCAACTCCAAGACCAAGGACAAGGTCATCCGCCGGGAAATCAAATTGTTCCCGGGCGACATCTTCCGCCAGTCCCTGATCATGCGCGCCCAGCGCGACATCATGCAGCTGGCGTTCTTCGACAATGTCGAGCCGAACATCGAACAGGTCAAGGACGGCGACCCCAGCGACGTGAACCTGGTGATGAAGGTTTCGGAGAAGCAGGCGGGCACGGGAACGGTTTCGGCGGGACTCGCTTACAGCCAGCGCGACGACCTTGTCTTTACTACGGGTCTACAGGTTCCGAACTTCCTGGGTAACGGCCAGCGGGCGGACTTAAGCTTGGAATACGGCCCTCAGAAGAAGCTCGGATCAATCGGTTTTACCGAGCCCTGGTTCCTGGACACCCCGACCCTGGTGGGCGGCAGCATCTTCTACAGCTACCAGCGCGCTCTGCGCGATGTGGACCATGACTACACCCGATACGGCCTGCGCCTCAACCTGGGCCGCCGCCTCACCTGGCCGGATGATTATTTCACTGTCAGCGGCAGCTACAACCTGACCGAGAACGACAACGGACTCACCACCAATTCCAATTCCCTGATTATCCCTTCGGGCCTGGAATCCTCCTTGCATCTGACCCTGACCCGCGACGACAAGAACCTGCCCTTCTTCCCCTCGGAAGGCTCGCTGTACCGCTTGACCTACAGCCGGGTGGGCGGTCCCCTGGGCGGCGACTTCGACTACCATCAGGTGGAGAGCAAGGTGAACTGGTGGTTCCCGACCATCGAGAAGCTGGTCCTGGGCGTGTCCACGGAGTTCGGCATGCTGCTGGGCGGAAACATCCAGAACTACGACCTGTTCCAGATGGGCGGCGTGCTGGGATACCAGGGTAAGATGCGCGGTTACGACCCCGGCAGCATCGGCGCGGCGCGCATCGGACGCAGCTATTTCTCTTTCGTCACCGAGCTGACCTATCCCGTTGTGGAGAACACCTTCTACCTGCTGAGCTTCTACGACGTCGGCAACGTATTCGGCAACATCCCCAAGTACGACCCCATCCTGGGCAGCGGCTATTACAACACCATCTCCAAGAACGGCGTGCCGGATCCTTGGGAGGAAATCGACTTTTCCGACCTGCGCCGTGATCTCGGCTTCGGCTTCCGCCTGGTGATTCCCCTGGTGGCGCCCTTCGGCATGGGCTTCGACTTCGGCTGGCCTTTGGATGATATTGAGACCTACGACGGACAACGGGTGCAGAAGGTCGGCCACTCGCCCGTGGTCAATTTCGTGATTGAGCAAGGATTTTAAGGAGGAACGATGAACAAGATGATATTGGCACTGGGACTTCTTTTCGCCGGAATGGCTTATTCCAGCGACCTGAAGATCGCCCATGTGGACTCGAAGCTGGTGTTCGACAAGTACGCGGATACCAAGAAGGCCCAGAAGGAATACGATAAGCAGGTGCAGAAGTGGGAGCAAGACGCGGCCACCAAGCAGAAAAGCCTGATGGAGCTGAAGGACAAGCTGGAGAAGCAGTCCCTGATGCTCAGCGATGAGAAGAAGAAGGAGATGGAGGCGGACTTCCTCAAGAAGAAGAGCGAGTACGAGCAGTTCGTGCAGCAGATCTACGGCAAGGACGGCGCCCTGTTCCAGAAGAACGAGGAGTTCTCCGGGCCCATCATCCAGAAGATCAAGAAGACCATCCAGGACGTGGCGAATCAGGAAGGCTATGACATGGTCTTCGACCGCGCCGCCGGCGCCGTGGTGTTCTGGAAGAAGGACAACGATCTGACCCAGAAGGTCATCGACGTCCTGAACAAAGAGGCCAAGTAGGCTTGCGCTTCGCCGCTGCTCGGCCCGATGCCGGGCTGGGGCGGTTTCCGGCCTCCGCGGCCGAGACGATTCCGCAGGATGCAGGCGCGGGCGACCCGGTCGTCCCCGCATCGGAAATCCTCCGGATCTGCCGGCCATTCCTCGTCCCGGGTTTCGACCCTCCTCCGCTTACCTCCCTCCAGTCTTTGCAACTTCTCTCCATCGATCCTCCGGAATCCTCCGGCCACGGTTCTCTGACCTTTATCGGTCCCAAGACCCCGCTGCGCGCGCGGACGGGTTTGCGTGCGGCGTTGATCGTGGCCGAATCCGGCATCGAAATTATCGGTTTTGATGACGCGCCTTTGGATCCGGAGCATGCGGCGGTACCGGATTCCGCAGCCCCCATTCTCCGGGTCTCTTCCGTTCCGGCTGCGATGGCCGCTGTGTTGACGGCCCTTCAGGATCGAATCGATCGCGCCGAGCCTTTCGCCTTCGGCGCCGGTAACCGCATCTCGCCCAACGCGGTGGTGGAGGGTTGTCTGGAAGGAAACGTGATGGTAGGAGCCGGGGCGTTCATCGGACCCGGATGCTTCATCGGATCCGGAACGCGCATCGAACCCAACGCCGTCATCCAGGAACATTGCCATATCGGCCGCGACTGCGTGATCCAATCCGGAGCCGTGATCGGCTGCTCGGGGTTCGGGTTCTTCCCGCGTCCGTCCGGCGAGATCCAAAGCAAGGATTCGCAAAACCCTGGAACGCAAAACCTTGGAAAACATATTCACGAACCGCAAGCTCTGGATTCCAAGGCTCAGGACCCGCAACAGCCTATGCCGGAGTTGGCGGCCATGCCACATTTTGCGGGCGTGGTGATCGGTGATGGATGTTGGATCGGCGCCAATTCCGTGGTAGCCGCCGGAGTGCTTGAGCCCACCCGCTTGGGAAACGGATGCAAGCTGGACAGCCATGTGCAAATCGCCCACAATGTGCGCCTGGGTGACGACTGCTTGCTGGCGTCCCAATCCGGCATCGCCGGTTCGACCGTGGCCGGGCATCGCCTGCGCATGGGCGGCGCGTCCAGCGTGGACGGCCATCTGCGCCTGGGCGACGACGTTTCCATTGCGGCCTGTTCCGGCGTGACCAAAGATGTGGCGGACGGGATTACGGTGGCGGGATTTCCCGCGCGGCCAATCAAGGAATGGCGGCTACAGCAGATCCGGGCTAAGGGTCCTGAGAATTCCGAAAGCGGCTAGAGAAAAAGAAGGATAGTTGGAAAGCCCGGAAATACTCCGGTGTGCATTGGCCTTGACGCAGGCAGGGTATGGTAACATAGAAGTGACTCCGCCCGCGAAGCCGCCCGAAGAAAGGTACGGGTGGTACCTTGACGAGGGCAATGAAGCGGGCGGGCTGCGGCAAGGCCAATGCACACCGGAGTATAGGGGCCGGCCCGCCAGGTGTACGCTCCCCACCCCCTACAGTCTGGCGACCGGCCGATTCATTCGACCCTGAATGAATGTCTTGAGGCGCCGCCTTGGATGCCGTTGCGCGGAGTTGTGATGGCGGCCGCCCTCCCTCCTTGAAGATATCGCGGATTGATGGCTTTGGTTCCGGGCCGGTGGGAAAGAGCGTATTCCCTGAGAATACACCCCGGACCTAACGTCGGATGAAACCGAAGGTGGAGAGGAGGTTGGTGCGGGCCTCCGGACAGGAGGCCGCCGGATGGCCCGGAAACAGGGGCGGATCCTTGGGGAGGGTGCGGAACCAGCCGCGGATCACGAAGGCCCCGGTGGAGGCGATGTTGCCTTTTTCGCTGGCCGGATACCACATCAGCGAAATGGATCTCCGTCCGTCGACTTCCACCTCGATATGCCGCAGCATTTCCGCCGTGACCACGCCCTGTGCCCGGTTCACGAATTCACCCTGATTGGTGAAGAAGCCCAGATTGAACTCGAAGGGGCCCGGGGTGGTGACCTTGATGTCCGGCCCGTTTGGAAAATGGGTCTCGTCCGGGCGGCGGGGATCCATGCTGCGCCAGGATTGGTCCATGTAGATGCGTGGCTCGCTAGGGCCGTAGCGGGGAAGGATGGCAGAGACCGGCCTCGCCATGGGTTGCGGTACAAAGGCCTCGCCGCGCGCCACTCCGCCCGCGCCGGCGTCGATGCCGCACAGGACCGGGAATGGATCTTCGGGGACGGAGTCCTTGGTGGATTTGGGGAGGCCGTTCCGCTCCACGTCCATCTGCACGCCCGTCACCAGGATCACGAGATCGCCGAAAGAGCCGTTGGCCCCATCGTTGAAGGAGAACAGGACCCCGGCTTCGCCTCCGCCTTTGGCCATGCCTGGGCAGGGTGGGCCGAGGGAATCGGCTTGGTTCTGGGTGATGCGCGCCGCCTCCGCCCACATGTGGTTGGCAAGATGGCTGAATTCGCCGCGCGAATGGAACCGGCTGAGGAGCGGATCGTTCAGTCCGGTGTAGCGCGGCCCGCAGGCTTCCCCGCTGCAGTATTGCCCGGCGAAGGCGCTGGCCGTGGTCCGGAGCATGAAAACGATTTCCTCGGTGGAATCGTAGGCCCCCAGATCGGCGAGGACGCCTCCGCTATCCGGACAATGGTTTCCCATTCCCATCGAGCGGTAAATCATCAGGGCTTTTTCCACGGCCGTGCGCGGATCGACGAAGAACAGTTGGTTTTCCCAGTCCGCGGTGCTGTGCACGAAGCGGACCTCAACGGGTTTCCCCGTGCCGTACAAGGTGGCCCCGCGATACATGGTGGAAAGGGGAAGGTATTCCGAAGGCGTGGTGGCTATCGCGATGGGGGAATGCGAGCTTGCGACGGAAGACGTGGTTGCGGCTACCATCAAAACCGTCAGGGCGGTAAGTACGTGTGCGTAGAATCGGGACTGGAACGACCAAATGGCCGACGCCTGGAAGGCGATGGCCGGGAGCCAAAACCGCAGCTGCGCCGCAGGCGCTCCCGTCGCCATCAAGGCCCCAGATCGACCGTTCCCGCGGAAGCATTACCCCCGGCGGTGAGGGAGATGTCCGGCACGGTAGCCGATAACGCGGTGTTGGCCGGTGTCGTCAGGCGTAGGGAATATTTTCCCGGCGGCAGATCGCTTAAGGTGTAGTCGCCGGAGTCGTTGGCGATGGTCCACCTTTCAGTACCGAAGACCGAGACGTAGACTTTGGGAAATGGCGCCTTGGCAGGCCCATGATAGGCCACCTTGCCGGTGATTGCGCCCGTGGTATCCAGGGTCGCCGTCGCCAGGGTCATGCGCAGGGTATGCCCGTCCGCGGAGAAGTCCATGGTGGCGCCGTGCGAAGCGGTGTCGAAGGCCTGGATGCGGTAATCCCCCTTGGGCACGGAATCGAAGGTGAAAAAACCCTGGGTATCCGTGATTTCGTCCTGGATGGCATTGCCCGTAAGCGCGGGCAGGCTGTCCGGATTGGACAGGAAGGTCTTGGGGCGCAGTTGGATCTTGATCCATTGGGCGGGGGTGCCGTTGGCGTGCAGCAGGGATCCGCTCACTCGCGAGGTAACGTCAGGGTTACCCACGTCGGTGCCGCCGCCCGGGGTGATGTTGCAGCCGGCCAGCAACGCGGCCCCCAGCACGGCCAGGCAGAGTGCGATCCGAAGCGCGAACGGAAGAACGTAGCGCGAGACCGGGGAATGCGGAACGGCGGCGGGAAATGAAAATGCGGAACGGCGTTTCACGACAGCCCTCCGGCATGGTTGTCGGCATGCTTGCCGCCGTTGCCTCTGCGGGCTTTGACCAGCGGGAAGAATTGGAAGTTCAACTGATAGACCTGATCGGCTCCGGCGCTTTGCGAGGCCAGGCCCAGGATTTTCATGCGGAACTCGCGCAGCCAGGTTTTGATCTTCTCCAGATCGCCTTCGGCCACGCGCAGGGTAGTGCCGCTGATCTCACGGTCCTTGCCGGGGAAGCGCGACAGGGATTCGCCGCCCAGGCGGATCATCTCGCGGTGGAACTGGGAGACCATCACGGATTTGACACGCGCGTCCGTGGCCATGGTCTTTTCCACCTGGGTCCAGGTGCGATCGCGGTTCATGGCGATGAGACCCAGGGTCTTGAGCAAGGTCAGGGAATCCGCGGCTTCGTCCGGCGTGATGGACGGGGAAAGCGCGTCGGACACCCATTCGGGCGAGAATTGGAAATCCGGCAGCGAGACGATTTCCCGGATGGCCAGATGCCACCAATGGGAAAAGACGTCGTATTGCCTTTCGCCCAGGCGCGCGGGATTCTCCCGGGCGCGCATATCGACCAGTTCCTGGAAGAACTTCTCCCGTTCCGTAGGGGTCCCAGCCTGATTGTATTGCACCAGCGATAAAAAATACTTCTTCGAGGCGCCTTCCAGTTTGAAGGCCTTGGCGAATTGCTCGGCCGCGGCGAAGGTGAGATTGCGCTTTCCGTCGATGACGTTCTTCAGCACATTTGGGGATTTGAAGCCGGCGCGGGTCACGATGTAACGGTGGGAAAACCGCCGCGATTGGGACTTGTTGAAATCGAAAAGGGCCTTGAGATAGGCGCGATAATCGTAGAACAGGAAAATGTCGGGCGGGGCCGGAACGGTGCGGGCTTTATCCATGTAAGAATGTATAGCGCCAGGGCGCATATCGGCCAAGGAGGCAGCTCCGATTTACGTATTCCTTAAGGATACATCCGGGGGAGGGATTTGGGCGGGTCAAACCCTCCGGATCCCCTGGAATCGCCGGAAAATCCTAGTTTCTAGGGGTAATCCTGATGCCGAAACCCCATGCCTGACTCCCCGCAAACCAGCCTTTCCGGCGTCGGCCTCCACGGCGGCCTTCCCGCCCGCTTGGACCTGGCTTTGCGGCCTGATTCCGGCTTCAACGGGGTGGTCTTCGGAATGCCAGGTGATACCCGCCTGAGCGTTCTAGACATGGGCCGCCTGGACCGCACGGCACGGCGTTCGACCCTCTTGAGCCATCCCGCCGCCGCCGGGGGAGGGCTCGTGGTCAGGACCCCGGAACACCTCCTGGCCTCCCTGCTTTTCTTTTCCGGGTTCCCGTTGGACGTCCGGTGCGATGCCCTGGAAATCCCCGGCCTGGACGGGAGCGCGTTGCCGTTCCGGGAGGCCCTGGCCGGGCTGGCCCCGCAAGCCGCCGCCCGTCCCGCGTGGACCGAGTATCCCTGCGATCTGGCTTGGGAGTACCATTGGAGTTACGGGTCTATCCGGGTGCGCCCGGCCGACCGCTTTCGCGTCCGCTTCGAGCTGGATCGCGCGCCTCTGCGACAGGCTTTTCTCCTGGAAAATGCCGCCACGGCGTGGCGGGAAATCCTGCCCGCCCGCACCTTCGTCTTCCATCGCGAATGGGTTCAGGCCCGCGCAGAGGGCCTGATGGCGGGGGCCCAGGCGGATTCCGGTCTGCTGCTGGCGGAGTCGGAGGCCGAGCATGCGGACCTGTTGCGGGCCCATCAGGATTGGACCGGAGGACCGTTCCCGTTGTTGAACCGTCCCGCCTGGCGCATGGACGCGGAACCGGTGAAGCATAAGATCCTCGATCTATTGGGCGATCTGGCCCTGCTCGGCTTGGCCCTGCCGGCCCTCGACGTGGAAATCCGCAACGGCGGGCACCATATCAACCACATCCTGATCGAAAGGATAGCGGCCGCGCGATAGATACTACCTTTACTCCTCCAACTTCAGCTCGGAGAGCCTCCGCCATGGGTGATACCCCGGAATCCCTGTTCAAATCGGAAAACCCCAGGTTCATCATGGACTTCGCGGGCATCCTCAAGGTCCTGCCCCATCGCTATCCCTTTCTGCTGGTGGACGGCATCATCTCCTTCGACAAGGGTAAGTCCATCGTGGGGCAGAAGAACGTGAGCTTCAACGAGCCGTTCTTCGCGGGGCATTTCCCTTCCGAACCGGTCATGCCCGGCGTGCTGCAAATCGAAGCCTTGGCCCAGATCAGCTGCATCCTGGTCGCGCTGTCCTTCCCCGAGGAGTCCGCGGGCAAGCGCCCGGCCTTCGCCGGCATCGAAGAGGGCCGCTTCCGCAAGCCCGTCAGGCCCGGCCATGTCCTCACCCTCAAAGGCGAACTGGACAAGTACCGCCGCGGTTTCGCCGTGGTCAAGACGCGCGCGGAAATCGACGGCGATCTGGTGGCGGAAGCGATCATCAAAGCTTCCATGATCTGAGTCCGGGGTCTGGACTCCCCCCTCCCATGGCCATCCATCCCACCGCCCTCATCCATCCGTCCCTGGACCTGCCTCCCGATCTGGAGGTGGGTCCCTACGCGGTATTGGACGAAGACGTGCGGCTCGCGCCCGGCATCCGCATCGGGCCATTCTGCCATCTCTATCCCGGCGTGGTCCTGGAAGCGGGCGTGCGACTGGAAGACGGCGTCATCCTGGGCAACGCGCCGCAGGACATGAAATACCGCGGCGAAAAGACCGGCGTGCGCATCGGCGCGGGAAGCCACCTCCGCGAATACGCGACCGTGAACCGCGGTACGGCGGCATCGGAATTGACCGTGATCGGATCGCAGTGCCTGATCATGGCCTATACGCACGTGGCGCATGATTGCAGGATCGGGGACCTGGCCATCATCGCCAACGGCGTGCAGATGGGCGGCCATGTGCATATCGGCAAGGCGGCGGTGATTTCCGGAATGACCGGCATCCATCAATACGTCTCCATCGGCGCGGGGTCCTTCATCGGCGGCGGCCTGCGCGTGGACAAGGATGTGCTGCCTTTTACCAAGGCGCTGGGAGATCCGCTTCGCTTCGCCGGCCTCAATGAAATCGGCCTCGCCAAATTCCCCTTCGGCGCGGGCGCCGGCGCGGCCCTCAAGGCCTTCTACCGCGGGCTTTCCGGCGGGGGCGCGGATGGAAAGGTCGCCGCTCTGGCACGCCTGGGAGCATCGGGCGCGGGTTCGGATATCGGCACCGCCGAACGTCCCGACCGAGCCGGGGCCGAAGGGATCGAATCCGGCGCCGATGCCATTTGCACGGGCCTGCATGAAGGCAGCGGATTGCCCCAGGGCTTGCGCGAAATCCTGCTGGGATTCCTGAGCATTCAGAAGCGGGGATTGTTGTTGCGCAAGCCGGCCGGCGGCGAAGCGCTTTAGTTCCTGGGGTTCGGCGCCTGGATTCGGCGCTGGGACGGGGCTATCGGTCCTATCAAGCCGTGTGGAAGTTCAATTCCTCTTCGATCAGCGGCATCAATTCATCCTTCAACTTTTCAAAGCAGAACACCTGCTGGAACATGGACGTGCTGCGATGGGCTTCCGCCTTGTGGCGGATCCATTCGGCCACGCAGGTCTGGCGCTTGGACATGTCGTCCACTTCACCGCCGTCGATTTCCTTGCGGATGGTCGAGGACTGCTTCGCCATGTACTGGGCCATGTTGAACGGCATGTTGTGCTGGATGATGAAGACCTTGATGAGCATTTCGAGGGGACGGGGCCCTTCGATGCGCTGGAAGTCTTGTATGAACTGCAACAGTTTGGAGCGGTTGGTGCGTATGAACGGGAGTATCGATGCTTTGAGATCGTTCATCTCACCGCATGCGAATGCGTGTTCCAATTCTTTTACGATTTCGGATCTCAAATGAGCATCCCCTTCACAAAGAACCGAAGAAAAAGGTAGTACGCACTATCTATAATACCAAGTTCCGGTTGCGGGTGCTTTGGGTAAACTTTGGCCTCGCCGCTAAAAGTTAGGGTTTTTCCCAATATTCCCGTTGTTTCTCCACCTTTTTGACAAAAATTCCGACAGGGGGTCAAGCATAGGTAAACCCCGGCCGCGGAATTTTTAACCCGCAAAAAAAGTGTTTACGAGTGGGGTTGTCCGACGTGCTTGTATCTGTCGCGGATGTACCGGATGCAGGGCGTTTCGATGAATCGGTTAACCAGGTAAGCGATTGCCACTACGGAAAAAAGGGCGATGAAAAAGGCGGTCCAGAATCCGGCGCCGCGCTTGTCGATCAGGTAGGGCATGATGAGGCTCATGCCGAGGTATCGGTGGCACAAGTACAGGCTATAGGAGATTTTTCCCAGGAACAGGGTAATCCGGTTGACGAGAAAATGCAGCCGGTCATGGGCGAAGAGGAGGAACAACGCGAAGTAGATGGAAAGGATGGCCGCATACTCCCCAAAGGTCACGACGAACCTGCTGATTCCCCCTTCCGTGAACAAGGTCAATTGCGTCAGGTAACAGAACGCCACCAATGCATATCGCCAGCGATTCGCTCCCCGCGTCCGGATCCGGTAGAAGCAGATTCCCGCTACGAACAAGGGAAAAAAGCAGACGATCGGGAGCCAATTGATCAGAAAGTCATGTGCATGCGGCCAACCGGTTTTCATCCAACTTGAATGGAAGACCAGGGCGAAAGGGAGCGATCCGGCTCCAATCGCTTCCGCATGCTTGATCCCCTTGAGCAGGAACAGGATCAGCATTCCCGCATAGAAGGACAACTCGATCACCAGGGTCCAATAGACGTCATCGATATCGGCGCTGCGAAGGTAGTGTTGCACCATGGTCAGGTTGGCCAGAAAGCGCGACGGCGCGATGACTTGCGTTACCGGATCCCAGCCATGCCGCACGAACACGGCCGCGGTGGTCAGGGACACGGCCGTCCAATACGCCGGATAGAGACGGGAAAAACGGCTGACGACGAAATCCATGCCGGTCTTCTTCCCGTCCAAGGTCAACAGGATCACGAAGCCGCTGATGATGAAGAACAGGTCGACGCCGGTGGCTCCGAACCTGAAACCGAGGTCCTTCTGCGGCCACATCGCCGTCAGATGGCTCAGGACTACGGAAAATGCGGCAATGCCCCGCAACGCGTCCAGCTCTTCGAATCTCCGCATATGTGGATATCTTACCCCAAGTCGAAGCCGGCATCCATGGCGGAGGCGCCGAATTAAACCCACAGGCGATAATGGGTGAATGGGTACAGATGCGGGCGGGTGGCGCGGTACTGTACGACAAGGCGTCGGGGAAAAACGGTCCAAAAAAAAATCCCCGGGAAGGACCGATTTCGATCCGTACCCGGAGACCTTGGAGAGTCGGGCATGATTCCACCCCCGGCGCGGGAGCGGAAGCGGACCGCTCACCGCATGGCGGGAGCGATCCTGCTTGGGATCAGGCCATGGCCATTTCGCGCTTGGCCTTCGCCTTTGCGGCTGGCTTTACGACGGTTTTGGCGGCGGCTTTAGCCACTGCTTTGGGCGCGAGCTTCGCCACGATTTTGGCCACGATCTTGACGGGGGCTTTCTTCGCGGGCTTGGCCGACGCCTTTGCCTTGACTTTGGCGACCGATTTGGCAGCGGGCTTGGAGGCCTTGGGAGCCGCGGCCTTTACGGCTTTCGCCGGAGCCTTAACGGCGACCTTGGCTCCACCTTTCTTCGCGTCCATGGCTTCCTGCACCGCGGCCTGGGCGGCGGCGAGGCGGGCGATGGGAACGCGGTAGGGCGAGCAGCTGACGTAATTCAGGCCGATCTTGTGGCAGAACTTCACCGAGTCCGGATCGCCGCCGTGTTCGCCGCAAATGCCGAGCTTGATACCGGGACGGGTCTTGCGGCCCTTCTCGATCGCGATCTGCATGAGCTGGCCCACGCCGGTCTGGTCGATGGACGCGAAGGGATTCTTCTTCACGATTTCGACTTCGATGTACGGCTGGAGGAACGAGCCCGAATCGTCGCGGCTCATGCCCAAGGTGGTCTGGGTCAAATCGTTGGTGCCGAAGCTGAAGAACTCGGCCGTCTCGGCGATCTCGTCGGCCGTGAGGGCGCCGCGCGGGATTTCGATCATGGTGCCGACGCTGTACTCGACCTTGATCTTCTGTTCGGCCTGGACGGCCTTGGCCACTTCATGGACCACGGCGATCTGCAGATCCAGTTCCTTCTTGAACCCGACGAGCGGGATCATGATTTCCGGCTTGGCCTTGATGCCGGCCTTCTTGGCTTCGACCGCGGCCTCGATGACGGCGCGGGCCTGCATCTCGGTGATTTCCGGGTACTTGATGCCGAGGCGGCAGCCGCGGAAGCCGAGCATGGGATTGAACTCATGCAGTTCGTGCACGCGGTTCATGATCTTCTCGACCGGGATGCTCAGCTTGCGGGCCAGATCCATCTGCTGTTCCTTGCTGTTGGGCAGGAACTCATGCAGCGGGGGATCCAGGAAGCGGATGGTGGCGGGATAGCCGGCCAGCGCCTTGAAGATGCCCAGGAAGTCCTCGCGCTGGTAGGGCAGGAGCTTGGCCAGGGCGGCTTTGCGCGCGTCCACGTTGTCGGCCAGGATCATCTCGCGCATGGCGTCGATACGGTCGCCTTCGAAGAACATGTGCTCGGTGCGGGTGAGGCCGATGCCGACCGCGCCGAAGGCCACGGCCTGGCGGGTCTGCTCGGGATTGTCCGCGTTGGTGCGCACGTCCATGCGGGAAGCCTGTCCGCACCACTTCATCAACTGGGCGAAGTTCTTGTAGGTACGGCTCTTGAGGGCCTCGGCATCGCCTTGGACCAGGGCCTGCACCACTTCCGAGGGAGCGGTCTTGACCTGGCCGGCGTAGACGTTGCCGGAGGTTCCGTCGATGGAGAGGAAGTCGCCCTGGTTGAAGGTCTTGCCGTCCACCTTGAGGGTCTTGGTATCGTAGTCGATATGCAGGGCGGCGGCGCCGCACACGCAGACCTTGCCCATCTGGCGCGCCACCAGGGCGGCATGGGACGAAACGCCGCCGCGGGCGGTCAGGATGCCTTCGGCCGCGATCATGCCGCGCAGATCCTCAGGCGAGGTCTCGACGCGCACGAGCAGGACCTTCTCGCCCTTGTCGGCCGCTTCCACGGCCTTTTCGGCGTTGAAGTAGATCTTGCCGGAAGCGGCGCCGGGGCCGGCGGGAAGGCCGGTGGCGATGACGGTGGTCGAGGCCAGGGCCTTGCGATCGAAGATCGGGGCCAGGATCTGGTCGAGCTGATCGGCGGGCACGCGCATCACGGCGGTTTCCCAGTCGATGAATTTCTCCGCGACCATTTCGCAGGCGATGCGCACGGCGGCGACGCCGGTACGCTTGCCGTTACGGGTCTGGAGCATGTACACGACGCCGTCCTCGATGGTGAACTCGAAGTCCTGCATGTCCTTGAAGTGCTTCTCCAGGGTGGTGCGGATCCGGTCGAGCTCCTTGTACGCCTTGGGCATGCTCTGGATCATCTCGACCACGGGCTGCGGGGTGCGCACGCCGGCCACGACGTCTTCGCCCTGGGCGTTGATGAGGAATTCACCGTAGAAGACCTTCTCGCCGGTGGCGGGGTCGCGGGTGAAGGCCACGCCGGAACCGGAATTGTCGCCGGTGTTGCCGTAGACCATGGCCTGGATGTTGACGGCGGTGCCCCATTCGCTGGGGATGTTGTACTTGCGGCGGTACACGATGGCGCGATCGTTCATCCAGGAGCCGAACACGGCGCCCATGGCGCCTTCCAGCTGGGCCCAGGGATCCTTGGGGAAGCTCTTGCCGGTGCGTTCCTTGATGAGGATCTGGAAGCGCTTGACCATTTCCTTCAGGTCATCGACCGTGAGCTTGGTATCGTCCATCTCCTTATCGCCATGGCGATCTTCCTTGATGCTCTCGATCACCATTTCGAAGGGCTCATGGTCTTCGCCCGGAGCCTTCTGCACGCCGAGCACCACGTCCCCGTACATCTGCACGAAGCGGCGGTAGCAATCCCAGGCGAAGCGCTCGTTCTTGGTCTTGTTGGCCAGGGCCACGACGGTCTCGTCGTTGAGGCCGAGGTTGAGGATGGTATCCATCATGCCGGGCATGGAGTCGCGGGCGCCGGAGCGCACGGAGACCAGCAGCGGGTTCTTGAGATCGCCGAGCTTGGCCTTGACTTCGGCTTCGATGATCTTCACGCCCTCGGCGATTTGCGCCTTGAGGACGGTGGGGTAGGTGCGTTTGTTGTCGTAATAGTAGGTGCAGACTTCCGTGGAGACGGTGAAGCCGGGAGGCACCGGAAGGCCGATGCGGCACATCTCGGCCAGGTTGGCGCCCTTGCCGCCGAGCAGGTTCTTCATCGACGTGTCGCCGTCGGTTTTGGCCTTGCCGAAGTGGTAAACGTATTTAGGCGCCTTCGCCATATGGAACTCCCTTGATATTGATCGCTTGCAACCTGGATCTGTGGAAAAAACCCGAATTTTGAGACGTTTCAATGTAATAGGTCGGGGCCGGATTCTCAAGCCGGAGAGGGGGGTCCAGGGAGCTGGGGACCTTTATTTACAGGGTGACGGGAGAGTTTACAGGGGGGATGGGGCGGAAGATAGAACTCAAAATGAAAAGTGAAAAATGAAAAGTGCAAAATGGGGAGGGGAGAGGGAAAGCAGGGAGGGGCGCCCGGAGCAAACGGCAGGGCGGCTTCCCTAACAGCGAGCCTTGATGGCTCGCCTTAAAACCGCTTCCAGGAGGCGAAAAGAAGGGGTGTCAGATGGCTTGGGACCGCTAGGAGGCGGCTAAGGACTGCCCTGCCGTTGGACCGAGCCGCCCAATTCCAGTCTTATTCTTCAAATTTTCATTTTTCACTTTTCATTTTGCCTTTTGCACTCTCCCCCGCTTCGGGGGCATCACCCTTCGTCCAATTTCATAATCCCGGAATCCATGGGTCCGCGGTGGTGCATGACCACGGCGGGGTCCCCGTTGATGGATTTGTTGTAGAGGCTGCGCTCGAGTTCCCGGGCGACGGTGTAGAGGGAGTTGGTCTCGAGCTCGAAATGGGCGTTGAGCTTGTCGCGGAGGCGTTCGAAGAGCTCGGCCAGTTCCCGGGCGGCGATGGAGGCGGGGTGGGCCAGTTCATGGGCGCGCATGCGTCCGGCCAGGATGGTGCATTCGGCGTAGAACTGCCGGCCTTCTTGGGCGGCCAAGGTGGCCATATAGTCCTGGATGGAGCCGCGGTGGAATTCCGGATGCACGTTCTTGTCTTTGAGGCAGGCTTCGTAACGGAGGACCTTGGGGAAGAGGTAGCCTTCCTCTTTGTCGATATGGGCCTGGAAATCCTTGATCCAACTCTGGAAGGCGTGTTGCAGTTTGCGCAGGTCCACGGACTCGTCCGAATCGGACAGGGTGTGGATGTCGAACAGGTGCGAGATATCCGAGACTTCTTGCAGCATCAGGTCCCGGTGCTCATGGGTGAGGAAGTCGACGAGCATGTACAGGGGCATGGCGCTCCAGTCCGTATCCGGGGCGGGAACGCGCGCGTAGGAGACTTCGTCCAGGAAATCCTCCATGCCGACCGCAGGTCGGCCGCTGTCCC
>Ga0209515_10002358_pt1 | contig 29277 bp, 17 predicted proteins | sample Subgroupgradi54m_FD_187454 | JGI IMG/M metagenome (GOLD analysis project Ga0209515, IMG submission 187454) | Subsurface groundwater microbial communities from S. Glens Falls, New York, USA - GMW60B uncontaminated upgradient, 5.4 m (SPAdes)... ... | reverse complement strand
TCGACGTTGTTGACGAGGCCACCGGTCAGGTTGGCCGAGCCGACCACGGCCACGAGCTCGCTGGCACGGCGAGCGAGGTAGATCTTCGGGTGGTAGGTCCCCGAGCCCGGGTTCAGGATGCCCACGTTGGCGCCGAAGCCGTGGGCCATCCCGAGGGCCGTCGAGCATTCGGTGAACGTGGTCGTGTGCAACAGGCGAGCTCGAGAACCCAGGCGCTCGAGCGGAGCACGGAGGAGATGGACGCCGGCCTTCTGCACGAACGCGACACACAGAAGCGCCTCGTCGGCGTCTGCAAGCGCGAAGCGAAGCCCGCGGAGCAGGCTATTGTCGCCGCTGGTTGTGAGCGTCGTAACTTCCACGGGAACGTGATCATACAGGACGACGTCCGCCGCGCTCACCGGGCCGTCTGTTCATCCCGTCGAAAGTCGTACCGCCTCGCTGGCACGACATAGCCGCAACCAAGGTAGATTCGCGGCAATGGCTCGAGATGGCGATGATTCCAAGCACCAAGCCCCTGGCGTCACCGCAACGGCCACGGAGGCGGGCCAGTTCGTGCGCCAGCCACTCGACCGCTCAGAGGACCTCGGACTCCCGACCGTGGAGAACCATCTCTACGAGGTCAGGCACGAGCATGCGCGGGGCGGCATGGGACGCATCATCGTGGCGCGTGACAAGAGGCTGGGCCGAACAGTGGCCGTTAAAGAGTTGCTGGTCGTCGATGCGAGGTCCGAGGAGCGCTTCATCCGCGAGGCGCTCGTCACGGCACGACTGCAGCACCCGTCGATCGTTCCCGTTCACGAGGCAGGACGTTGGCCGGACGGCTCTCCCTTCTACACGATGAAGATGGTCACGGGTCGCTCGCTGAAAGAGGTGATTGCCGGCACAAGCTCGTTCAAGGAGCGGATCGCGTTGCTCCCCAGCATCGTCGCGATTGCCGAAGCCATCGCGTATGCCCACAGCCAAGGCGTCATCCATCGGGATCTGAAACCCTCGAACGTCCTGATCGGTGAGTATGGTGAGACGGTGGTGGTCGATTGGGGCCTTGCCAAGGTCATTGCCGAAGCCGCTGACCCCGCAGGTGATCCGATCGCAAGCACACGGCGCCCGGGCGGCGACTTGACCGCCTCGGGTAACGTGGTCGGCACGCCCGTCTACATGCCACCCGAGCAAGCACGCGGCGAGCCGGTGGATGAGCGAGCCGACGTGTATTCGATCGGCGTCATCCTTTACCACACCCTGGCGGGAGCGCCGCCGTTCGGGGGAAAGAACGAGGAGGTGCTCAAGCGCTTACGTGACTCGCGACCTGTCATGATTGCCGAGCGCGTGCCGGAGGTCCCTCGCGACCTGGCTGCGATTGTTGATCGCGCTATGGACCACGATGCGCGGCGGCGATATGCGAATGCCGGTGACCTGGCTGCCGACCTGGTTCGCTTCCAGACCGGCCGGCTCGTCCAAGCACATGGCTATTCGGTGGGCGAGTTGCTGCGGCGATGGGCTTCTCGGAATCGAACTCTTGCGGTCGCGATCGCTTCCTTCGTCGCCCTGGCTCTCCTGGGTAGCGCCTCTTTTATGCGCCGCGAGCGCGCGCTTCGGATAGAAGCGGAGTCTGCCCGTGATCGAGCCCGGTTGGAAGCCACGCGTGCTGATCGACAGACGGCCGCTCTGCTGGGACAAGAAGGGCGAAGTGAGCTCCAGAGTGGCCATCCACTTCGCGCCGCGCCATATCTCTCGGCATTGCTGTCACGTGATCCCGGCAGCCTCACGGCGCGCTATGAAGTGAGCCAGTCGCTTCGCGCCATGCGTGCTATCGCGTGGAAGGCTCGTCTGCAGGCGGGTGCGATCACTTCGCTCTCGTTCAGCGCTGACGATCGGTGGCTCGTCGCGTCCTCGGCGGACCGGAGCGTGGCCGTGATCGACGCCGCGCGAGGCACAATCGTGAGCCGGTACTCTGCGCCGGCCAATCCCACTTGCGCTTCCTTCTCGAGGTCGGGCGAAGTCATCGTCATTGGCATGAGCGACGGTGGCACCGTCCTGGTCGATGCCGAGACGGGAGTCGAGGTGAGGCGCCTGGAAGGACAGACGAATACAGTGGTCTCGTGCGCGTTCAGCCCGGATGGAGGGACCGTGCTGACCGCGTCGAGAGACGGAAGCGTATCGCTCTGGAACGTGGCGTCGGGCACTCGATCCGTGCTCGCTGAGAACGAGGGCAGCGCCACCTCGGCAAGGTTCAGCCCCGACGGGCGCAGCGTGATGGCGACTCGTGGTACCTCGGAGCTCGAGGTGTTCGCCGTAGACACGCACGCGCGACGGTTCAGGCTGTCCCTCCCTGGTGAGATCGCGATGGGGGAATTCTGCGGCCCTTCGATGATCGCCACGACCTCCCGTGGTGACCTGCAGCTCTGGAACACCGATTCGGGAAGGTTGCTGCGCTCGTTCGTCGATGACCACGCGCTCCTGAGCCCGCGCTGTACGCGCAGCGGTACGCGGGTCTTGGCGGTGACGGCAGATCGACGGATTCGAGTGTGGGAGACCGCGAGCGGTGAGCAGACGACGTTGTGGAGTGTGCCGCAGGATGCGGCGTGGGCCGCCTTCACGGAGGAAGGGACCTTTGTCGTCTCTATGTCCAACGAGGGCGTTCTCCGCGAGTTCTACGCAGCCAGCGGTGACATGCTGTTTGCGGTCGATCTGCCCGGCACGTTGGCCGTTCGGCCAGTCATGAGCGACGACGAGGACTGGCTCGCATATGGGACCGCGGAAGGTACCATCTACACGCTCAAGTCTCTCCTCGGCTCGCAGCTCATCCATCGTCCGGTGGCGCGACATGCGCTCTACCGAATGGCCTGTATCGATGCCTGCACGTCGGTAGTCGCGGGAGATGCCGGAGGGGTCGTCACTGTGGTTCGCGTCGACGGTTCGGCGAGTGAATCCTTCCAGGCGGCGAGCGACGCCCTCTGGCGGCTGCATGTGTCCGCTGACGCGACACGAATCCTGACGGCCTCGGGCCACACGGTGCGCCTCTGGGATCGGAAGTCGCACAGGATGCTCGCCGAGTTTCGCGGACCCGATGTATTCATCTACGACGCTGCACTCAGTCCCGACGGCAAGATGGTGGCTACCGCCGACATCGAGCACAACGTACGACTGTGGGACGCCAGGACCGGCGCGCTCCTGGGCGAGCCGCTCGCCGGCGCCGGCATGTCGCTCGCGTTCAGTCCGGATGGCCAGCGGTTGGCCACGGGGCGATCGAAGATCATCATCTGGGACGTTCAGAGGCGAAAGCGCATCGCAGAGCTTGAAGGACATCCAGGCACATCGATCGACAGCCTGGCTTTTGACGCCACCGGGAACCGGCTGGTCAGCGCTGGATGGGACGATCACGTGGCCAAGGTGTGGAACGTTGGCGATGGGCGCCTGATGGCCACGCTGGTGGGCCATTCGGAGCGGCTCATGGCGGCGGAGTTCAGCCCCGATGGCGAGACCATCGCGACCGGCTCCTTCGACCGGACGGCTCGGCTGTGGAGCGCTCGAACGGGCGAACTGCTCCGAAATATCCCTGGACCAGTGCATGCAGTCACGTTCAGCTCCGAAGGGAACCGGCTCCTGACCGGAATCGGTACCTCGATGGTTGTATGGGACATCACGGTGGACGCTCGTCCTCCCGATGCCATCGCTGAGGCCGTGGCGGTGGGGTCCCCCTGGCGACTGGACGACGGGAGGCTCATCCTCAGCAACGCCAGGGCACAGTGAGGCGCGCGAGCTGGCTGTCGTCGATCACGCCGCGCACGCGCTGAATGTGCAGATGCTGCGCATCGACCGCCAGACGCAGGCCCGCCCGCATCGCCTCCTCCAGCCCCTTGCCCGAGCCGAGGTGGTAGCCAGAGTATATGGTCTCGGCGAGCACGCCGCCTGCTCGTGCCCCCGTGAGCATCGTCATGGTCGGGTGACACTCTGCGGCAGCTCAAGACACTCGATGACAGCCAGATCGTGCTCACGCCGCTCCAAGGACTGGAAAGCATGAGTAGGCTAGCCGGCACAGTGCTTGCTCGTCGAGGGTCTGAGGAACACACCAAATATGCTTACGATAGACGCCTGCGGCCGAGAGAACGTGGCCGAAACTCTTGACAGCGGCCGTGCTGCGATCGGGCTGCCGTTGCCCTCCTTGAGTTCCCATCTCACCAGCAAGCTGACGCACGCCGAGCCGATGTCACGCACCATCCGTGTGACGCGCTTGGTGCAAAGTGCCCTGGTGCGTGGCCTTCTCATGGCCGTCTGCAGCATCTCGCTGCTGGCCTGCGACGACACCGACTCGGCCCAACAGGCCGACGCGGGCACCGAATCCAGCAACGACGCGTCATCGGCGCCTGACGCCGCGTCGCCGGACGCGTTCTCGCCGGATGCGGGCGTCGACGCCCGGATGCCCGACCCAGATCCCGATGCCGCGATCTACCAGGTGTCAGTGGTGCGCGACGGCGATGGTCTCGGCACGGTGAGCGGGGCCGGCCTAGACTTCGAGTGCGCGGGCGATCGCTGCGCGGCAGCGGCCACTGCCGGCACCGTCGTGACCCTCGCGGCCACGCCCGGCGAGGGCTCCGAGGTCGCTGCGTGGAGCTCACCCTGCGCCGGCAGCAGCAGCTCGTGCGAGCTGGTCGTGAGCAGCGACACCGAGATCCGGGTCACCTTCCAGCGCACGTCCCCGGTGACTGTTACCGTGTTGGGCCCGGGCGGAGGCCTGGTCAGCGACGACCTGGGTAAGATCGAGTGTCCGACCTTGGACTGCACCGGTCGGTACCGTCCCGGCACCTCCGTCGTGCTCGCCGCCACGGCAACGGCCGGCCCGTTCCACGGCTGGAGTGGCGACTGCACCGGCAAGGGCCCGTGCACCCTGCTCGCCGACGTGCCGCGAGCAATTCGTGCCCTCTTCGGACACCTGGTCTTCCTGCAGTCGGTCCCGCTGACCGACAGCGACCTCGACTTCTCCGACCGAGTCGGTGACCTGGTGATCGGTGAGGGCGGCGACCTGTTCATGGTCGCAAGCAACCGCGACCCTGCGGATCTGGGGTCGTTCCACCTGCCGCACTTCGATGGCGCCTACGTCGCGCGCATCGACGGCCAGACCGGGGCGCTGAAGTGGGTTCGCCCCTTCGGCAGCGCCACGCCCTTCTCCGGCAAGGTGTTCGGCATGGCTGCCGCCATTCGCGACCAGCACCTGTACGTCGCGCTGCGGGCCGAGGGTACTGTCGATCTCGGCGGTGGCCCCATCGACATCGGAGCCAGCGGCTCCGTGCTGCTCGCCCTCGACCTGGAGGGCGAGGTCGAGTGGTCGCGTGTGTTCACGGCCGACGCTCAGCATGTCCGTGTGCATGCGAGCGCGCTGGACGTGACCGCTGATGGTCGCTTGTTCCTGGGCGGCGCCACCCAGGGGCAAAGCGGTGTCTTCAGCGCCTGGCTCGTCGCACTGGACGCGGACGGCCGAACCGAGTGGGAGCGCACGTTTCCGGGCAACGGCCTCTTGGCGGGCATCGGAGCCCTGAGCAGCGTACCCGCTGCATGAGCCCCATTCTGGTGGGTCGCCCACGGAGTCGGCAGAGTGGCTTCCATGTCGAAGGCAGAGACGTGGGCAAGACGAGTGGCGGAGTGGCAGGCGAGCGGGCAGAGCTCGGCAGCGTACTGTGAAGGCCAGGAGTTCACGGCGGGCGGACTGCGGCACTGGGCGCACCGGCTTCGGGCGGCGAAGGCGGAGCCGAGAGCGACGGTCCGGATGCTACGGGTGGAGCGTGTAGCAACGCCGGCCGAGCCAGCCCGCCCGACTTCGGTCGCAAGCGGCGTGGCCGTGCGCGTCGGGGGCATCGACGTTGTGGTGGAGTGCGGCTTCGATCGCGCCACCCTGGCCGCGGTGCTGGCGGTAGTCACCGCGGGGCACGGAGCATGATCCCGCACGGCGTGGAGGTCTTCGTCGGCATCGAGCCCATCGATCTGCGCTGGGGCTTCAACCGCCTGACCGGCGTGGTGGCCGAGCGCATGGGCCGCGATGCGCGTGGCGGCGCGCTCTTCGTGTTCTTCGGCAAGGGGCGCGCCGCGATGAAGGTGCTGTTCTTCGACGGGACCGGCGTATGCCTGTTCTACAAGCGCCTCGACAAGGGCTCGTTCCGGTTGCCGAGCGTCGAGGAGGGAATGACCACGGTGACGATCGAAGAGCGAGCGCTGGACGACCTGCTCGATGGGATCGACCTGGAGTCGCCGCAGGTGCGGCGGCCGCGCGCGGTCCGGCACTGAGCGCGAGACCGCAAGAGGGACTCGACAGCGCGATCGCCGTCGAGTAGAGAACGTACGTGGCCGAGCCTAGCAAGGCGCCGCAGCACCCGATGACGAGCGCCGAGCAGCGTGTCGTCGAGCTCGAGGCGCAGCTCGCGGCGGTGATCCAGGAGCGCGACTCGCTACGGCTCGCCTATCGGAACCTGCAGGCCGAGATCGAGCTCTTGCGCCGGCGGCTCTTCGTGGCCAAGGCCGAGCGGCTCGACACCCAGCAGCTCGAGCTGGAGTTCGCGGACAAGCTCGCGGCGCTCGACGCGCTGACTCGGCAGTTGCAGCCGCCGGGCGAGCCGGGCGGCACGGGCGGGCGCACGCCGCCGTCGAAGGAGCGGCCGGCGCGCAAGCCGAAGGGCCGCCGGGACCTGCGCGAGGCCGACCTGCCCGAGGAGCGGATCGAGGTCACCGACCCGTCGCTCGACGGTCGCGCCGAGCGCTTCGACTGGGAAGAGAGCTGCCGCCTCATGTGGCGACGCGCGGGCTTCGTGCGCCTGGTCATCGCCCGCGCCAAGTACCGCAACGTCGATGACGACACGACCGCTGCCGCCGAGGCCGAAGCACCGGCCGCGACGAGCCTGCGCACAGCGCCTTTGCCGCTTTCGATCCTGCCGCGTGCGATGGCGACGCCGTCGTTGCTGGCGCACATCCTGAGCGAGAAGTTCTGCGACGGGCTGCCGTTCCACCGACAAGAGGATCGCTTCCTCCGACTCGGCGTGCCCATCGATCGCGGATCGATGAGCCGCTGGGCCGAGGACCTCGGCGCCACCGCCGGCGCCACCGTCGTGGCCGCCATGCGCACCGACGCCCTGGCCACCGCCTTCTGCATCAGCACCGACGCGACTGGCGTGCTGGTCCAGACCTTGGCCGGCGCCGAGCAGACGCGGCACCGTTGCCACCGCGGCCACTTCCTCGTCCAGATCGCCGACGCCGATCACGTCTTCTTCGAGTACCTCGCCCACGAGACCTCCGCCGCCATCGGCGAGCTCTTCCGCGGCTTCCAGGGCTACGTCCAGGCCGACGCCAAAAGCGTCTTCGACCTGCTCTACCGCCCACCCGCCGAGCGACCTCCGCCCGACGACGGCGAGCCCGACCTCGCCGAGCGCCTCGAGGTCGGCTGCTGGTCGCACTGCCGGCGCAAGTTCTGGGAGGCCGCGATCACCTGCAAGGATGCCGTCGCGCGCGAGGCCCTCCTGCGCATCAAGCGCATCTTCGACCTCGACCGCTCCTGGAAGGGTAAGCCGCCGGAGGCCATCAAGAGCCTGCGCGAGCAGCACCTGCGCCCGCACACCGACGCCTTCTTTGCCTTCGTCGAAGAGCACCATGCGCGCGTCAAAGACCAGCGCGGGATGCTCCGCTCCGCCCTCGGCTACGCCGTTCGCCAAAAGGGCCCACTCACCCGCTTCTTCGACGACGGCCGTCTCCAGCTCACCAACAACGGCGCCGAGCGCGAGCTCCGCCGCGTCGCTGTGGGTCGCAAGGCCTGGCTCTTCGTCGGCAGCGACGACCACGCGCAGGCCGCGGGCAATCTCCTGTCGCTCGTCGCCTCTGCCCGGCTCCATCGCCTCGACCCCGAGGCCTACCTGCGCGACCTCTTCCGCGTTCTCCCGCACTGGCCGCGCGATCGCTACCTCGAGCTGGCTCCCAAGTACTGGGTCGCTACTCGCGCGCGGCTCGACGCCGCTCAGCTCGCCGCCGAGTTCGGCCCGCTCGTCATCCCGGAGCCGCCGCCCACGTCCGAGCAGCCGCCGCCGCGCTGATCCGTTTCCCGTCGCCACGAAGCCACTCTGGCAGTTTGCTCAGGGCGCCGGAAGTACGGGGTCCGTGCAGCGCATACGATGCATTGGCGGCGGTTGAAGGCTGCACTGGCCAGTGGCACATCTTGCACCAAGACATTGTCAACTGGTTCGAGGCCGCGGGGGCGCCCCCCGAGGACGTTCTTCATTGCGGGAAGTACCTGCGGGAGATCGCGAGTGGCCGTTCCGTTGATTGCCTCCCGCAAGGTCTATATCCGTCCAAGATGATCGGAGCCGCATTTCTCGCATTCGTCGAAACATCACCGAGGGTACAGTCAGCCCAAACTCATCGACTCATGGATGATATCTGGCTGTTTGACCAAGAGCGAAACACCGTCGTGGCCGACGCGCTGCTTATCCAAGAATTCCTCGCTGAGCGGGGGCTGTCCGTCAATGACAAGAAATCGGCCATCCTCGAAGGATACGGCGAAGATCATTCGACGACCGATCGGAACGAACTAAAGGTTCATCTTCTCAAGCGGAGACGTGAAACGCTCGCGGGAGGCAGTCTCTATGGTGACGATGGCTCTAAGCGAGACACGCCTACCAATGAACTCCTCGAACTCAGTGCCCAAGAGCGCGAATACCTGATCTCCCTGCTTAACGGCGAGCGTATTCATGAAGAAGACGCTGAGCTCGTGCTCTCCGTCATGAAGGAACATTCCGGCGACGTCCTGGAGCATCTGCCATTGCTCCTTAGCGAGTTCCCCTCCCTGGCGAAACGCATTTATCAGTTTTGCCGTGATGTGCCTGACAAGTCTGAGGTCACGGCGGCCCTTCTGGCGCGCCTTGCAAACGAGAAGCACGTCACTGAGTACCAGTTATTTTGGCTTGCGATGATGGCTGAAGATTACCTCATGAGTACGCCCCGGATCGGGGAACTAATTCATGAGCTCTACAAGAGCGAGCATGCCACGGACATTACACGAGCGAAGATTCTGGAAATTTCAGAACTTCGTTTCGATCTCGCAGACCTCAGATCGGAGCAATTGCGCTCGAACCGCTCCGACTGGCTCACCTGGGCTGCGGCCGTCGGTTCGAGCGCGCACCCGAAGGGACAACGCAATCAAATACTCAAGTACTTCCGTAAGGCATCGGATATGAATCAACTCATCGGCTCCTTTGTTGAGTCTCACTTGTGACGCGGCAGCATGTCGCCATCTGACGCATGCAGGGTTCTTCCGTGACCAAACCGTTGCCGACGCCGAGCGGCGCCGGCGTTGCTGCCAACATCGACATACTCAGTGACGCGCCTTGGCGACGGATCGAGCAAACGCAACTCGACCTTAGACGGTTCAGTTGTCGACGTATCACTGAGGTTGATACGGTCACCGTCACACACGATCACTCGAACCGGCAGCTTGCTGCGGAAAGCGTTCTGGGCGGCGATATCAAAGCGCACCGCGCGCTTTGATATCGCTGCGCGCCTCCCAGCTTCGAGATGGGCCGCTCGCTCGATACTGCGTTGGAGGTCTCTCATGTTGACGCGCTGGACGACCCGCCCATCGTCGACGAGCATCTTCTCGAACCAAAGGCCAAAAGCTACGCGCTCGCGATCCTCGAAGGACCACTCGTAGCAGTACGCGGGGTTCGACGCCGGGTCTGCTACGGGCTTACCTCCCTTGGTGATCGACCACGGCGGAACGTCGATTCCCGTTTGGGCGACTAATTCCATCATTGTCGGCTTGGCGGTTGGCCGTAGTTGAGTAACCGATCCATGAACCCCGTACTTGCATGGCCCGACGGAAATGTGGCAGGCCGGCGGCCCTGCCGCCTGGGCTCGCGGCCCCCACCGCCCCGCCTCGCGGTCCTGACTGCCCGGCCGTAGCCGCTCCGCCGCTCCGCCTCGGGGCAGCCGCAATGTTTCGGGGGCAACCCTTTGCGAAAGTCGCAGCGAGTTGGTCGGGCGACGGCCGACCTACGGCGTCGGAAGCGGCGGCTCAGGAATCGTGAGCCAGCCGATCTCGAGTTCGAGCTCTTCGGGAACGGGACGAGCGCGCGTAATGCGCCAGTAGCGCGGCGCGAGTTCAATGTAGCGATCGCGCGGCCAGAATGGCAGCACACTGACGTCCATGAGCGGCTCGCAAGTCCTACCGATAGGGCCCACCCGGATCGGGCGCACTGCCGTCGAGCTCCCGGACGGTCTCGCCGTCCGCCACGATCCCCGACAGATCGGGGACGTACCACTCGACCAGCCCGCACCCCTGGCAGATGTAGACCTGGAACTCGCCGATGCTCCGCTTGCCGAAGCCCCCCTTCTGCGCGACGGCCAGCGTCTTGGAACCGCCGTCCGCGCGGTCGAGGACCTTGGTGACGTGCAGGAGCTTCCGCCCGCCGCACCCGGGGCAGCGGACCTGCCCCGCCATGGTCATGCCGCGAGCCGTCGTGAGCGCGTCGAGCTGGGCCCGCACGGCGCCAAGCTCTTCCCTGACCGCGGCGAGCTGGGCGCGGAGATCTTCGTCGGCGTTCATGGGCACATCATATGACGCTAAGATGCCCGCGTCGACGGCTCCGACGAGACCCGGCGACTCGAGCCGCGGGCACCGTCCGCGAGCGCGGCGTCGACGGAGACCTCCGCCGCGACTTCCGCCGATCTGATCGGGGCGCTAGCTGTGCACGCCTGCGCTCCTCGACCGCGATCGGTACCGCTTTGCCAGCCCCGTCCTCTTCAGGGGTTGGTCTGACGTTTGTCCGCGCGCCGGACGAAGTGACCGGACACGATTGGTCAACCCGATCGCGCAGCTCGATCGAGGGATCGCGCACTTGTCTGATCCCTGTGGACAACGCCGGACAACGTGTCGATTTCGCGAAGCATCTGGATCCGCACAGCGCCGCGGTCGCCCGGTCGACGATGATGCCGGTGGCCGCGGCCTGCGTAGGTCCTACCTGATGCCCTCGGTGTGGCGCGACTGCTGACCTTCGGGTTGGACAGACCGTGGTCTGCCGACGGCGACCACGAGCCAGCCCGAAAATGCCGTGACCAAACTTTGACTGACGCCGACCTTCGGGTTGCGCTCGACGACCATCGGGTCGGGCTCCCCGGACCCTCAGCCGTTCCAACTTGGCGCACGTCGACCTGGAAACCCGAAGGTTCTTTGACCAAACCTTGTCCCAAATGGGGTGCACTCCCGAGGATTCGGGTGCACTGACGTGGACTGCTCGCCTTCCTCAATCCGAACGACTTCCGCAATTTACGAACGACTACGCCCGTCTGCCGCTAGCTATTGGTCAGTCTCAAGACCCGAAGGTCGTCGGTTCAAATCCGGCCCCCGCTATCAAGTAGGTATCGAATCAGAAGTGGTCGGCTAAGACGGCGGCCTTTTCGACTTTCGGGCGCGCTGGTCGGATGGGACCTGCGATCGGGCGCAGCCCTGCTTCCATGACGACGGCGCCGAACGTCCGAGTGCCCATGACGTTTCGGCGATCGAGCACCGCACGCGTCTTGTGCGCGACAGCCGCATCACAACTGACTCGGCAACGCCAAGCCGCCGCGCGTTGGACCGAGTCTTCAATCGCGGCGCGCTACCAGCTGCTCAACTGGTCCGCTGGGATGGCATGGCGACGCCGGTACTCCGAACAGGCCGCGCGCGTTCGGAAGAGAAACGGGTGTTCGAAGGGACCCACGGCCAAGAAGTTGCGCGATTGTAGACTCTCGTCGGTTCGCTGGACGCCATCCAGGAGCGCGCGCGAGGGGCACGTGACGTCGCATCCCACTCGCCCGACGACCGCGACGGCCTCGTTTGCCGCTGGTCGGGGGCGATGCTTGCCGAGTCCCTCTTCCAGCGATTCTGCGTACAGCCTCCACTCGCAGGTCATGCACTTGAGGGTCCCTCCTCCGGTGCACGCCACCACGCTCTCGACCAGCTTGCTACATCCGACGGAGAGCCGGACCAGCTCACCGTTGTACCAGGCGGCATCCTGCGTCACCTTGGAGAGCTGAACGCCCACACGGGTCGTGGCGTTGATGCCGCCGATTCCTTCGCTGATCCAGTGGCCATCTGGACCTCGATGGTAGGGTTCGACTGAGTTGCCCTTGGCGACGATGCGCTCACCGAACGAGACGTCGGTCCACGTGACAGACTTGGTGTCGCCTTGTACGTCCGTCCGTTCGTTGGCGATCCCGAGGAGCTCCCGCCCGCGGCGCTCGACTCGGATTGGTCGGCAGGCACGATCGTAGACCGCGCCGGTCTTGCCCGCGGGAACCCAGCTCAACAGCTCCTCGAGCGGGACCTGTGCTGTCTGCGCTGGACGATACTCGATCGCCTCGGGATATTGCGATTGTACCTCTTTCCACTTCGCCTCGAGGTCGACATCGGTCGGCGCAGGCGACTCGAGAGCGGATTCGCTCGGCGCGCCGTCCGGAACGCCGGCGTGCGCCGGCGCGGCATGCTGAGGTGAGCCGCCTTCGGCACCATGGGCATTCTTCCCCGTGGAGCCCGGGTTCTGCGCGACCGCGCTCCCGCAAGCCAGTCCAACCAGGGCGAGCAATACCAAGACTGCCCGTGGAATCACTCCCGCGCACCAACGTTGCATGATCTACCGCCTATCGAGACCAGGTCTCATTGCGCACCCGGATGCTACCACGCGGAAGGCCACCTTCTCCCCGCGCCGCACGCCGACGCCCGCCGCACTGGATCACGCTGCGTTCGCGCCTCGCGTTCGCGCCGGTTGCGTTCGCCCTGCAGGAGAAGTAGGGTGTCTGCCATGGTGGACGACCTGGTCGTACGCTGTATCAGTCGCGGCGGACGGGACCGCGACTGCGTGATGAGGATGGCTGGTGTTCTCGCGTGCACTGGTCCGTCCCGTGCCTGTCCGTAAGTCTGAGAGCCGCATTCCCGCAGGACTGCAGGCCTCCGACCTGGGCCAGGCCGTGGTGGCGAGTGACGGTCGCTGTGCCCTCGTCGCCAGCGTCAGCTCTCCCATCGTCGTCAATCGAGACAATGTCTACGTCGCGTTCGTGACCGACAGTGCGCTGGCCGCGGCGACAGAATCGTTCGAGTGGTCGTTCGCACTCGACGGTGGAACACCGGCAGTGCAGACCACGTCCCAGGGCGCGACCACGTTTCGTCCGTCGGCGAGCGGGGCGCTGTCGCTGACCCTCCGACTGCTCGGCGCCGGCAATGACGAAAAGGCGCGACTGACGCTCACGCAAGACGTCGTCGCCACCAACGCCGCCCTCGAGGAGCTCATCGACGCGGCTCGCAACGAACAGGGTCCCACCGTCGTCAACCCCGACGTGGCCCGCGAGCTCGTCAACGAGCACAACCTGTACTATCAGGGCCTCACCGCGACACCGCCAGAATCGGACGACGCCTTCGCACGATTCCTGTTCACGCTGATCCACGACGGCGCACTGGAACGCACTCCGGCGACTCGCCGGCAGCAACTCGAGAGACTCGCGAGCGCCTTGAACGACGGCAGTGGCGACTGGGCGCCACTCCTCGGCGAGGGCGTCGGGGTCTGTGGCTTGCGCCTACCGCTGGTGGCGATGACGACGACTCCCTCTGGCGGCGGCGCCGCCGTGCTCCCGTGGACGGAGCTACCCGAGTCGGGCGCCACGCACACGACCGCGGAAGCCGACCTGCGCCAGGCGGCAGCGGCCCTCGACGCCGACACTCGCACCGACTTGTTCAATCGGGTGCGTTTTCCCAAGAGCAACATCGCGCAATGCGCGCGCATCTTGCTGGCGCTGCGCGATCGCTACTTCCCCGGCGTCGGCTTCGAAGGCGTGCTCACCGGATTGAGCGGCACGCGCGCCAGCTGGATCCTTCGACACTTTCGCGACGGCCCGCTGCACCGTGACTGAGCCGTGAGCACGACCACACGAAACCAGACTGCCAATCTCGAGGCGATCCGGCGAATCCCACCGAATGGCCCCGGTGGGACCGGTGGCGGCGGTGTCAATCGCCCCGGCCCTTCGCCCACTGGCCCCGCGCCTCTCGTCGGCGAGCCCGAATTCCTTCCCCAGCACACGTTCATCTCCGTCGCGATGCCCAAGGACAATGGGTTCATCGCGAACGCGGTTCATTTTCACGAAAATGTCGGGCTGCACCCGCGCAGCGTCGGCTCCATCGAGGAGATCCTCGAGTTCCTGGGCAATGCCGCCGAGACCGGCACCGAGGTGCTCGACCGCATCCGCATCGTTTCGCACTTCTTCGTCGCGGCTGGCGGAGAGGACGAGCAAGTGAGCAACATGGGAATGGCCTTCCTGAGGAACGGTGGCCGCGGTGTGTTGCGACGCTACCTCGAAGGGTTCGCTCAGAGCAGCATCGCGGGGCTTCGATCCCTGATCGAGATCGACCTACCTGCCAACCAGACATCGCCGACCGTTTGCGCCAGTGACGAGACCGTCGTGATCGCCGCCCTGCAGGCCGCCGGGCAGGGCGCGGCAGTCGACGCGGTGTTCCCTTCGAATCAGCCGGCATCGGTTGAGAGGAACGAATTCGTGATCATCTGCGGGGCCAAGTGGATCTTGGCACACCCCCCGGCCGGGATGCCCAACGCCGCCATACGAGCGGACATGGATCGAGCCTATGACATCCTGCTCGACGATCTGCGCAGGCGGCTCGTCGTAGCACCCGACAACGTGCCGGGTCCCGCTCTCCAAGCGCTGGCGGACGCGATCGCCGGGCTGGCCAGCATCGGCGGCGTGCGATTTGCCAATCCCGGGGCAAGTCCTCGCTACGGCGCCAACGTCGCGGCCGCGCTCGTTGCATACGCGGGGGACGCGTTTCGTAACAAGCTGCTGGCCGCCAGACGTCGCTGCGATCGCTTCACGACCATCGATATCCGTGGCTGTCAGGCCGGCCGGGACGTTCCCTATCTCGAGGCCATTCAGCGCTTCTTCGGTCAGTCGGGCACCGTGCGACCGGTGGTGACCGGGCCCGGCATCTTTCAGCGGTTCAATCGAATTGAGGCCATCGAGCCGTTCGGGACGAACCCTCCTGCGCAAGCCGCAGCGCTCAACGCTCTGTTCAACTCTGCAGCTGGGGCTGCTCCGTACTTGGTGGCCCAGGTCCGTGATCAGTTCGTCACCTGGGCCGATGGCTTCGGCATCGACGGTGCGCATCTCACATTCTGGCACACGACCTTCCAGCTGTCCGTCCTCCAGTTCAGTGCGCTCGGCTGGCGCGCCGGCATCCCGCCACGTCGGGTCGTCGTGCCGCGGCTCGATGCGCTCGCGACCGTCACATTTGCCGACGTCTTCGCCCGCCTCGGTGAGATCTTCTTCATTGCCAACTCGAGCCGTCCGACCGCCGCGCAGCTGACCGCGCTCGCGCCGCTGCTCGCGAATCTGGGTACATGGATTGCGCAGCTAGACGCGCCCGTTGCGTCCGGCTCGTCGGCGGCGCAGCTCTCGACCCACTTCAACGGCTTCAGGACCATCTACGAAGCTGTCGACTCGCGCATGGCCAACTCGGCATTCCACAATTCGCCGCAGCGGGTGATCCCGCCGGTGGAGCCGCCGGGCCTGACCGCGGCGCAGACGACCGCATTTCAAACGGCGCTACGCAATTTCATCCAGGCGAACAACAGCTCGCGCTTCGCTCCGGTCCGGAAGTTTCTCACCGCCGCGGACGCGCAGACGCAGGATGCGCCGGCGCGAATGCGCTACTTCCTGGCACTCGGTCTGGTGTTCCAGCTGGCGCATGACACCAACGTAAGCTTCGGCGTCCAGCACATCGTCGTCCTCAACGATCGCACCGCTACCAACAACCGCCGCGATGAAGCGATTCGCCACTGGATGCGAGCAGCCTGGCGCGGCGTTGCAGTGCCGACCATCTCACCGACCCTCACCTTCGCTCTCGGGCTACATTCCGCCTGGCTCGTCGCCGACCACGAGCAGGGGCCGAGCCACGTGTGCCCACATCCGAGCTACATGGCCCATATCGTGACGCAACCGGCATGAGCGCGATCGAGACAGCTCCGGGCACGAGGGGGGGACGCGATGGCTGACGCGCTGCAGAACCTCCTCGCCGCGAGCGGCGTCGCGCTCGAACCGCTGCGCAAGATCGATACGCCGGCGAAGGCAGTCGCGTTCTTCCGCCAGCTCGGATACGAGTTGCCGGCCGGCGCCTTCGGCGCCGCGCTGTCCAACCTCGGTACCGAGGTCGATCAGATGATCTCGGCGGTGCGCACGCTCGCGAGCGCGTCGGGCGACGCGGCTGTGGCCGGCGCGATCGCCGACGTGCTCCTGCGCATGGGAACCGCGATTGACGCCATCAACCAGTTGCACACGGCGATCCAGTCGGGCGGTGCCGCCGGAGTGCCCGGCATCGGCGATCTGCCGCGCCGCCTGACCGACTTCTTGATCCTCGACTATGTGAATGCGCAACGGCCCGAAGCGCACGGGCTGCTGCACCTTATCGGCCTCATCGAGCACGAGCCGACGCCGGCGCCCGGTCAACCAGCGCGGCTGATCAACTGGTCGCGCATCGGGCAGCTCGTCTCCGAGCCCGGACGCATCGCCAACGATGTGTATCGCTGGGACAGCGACTTCGACTCCGATCTGTTCCTGGCCCGACTGGAAGCGCTCATGCGTGCCGCCGGGCTGCGCGGCGGCAGATACCTGCAGTCGGACACCACGCGCACGGCGCTCGGGTCATCGAGAACCGACGTCATGGAGCTGCGCCTTCCGCTGCTCCAGAAGGGCCTCACGCCCACGACCTTCAGCCAGTTCGGGATCACCTTCTCGCCGGCGGAGGCGGGTGCGGGAAAGAAGAAGGGCCTGGCGCTGCTGCCGTACCTCATGGGGACGGCGACCTTCGACTTCGGCGTCTGCGACAAGGGCGAGCTGGTCTTCGAGTCGACGAGCGACATCAGTGGCATCGGCGTCGTCGTGCGGCCGCCGTTCGACGCCGAGGGGCTGCTGAACCTCACGGCTGCATTTCGCACGGCTGTCACGATTCGCCAGAAGGCGAGCCGCAGCGAGGAGACCATTCTCGTCGGGTCGCGCGGCGGCACGCGGCTCGCCGTGCAGGGGCTCGGCTTTCAGCTCTTCATCGCTGGAACGCCCGACAAGCTCGACCTCGGCTTCCTCGGCGAGGTGAAGGCGCTGCGCCTGGTGATCGCGCCGGGAGAAGGCGACGGCTTCCTCCAGAAGGTCCTCTCGGGTGTGAACCTGGCCGCCGAGACCAGCCTGGGGTTCGGCTACTCGCTGCAGTCGGGCTTCACGTTCACCGGCGGTGCCAAGCTCGCCATCGAGATCGGTACCCACCTCGATCTCGGCCCGGTCAAGGTCGACGCGCTCCGGATCACGCTCGAGCCGACGGGAAACGACCTCGCGATCGAAGCGGGCGCGGTGCTCCGCTTCGAGCTCGGGCCGCTCAAGGCAGTCGCCGAGAACGTCGGTCTGCGCACCAAGCTGCAATTCACGCCCGGCAACCTCGGTCCGGCCAACATCGACTTCGGGTTCAAGCCGCCGAGCGGTGTCGGCCTCTCGCTCGACGCCGGCGGATTCAAGGGCGGCGGGTTCCTGCGATTCGAGCCGGAGCGAGGCGAATACGCGGGTGCGCTGGAGCTCGATTTCCAGGGCATGTTCTTGGTCAAGGCGGTCGGGGTCATCAATACCAAGATGCCCGACGGATCACCGGGCTTCTCGCTCGTCATCCTGATCTCCGCCGAGTTCACACCGATCCAGCTCAGCTTCGGCTTCACGCTGAATGGTGTCGGAGGGCTCATCGGCCTCAATCGGAGCATCGCGGTCGCCGCTCTCGCCGAAGGCGTGAGGACCAATGCCATCCAGAGCATCCTGTTCCCGCAGGACGTGGTCGCGAACATCGAGAGCATCATCAGCAACATCAAGCAGTTCTTCCCTCCCCAGCAGGGCCACTTCGTGGTCGGGCCGATGGCCAAACTGGGGTGGGGAACGCCGTCGCTGATCACGGTCGAGCTCGGTCTGCTTCTCGATCTGCCGAACCCGATGTTCGCCATCGTCGGCGTGCTCAAGGCGGTGCTCCCCGAGGAGAGCGCGCCCATCCTGCGCCTGCAGGTGAACTTCATCGGCGTGGTCGATTTCGAGAAGGGCTACCTGTTCTTCCGCGCCGATCTGTACGACTCGCGCCTGCTCATCTACACGATCACCGGCAGCATGGCGCTCCTGGTCTCGTGGGGCGAGCAGAAGACGTTCGCCTTGACCGTCGGCGGCTTCCATCCCGACTTCCGCGACATCCCCAGCATTCCTGCGCTGCCGGATGGGCTCCGCAACCTGGCGCGGATCGGTCTCAGCCTGCTCTCGGACGACAACCCGCGACTGAAGGTCGAGACCTATTTCGCCGTCACGTCGAACACCGTCCAGTTCGGAGCCAAGGTCGAGCTGTACGCCGCGGCGGCCGGCTTCAACGTCTACGGCTTTCTCGGCTACGATGTCCTGTTCCAGTTCGACCCGTTCCGCTTCGTGGCGCGCCTGAGCGGCGGGATCGCGCTGCGGCGGGGCAGCTCGGTGATCGCCGGCATCAGCATCTCGGCGCAGCTGTCGGGGCCCACGCCGTGGGATGCCAAGGGCGAGGCGAGCCTGACGATCCTGTTCTTCGAGATCAGCGTCGGCTTCCACGCGACCTGGGGCGATCCACCGCCCGCGATCGAGAAGAAGACCGAGGACCTGCTCCTGCTTCTCCAGCACGAGCTGGCGGAGACCCGCAACTGGCGCGCCGACCTGCCCCCAGCGTGTCACCTGCACGTGACCCTGCGGGAGATCAAGCTGCCCGAGGGAGACTCGCTGCTGGTCGTGCACCCGGCCGGCAGGCTCACCTTCAGCCAGCGGTCGTTCCCGCTCGAGGACTTCGTCATCGAGAAGATCGGGAACAAGAAGCCGCTCGGCGTGGGCAAGTTCAAGCTGACCGAGGCGCAGTCGAACGGAGCCCGACTGCCGGCCGACTTCAAGGGTGTGCGCGAGCAATTTGCGCCGGGCGAGTTCACCGAATTGAGCGACAGCGACAAGCTGTCGCGGCGCTCGTTCGAAGCTCTGCCGAGCGGGTTCTCGCTGAGCGGGACGGCCGATCTGGTGGTCGCGACGCCGGTTTCGCGACCGGTGGACTACGAGCTGAGCTATCTGCGCCGCAAGCAGGGACGCTTCGATTTCCGCGGGCTGGTGCGCCTGGCCCGGCGCGCCTACGACCGCCTGGTCAAGGGCAGCGCGGTCAGGCAGTCGGTGCTGTCACTGCAGCAGACCCGGACGTCGCTGAATGCACCTGCGCAGGTGGCGCTAGCACAGGAGTCCTTCGCCGTCGCCAACGTCGCTGACCTCACGTCGCATCGGTCGGGCAGCCAGGAAGCAATCGTGTTCGCGACCCAGGCTGAGGCGTATCAGCATCATCAGCAATTGCTGCGAGACAACCCAGCGCTCGCGGGACGGATTCAGGTCGTCTCGCATTTCGAGCTGAATGGCTGAGTCGACATGACCATCGAAGTCGCAACATACCAGTTTCAATCCTGGGCCCGGCGCGGCATCTCGGCGCAGATCAACGAGCAAGACACGCTCGCGCGTTCCGGTGCGACCTTGCCGCCACAAGAGCGGGCGTCGGTGCCAGTCGGCGTGTCGATCAACGGCGCGCCGCAGCCGGGGAAGGACTTCGCACTGATCGGACCCGGTGACATCATCGGGATCCATCGCGACATGGTGGTGCGGACCGAGCCGCGCAACTTCGTCACCAACTTCGAGCCGAACTACCTCGCCTTCATCGAGTTCTACGACGAGGACTTCCCGTGGCGCTACACGCCTGCACGGCCCGACGGCGAGCGGCTGCGGCCGTGGCTGCAGCTGCTGGTCCTCGAAGAGGGCGAGTTCGGGCGCGACGATCGCCGCGTGCCGCTGCCGGTGGTCACAGTCAAGCGCAAGGAGGCGCTTCCGCTAGCCGATGAGACCTGGCTGTTTGCACACGTGCACACCGAGCAGGAGATCCCGGGCGGCGAGCTCTCCAACCTCGAGATCTATCTGCGCTCGCTCCAGCAGACGATCACGACCGATCCCGACAAGATCTACAGCCGTCTGCTGTCGCCGCGGCACCTCGGGCCCAACCGCACGTTCCATGCGTTTCTCGTGCCCGCGTTCGAGGTCGGCCGGCTCGCTGGCCTCGGCCGCCCCACGGCGGGCGTGCCGGGGCAGAAGCCGGCGTGGGACGCCACCACCGCCTCCATCGAGCTCCCCATCTACTACGACTGGTCGTTCCGGACCGGCGAGCAGGTCGATTTCGAGTCGCTCGTCCGCCTGCTCGAGCCGCAGATCCTCGATTCAAAGATCGGCATCCGCTCGATGGACTGCTCCGAGCCGGGGTTCGTCGAGGTGGACGATCAAGGGCGTCCCAGGTTGCCGCAGTCGGGGTTGCCCGCGCCGGCGCCGGCAATTCAGGGGCTCGAGGGTGCGTTGCGGACGGAACGCACCCGATCGGTCCCGGAGACGTTCACGCCCAATGCATTTCAGGATGAGCTGAAGACTCTGGTGAACCTGCCGGAGACGATGACGAGCGCGAGCACGCCTTCCGGCAACGACGACGAGTTCCTCGACGACCCGATCGTCTCGGTGCCGTTCTACGGGCAGAACCACGCGCGCCAGCACCGGACCGACCAGGTGCTCTTCGATCCGACGCGCGCGACGTGGCTCCACGAGCTGAATCGCGATCCGCGCGCACGCGTGCCCGCCGGTTTCGGTACTTCGGTCATCCAGAAGAAGCAGGACGAGCTGATGCGCCGGGCCTGGCAGCAGGTCGAGAAGGTCTTCGAGGCCAATCGCACCATCCGGAAGTTTCAGTTCATGCTCCAGGTAAGCGCGCGCTATCGCACCCAGCTGTTCGAACGGTTGGGGCCGGCGCAGCTCCTGGCCATGACGACGCCGGTGCACGCCAAGGTGCTCGGCAGCCCCACCACGATCCGGCAGCAACTGCTCGAGTCGCGGCTGGCGGCGCCGGTCTTGAGCCCCGCGTTTCGCCGCCTCGTGCGACCGGCGGGGAAGCTGACGCGCCGGGCGAGCGCCGCCGGCAACGCGCTCGATCATGCGTCGCTCGTCGAGGCGGTCAACGACGGGCGCATCACGCCGGCGCCACCGCGCACCGTGCCCGCGGGCATTCCGGCGGTCGACGACCTGGCGGGCCAGATTCAACCACCGCTACCCGGCTGGCGCCGCTGGCTGATCGCGCATCGACGATGGCTGCTGATCGTGGCGCTGATCCTCGTGCTCGCGGGAGGCTGGCTGGTCGCGCTGGGGCTCGCCCTCGCCCTCGCCGCCGTGGTCTTCTACCGGCGGCTGAGCGTGCAGTCCGAGCGCGCGGCAGCGGCCGAGGCGCTCGTCGATCCGGTCAAGGCGCAAGCGGTGCTGGCGAGCGTGCCGGCGCGTCCCGATTTCACCATCGTCCTCGACGAAGGCGAGGCCGCGGGCGCCACTCCGGTGGTACCGCCCGGGACCGTCCCGCCCCTGCCCGGAAGTGATCCGGCGACGCCGGCAAGCGCCGTGGTCGCGGGTGACAGCGTCGAGGCCGCGCGCTTCCGCGTCGCGGCGACCCACCTGGTGTCGCGCGCCGTCATCCGCTTGCCCGAAGCGCCGGCGCCCGCGGCATTCGAGCTCTCGCTCGGCCATGCCAAGCTGCTGACGGCCATCGATCCGCGGGTATCGTTTCCACGTCGACTGTCGGCGATCGTCAAGCTGCCGAACTTGAGCCTGGAGAGACCCGAGGAGATCGTCGATGCGATGGCGCACCCCGATTTCGAGGACGCCATGTACTCCTATCTGCGGGACATCAACAAGGAGTTGTTGATTCCGAATCTGCAGCTCATCCCGCCGAACTCGATATCGCTACTGGAGACCAACCCGCCATTCATCGAGGCGTACATGGCCGGGCTCAACCACGAGATGGGCCGTGAGCTGCTCTGGCGCGAGTATCCGACCGATCTGCGCGGGAGCTATTTCCGGCAGTTCTGGGAGGTCAAGGGGATCAGCAATCCGGATACGCCCGCGGACGCCGAGAAGCTCAAGGACGTGACCAAGCTCCACACCTGGCCGTCGGCCAGCCGGCTGGGCACGCACAAGCCGCAGCCACCGGCCAATGCCGACGTTCAGCCGGGCGAGAAGCAGGTGGTGCTGGTGATCCGCGGCGAGCTGCTCAAGCGCTATCCGAATACCGTCATCTACGCTCAGAAGGCAGTCGACGACGGCAAGGGCAACCTGGTCGTGCGCGAGACCGATCTGACGGTGGAGCAGTTCGACAAGGAGCTCAAGTTCCCGCTGTTCCGCGCCGAGATCGACCCCGACCTGCGCTTCTTCGGCTTCGATCTGACGACGGCGAAGGCCAAGGGCAGCGTCGACAGCAATGGCTTCCCCGGTGACAAGCGCGGCTGGTTCTTCGTGATCCAGGAAGTCCCGGGCGAGCCGCGCTTCGGCATGGACATCAAGTACGAGCCGACGCAGGACAGCAACGACAACCCGGCCGACGATCCGCGCGACACCTGGAACAACCTGGCGTGGACGAGCTTTGGCGCCAGCGAGCCGGCGTTCGTGCAGCGGGTGCCGGCGCCGACGTTCCCGCGGCCGGATGTGGCCGAGCTGTCGGCGCATCTCTGGGGGAGCAACGCGGCGCAGATGGCCTACGTCCTGTTCCAGGCGCCGGCGATGGTGGCGGTGCACGCGAGCGAGATGGTGGAGAAGGTAGCCCCCTGACGGACAGGATGATGAATGGGTGAACTCGACGGAAAGCTCGACGCCATTGCCGATCTGCGCCAGCGCTGCCGCTCCCTCGAGGAGGGCCTGTACGGCGCGCGGGTCGCGATCGACGCCATCGATCGACGCCTGGCGCGGGCGCGACGCGAGCAGAGCGTCGTCCAGCCCGACCAGGACGGCGAGGCGCTCCGCCGCAAGCAGGGGCTCGCCACGGCCGACGCTCGCCTCGCGGAGCTGCGCGAACGGCTGCGCCCGATCGACGAATGGCTCGCAGGGGTGGCGGCGCAGCGCGGGCTGGTGGAGTACCTGCAGAAGCGCCAGGCGGCGGTGCGGCAAGGCGCGTCCGCGGCCGGCGAGCGCCTGGCCGAGCTGCAGCAAGAGGGCCCGCTGCCGGGCGACGCGCTCGCGCACGTGCGCGCCGAGATCGAGAAGCTCGCGGCGGCCCGGCGCGACCTCGACGCCGCGCTTCACGATGCCCTCGCCACGCGCGAGGCGCTGGACCAGCAGAAGCGGCCGCGCGAGCAGGAACGCGAAGCGCTGCGCGGCGAGCTCGAGCGCACGCGCACCGAACGGCTGAACCTGCATGCCGACCTCGTCGAGGCGTCGCGGCCGGCGTTCGAAGATCCGGTGCAGCTCGAAGCGGAACGAAAACAGCTCCTGGCGAATGCGCAGGGCCTGGGTGCCGACCTGATCAAGGACGCAGGCTCGCTGCACCAGGCGATCGTCGGGATCTACGTCGACCCGCACCCCCGACAGGCGCTGGCGCAGGTCGACGACCGCACGCCGTTCCTGCTGCTGCCGGTGCGCATCGAGACCGTGTTCACGGCGGCCGGGCAACCTCCCGAGCTGCTGGTGAGAGTCTATCCCGACGAGATCGCGACCCACACCCACGAAGCGACGCTGAGAGGGAACGAGGTCGACGCCGGCGAGCTCTACTGGACCGAGATGGTCGTCGCCGAGCATCTGCGCGATGAGCGCGAGCGCCGCCGCCGCGCCGCCTGGAGGGGCCTCGTCGATCTCCTCGGCGGCAACCGCGCGGCGTGGGTGGCCATGCAGACCCAGCCGTCCGATTGGGATGCCCTGGCCAGCGACGGGACGGTGCGCAACCTGCTCGATTTCCTTAGCTCGGCGGACGCCTCGTTCTTCGACGATCTCTCGGCGTCGCCGCTCAGCGCCGCCGCGCGCGCTGGCTTGCGCGATGTGCTGGCGCGCGGCGATGCCGATGGGTTCATTCGCCTGGCGGAGCCCGAATCCTGGGGCGAGCGCATCAACGCGGTCGTGCGCACGCAGATCCTGGGTTTCCCGGAGCAGCCATTGACCAAGATCGATGCGTGGACCTGCGCGCCGCGAACCCGCGTCATGCCCGATCGCTTCGTGTTGCTGCTCCATGCGCGCGGCAACCCCAAGCCGCGCGAGATTCCGGGCGCGCCGATCGCCGATACGCTGTTCGTCGGGCCCGATCCGCTCGACGCCAAGGCCGCATTCGCGCAGCGCGATGGCGTGCTCAGCTTCGCCGGCGCGTTCGACTGGATGGCGGACTTCGACAAGGCGGTCGAGCAGGGCATGGGCTTTCGCGTGCCGCTGAGCGAAGCCGAGGCGCGCGATGGCTTCGCCAGGGTCTCGGTGCTCGGCGTCAAGCTGTCGACGACCGCGGCCGCGAGCGCGACCCTCCTCGAGGAGCTCATCGGCAACCACCAGTTCAGCCCCAAGGGATTCAGCCTAGTCCGTCAGGGCACGCCGACGAACAACACCGAGCGCAGCGGCACCGGCTATTCCGACAACGATCCGTACGACGACCGGGCCTTCTTCACCGCGACCGATCCGCCGGCCTTCGACCCGAACGATCCCGACCCCCGCAAGAGTCACACCGACGGCCGCCGGCTCGCCGAAGCCCTCGGCATCGGCTTCGCGTCCCTGCAGACGGTTCGCAACGCCGACAGCGTGGATGGGCTCGAGGCGACGGCGATGAGCACGGCACTGTTTCCCGCGACGGTCGGCTACTGGCTGAAGACGTGGATGGTGCCGGTGGTCACGGCCGATGCGGCACGGCTGACGCGCGGGTTCTTCACGCGCTACGTCACCGGCCGAGGTCCGCTCGCCGCCGTTCGCGTCGGCAACCAACCCTATGGCGTGCTCGTGACCAGCGCCCTGCCGCTCTGGAAGTATCCCAAGCGCGGCGACGACCGCATCGTGCTGTCGCGGTTCGACGAAGAGACGCCGTTCCTGGTGCGACTGCACGAGCTCCTCTCCAGGCTCGAGAAGACCTGGACCCGCATCGCGGAAAAGCTCCCCTATGTCGGCAAACCGGGCAGCGATTCAGCCGACGTCCTCATGGATCTGCTCGGGCTCCACCCGACGTCGGTCGAGCTGTTCCAGCGGATCGGCTTCAGCAGCGAGTACCTCAAGAACCTCGACAACTTCCAGAGCGGCGGACGCTACGCGAACGAGCTCGCCTCGCTGCTGCTGTCCATGCCGGCCTCGGTGCGACTCTACCTGCGCAACCTCGGCTTCGAGGAGGACATCGGCACCGTCGGCAAGATGCGCAGCCTCAAGGTGCTCTGGCAGCACTACGTGACGTCGCTCGATCCAGCCAACCTGATCGAGGGCAAGCCACCGTCGGAGACCGAAGCGCTCGGCGTCAACTACATCGACTTCATCGCGAAGGCGACCACCAGCGACGCGATCATCCGGGAGCAGTTTCCCCAGCGGCCGCCGACGACGCTGCTCTACGCCATGCTGCGCAACGCGGTGCTGCTGCAGCTTCATCACGGCGCCTACGAATGGCTCAAGGAGCGCAGCGTGTTCGAGCCCGTCCTCGACCGGGCTCTCCTGGCGACCACCCTGCCGGGCGTGCACGCCTCGATGCCGTCGATCTCGAAGCTCGAGCTGATGGCGACGTCGGTGGGCGCCGTCGAACCCGGCCACGTGCTGCGTTCGGCCAGCGTGGCCGACCTATTGTGGCGCGGCTCGGAGCCCGCCTTCGAAGCGGCGTTCGTGGCCGAGCAACGCAGCGCGCTGCCGATCCTCGCCAGCGCCACGACGGCGGCGCTCGAACGAGCGTTCGTCGAGCACCTCGACTGCTGCCAGTACCGGCTCGATGCCTGGGAGACCGCGCTGTTCGCGCACCGGCTGGATCAGCAGCGGCGCGCCGGGTCCGACGATCGCGGCACCGGAATCCACCTGGGTGCCTACGGCTGGGTGGAGAACGTCATTCCCGGGCGCCAGGTCCCGCTCTCGCCCGACGCGTTGCCGGCCTCGCTGCGTCCCAAGGACGGCATGATCCTGGAGGAGGACGACGTCGCGCTCGGCGGCGGCATGGTGGGCTCGAAGCGCGGCGGCTTCGTCCACGCACCGTCGCTCAATCACGCGTCGGCGGCGGCGCTCTTGCGCAACGCGTATCTCAGCCATGCCGACCCGGCGCGCGCCGAGATCTTCTCGGTCAACCTCTCGTCGGAGCGCGTACGTCGCGCGCAGTTCGTGCTGCAGGGCATGCGCAACGGCCAGCCGATCGAGGCGCTGCTCGGGTACCAGTTCGAGCGCGGTCTGCACGAGCGGACGTCCGCGAGCGCGGCGCGCGGCGACGTCCCGGTCCTCGAGCTCAACCAGTTCATCCTTCCCTATCGGCGCGCCTTCCCGTTCCAGTCGCGCGAGATCCCGCAAGCCGGCACCGGCGCGGCCACGGAGACGCTCCCGCCCTACAACGTCGTCAACGGGCTTTCGCTGGCGCAGGCCACGCTCTCGGCGGCCAACGGCTTCGGCCTCGCCGCGGTGTTGCCGGCGACGGAGCGACCGAGCGCCACGCAAGGCGCCGCCATCCTGGCCGAGCTCGACGGGGTCCGCGACACGCTCGACGCCGCCAAGGACCTGCTGACGGCCGAGAACGCCTACCAGCTGGTGCTCGGCAACTTCGACCGCGTTGCCGCGGTCTCGCTGGCGCAGAAGGAGGCGCACATCCCGCCCGAGCTGCAGGTGCTCGACACGCCGCGCGGGAGCCAGTTCACGTTCACCAACCGGGTCACGCTCCACTTCGACGATCTCGATCCTGCGCTCGACGCGAGCAATCCGTGGCCGGCGGTGCCGTTGACGCCGCGCGCGTGGGTGGAGCCCGGAATTAACTTCTGGCTCGGGACGCTGCTCGGCACCGCGCCGGAGCGGATCTCGTGCGCCGCCTCCCGCATCACGCGGGATGCTGACGGCCGCGAGACCGCCGACCCGCCGCAGCCGGTCACCCTGGCCAGCCTCCGCGTCCAGCCGGTCGACTTCGTCTGGATGGCCGGGCTCACGCTCGACGGCACGGGCGGCGCGACCGAGCTGGAAGCGCGCATCGCCGACGCCTACCGGCGCGCCCACGGCATCGCCGGCAACGCCATCGTGCGCATCGACTTCAATCCGTCGGTACAGGAAGACGAGCGGAGCTTCGCCGAGGTGTTCCCCCTGGCGCGGCACCTGCGCACCCTGATCGCGCAGAGCCGGGCGCTGTGCGGCCGCGACTTCCTGCCGGCGGCCGGCGGCAAGGCGACGGCGGTCCCGATCGACAAGACCAACCCCGGCGGCCAGGACGTCGCCGACCTGCGCGCGCGCGTGGGGAGCACGCTGGCAAGGCTCACCGCCCTGGCCGATCGGCTCGACGGCCCGGCGGCGCCCACGGTAGTCCTCACGCTGGTGCACGATCGCGACAACTCCGCCGACGACGAGACCTTCAGCGGCACGCTCGCCGCGGCGTTCACCAAGCTCGAGCAGGAGCACCTCGCCTTCACCGACCTGACCATGGTGACCGTGAGCGTGTCGGTCGGTGATGCCGACGGCGTCCAGCGCGCGCTCCGCTCGATCGCCGACCACGGCCTCGGCGAAGCGTTCTCGGCCGAGCCCGATCTCACCGACGTCGCGGCGCGCGCGCGCGTGCTCGCCCGTGCGCACCGGATCGCGCGGCGGCTGCGGCGCGCCGGCACGAGCGACGGCATCCTCGATCGCGCCCAGGCGCTCGTGAACGAGTCGAAGGCGGACAAGAGCATCGCCGACCAGGTGGCGCTGCTGCTGCAGGCCGGCCGGCTGGCCTTCAGCGAGACGTTCGCGCTCCTGCCCGCGTTTCGCTGCGCCAACGAGCTCGACCTGGCGCTGGCGGATGGCTCGCGCACGCAGCTGCTCGCGCACGCCAGCACCGCGGCCGGGATCACACCCGCGCTCGTCGTCGACGAATGGCTGCAGGGGCTGGCACGGGTGCGCCCGGCGCTGCACCGCTGGGAGCTCGTGAGGGTCCTCTCCGAGGCCCTCGGCGACACGACCATCGAGGTGCGACCGGCGCAGGTCCCGTACCGTGCGCAGGACAGCTGGCTCGCCGTGCCCTTTCCCGGGCTCGATCCGATTCAGGATCCCGATCCCGATCCGACCGCGCCGCCTCGGCCGTTCGGGATCACCCGCGACACCCTGTCGATCGCCGCCCACGGTGCCGCGGCCTTCCAGCTGGGCGCAGCTCAGCGCGGCGTGCTGCTCGACGAGTGGACCGAAGAGATCCCGACCGAGCAGGAGATCACGGGCATCGGCTTTCGCTACAACCAGCCGAATGCGGCTCCGCCACAGGCGCTGCTGCTCGTGGTCACCCCGGAGCAGACCGGGTCGTGGAGCTGGGATGCACTACTCGGTACGCTCGACGACACGCTCGCGCGTGCCAAGCGAAGGGCGGTCGAGCCGGCGCAGCTGGAGAAGGAAGGGCTCACCTGGAACGCGCTCGCGCCCGGGCTGGTGTCCGAGTTCAGCACGGAGCCGCAGTCGGACCCGTCGCTCGATCTGATGACGATGGTCCATTACGTACCGCTGATCGACTTCTACCGAACGCGGATCGACCGCTGAACGAGTGCCAATGGCCAAACCCGACCTCACGTTGAAACAGGTCATCTCGATCAATCCGGCATTTCGCCGTCCGCGCATCGTCGCGTTCAACCGCCTGGAAGCGCGGCCGCGCACCCACGAGTTCACTCGCAGCTTGCGCGCCGAGGTGCGCGATCCGCTGTGGATGCTGACTCGACAATGGCAGTTCGGCGAGTTCGCCGGCGAGGATGCGGCCTCGCCGGTCACCGCGCGCATTGCCTATCAACATCACCCCATCGAGACGATCGCGTTGCGCGACGGCGCGGCGGCCGCCTTCGATGCCTCGACGCTGCCGCTGGAGACGCGCGTCGAGCGCGAGCCGGTCCCGCTCGTCCTGCGCGAGCTGGCCAATGGCGAGACCTACAGCGACGTGTTGTTCGCGATGCGCTGGGGCCAGCAGCTCCTGCGCGCGATGAAGCAGCAGAGCCTCGACGGACACTACCAGCTCTACCGCGCTCGTTTCCCGATTCGCGTCTGGCCGCCGGAACCGACGGGGAGCGAACCGCGCGCGGTGCTCGACGCCGAGGCCGACCAGGTCGCGCTCGCCGCGCGCCGAGGGAGCGCCGACGGCGTCGCGGTGTGGCGCGCGGTCCAGCTGGGCACCCACGACGCCTGGCTGGACGCCCAACCCGGCGGCGACAAGCCGGCGCTGAAGGCGCTCGTCGCCGA
>Ga0209515_10002357_pt1 | contig 29278 bp, 30 predicted proteins | sample Subgroupgradi54m_FD_187454 | JGI IMG/M metagenome (GOLD analysis project Ga0209515, IMG submission 187454) | Subsurface groundwater microbial communities from S. Glens Falls, New York, USA - GMW60B uncontaminated upgradient, 5.4 m (SPAdes)... ... | reverse complement strand
TCGGCATAGCCCGGGTTTAAGAGGAGGGCCTTCTGGTAGGCCGTCTCAGCGCTTTGCAAATCACCCGCCTTCTGAAGACGTTGCCCCTCTCCACGGTAGAAAGCGGCTTCCCGAAGAGCCAGATCTCCCGGCTTTAATTCTGCGCCCATCAGCATGAGACTCATCAGAGTCACGCCGCTGAGTTGGAGGAACCGCAATGGAAACTTCATTGTGGAATTTTTAATGAGGGATACCTGAAGGAAAGGAAGTTTCGTCCTTCATTATTGGCTTGAGTCTATACAGTTCCACGACTCCTGTCAAGTCTAAAGCGCTGCCATGTCCACCCGCGCAGCAACCTCTTCCAACACTTCGCGGAAACGGCGGTTCTCCACCACTGGCTGGGCTCCTTCGACCGGCACCGGTTCATCCAATTTCACCCAGGACTTGCATCCGGCATACTCCGGCTTCACTGGACGCAGCATAGGAAGGGACAGCCGGTAGGCCCGCACCAGCACCAGAAGGGTCGGCGCCTGCGGGCGGTATTTCATCCGTTCCTCGAGAAACTCCGGCCTCCAGATGTGGTACCTTTCCAACCCGGCCAGCTGCGAGGCGCTCCGCACCTGACCGCAGAAAGCCACTCCGCCATACACCCGAAATGGAACCTGCGTGAGATCGGCCGGCTCCGCGAAGGCCTGCTGAAACCGCTCACGAAATGGGCTGCGGACCATTCCCTGCTCTTGATGCTCCAACGTCGGATACAGAAGAAACTCCCGGTGCTCCAACTGGAAGATCCCCTTCGGATCCTGGATGCCTCCTTTGCGGAGTAAAAGAAGATGGTCGCCGGACGCCAGCGCTTCGACGACGACGGCCCACTCTTTCAACGCCACGTGTGAAGTGATCATGAGGCCGACATTTTATCATGGCGGCATGCGAATGAAAAAGTTGTCATTTTTCTTGACAAGATCCCATAGGTTGCGGTAAAAATGGAAACGGTCGCAAGATGTTGTGGTGGGGAGGGAGCTTCAAGCCAAGAGGGCCTCGTCGGCTTGGAAACACACAAACAAGCAGACCAGGTCCTTGTAAGTGCGAGTAAGTTGAGGAAGGAAAACGGCATCATTCCTGGTTGCTCCCCGAGGGATCCCTCCTAAAGAAAGACCACAGTCCTGCAGCCACAAGGTATAAGCTGTCTCACAAAAAACTTAAAGTTTAGACAACAACCAGAGGAGTCTTCTCTATGTCGAATGACGCCAAGTCGGTTGCGCTGGGACGGGTTTCTGCTGCGCAGGCCAAGACGAATGGAAATACCGGACCCCAACCGACTCGAGGGCTGATGGTTCAACGTTATTTCACCCCACCCGGCTCGGACCCGTACCAGGAGGTCACCTGGGACCTCCGAAGCGCCACGATCACCAACGAGCATGGCGAGGTGGTCTTCGAGCAGACCCACGTGGAGGTGCCGAGCTTTTGGTCGCAGACCGCTACCAACGTTGTCGTCTCCAAATATTTCCGGGGGCCCTTGAGAACCCCAAAGCGGGAGACTTCGGTCAGGCAGTTGGTCGGCCGGGTGGCGAACACGATCACCGAGTGGGGCATCAAGGACGGCTACTTCGCCACCACCAAGGATGCGGAGAATTTCCGCGCGGAACTGGCCCATCTTCTCCTTCACCAGAAGGTTTCCTTTAACTCGCCGGTCTGGTTCAATGTCGGAATCGAGCCCCGCCCTCAGTGCTCGGCGTGCCAGCCTTATCACGCCCTCATCAATACTGCCCAAGGATTAATGCCGATTGGAGAGATTGTAGAGCGTCGGCTGATTGGATTGCCTGTTTACGATGACAAAGGCCTGACGCAAGTAGTGGCTGTCAAGTCCAACGGTCGAAAACCGGTCTATCGAATCCGACTGAACGATGGCTTCACCGTCGAAGCCACCGGGGATCATCTGGTTTGCGCTCACGATGCTCGTCGAACTTACCCTGCAGAGTGGCACAGGGTAGATCAGCTCCACCCCGGCATGGTGATGAGGGTCTACGCACACGCAGCGAAAACGGTAACCCCTCCTGCAGAAACTCATGTCGTTTCCGAAGCGGCGCTGGCCGGTTGGCTGCAGGCGGATGGTTTCGTCGGTCAGTACAAAGAAGGAACGAACCGATCGTTGACTGTGGAGTTTATGACGGCCGATGATGAAGAGCACAACTGGATTATGGAACATATCAAGGAGGTCTTCCCCAATCAGCACTACCACGTCAGCGATGTCCCCACGGAGGATACAACAAAACTGCACTGCCGACGGATCCGCTTCTACGGGGAAGCGCTGCGACCTTTCGTGGAGAAATACGGCCTCCTCAAACGCGGCCAGGATATCCGGGTCCCCGAACTGCTTTGGACGGCACCGAACGACGCTGTTTCTGGCTACATAAGAAGCCTCTTTCAATCCGATGGATACGCGGCCGTTCATGTGCCCAGCGCGCATGTGGCGTTCGCCGTCACTTCAAAAGAATGGGCCGAAGACCTCCAGCGCCTGCTGACGCGGTTCGGCATCTATGCCCGACTCCGGCAGAAAAAAGAACAAAGGCCTGATCGGTACGACATGTGGGAGCTGGATGTCTCAATCCGCTCAGAGCGGGAAGCCTTCCAGCGCTTCATTGGATTCATCTCGGAACGGAAGAACGCCAAGTTGCGCGAATCTCTCCAGATGCCCGGAAAAGAATGCCCTGACGTTCGATTCCCGGAGATCGCTTCCATTGAGCCATTAGGCGACATGGAAGTTTACGATATCCAGACGCTGAGCGGCTGTTATTTGACGAACTCCGTTCTGGTGCACAACTGCTTCATCCTCTCTGTGGACGACACGATGGAAGCGATCCTCGACTGGTACAAGGTGGAGGGGATGATCTTCAAATACGGCTCCGGCTCCGGGATCAACCTCTCCCCAATTCGCTCCTCGAAGGAACAGTTGGCCGGCGGTGGGACCGCCTCCGGGCCGGTGTCCTTCATGCGCGCGGCCGACGCCTCCGCCGGCGTCATCAAGTCCGGAGGAAAAACGAGAAGGGCGGCCAAGATGGTGGTGCTGAACTCCGATCACCCGGACGTTGAGAAATTCATCAAGTGCAAATGGCTGGAGGAGAAGAAGGCCTGGGCGCTGGTGGATGCCGGATTCGACTCTTCCATTGACGGCGAGGCCTACTCCAGCGTCTTCTTCCAGAACGCCAATAACTCGGTCCGAGCCACCGATGAATTCATGCAGGCGGTGCTCGATGACAAACCCTGGGAGCTGAAGGCCGTCTCCACCGGCAAGGGAATGGAAACCTCTCGGGCAAAAGATCTCATGCATCTGATCGCCGAGGCCACCTGGCACTGCGGCGATCCCGGCATGCAGTTCGACACCACGATCAACAAGTGGCATACCTCCCCCAACGCCGGCCGGATCAACGCCAGCAACCCCTGCAGCGAATATATGCATTTAGACAACTCCGCCTGCAACCTGGCGTCGCTCAACCTGATGAAGTTTGTGGATGAGACCGGCCGCTTCAAGATCGTTGATTTCCGCTCGGCAGTCCGGACAATCATCATCGCCCAGGACATCATCGTGGACAACTCCTCCTACCCCACTCCCAAGGTCACTGAGAATGCCAAGGCCTATCGGGAACTGGGCCTGGGATACGCCAACTTGGGGGCGCTGCTGATGTCGCTGGGCGTGCCGTACGATTCCGATGAGGGCCGCGCGTATGCCGCAACAGTAACTGCCTTAATGTGCGGTGAGGCCTACCGGACCTCGGCTGAAATCGCCGGGGTCAAGGGACCTTACGCCGGCTACCAGAAGAACCGGGAACCGCAACTCAACGTTATCCGGATGCACCGGGATGCGCTCGTCAACGTGGACGACCGGCTGGTGCCCGAAGAGATGTTCGCCGCAGCGGCCCATGCCTGGGAGGAGGGGCTGCGATTGGGCACGGCGCAGGGAATCCGGAACTCGCAGGTCACGGTACTCGCTCCAACCGGGTGTCTGACCGGGAACAGTCTGGTGGTCACTGATCGGGGCCTGATGCGATTGCGGCGACTTGGAAATATCAAGGGAGCGCAGTGGCAGGATGTTTCCTTCGGTGTGGCGACGGATCAGGGAATGCGCCAGGCAACCAAATTTTACATCAATGGTCGCGCTTTAACCCGCCGTGTCCAAACAGAAGCGGGCTATGAAATTCAGGGGACGCCGAACCATCGAGTTAAAGTTTTTGACCCTGTGACCGGAGAGATGTTGTGGCGGCGGCTCGACGAATTGAAGGCAGGAGATGTGGTGCCGATGGCGATGAATTCCCTTCTCGGCAACTCGCAGGAAATCTCTCTGCCTCCATTGAGTGAACCAACCTGGAGTAATAACTGTGACGTTCGCGCGCCGCGCACCGTCACGCCGGAGTTGGCTGAACTAATCGGCTACTTCATGGGAGATGGATCTCTCCACAGCAAGGGGCTTCGATTCTGCGTAACGGAAACGGATTCTGATGTGGTCGAACATCTGCAATCACTGTCCCTGAAACTGTTCAACGTGGCGCCTCATGTCACACAGAAAGAGGGCTACCTGGAAGTTGCCATTCATTCCGTCGCTCTGGCCACCTGGTGGGATGCCTGCGGCTTTGCGAAACGGGACCCAGATGGAGTTCCGGAGGGTTCACACACCGGGAAGGGTTATCAACCGCATATCCCTGACGCTGTCCTGGCAACGAATGACCGCGCCGCTTATCAGGCGTTTCTTCGCGGCCTCTTTGAGGCGGATGGGACTTCCATTGAAGGTGTCCCCGCCTTCTGCACAGCCCACGCCGGTTTCGCTCAAGAGATTATGTCGCTTTGCCTTGCGCTTGGTTATCCCATGACGAGAAAAGTGGGGCAATCCGGCTGGGGCGGGGAGTCGTTCGTGGCTCGGCTCAAGAACGCTTCTTATAATCAGCAGTTCCTTCGAGAAATCGGTTATATGGGTAAGCGCAAGACCGGGATGATCCTTCCCGTCTCTGGACCGATGACTGGCAAGAGGGATTACATCTATCTGGCTCCCTCGGCGGTCGAGGAACTGGTGCCCACCTCCAGCCCGCATCGAAACGCGGCTCTTCTGTCCATCCACCGACATGGAGGAATCCCACGACAGAGAGCCGTGAATATCCTGGAGGAGTCGCAGGATGAGCGACTCGCTGAAGCGCTCCGATTCTTCTACGATCGCGTGGAGGTCATTGAGGATGGTGGGGAGCAATCGACTTACGATCTCTCTGTGCCTGAGAACGTCACCTATCTGGCCAACGGGTTCATCAGCCACAACACGATCGGCTTCATGATGGACTGCGACACCACCGGGGTGGAGCCGGACATCGCCCTGATCAAGTACAAGAAGCTGGTGGGCGGCGGGCTCATGAAGATCGTCAACAACACCGTCCCGCGCGCCTTGAAGCGGATCGGTTATTCCGACGCCCAGATTCAAGCGATCTGCGACTACCTCAATAAAGAGGAAACGATCGAGGGAGCGCCGGAGCTGGATCCCAAACATCTGCCGGTGTTCGACTGCGCCTTCAAGGCGATGAAAGGAACCCGGTCTATCCATTACACGGGCCATGTCCGGATGATGGGGGCGGTGCAGCCGTTCATCAGCGGCGCCATCTCCAAGACGGTGAACGTCCCACCCGAGATTACCGTGGATGAAATCATGCAGGCCTACATCGAGGCCTGGAAGTGCGGCGTGAAAGCCATCGCTATCTACCGGGACGGCTCCAAGCGGGTACAGCCGCTGTCCACCGGCAAGAGCAGCGATGACTCCACGAAAGAAAAAACCGAGGCGCCGGAAGAGGCAAGCGACGCCGCGAAGCCGGGCTTCCGGCCAAAGCGCCGGTACCTGGCGGATGAGCGGTTCGCGATGACCCACAAGTTCTCGATCGCCGGCCACGACGGGTACGTCACCGTCGGGCTGTACGAGGACGGCAAGCCGGGCGAAATCTTCATCGTGATGTCAAAGGAAGGGACCGTCATCTCCGGATTGCTGGATGCCTTCGCCACGGCGATTTCGCTGGCCCTGCAGTACGGGGTGCCGCTGGAAGCGCTGGTCAAGAAATTCAGCCACATGCGGTTCGAGCCGGCCGGCATCACCTCCAACCCGCAGATCCGGTTCGCTCAGTCCATCCTGGACTACATCTTCCGCTGGATGGCGCTCAAGTTCCTGCCGGCGGACAAACAGCCCCAGCCGCCGGCCACGGTCACCGACCTGGCCGCCAAGCAGGCGGATATCACCGCCCCGGCGCCGACGCAAGGGACGGTTTCCAAGCTGGAACCGAGCCGGCAGGCGTTTCAAGGCCAGGTGGATGCCCCGCCCTGTCCGGACTGCGGCGCCATGATGATCCGTTCCGGCAGCTGCTACAAATGCTTCAACTGTGGCGCCACCTCCGGCTGCTCGTAGATTAAAATTTGATTTCCGACGATCCCTCTTGGGAAATATCTCGACCCAAGAGGGATCACTTTTCAGGAGGGATTCCAATGCGGCATGCACTCAAAATCGCCGGTCTATTTATCGGAGGGTTCCTCGTTATGTCTTCTGTCCACGCTCAAACAGGTCACCCGAAAGCGGTCATCGAGACCACCAAGGGGAAAATCGTCATCGAGCTTTACAGCGATAAGGCCCCAAAAACGGTGGAGAATTTCACGACCCTGGCCAAGAAAGGCTTCTACAACGGGATTATCTTCCACCGGGTGATTCCCGGCTTCATGGTGCAGACTGGGGACCCCACCGGCACCGGGCGCGGCGGGCCGGGCTACACCTTCCCGGATGAGTTTGCGCCGGACTTGAAGCACGATGCCGCCGGCACCCTCTCGATGGCCAACGCCGGGCCGAACACCAACGGCAGCCAGTTCTTCATCACGCTGGCCCCCACCCCCTGGCTCGATGGAAAACATGCGATCTTCGGCAAGGTGATCGAAGGCCAGAACGTGGTCGAGCAGATTGTCGCGGTGGAACGGGACGCCAACGACAGGCCGCTCGTGACTATCGCGATGAAGACGGTGACGATTCAGGAGTAGCGGGGCCGATCCCCGCCACTAGGGAGATGGCGGTTCGACTGGTCTGAACGAGCCAGGTGATCAGCAGCGCCAGCAGGACGAAAACAAGCGGGGTTGGATTCCATATCTTTTCCACAAGCGTCTTGCTGCAGGCGATCACGGTGGTGATCCAAACGAAGGTAAGGAACAGCCGCCGCAGATGCCGCGGCAGCCAGGAGGTGACGAAAATCCGCCCGCAGCGGATCTCCTGCCAGGCCCACACGGCAAACCCAATCAGCAGAAGAAAGAGGATTCCCCACACAATCTTCCCCGTGATCACCGGGAACCAGGCCCGTTCTGTGATCCAGTAATCCAGGTTGTTGGCGACCAGCCAACTGGGAAGAAACCACAAAAGCCAGACGACCGCCAGCCATCGTTCCCATGGACGGACGGCCTGCGGCAAGGTCCAGGAAGATTCCATCCTTTTGGCGGCAAGAGCCAAGCTGACTCCTCCCAACAGACCGATCACATGCTCCGCCACCTTCCACCAGTCCAACGCAACGCCGGTGGAGTTCCCCATCCCCTGAATCCAGGCGGCCAATGGGAATCCGATCCCAAACCCGATGCCTCCTGCCAAAGCCAGCTTCAAAGAGGTCCTATCCCCTCGCCAGACCCCCACGTAGGCACAAAGGAAAGCCCAGGCCCCCAACAGCACCAGTGCCATCAGTTCCCGGGTGTACAGATCCTGAGGTCCCTCCATCTTAACCCAGAGCAGGCGATCTATCACGAACCAGACGAAGAAGAGTCCGCCGGCCACCGTTATCCTTTCCCACGTCCGGTATCGGGTCAAGGCCAGTCCAAGCCCCAACCCCAGAGAGCCTAATCCACCCCAGGCAAAACCGATCAAGGCCAACGAGAGGATCGCTTCCAAAGAACCTTGATAGGCCAGATGGACGAACCGGCCGTAACTCAAAGAGCCGCCGATAGCGAAACTTAACGAACCAATCACGGCCGAGGCGATCCAGCGAGAACCGCCTGTCACCGCCGCGAACCCTAAGCCGGCCATCGCTCCAACGATGGCGGAGCCCCGCTCATGGCCGTGCTGTCCTCGAAGTCCCCAAGCCAACGCAAGGCTCAGGGCGATGACAGCCACCTCCCGCCATCTTAAACGCATCCCACGCACGGTGTTCATTGGGGTCTACCCTAACAGAGCCGACATCGGTGGTCAAGGGTCTGGGTAGGCAAAAAAATGGGTGTCTGCTTCCGCCATCCGCCAACAATCATTGACGGGACGGACACAGACACCCGTTTCCTCCGCTACCAAAAAACCTCTTCTAAGCGGATCGGTTCTGAATCAGTTCGCCGCGGATCTGTTCCGTTACGCTTTCAGTCAACCCCATCACCGGGGTAAAAACCTTCAAGGAAGAAATCTCTTCCTGGACGGGCACAACCGGGGTCGAAGGTTGAACTGGAAAGAGTGCGGACTGACCAGCCAGCAGAAAAAGCACAAACCATTTTTCGATTGGTAACCCTGCAGCCATGCTCTCCTCCTTTATGAGATCCCTCGCTATCGCTCGGGATCACGTTCGGCCAGCAAACTTGCTTTCACTTCACTCAGCAAGTTTGGGCCTCACGCGAGTTCCAGGCCAGCGGCTTTGCGCCCCCACCTTTCAGTCGGGTTTGCCCTTGTCAATCGGGTATACCCTTAATTATACCACTAAATTCCTTTGCTGTTCCTCGGAGAATGTGGTATTGTAGCCCAACTATGCCAAAGACCGATTTGAACCGCCTTCACGTGAAGTGGGACAGCGTCATTGCATTCAGCTTGATGCATCTGTTTGCTCTCGGGGTCTTCTTCACCTTCAGCTGGAAAGCTTTTTGGGTCTTTTTCGCCCTTCAATGGATCACCGGCGGGTTGGGGATCTGCCTGTGCTATCACCGGCTGCTGACCCACCGCTCCTTTAAGCTTTGGAAACCGCTGGAGTATTTCTTGGCCATCTGCGGGTGCCTGGCCTTCCAGAACGGGCCGATCAAGTGGGTGGCCGTCCACCGGCTTCACCACGCCAACTCCGACCGAGAAAACGACCCCCATAGCCCGACCAAAGGATTCTGGTGGGCACACATGGGTTGGCTCTTTGCTTTTGATGAGACGCTGGATACTTATGAAAAATACCGAACTTACGCACCGGACCTGGCCAACGATCGAGGCTACCGGTTCCTGAACTCCACCCATGCTTTGTACCAGCTGATCCTGGCTATTGCCCTTTACGCCTGGGGCGGCTGGCCGTTCGTCATCTGGGGCATCTTCTTTCGAACCGTCTTCATGTGGCACTGCACTTGGCTGGTCAACTCCGCAGCGCATACCTGGGGCTACCGGATCTGGGCCACCGAAGACCAATCCACCAACAACTGGTGGGTGGCTTTTATGACCTATGGGGAAGGCTGGCACAACAACCACCATGCCTTCCTCCGATCCGCCGCTCACGGCTTGAAATGGTGGGAGGTGGACCTGACCTACATCACCATTCGGACATTGGCAGCCATCGGCTTGGCCTCGGACGTCCAGTTGCCTTCGCTTGAACAAAAAGAGCGGATGGTCCGGCCGTCGGCGACCGTCGTCGCAGCCTAGCGCCCGTCCTAAAACAGACCCCTTCGTCATACGCTGTTTACCGCGGCGTTCGCCGAGGATCTTCCAGCAGTTCTTCAATTTCCCGCTCCTTGGCCCCGAATTCCTTGGCCACTTGAACGAACAGGGGGCACTCTTCGTACCGTTGGGCCACAACGGCCTCCCGCAGGTACAACAGCGCCGTTAACTTCACCGGATCCCGCCGGACCTGCAATAAGGTCGGCGGTCTCGCTTCTTCCTTTATCGCTGGCATCTGAACTTCCTCCTTTTTTCGGATGACAAATAAAAAGGCCCACGATCGTGCTGCCGATCATGGGCCTGTCAATTTCCTTCTCGAACTACGGAACGCTTAACCTGGAGGAGCCACCTCCCTAAAAGCCCATGACCGGCTGGCCGGGTGGCAAAGGCAGACAAAGTCCGCCTTCCGCCACGTGGCCTTGGCCATGCGTACGGGCTGAATGCTTAGTTGCTTCGTTCCGTAGACTCGATTCATCAAAAACTCTTTTTCAACCTCGCTGCTATCTTACCTGATCAAAACGCTTTTGTCTAGAGCAAAACCGATCCTCCGTCGTGAAAAACCAACGGACCCTGGGTTTGCCCCAGGGCCCGAAGGGCCGATCGTGCGAGTGATTCAGGAGCTACGCGCTCAAACGCTTGACATTGGCCGCCTGCTCGCCCTTGGGACCACGGGTGATCTCAAACTCCACAGTCTCTCCTTCGCGGAGGGTCTTGAAGCCATCCCCTTGGATCGCGCTGTAGTGGACGAACACGTCTTTCCCATTCTCTGGGGTAATGAACCCGTAGCCTTTTTGATCACTGAACCACTTCACTGTTCCTTTTGGCATCTAAACGTGATTCTCCTTCTTTTTGTTGACTGGTGGAACGTCAACCCGTGGCCCCGCAAACAACAACGACCGCCAGTAGGTCCACCGACGGTCGTTACACAACTCCTCGTGTTTCAAGCACCTCGGGCACGTCTCACAATACCTACCGACAAAAATTGTGCCATCTCGAGGGCCAACTGTCAATTTAATAATCAGATGTCTCTTTTACGCCTGCTCGTCTGGAGAATGTTCTTGGGCGGCGACGTAGCATTCCGGACAGACATAAAGGATCTGCCCGTCCTTCTCCACGATCTGGAGGAGGGCATCCTCAACGAGCTGCTGGCATAAATCACAGGCAATCTTCATCGGCACATCGCTTGTTCAATTCCTTGACGAAACCGTTCCGGCGGCACAATCAGGCTCACCACCAGGATACCAGATTCCTGAAAATCAAAGAAGTAGCCGGGGTGAACCAGCAGATGCTTCTTCTCCAAAAGATTTACCACCTGCGATTCTTCATCCTCAAGAGAAGCGACCCGAAGAACGGCCGACCACCCTCCGTCGGCATGGAGATAGTCGGCGGCGCCACCCGCGAGCCGCTCCATGAGAAACCGACGGTTGGCCAGCACCCGCTGCCGGATTTTGGACTGAAGCCCTCCAGCGAACGTCAACCAATGAGGAAGGGCCAACTGCACCGGCGCGTTCACCGAGAGAGCGGTATCGGCGATCACCTCCAACCGCTCGAGGACGGGAGAAACAACCTCCGGCGGTCCGCTCGCGACGATCCATCCCAATTTCATCTGTGGAAGCCCCATGAACTTGGAGAGTCCCCCGAGGGAAAAGATCAATGGCTCCTGGGCGCCGGCCAGGGTGCGCGGGATTGCCGGATCGGCAGCGTACAGGTATTCGGCAAAGACCTCATCCGAAATGATCGGCACTCCGCGTTCCAAGCTGATCCGGACAATCATCGCACATTCCTCTTTCGTCACGCAGGAGCCGGTGGGATTGTTGGGGTGGACCATCACCAAGGCCTTTGTCCTGGGCGTCAGTCGCTCCAGAAGCGAATCAAAAGAAACGCGCCATCTCCCATTGTAGACCAAGGGATAGGAAACCGGCTCGACGTCGCTGAGTCTCGCCAGGTAATCGAAAAGCGGGTAGCTGGGGTTGGGCACGAGGACTTGATCGCTCGGATCACACAGCAAGCGAAAAAGGAAACTGTATGCCTCGCTGGTGCTGGCGGTTAAAACGATCTTCCCCGGATCGACCTGCACTCCCTTGGCCGCATAAATGGAGGCCACCGCCTCCCGGGCGCAGAGGAGCCCCTTGGGGTCCGGTTCATAAGAAAGGGCTTTCGGATTACGGAGCGATTCAAGGAGTTGCGGTGGGTAGCTGAATCCGCAGCGGGTGGGATTGGATTCGGTGAGATCCAGGACATCTACCCCTGCCTGTTGAAGGGCGTCCCGCCGGCTGGACAGGAGATTCGGCGTCAGATCCCAGTCGGTCCGCGAAGAGAGACTGGGGGGGCGCTCTTTCTTGCTTTTCATCAGAGATCCCACATTATATCATCAGGGAAAATGAGGGTTTTAACACTTAACACGTGGGGAACCTCCGGACCGCCGGAGAGGTGGCCGGTCCTCGTCGAATCCATCCGCCGATTGGACGCCGACATCCTGTGCCTGCAGGAAGTCACGGACACCCGATGGTCGGAGGCGCTGGATTACCCCGCGCGATTCCATGCGCCCGATTCGTGGCTGGCGATCCTCAGCCGGTTTCCCGCAAACGATCATCGAATCATTCGCTACCGGGCGGCTTCTGCCCTGGAGCCGTACCTCCGGGAACTTCTCCTGGTGAGGGTGCGGCTGGAGTCGGGCCCGCTGTGGGTCGGCACCACTCACCTGGCCTGGCAGGAAGCGGACGAGCCGGCTCGCGCGGCTCAGGTGAAGGAATTGCTTGAAGCGGTGGCACCGCTGAAAGAGCCGGTCCTTCTAAGCGGCGACTTTAATGCCGCCCCGGACCACCGGACGATGACGCAGATCCGGCTGGCAGGGTTCCTCGATCTGTTCGCCGACCTTCATCCCAATGATCCCGGCATCACGTGGGACAACCAAAACCGATTCATTCAATCCCATTCGGTGAGGTTCCCGGATCGCCGGATCGATTACCTGCTGCTACAGGAGAAAGCGGCTCGGCGGCTGGTGCCGACGACTTGTGAGGTGGTTTGTAATAACCCGACGCCGGACGGACTCTATCCCTCGGACCATTACGGGGTGATGGCCACCTTCCGGATTAGTTCCTGACGACAAGCGCCGCGCCGGCCAATGCGCCGGCGGTGCAGATCCCGATGAAGGCCCGCTTGGTGTGGGTGTCGTGCAGGTAGGCAATCGCCTGATTAAGCATCCGGGCACCGGTAGCGCCGAAGGGATGGCCGTAGGCGATGGAAGATCCCCAGGGATTGATCCGATTTTCATCCAGATGCCCGGCATCGTAGGAGAGGCCGTAGGCTTTCTCCCGATAGGAGGGATTATTCACCGCGTCCACATTGCAGAGGACTTGGCCGGCGAAGGCCTCGTGCATCTCAATGTAGTCCAGGTCGCCCCAGCGAAGATTCTGGCGCTGCAGCAGCCGCAGCATTGCCTTGCCCGGCCCCATCAGGAGCCCGGTCTTCGGATCGACGGCCACAAATTCAAAGTCGGCCAGAAAAGCGTCCGGTGCCACTGTCGTCTCAAGGGCCGGTGAGATGACGTAAAGCGCGGCGGCCCCGTCGGTGAATGGGCTGGCGTTGCCGGCGGTGATGGTGCCGGCAGGTGACCGGTCGAACGCAGGCGGCAATCCCTTCAGCGCCTCCATCGAGGTATCGTGCCGGATCAGCGTGTCCTGCGCCACTCCCTGCACCACGGAGATGAGTTGCGGCGCGATCTTCGGCCGTGCCGCCGTCGCTTTCTGATGCGAGGCCAGAGCGAATCGGTCCTGCCGTTCCCGCGCGATCTTGAACTCCTTGACCATCAGTTCGCAATGTTCCCCCATCGTCAAGCCGGTGGAATATTCTTTTGCGGAGGGAGGAACCGGCCAGTAGGCCGACAGCGGCGTTCGAAAAAACGCTTTAAGTTTCTGGGAGATCGGCGCACGGCTTGCCAAGGTTTTAACGAGGAGCGATGCCTGATCGGTCAGCACCGGCCGGGCGGCGGAGAAGGACTCGATTCCTCCGACGAGTGTAATGGAGGATTGCTCCGGAAAAACGTTGTAGTAGCTGGCGGCATTGGCGGCGGCCTGGAGCGAGGTGGCGCAGGCCCGAGAGACGCTGTAGGCCTCCACCCGCTTGTCGAGATGAGACCCGAGGACAGCTTCCCGCGCGATGGAGTAGATGTTCGGCTCCGGCACCACCATGCCCCAGACGACATGTTGGATCTGCTCCGCCGGAACATCCCGCTTTTCCAACATGCCGTTGATCAGTCGGACCGAGAGATCGACGGCATTCAAACGCCCGTACTCCTTCCCCATCTTCACGAACGGCGTGCGATAGCCGCGCTTCAGACCGATCGGCTTCATGGCTGGCAGTGTACCATAATCTTCATCGGTTACTTTTTCCGAGCAATGAGCAGGCCGTCCCGCACCGTCAGCAGGATCGACTCCACGCGGGAGTCGGCCCGGACCTTCCGGGCAAAGGCGCGCAGCGCTTTCGTGTCGGCATCCTGCGCTCTTTTATCGAGCACCGACCCGCCCCACAAAAGATTGTCCGCCACGATGAGCCCGCCGTGAGGAATTTTGCCAAAGACCGCATCGTAATAACGGGTGTAATGTGCCTTGTCAGCATCAATGTAGACCAGATCGAATGGCCCCTTTAAACCCGGAATCAACTTCAGGGCCTCGCCGATCTTTAGCACGATCTTCCTGCCGTAGGGAACCTGCGAGAAATATCGCCGGGTGATCGTTTCAACGGCGGGGTTGCAATCCAGCGTGATCACCTGCCCGTCGGCCGGCAGCGCCTCGGCGAAACAGAGGGCGCTGTATCCGACGAAGGTGCCGATCTCCAGCACCCGTCGGGCGCCGCTCATCTTCGTCAACAATGCCAGGAGCCGCCCCTGCAGATGCCCGGAAATCATCTGCGGCATCTTCCGAGTCCGGTAGGTCTCCTCCCGCAGGCGGCGAAGAACCAGCGGCTCCGGCGCCGTCACGGTCTCAGCGTATCGTTCAAGCGATTCCAACACAGCGATCACTGCTTTACACCAGCTCCGACAATTTCTTGATCAGCTTGTCGATCTCATCCAGAAGCTTGGGCCCCGCAAGGTCGGCCGCTTTAAGCTCATCCCGCAACCCTTTCAGCGTCCCGATCATCCGCCGAACCGTCGCTTGGTGCCGAACCGTTTGATCCTCACTGGAATCCGGGGCTACCTCTTTCAGGACCGATTGGATCTCTCGGCGGACCTCCGGCAGATCCTTCCCTTTCTCCAAGACGTAGCTGCGAACCTTCTGATAATTCTGCTGCGGGACCTCTTCCCGGTTTTTCAGGAGCCGCAGCAGGTTGACCGCATCCACCTGCGGGACTTGGGCCGGAGGCCCTTCGGTCAGCTTTTTCAAGACGCTGGGCTCCTCTTTCTCCAGGAAATAGTAGGAGTGCAGAAGCTTCTTGGCGGTCGCCCCCTTGATACCTACCTCCTTTAAACAGTAGGCCTCAAAGGTCAGGTATCCCCATTCCCGGAATTTCTTCTCCCGGTAGACGGTCCAGAGCATCCGTCCCAGCTCAACCCAGGAGGTTTTAAATCGTCTGGCCGCTTCCAAGGTCTCGTAACGGATCGTTCCCGGTTCCAGTTCCGCCATCCGCTCCTCAATCCGTTGAACAGCTTTGCTCGACATCTCTTTTTCCTTTCCTCTACTACAGTTGGCTGGGGGAAACCCCGATGTCGGTGATGCTGCAGGCGATGATCGGGCGCAGGCCGAGTGACTCGGCCTTCTTAATCAGATCCTCGCTTTCAGAGCCGGGATTCAGAAACAGTTCTTTCGTTCCCTTGCGGGCGATCTCCTCGACCACCTTCATGCCGACCACCGGCGGCAGATAGACGGTGACCCGATCCAACGGTCCTGGAATATCCAGGACCGATCGATAGGCCTTCAGTCCTTCAATCTGGGTTTCCTTCGGGTTCACCGGAAAAACTTCGTAACCCTGCCTCAAATACGCTCGCACCGCTTTGTTGCTGTACTTGGTCCGGTCGTTGGAAGCCCCAATCACCGCCACCGTTGGTTTACTCATGGCACGAAGTCATTTTAACCTGACTCCTTCATCTCCTCCACCAGGCGTTCAACGTTCCACACGCGGGCACCCAGGCCGAGAACAAGATTCGCCTCGGCCCGGTCTCGGGTGACCACAACCATCTGGGTTCGATCCGCTGCTTGGTAGACCAACCGTTCGATCAAGGTATCGGCGGTTTTACCGGGCTGGGCGTGGCGGATAACCAGCGGCCCGGATTCTCGCGGAAGAAACCGCTCGGGGCCGTCGAAAACAGCGATCACTTCCCAATCGCGGGAAACGGCCGCCATCTCCAGCTTCTGAAGAAAATTTTCCGTTGCGGTAAGGTCTTGCCCGCGAACGAGCTGCAGCGCCCGGATCACATTGTCCCCATCCACAATCACCGTGAGCATGCGTTACCCCGGCTCGTGGACGGCCAGGTGAGATAAGTTTGTCGCGGCAGCGGGCGGGGGTGAGCCGACATCGGAGGCCGAGCGGGCACGGTTCCCGCTTCCTTTCTTCCCTTTATCTCTTGTTCAGAAAAACGGGAGAGCGAGGCCGACGATTCGAGCGAGTCGACTCGCCGGGTCGACGAGCGTACGGCGAATCCCCGCCCGCTGCCGCGACAAAGAATCACCGCTGTTCCTCGGGGGGGCGGATGTGGCGAAGGTCGATAAACAACAGCCAATCGTACAGAATCTTGATCCCCCCGCCTGCAAAAAGCGGGAAGCTTAAGCCCACTCCGCTCATGGCAAAACCGGCGAAACCCGGCGCAATCGTCCAGGCAGCCAATCGGGTGAGGTTGGTCACCCCGGAGGCAATGGTCCGCTCGGAGGGGGCTACCACCGCCATCACGTACGATTGCCGGGTCGGAAGGTCCATCTCGATGAGACATTCTCTGATGAGAAAGAGGATCATGGCGACTTTCAACGTCGGGGCGAAAGGCAGCGCCAGAAGGCAGAGATTCGCCGGGGTATGGGTAAAGACCATGGTGCGGATCAGGCCGATCCGCCTGGAAAGCCAGGCCGCCGCCAGATAGGAAAGCGCATTGGCCGCATGCCCGAAAAAGAACAGCGGCGCCAAGGTCTGTTCGCCGATGCCAAATCGCTTGAAAAACCAATAGGCGATCAAGGTCCCGGGAAGAAAACCTCCTCCCAAGCTGTCCAGGCCGAAGAGCAGGCTGATCCGGGTAATGATCCGTCGGGATTCGGGAGAGACCTTATGCCATGGCGTGGGCCCATGAATCTCGATGCGCGGATTTAAGCGGGTATACAAAAGCAGATTTAAGAGGCAGAACCCCATATAGAAGAAGAACGCCGCTTGATAGGACACAACGGGCGCACAACCGAACCGGCTCCTTAAGAAAAACGGCAATCCACCCACAAGTGATCCAAGGGCCAAGCCGGCATTGAGGAACAGGTTGTACCAGGCCAGGGTCTGTGTCCGATGCAGGGGGTCGGCGGTTTCCGGTAAGATGGCCTGCTCCATGGTCGAGAGGGCCCCACGCTCACGGCCGTAGGTGTTGACCATTCCAAAAAAGCAGAGGATTCCCAAACCGAGAAAACTGGAAGAGAAAATCAGCCCAACACCACCTGCGACGATGCAGAGCGTTAACAGGAACAAGGTTTTGCGACGGCCGAGGTGATCGGCCCAGAAAGTCGCAAAGAAGGTGCCGCACGCGCTGCCGGCCAATCCCAGCGCAATCAGGATGCCGATCTGCCCTGTGTGGAATCCTCGAGCGGAGAGAGCCAGCGCAAAGATGACACCCAGGAGCCCCACGCCCGCGGCTCGAAAGAAACCGGCCGCGTAAATCAGAAGCCGATCACTGGACACGAAGGAATCTACTCGACAGGTTGAATGGCGAGGATCTTGTACGGACGGGAACCCCCGGGAAGAGTGACGGTCACTTCCTCTTTCACCTTGTGGCCGAGGAAGGCCTTGCCCAGCGGCGATTCGATGGAAATTTTCCCGGCAGCCGGATCCGACTCATCGGGACCCACAAGGATGTAGGTTTCCTCTTTGGAGGTGGTAAGATCCTTCACCTTTACCTGAGTCCCCAGAACGGCGGCATCGGTTTTAAGCTGGCTGGGATCCACCACATTGACGTGCGCCAGTTTAGACTCCAACTCGCCGATCTTTTGCAGGACCTGCTGGAGCCGTTCCCTGGCCGCATGGTACTCCCCATTCTCCCGCAAATCTCCCAACTCACGGGCCTTGCCGATCTCCACGGAGAGCTGACGCTTCTGGGCCCTGAGCTCCTTGAGCTGGCCCTCTATTTTTTCGAGACCCTGCTTCGTGAGATAGGTTCCGGCCATGTTATATCGGGGAGGCGACGCCGGATTGCTGTCCAGGCACAACGCTTCGGAGGGTCACCAGCGGCGCAAGCTGGCGGGACTGTTTGTAGTCCACCATATCAATCGTGTCCCACGGGCAGATCTTTGGGCAGAGCCCGCAGCCGATGCAGCGGTCCAGGTCAATCTCCACCAATTTGAACAACCCCGCATGCGCAGCCCCCGGCACCAGCTCAATGGAATCCACCGGGCAGACGGTCAGACAGGCCTCGCAGCCGGTGCATCCATTCTGATTGACCACCGCGACAATGCGCGGATCCCGCGCCCGCGACGGTTTATTCGGATTTCCCATGGAATCTGTATTACCTCTGCCGGATATTGTACCCCAACAACAGACGGTTTCTTTTACTTCCCTTTGAGGAGCGGCTGGCCGTGATCCCTCCGGATGACGCGACGCGTCATTTTACCCTAGCCAGCGACCGGGACCACAGATAAAGAGGGACTCCCGCCGCCACCAATCCAAAACCAAGCAGGGCTTCCCTCGGCTGCATCAGGGCCACATCCCCGATAAAAAGCAGGATCGCCAGAATGAAGAAGATCGGCGTTGCCGGGTAGCCCCAGACCCGATAGGGCCGCGGCGCATCCGGATCTTTGACCCGCAGGACGATGACCCCCAGCGCCGTCATGGCAAAGAAGATGGAGATCGCCACCGTCGAGTAGGTGACGATCTGATCGAAGGTCCCGGCACAGACCAGCAGGACCGCGCCGATCATGTCGAAGATCAGCGCCCAGGCCGGCGTGTCGAACTCCGAGTGGACGTGGGCCAGCCGAGCGAAGAGCGGATGATCCCGCCCGACGGCCAGAAGGATCCGGCTGCTGGTCATGATGAAGCCGTTGAGCGCACCGAAGGCGGAGCAGACCACCATCAGCGCCGTGATCGTTCCTCCGACGGGACCCAAGGCGGCCTGCATCACCTCCGCCGCCACCAGCGGCCGACCCGGCATCTGGTGAAGCGGGATGAACAGCATGTAAACGCCATTCACTACCAGATAGAGGATCGTCACCAGCGCCAAGCCGCACAACATCGACCAGGGCAACGTCCGTTCCGGATGGCGGATCTCTTCCGCGACATAGGTAGATTCGGCCCAACCGCCGTAGGTCCAGAGAACGAAGACCAGTGCCACACCGAAGGATGGAATCATCCCGCCCTGCCATGCCGCCGGCCAGACCGGCTGCAAAAAGTGGGGATTCCCCTTCCCGCTGAAAAGGCCGACGACGATGATGCTGGATAGGGCAAGGATCTTGAGCGCGGTCAGAAAATTCTGGACCCTTGTGCCGACATGGACCCCGATGATATTCGCTGTGGTCAGGAACAGGATGGCCCCGATCGCCACGATCCGGGTCATCATGAGATCGTAATGCAGGATGAAGCTTAAGTACTCGGCGAAAACAAAACCGAGGATCGCGATCGTCCCGATCCGCTCGGTGAAGGCCTTGGTCCATCCGAAAAGAAATCCGACCGCCGGACCGTACGCCTTGGTGAGGTAGACGTAGTCGCCGCCGGCCTTCGGGTAGGCGGCCGCCAGCTCCGCGTAGCAGAGGGCTCCGCAAAAAGAGATCAGCCCACCGGCGGCCCAAACCAGCATGACCAGCCCAGGAGATTGCAGGTGGGTAGCGATCGAGGCAGCGGATCGAAAAATTCCAACGCCAATCGTGCAGCCAACCACCAGCGCGGTGGCATCCATGAGCCCCAATGACCGTCGAAGTGTTCCGCTTTTCACGTTGAGTTAGCAGTCTACCACGCTGCAGATTGGGCTGGCAACTCAGGCCGAGGCATGAGAGAATTTAAACATCTCTAAAGGCAACCCAATGAAACCAACCCACGCGGCTCCCCGTCTACTGGCACTTTTTCTCGTTCCTGCCCTCAGTCTGCCTGCCCTGAACCCTTCAACTCGACCGCTCAGGATGTCCACCTTACGCGTCAGCCAAGAAGGCACCGGCCTGGAGGAACTTCACCATCGACTCGCACCGGCAACAGACCTAAAGAAACTTCCGCAGACCTCCATTCCCGCCGCCGGGCTGGAGGAGGAGTTTGAGTCTACGTCAGAACCGGCGCGTTTCATGTCAGTAGTTCTCGTCATTCCGAAGATTCTCCAAGACTTTGCTGAAACAGAGAACCGCACCGATACAATCACTGTGGAGCTGATAGGGCCTGCTGGCACTCATTCTATAACGTTCCAGCTTCATGAGAGGGTCCCCGAGATTTGGGAAAGGGAAATTGCCGAAGGAATTGACCGGGTCGTAAATCCAAAAACAAAATTTTCCAGCCCGCGGATTGCAACCGTGAAAAGAATACGCGGTTCCCCCATCGTGAGATTCTACTTGAAGCCAATCGTTGAACCGGAAGCGGGAGAAACTCGTCCTTCCATCCATCGCCTCGTGGATCAGGAGGACCGAGGGAACTTCGAGGCGCAAGACCTGCCTCATGAAATTGCAGGTGTCCTTCAAATGGTTTCCAAGAAACTGGCAGATAAGGGTTCCATTGAGGTTTGGCTCTTTAATCGTTCTCGTCTTTTTAAGATAGAACGATTAGTTATTCCCATGCATGAGTCGATACCGGAATCCTGGGAAGAGCGCGTGCGTGAAGAGCTTTTGAAAATTGATGCTGCATCTGGGAAATGGTCTCTGACAGCGAGAGGAGTTGTGTCCGACATCTGGCCAGACCCTTTCATCCTTTTTCATCTTAATCCTGCGACTACTCCCACCGCCGGCATGGAGGAGTTACCCGAAGAGTTTCTCGAGTACGAGAAGACGCTGGCCGCTGAGGTAAACCGGGGCGAATTCTTGCAGGTCGAACTCGACGAAAGTGGCTTTATTCAACAGTTGTTCTTCCAGAACGGCAGGAAGCTTTATAATCCGGAGGCGGTTGTCTCCGGATTGTCCCAGAAGATGCGCATCGTGCTCCTCGCATATGATTTCCGATCGGTGCTGCTGCTCGATACTCGGTTGGGGGCTTTCGAGCGACTCTCCAACCGGAAAACCAGCTTGGGACTTTTTCGACCAGAGACGCAGGCGTCGGAAGAAAGAACTGGTTGGAACGTCCCCGAGAAAATTCAAAAACTGTTGTCGCTGGTTGCAGAGGGTGGCGGTGTCCATGAATTCGCGCTGAAACCGGCAACCCAACCCGGCAAGGATGCACCAGTCGGCGCATCGGGGACCGTTATGCTCGAACTGGCTAACTCCCCGCAACCCGTCCGAATCCTCGTTTCGAAGTCGGGTTGGACGATCTCCCACCTCCCACCCGCCGCCGGGATGGAGGAACCGATTCTGTGGCAGAAGGGCGTGAAAGAGCTCGCCGAGCCGAGGTTAATCGCCTCTTTTATCACTTCTCTCCCAGAAGTCTCGGGAAGTGATATTTTCAACAGAGAGAATTTTTCTGCTTCCAAAATGCTGGAGGTATTAAAGCGCCGAATCCAAGGGGCTGATGCGATAGGTTTCCTTCCCTTCGGTGAGGATGACGCCAGCCCGAACCCTGGCGAGGTGAGATGGGTCTCGCTGGATTCTCTTCATCAGCTTCCTGATGGGGAACGATTAGAAGTGGCGGCCTTTCAGGCCCAAAAGGAACTCCTTTACACATGGCTCGCGCAGAACCGGGCTCCTACCCACATCTCACTGCGGCAGACTCATTACAACCGATTTCAAAGGGGATCAAAGAACCATTGCCTTCTGGGCCGGGTACCATCCTAACTTCCACCGCTTTGAAGATTACTCCGCCGAAAGAATGAAAAAGCACATTGGAAAACAGGTGGGCAAGCACTTTGGACTTAGTCGGAGCGTCAATTCCAAGGTTTTTTTCGACGGTATAGAAGTCTTGGACCCTCCTCCCTATCACTGGGCCCTCGCCGCAGGGGCCAAAGGAGACTGGTGGATTCACTTTCACCTGGGAGCCGATTGGCCGAGCCCTTTGTGGAACGCCAACGGACTCCTTTTCCGACTCCTTCTTGATGATGAAGGAAGAATTCAGGGCTTAGCTGACCTATGGCTGAGTCGCTTGTGGAAGGGGACGTCGTGACAACGCGTGAGTTTGTCACCTTGAAGCCCCCCTTCGTCCCTAAGTGGAAGCTGGAGCGGTTAATGAGATGGGCCGAGAAGCTCGCCCGGAAAAAGGCGCGGGTCCTGGAGACCGCTATCCAGGACAAGAAATATGGGATGTTCCTTTGGGAATCCGTAGAGCCGGATGGAGAAAAAATCTACATGCTCTGGACAAAGAACCAGATGAAGAACATGCTCTATCAATGGATCAACAATCTATCCGGCAGAGCCTACAGGCCCGCAAGCAGTGAAACCGGACTGGAGGAGAAGGCCGTCGTTTTCCACCCGTTTGTCCAGCAGATCCTCGAGAACATCGGGGCTCCCACAGGAAGCGCTTCAGAAGAGATCGACAATCCGCCTAGCTCTCCGGTGGGCCTGGAAGAGCTGGCGTAGCTTCGTCGCCGGACTCTTGCCTTTCTTCGGCCTCCTCAGGTATAATTAAGTTGGAAAGTAAGAGATAGTAAGAAAATTGGAGGTTTTACTATGGTGACACGGCTTAGAGGAAAGGGGCAAGTCACGATTCCGGCAAGCGTGCGGACGGCGCTGAAGCTTTCCGAGAATGACCTTCTCTCGATCGCGAAGGTGGGGGACGCCATCATACTGAGTCCTCAGCCTTCCACTTTCGAGGCGGTGGCCCGGAAATTTTCGGCCCGCGCAAAGAAAGAGAGAATTAGCCTGGAGATGCTTCTTAAGGATTTGAAACAGATCCGTCGCAAGTCTCTCTAGAGTGGTCGCTCAGCTCCATCGAATTTTCCTCGACACAAGCGTTTATATCGCCGCTCTCCTTTCCCCGCAAGGAGGCAGCGGGGAGTTGGTTCGGTTGGCAGAAGCGGGAGCAATCCGAATAGTCGTTTCAGAAAGAGTGGTCGTCGAGGCTGACCGGGTGCTGGCCAGAAGATTCCCGGATCTCATTGAGGAGAGCCATAGACTTTGGCGGTCAATCTCTCCGGAAATCGCTCCTGCGCCTTCATCGCGTCTTCTGTCTCCCTTTTTAGAGAAACTCCAGCGAGGTGACGCCTCTCTTTTGTGTTCGGCTCAACTGGCCCAAGTCTCCGCGTTCGTGACCTGGAACACCCGAGATTTCATGAAGTCAGGAATAGACACCCTGGTTTCTTTTCCCATCGTCATCCCAGGGGAGTGCCTCAAACTGTTCCGAAAATGGATTAAACCCCTACTGGACTGAAGCCGCCCCTTCGTAATGCCAGTGCCAGGGCTCGAAGGCGGAGGGGCCGCCGCGCGGGTAGGAGAGGTGGAAGCCGAATCTCTCCGCCCGGCTCAGCAGCCACCCGTACTCCTGAAGCTCTTCGAATTCCGCCGGGCGCTCATCGCCGTTGATTCCCGCCGGGGTGATGAAGTCGATCGCCTGCCGCGCCGGGCTGCCGTGTTCGCTGAATCCAGGCAGTGCCACGAATCGGTTCGTCTCCCGGATCGAGTAGCCATGCTTGGGCATGTAGAACAAGAAGAGGTACAGCTGATAGGCCGGCGACCGATAGCCGGATTCGACCAGCAACCGCTTGCCGATCTCCATCTCCATCGCCGCCATCATTTTCAGGTAGGCCTCATACGCCGAGGCCGGCAGATACTGCGCATCCAAGGGGGCCGGCTTCCCTTCCCGCACAACGTTCTGGTTGTCCAAACGGACGAACCGATCCTGCGTTGAAGGAAGCGGAAGTTTTCGGCTGGTTCCCCCGACGGCATGGGGATCCAATTGACGAAACTGCTCGAGGAACTGAATCTGCGCCGGCTGCAGCGGGGCGTAGAGCTCTTCGAAGGTGAGCAAGGGAGCGTTCCCGGCATCTTTACGCTCGGCGATGAACGGGTCCAGAACCTCCAGGGTGGAATGCAGCAGCACGATCTCGGAATCGTTCAGACGATCCAGCGAAATGGCGAAGCAAGGGACAGGACACCCCAGCAGAATAAGAGCGCTCAAGGCTATCCACCAAAGCTGTCGCGAGGGAAAATAGCGTCTCATTTTGCTGTACAATACCACATCGTGCAGACCCAATTCCAGCGCCGATCCCACATCGGGGAAGCCCCCCGGCGTATCACCGCAGCCGCGGTGAACAAGTGGGGGATGCTGGTTGCACTCACATTCGTCATGGGAGCTGCAACGCATACGCAGGCAGCGCCGGAGGTGAAGCGGGCGCGTGTGGCCGTGCCGGTGGCGGATCTGCGCAAGGAACCGGTGAGGGCCGGGACTGATCTCGAACATGACTCGCTGGAGGAAAGCCAGCTGCTCTACGGCGACCCGGTCGAGGTGCTGGAAGAAAAAGAGGGCTGGACACGGGTGGCGGCGCTGGAACAGCTGGAGTTCACCCACAACAATCGCTGGGAAGGATATCCCGGCTGGGTCGAATCGTCTCAACTGGTCCCGGAGCCCGGCGATTGGAAACCGGATCTGGTGGTCACAGCAAAGTTGGGAATGGTCCGGGACAAGCCAAACCTTCAAGCTCCTGTCCGGGCCGTTCTCTCCGTTGGAACTCATCTCATGGGTAAGGTAGACACACAGCAGGAGTCGTGGTGGTGGCGCCTCCGCCTGCTCGATGGCACCATCGGATGGATCCCTGCCGATCAAACGACTCGCATGGAAGCAATTCGGTGGATGTTTCACCGGCCTGGAATAATTCGCGAGCGTTTGGTTCAGACTGCCCGCCTCTTCCTCAACGATCCCTATTACTGGGGTGGACGATCCGCTTTTAATCCCAATGCCCTCGGCTCGGCACACACAGCGGTGGACTGCTCCGGATTGGTCGGGCTCGTTTACCAAGCCAATGTGTTGCCGATTCCGCGCGACGCCCATGAACAATGGCTGCAGGCCCTTCCAATTCCTCCGGAGAGGCTTGCACCCGGCGATGTGATCTTCCTGCACGACGCAAAAAATCCGGACAAGGTCACCCATGTCATGTTGTATATCGGTGAGAATCGGGTCATCGAAGGCCCCGGCACCGGAAGCCGCGTGCGGGAGATTGATCTCACCGAACGCTTGAAAGAGGCAAAGGGGCGGCGGATTTCGTTCGGAACTTATCTTCCGTGACTCCAACGCGGATCGTTGGCGTTGGCCTGATCCCGCTGAATCTTCCGATGCGTCAGCCATTTGTGACGGCGCTGGGCCAAAAACGGATGAGCCGCAATCTGCTTGTCACCATCCGCCTGGCAGATGGAACCACCGGCTACGGCGAGGCCTCCGCTTCGCTGGCCTGGCCTGAGGAAACTCAAGCCGCCATGACCCGTGCCCTGCGGCAGATTATCAACCCTCTCATCGGCACGGAGATTCGGCATTTTCATCGCCTGATCGCAGAAAGCTGGGAACGGATCGGCCGCCATCCAACCGCCGTTGGCGCGCTGGAATGCGCCCTGCTGGATGCCTTCACCCGCAGCCGGAGAACCTCTTTGTGGCGCTGGCTGGGCGGCCGCCGGCGGTCGGTGACTACCAGTCTGACCATCTCCGCATGGCCGGCTGATCAAGCTGCCCGCGTCGCCAGGACCGCTGAGCGTCACGGTTTTCGGCGGCTGAAGATCAAGGTGACCGGCGCGGATCTACAGGAAGATATTCAACGCCTGCTGGCAGTACATAAGGCCGCTCCCAAAGCGGCTCTCTGGGTGGATGCCAACCAAGGTTTTACCGCACGGGAAGCGATCCGATTCGTTTCGATGACCCGCCACCAACGTCTGCCTGTCCGGCTCTTGGAACAGCCGGTCCATCGATCCGATTTGGACGGCCTGGCCGAGGTTCAGCGGAGGGTGGAGATTCCGGTGGTGGCCGATGAATCGGCCCGGACCATCGCGGATGCGGTTCGGATCATCCGGCACAGGAAAGCCGCCGTGATCAACATCAAGCTGGCGAAGTCCGGGCTGCTCGGAGCGCTTGAGATCATTCGCAAGGCGAAAAAAGCCGGCGTTCGGTTGATGATCGGCTGCATGGCCGAGTCGGTGATCGGTTTAAGCTCCAGCATGGCGCTGGCCTGTGGAACCGGGGCATTCGATTTCGTGGATCTGGATTCGCATCTGCTTGTGACATCCCCCCGCTGCACCACTGGTTTCTCGACGGAGGGAGCCCGCCTAACGATCGTCACGAATCATCTGGGCAACGGAGTCTCGCCATGATGTCCTTCACGCTTTTGTTCATCTTCATCGCGCTCGTCGGCCTTCTGTGGAAGCTGGAGGCTCATCCATATTTCGGGCGATGGTTCCGGATTCTCCCCCTTCCTTTCTGGTGCTACATGATCCCGATGCTGGGCACTACAATCGGCTGGCTCTCCGCAGAGAACCCCATCTATCCTTTCCTGTCACAACAACTCCTGCCGGTCTGCTTGGTTCTGCTTCTCATCGGCACCGACTTGAAAGCGCTGATCCGTCTGGGACCGCTGGCCACAGGGCTGATGCTGATCGGTGCGGTCGGAACAATCACCGGCGGGCTGGTGAGCTTCGGGCTGTACCATCGCTGGCTGCCGGAAGGAACATGGGCCGGGGTCGGAGCCCTTTCGGCAAGCTGGATCGGCGGCTCCGCGAACCTGATCGCGGTGAAGGAGGCGCTCCGCGCGCCGGACTCGGTGATAGCGCCGATCATTGTCGTGGATGCGGTGGTCGCCTACAGCTGGATGGCGTTCTTGATCTGGGGATCTTCCCAGCAGGAGCGATGGACTCGAATAATTCAAGGCCATCGCGAGGGGGTGGGTGGGGGATTCGCCGTACGCGGCCGGCCCCAGCGAGGCCGGCCGCTCGAATCGTCGGCCTCGCTCTCTAGTTTTCCTGAACGAGTAAAGAAGAGAGGAAACCAGATCCGTGCCCGCTCGGCCTCCGATGCCGGCTCACCCCCACCCGCCCCCTCGCAAGGCTTCATTATCGGAATCGCCATCAGCCTGCTCGTCTCGATGATGGCACAATTTTTGAGCAGTCGGATGCCAACTCTCGGCGCCGTGATCAGCGCTTCCACTTGGACGGTGCTGATCGTCACGACGGCCGCGCTCGCGCTCTCCTTGACGCCGCTCAACAAGCTCGGCCAACTCGGGATTTCAAAGGTGGGAACATTCTTGCTCTTCGTTCTGCTGGCTTCGATCGGCGCCCGGGCCAATCTTCAGGCGATTTTCAAGACGCCTGTTTTTTTGCTCTTGGGCGCTACCTGGATTCTGATTCACGGCGCCTGCTTGATTCTGGGAGGGTATCTTTTAAAAGCCCCATTGGGGCTCATGGCCGCCGCATCGCAGGCCAACATCGGCGGGCCGATCTCTGCCCCGATCGTCGGGGCCACCTATCATCCGAGCTGGCCGGGATCGGCCTGCTCATGGCGATCCTGGGCAACATCCTGGGAACCTACTTAGGGCTGGCGACCGCCGCGCTGGCCCACCTCATCCATGGCGGGTAGGCTCACCCTGTCCAGAAACTCCTTCGGGATGCCCTGCAGCATTCTGCGCGCCTGCGCATCGTAGGGATAGTACTCCAACACCTTCCGGATCTGTTTCAACGCCTGCGGATATTTCTTCTGGCGAATGTACAGGCCGGCCAAATTCCGTCGAGCAACGACGTAATCCTGCTGGAGCTGGATGGCGCTTCGATAATAAACCTCTTCGCCGTCCTGATCGTTTTTCTTAAAACAAATCAACCCCAAATTGTTCAGCACCACCGGGTTAGCTGGGCGAATCTCCAAAGCCCGCTTGAAATACTCTTCTGCTTTGGCATAATCCCCTTTTCTGTAATATTCCAAGCCAGCATTGTTGTTGGCCCGATAGCTGCGTTCGGTCTTACTGACCACATCCAAGAAAAACCGCAACGGGTCCGCCCAGACCTCGTTGCGGGCGATCGTCATCCCCCCTAAAACCATCAGGAGGCCGATCCCGCATCCGATGAAGATGGACCGAGTCCGAGGCGCGGGGATTGCGCTCAAGGCGCGCCAAACGGCAACCGCAATATAAAGGAAAAACCCAGCCACTCCCAAATAAACGAAATGCTCGGAAGTGGCGTTTTTCATCTGGATAATACCGGAAACCGGCAAGAGTCCTAAAAGAAACCAGACCACCCCGAATTTCATCCTTCGATCTCCCCTGCTCCAGGAAATGGCCCAGACCATCAGGCCAATGAAGAATCCCATTGCCAGCCATCCGTCTGCGTCCCACCGGGACCGGACATAGAAGGGATCGTAATCCATATGCAGTCCCACCGGTACAAAGAACAGGCGGATGTAAATCACCCATGCTTTGGCGGAGGTCAAAAGCCTCAAGAGGAGATCCTGGCTAAACGGCACTCTTTGGGCTCCTTGCGTCAGAATATTAACACCCAAGGAATTCAGGGCGGTGGCTCGAAGCACGGTGTACGCGATGAAGATGGCGGCAAAACCGACATAGAGAAGGATGGGCGGTTTTGCCGCGGCAGGAGACCCTTTGTCTTTCCGCAAGAACCATTCGCACGCCATGCAATAGAGGGGAAACACCAATCCCATCTCCTTGGAGCAGGTGGCCAGGAGGTAGCTGACCAAAACGGTGACACCATAGATCCACCGTCTGGTGAGCCGATACTTCACGTAACTCATAAGACCGGCCAAGATGAAAACCAGGTAGAGAAGGTCTGTCCGGCTCGAGACGTAATTGACCACTTCGCTGTTGACCGGATGAATCAGGAAGAGCAGTCCCGCCAGGAAAGAGGCCTTCAGCTCTTGAAAAAGCATCTGAAACAGCAGAAAGAGCAGTATGGCATTGCAGATGTGCAGAAGGACGTTGGTCAGATGATACCCAAACGGCTTGAGCTGCCAGAGCTGATAATCTATAAGGAAAGAGAGGACCGTCACTGGGCGGTAAAAGTTGGCTTTCTTCCCTGAGTTGATAGGGTAGGAGCCTGTAAAAATCTGTTTGAGGTATTTGGGGGATCGGATGAAGACGTTTCGGACTACCGTCTCCTCGTCATCCCAGAACAGCGTGCCTTTCAGGCTGTTGTCGTATTGGACGATCGTCTTCTCGTCATCCCAGAACAGCGTGCCTTTCAGGCTGTTGCCGTAGACGACAGCCCCGAAGAGAGCCAGCAGGATCATCCCCTGCCAGAGCCGATGCCGCGTCAGCCCCTGTTCTTCGCGCACACGCGCATTATACATCTTCGAGCTCTTGTGCAGCCGAAGCCGCTGCGATGGGGGACTGTCAATAGCTCTTGATCTTGTCCGGTTTTCGTAGCAAGTGATCTGTCCGGTTTAGGTTTTCGTTTTTACGCTGCGCATTTTATTTTTTGCTGCAGCGGTGTTCCATCGGACCGATACCAACCTAAG
>Ga0209515_10002356_pt1 | contig 29280 bp, 25 predicted proteins | sample Subgroupgradi54m_FD_187454 | JGI IMG/M metagenome (GOLD analysis project Ga0209515, IMG submission 187454) | Subsurface groundwater microbial communities from S. Glens Falls, New York, USA - GMW60B uncontaminated upgradient, 5.4 m (SPAdes)... ... | reverse complement strand
CCCCGAAGAGACAGCAGGCGGCTGGTGACGTCTCCATCATCGGAAACCTCATGAAACTGGGCCACGAGCGCGGTCGGCTCGGCCGCCACAAGATCTCCCTTGAGAACAATCTCCTCGGATCCATCACGGCGGCGATACTGCAATTCATGCCGCTTGGTCAGCCGCCAAATGCCGTCTACTTGATCTCGACTCCGAACCAACTGGTTTAATTTTGTCAGTCGCATGGCGACAGTTTATCACCTGCCATTCGATTTGACGATCCTTCCGCCGCAACAGCGGCCGGGGATTCGCCGTACGCTCACCGACCCAGCGAGTCGGTTCGCTCGAATCGTCGGCCTCGCTCTCTGGTTTTTCTAAATAAAGTAAAGAAGAAAGGAAACCAGATCCGTGCCCGCTCGGCCTCCGATGCCGGCTCACCCCGGCCGTTGTCGCGGCAATAGCGTCAGAAATGACGATGGGGCCCACGCGAGGGGGCGGGGTTCGAAGATCAGAGAGGATCTTATAAGATCCTCTTAGGACGCCGCTGTTGAAATCCTGTATAATAGGGAAGTTCTAATAAAAACCGACAAGGATGAAAGTAAACGATGCCTTTTCCACCTGATAAAACAAAGCAGTTCGCGGTTCAGTTTGCATGCCGAATCCCTGCTCGTAAAGAACTGTCTGCCGCAGAGCGCAAAGCCCTTGAGAACATTCTCCGCGATTTAGATCCGGAGATGTTTCAGATATTCCATGAAGAGCATAATGTCGCCAACCTCTTCCAGGCATCGCGCCAGCACCACGTCGGGCCAGCGACTATTACTGCTCCATCGTTCATCTTCGCCAACGACAGTGTTACCTTACTATCCTTAATTGAGTGGAGTGGAAGCCTGCTTAGAAATAGGACTGTTGATACAAGCCCGCTCAACAAGAAGATGGCACATATATTGTTCGAGATTCAGAATACGCTAAAAGGGCTGAGGTATCACAGGGCGGGTAAGATATTTGAATTTGTCATCGGCCCATTTAATCCTGAAGATAAGAGGAATCTCTTGCCGAAACTCATGATGGATACGCTTGCGGACATTGGTGAGTTGAACATTACGTTTGCCAAGTATGTCAAGCTGGACGAAGAGATGTACAATTTCCAGACAGTAATTCTTTATAACCAGTTGGAATTGGGGCATCCATTTGACCTGGTAGTTCGTGTGGATATCAACAACAGACAATTGGCTGAATCAATGGATCCGGGTGAGATTGAGAAAGTGTGGGGACGGGCAGACAAAGCAATTGCAGAACACTTGGATTCCATCATCGGGTATACTTCTTGAGTGGGAGTGTATTATGATCATCTCAGCTTTACAACAATCAGAGCGGTCCCTTAATTACGACTCGGCAACATCGAGCGTAGTTACCCGTGTTAGCCCAGAATCTACCGTTGCGCGTGGAGGCGACACTCTTTGTAATGAACAAGCCAAAAGGTGGTTGCTTATAGAGAGGACCCACCGCATTTGTAGAGGGGAACCCATCTTGCGAGGAACAAGGATCTCGGTTGCAAACATCGTCGAATTACACCACCTGCTTGGGTGGAGTATTGAGAAAATCAAGGAAGAGTATCCGCACTTAAACAGAGAGCAGATACTCGCTGCGCTTGAATACTACGAAGAGAATACCAGAGAGATTGATGGTTACCTTCAGGGGGAGAAAGAAACCGGTTCAGAGTAAGTGAGTAGACCCACCTTGTATTTGAATGAAAATATCGCGTTTCGCTTGAACACACTTCTTGCTTCTTTTGGAATAAATTCTATCCATACGATTACTGTCGGCAATCGGGGCATATCAGACGAAGAGCAACTCCAGTATGCAGCAAGCCATGGTTACGTTTTGCTTACTCACAACAGGAAACATTTCAGGAGACTGCATAACATCTGGGCAGAACAAGGAAAAGGACATTCTGGAATTATAGTAATCAGACCGTCTGAACCAGAATTGCTCGCCGTCCGATTGAAACGATTTTTTGACGAAGTATATCCCACCTTGCAAACCCCCTTTTGCATCGCCCCACCGCCGGCAGAGAATTAGTATCCTCCTCTCCGTTGGCTTCAAAAAACTGAAGTCTCCGTTACGCCCCAATTGATTGAAGATAAGAAGGGTTATTACAAGCCCTAGCGGGATGCTGCCCAATTGTAAGTTACCCGGAAGATCAGAAACGAGTGATGCAGTTTGACTGGACTGGAAACTTTCTGCTATCCTGAATCGAATGCGGAAGTGGCGGAACTGGCATACGCGCTGGTCTCAGAAGCCAGTGGGGCAACCCTTGAGAGTTCAACTCTCTCCTTCCGCACCATAAAACTTCATGAAGCGTTGAGCGTCCGTTGGATGGCAGAACGAAGCGCTTCCCTCATCTGATCCTGCCTCACCGGCAGACCTTGAATGGACCCTTGAATCAGGATCGCTTCCCGCCAGACCCGCAGGGCGGCCCCGGCCACCTTGCGCCCCTGAAACATTAAGTCGCCGCGAACCGGAGCGGAAAAACAGAGGGTGGCCGGCCCTGAAAAATCCCGCTCAACGATGGAAAGATCCTCTGCGGAAACATCTCTCCTGCGGATGAGCTCCTGACGAAGGCACCGGTGCAATGCTCCGACGATATCCCTCAACGGAATTTTCCGCGGGGAAGCTTCGCGGGAGACGGCCAAAGCGTAGGTCAGTTCGTCCAGGCGGTGCATCACGGCCCCGCCGCCGGTCGGCCGGCGGACGAGCAGGGGCTGGGCCTGCAGAAAAGAGGGCGGGAGATCCTCCGCCAGTTGCCGGCGGCCGATGGAAACCGCAGGCCGATTCCATTGGTAAATGCGCAGGATGGCCGAAGCGGAACCGGACCGGAGCATTTGAAGAAGGGACTGATCGGCGGCCATGTTGGCGACAGGGTCGCCAGGCGGATCAACGACGACAGAAAGAGAGACTAGCTGCTGTGCGTCCATCGCAGGTTCGGCTCCCTGGCCGCCTGCACTTCATCCAAGCGGGTCACCGGCATCCGATGGGGGGCCCCTCGAACTCTTTGCGGAATCTCCCTGGCCTCCCCGAGGATGGCCACCAGCGCATCGGCGAAGGCCTCCACCACCTCGCGGGATTCGGTTTCGGAGGGCTCGATCATCAGGGCTTCCTCGACGATCAGCGGAAAACAGATCGTGGGGGCGTAGAACCCGTAATCCAGGAGCCGCTTGGCGATGTCCATCGCCTTGACCCCGCAGGTGGCTTTCAACTCTTTGGCGCTGGCAACAAATTCATGCATGCAGGGTTCGTCCACCGGGATAGGGTACTTTCCTTTCAGAAGAGCCTTCAGGTAGTTGGCGTTGAGAATCGCCCCTTCGGAAACCCGTTTCAATCCCTCTGCGCCCAAGGCCCGAATGTAGGCATAGGCCCGGACCAATGCCCCGGTGTTGCCAAAGAAGGCACGAACACGGCCGATGGACCGGGGCCCCGAGGAACTGAGCCGATACGCGCCATCCTGCTCGACAACAATCGGGCTGGGCAAGAATGGTTTTAGGGAAGCCTTCACACCGACCGGCCCGCCGCCGGGCCCGCCGCTGCCGTGCGGAATGGAGAAGGTCTTGTGAATGTTGACATGCACCATGTCGAACCCCAGATCCCCCGGCCGGAAAAGGCCCAGAATGGCGTTCATGTTGGCTCCGTCCAGGTACATGAGCCCGCCCTTTTTATGGACCAGCTCGGCGATCTCCCTCACCTCCTGCTCGAACAGGCCCAGGGTGTTCGGGTTGGTCATCATGAAGACCGCGACATCCTCATCAATGGCTGAAGCGAGCGCCTTTAAGGACGCGCGGCCCCGCTCATTCGATTTCACCTCCACCACCTCGAAACCGCACAAGGCCGCGCTGGCCGGGTTGGTGCCGTGCGCGGAATCCGGCACCACAACCTTGCGCCGAAGCCGCCCTTGGGCCTGATGATAAGCCCGCGCCATCAACAAAGCGGTGAGCTCCCCATGCGCCCCGGCGGCCGGCTGAAGGGTCACGGCATCCATTCCTAAAATCTCTTTAAACAGCTGCTCCAGCTCGTAGAGCAGCCGCAGGATTCCCTGCGTCCCTTCCTCCGGTGTGTAGGGGTGCACCCTGGCAAACCCAGGCAGGCCGGCGATCTCCTCATTGACCTTCGGGTTGTACTTCATCGTGCAGGAACCCAGCGGATAGAAATTGGTCTCGCCGGAAAAATTCAAGTGGGCCAAACGCATGAAATGTTTCACCAAATCCCGCTCGCTGACTTGGGGCATAGGAGCTGCTTCTCTTCGGAGAAACGCCGCAGGCACAAGCTGTTCCAGCGGGCGGGCGGAAACGTCCAATGCTGGAAGGGTAAAACCATGCCGGCCGGGACGGCTCAACTCGGAAAGAAGCGGTTCCAGAAGGCGCCCCGGTGAATGGGGAAGCTTGGACGAGATCTTTCCCGTCATTTCGAGGCCCTCAGGCCGAGAAATCTCGCCTTTCGAGATCTCTCGTCGCTCCGCTCCTCGAGATGACGATTGGGTAATCATATCGCCTCACCCACCGCGGCGACAAACCGGTCCATCTGTTCCTTCGACCGGGTTTCAGTGACACAGAGCAGCCAGCCGTTCTTGAGCTCCGGATCCCAGCGTTTCAATGGAAACCCGCCGAGAAACCCGGTCTTCAAGAGCCGCTGGTTCACCTGCTCGGGATCCACCGGCAGCTGCACGGCAAACTCGTTAAAGAAGGGCGCAGAAAAAAGCGGCTTTATGCCGGGAAGCTTGACGATCCGGTCAAAACAGTAGTGGGATTTCTGCACATTCTGCCGGGCCATTTCTTGAAAACCCTCTGCACCCAGCGCAGACAAGTAGACCGCGGCGGCCAGGGCCATCATCGCTTCATTGGTGCAGATGTTCGAAGTGGCCTTTGCCCGGCGGATGTGCTGTTCCCGCGTCTGCAGGGTGAGGACGAACCCGCGGCGGCCGTGCGTGTCCCGCGTCATTCCGACGATCCGGCCGGGAATCTTGCGCAGGTATTTTTCCCGGCAGGCAAACAGCCCCAGGTAAGGCCCGCCGAACTGCAGATCGGTTCCCAGCGGCTGCCCTTCCCCAACAACAATGTCGGCCCCATAGGAACCAGGCGCCTGGAGGATCCCCAGCGAGATCGGGTTCACCACGACGATGAACAACGCCCCATGCCGGCGGGCCAGCGCTCCCAATCTTTCCACTGGCTCCAAACAGCCGAAGGCATTCGGCATCTGGACAATCACCGCGGCCGTCTGCGAATCCACGGCGGATTCCGCGCGCGTCAAGTCGGAAATCCCCTCTTTCTGTGGAATTTTCTCAAGCGTGACCTGCGTTCCCCTCAGATAAGTTTCCACCGTCTGGCGATACTCGGGATGGACGCCCTGCGCAAAAACCAGCTTCCCCCGTTCGGTCTCCCTGAGCGCCAAGACACAGGCCTCCGCCAAAGCGCTCGCGCCGTCATAAAGGGAGGCATTGGCCACATCCATCCCGGTCAGGTCGCACAAAAGACTCTGATATTCGTACATCGCCTGCAGGGTTCCCTGCGAGGCCTCCGGTTGGTATGGCGTGTAAGCGGTCAGGAATTCCCCTCGAGAGGTGATGTAGCGGACAACGCTTGGGATGAAATGCTCGTAGCTGCCGGCCCCTAAAAAGGAGATCCTATTGTTTGTGGTGATGTTCCCGGCCGCCAGGGCCGAGGCCGCCTGAAGCAGTTCCGGCTCGGTCAAGGGTGCAGGCAATCGAAGGTCCGCGCGCGGAACCCGCGGCGCAATCTGCTCCACCAGCGCATCGAAGGAGGCGACGCCGATCCGATCGAGAATGAGCCGACGGTCTTCAGAAGTCAGGGGGGTGAAATCCATTGTGTGTACTAGTGCCCGCCGCCTTTTACCCAGGCATCGTACTGCTGGTGATTCATGAGACTTTTGACTTCCTTGGGATCGGCTGCCTGCAGGGTAAAGACCCAGCCCTCTTCATAAGGAGACCGGTTGATCGCCGCAGGATCCTTGCTTAAGTTTTGATTCACTTGGGCAATGGTTCCGGAAATCGGGGCATAAATCGAGAAGGCCGCCTTCACCGACTCAACCACCGCCGCCTCCTCCGCCTGTTTGACGGCGCGCCCAACCTTGGGAAGCTCCACAAAAACAACGTCGGAGATCTCCTCTTGGGCATGCTGGGTAATCCCAATCGTCGCCGAGCTTCCCTCCAAATGGAGCCACTCATGCGTCTTGGTAAAGAACAATTGCGTCGCATCCATCACCCCACCACCTCCGTTATGTGCCGAAGGCACATCGGTCCTACGGCCCGATGCAACCTCCAGTGAACAAAGAACTCCTGAGGTTGCATCAATGGAGGTGGTGGGGTCATTTCGCTCTCCGATAAAAAGGCAGCTTCACAACCTCCGCAGGAACCTCATGGCCATGAATCTGAATGGCGATTGCCGCGCCGGGGTCAGCCGCCCCAGGCGGCACATACCCCATGCCGATGGCCTGACCCACCGTCGGTAAAAAGGTGCCGCTGGTCACTCGGCCAATCGGCTGCCCCTGTCGGAAGATCGGGCAACCGGTTCGAGGAATTCCGGCCGCCTTCAAGCGGAAGCCGACCAGCCGCCGGGCAATTCCCTGCTGCCGCTGCCGCTCCAGCGCCTCTCGCCCGATAAAGGGGCCCTTGTCCCAGGCAACGGCCCATTCCAATCCGGCCTCCAGCGGTGTTGTTTTCTCATCGAGGTCGGTCCCCCCCAAAGGCAGCCCCGCTTCCAGGCGCAGCGTGTCCCGAGCCCCAAGTCCGATCGGCTGGATTCCATCCGTCTGGCCGGCTTTCAACAACGCATTCCACACCGGTTTCAAATCTTCCACCGCCACAAAAAGCTCAAACCCATCTTCGCCGGTGTAGCCGGTCCGAGCCAACAGCGCAACCTTTCCGGCAATTGCGCCGGACCGGACGCTGTAGCGAAGAACGTGAGCCAGCGGCTCGGCAGCCAATCGCTCCACCAACCTTACCGCCTTCGGGCCCTGCACCGCCAAGGTTCCGAACTTTTCCCGAAAATCCTGCACCAGGACGGGAGCATGAAGATGGCCCGCAACCCAAGCCAAGACCTTGTCCCCGTTGGCCGCGTTGACCACCACGCGGAACCGATCGGATGCCAGCCGGTAGAGAATCATTTCATCCAGGATCGCCCCTTCCGGCGTCAGCATCGGCGAGTAGATCGCGCGGCCTGCAGCAAGCCGGGTCAAATCCTGGGTGAAGAGCTGCTGCAGTTGGCTCTCGGCCTGCGATCCTGCGACCTCCAGATGCCCCAGGTGTGAGACGTCAAAAACGCCGACGGCCGTCCGAACAGCTTGATGCTCCTGCAGGATGGAACTGTAGTAGATCGGCAGCTCCCACCCGCCGAAGGGCCCGAACTTGGCATGGAGCGAGGCATGTGTAGAAAAAAGAGCCGTTCGCTTTAAAGGTTCCACCACGGAGGTTTCCACGTCAGCCACGAGCGACGTGCCGGTAAAACTTTTGGATGATCGCTACAGCCTCTTCCGGGCGATTCGCATGCTGAAACAGATTCAGATCATCCGCTGTAATCGTATCGGCTGGAACAGCGGTGGTTTTCAACCATTTCAAGAAACCTTTCCAGTAAGGGCTCCCATAGAGGATGCAGGGGAACGGCTTAATCCGCTTCGTTTGAAGAAGGGTCACCACCTCCGACAATTCATCCAGGGTTCCATACCCGCCGGGAAAGAAGATGAAGGCCTTGGAGTACTTGAGAAACATCACCTTCCGGCAGAAGAAATAGTCGAACTCCAGCAGTTTGGTGATGTAGCGGTTCGGCTTTTGCTCGGAAGGAATCAGGATGTTGAGCCCGATGGACTGGCCCTTCGCCGCCTTGGCTCCCTTGTTGGCCGCCTCCATGACGCCGGGCCCGGCCCCGGTGATCACCGCATAGCCGGCATGAACCAACCCCTTGGCGGTGAGTTCGGCCTGGCGGCAGTAATAGGAACCCCGCTTGGCGCGGGAGGCTCCGAAGATCGAAACGGCAGGACCGATGTTGGAGAGTTCGTCGAATCCCTCGACGAACTCGCTCATGATCCGGAAGACACGCCAGGTGTCTTTCCGGGTAAAATCAGGTTCGATTCTGCTCTTCTGGACGGGTGGCATAGGAAGCGGCTATTATACCAATTTTTTCGGTGTGGGTTTACTCCGCCAGCAGTTTCTGAATCTCTTTCTCAAAAACCCCCTTGTCATTGTAGCCGATGTATGTCTGGGCAATCCGGCCCTTCTTATCAATCAGGAAGGTGGTCGGAATTCCGCGGATCCCTCCGTAGGCCTGCTGGAGCTGCGCGCCGGCCAACGCGACCGGGTAAGAAATGCCGTTGGACTGGACGAAATTTTTCACCACCCCGGCGTCATCCTCCACCGAAAGCCCGATCATCGCCAGGCCCTTCTCTTTGTAGGCGGCATACAGCTCTTTAAAGTGCGGGATCTCCATCCGGCACGGAGGACACCAGGTTGCCCAGAAATCAACGAGAACCACCTTCCCTTTTAAAGAGGAAAGCCGGATCGCTGTGCCGTTGAGATCGGTCAGCTGAAAATCAGCAGCCGGCCGCCTTCCTGCGGCGCTGTCGCTGGCGGCACAAAAAGGGGAGCCCACCGGCAACAGCAGCATCAAGAAAACAGAAGCCAGCAAGAGGATTGCCCTCCATCGTTTCATGCTCCATCTCCCTTCATACGGAAAAACGGTTAAAAACAGAGAGGTATTGCGCCAACGCACCCAATCGGCCCGTAAAGATGAGAACACCAATCGCCACAAGCAGAATACCACTGAGAACCTCCACCACCCGAAGGTATTTCCGGAAACGGCTGAAGAATTTCAAGAACGCAGGGATAAAGAGGCTGGTCAGTAAAAACGGCACTCCAAGCCCGAGGGAATAAACCGCCAAGAGCGCCATGCCTTGGAGGATCGTTTCCTGCGTACCGGCCAAGGCCAGAATGCCGGCCAGCACCGGGCCGATGCAGGGAGTCCACCCAAAGGCAAAGGCCGCTCCCACTGAGAAGGCCCCCACCGCCGTCAACGGCCGCTTCTTTATCTCCAGCTTCTTCTCGTACTGAAGGAACGGGATCCGAAAGACCCCGATCAGATGCAGGCCGAAGATCACGATGATGACCCCGGCAATCTGCTTGAGCAGATCAAGCCGCTGAAGGAACATTTGCCCTAAAGCAGTGGCCGAAGCCCCCAGCAGGATAAAAACAACAGAGAAGCCACACACGAACCAGAGACTGCTGGCAAAGGAGCGCCAGAGAATCTCCTTCCGGGATGCCGAACCCTGAAGATCCTGCAGGGAGAGCCCGGAAATGAAGGAGATGTACCCCGGAATCAGCGGCAGCACGCAGGGTGAGAGGAACGACACCAGTCCCGCAACCGCCGCGGTGAGAAAGTTCACCTGATTCATCTTTCACCTTCAAGAGCCGCGTGCAGGGTGGTGGGTGAGCCGGCATCGGAGGCCGAGCGGGCATGGTTCCCGCTTCCTTTATTCAGTCCTCTGTTTAGAAAAGCGGGAGAGCGAGGCCGACGATTCGAGCGAGCCGACTCGCTGGGTCGGCGAGCGTACGGCGAATCCCACCCCCTGCACGCGGCTCTCAGCGATGCAAGAAACTCAGCCATCGCAGAGTTTCCCCGCCATCGCCCAGTGGGATTTCTCGTAATCCCGAAAAATCACCCAGGTGTGGTCCACGGGTGCCTTCAAGATCTGAACGGCCGCCTCAGTCACCGCCTTGGCAAAGGCCTCTCGCTGTTCGCGAGTGCGCCCTTCGAAGAGATCCACAGTAATGATTGGCATTCGAACGCCTCCTATTTACTCCTTCACCGTTACCTTCTTGATGGCAAGCAGATGAACCCCATCCCGCTCGCTGACTGTCCCTTCAGCCGTTACCTGCTTGCCGGCCAGTGAGGCCAGCGTCTTGTTCGCAGGATTATGGTCGCTGGTGACCGCCAGATACAGATGATCGCCCGACTTGATCCCAACCGGCAGACCCATGGAGATGCACTTCTGCGCGCAATCCTGATGCGGTGCTCCACTGGCTCCATGGTCAAGGTAGCAGGCCAGGTCTACCACTTCGCCCGTAATCGTCTGGACGGAGTCGGACTCCTGGTGTGCGCCGGCAATCCCCCAGGCGAACCCAAGAACCAGCGCCATACTGATGAGGAATACCGCCCGATGTTGATTTTTCATGGTGCTATCTCCTTCTTCAATCTTTTTTTTCGTGTGTAACCACAATGCCGCCTTGCCGGCCATAACTGCCGCCGACACCGAGTTCATAGACCAATCGCCCACCCAGATGGGCGCCAAAAGCCATGGCGCCGCAGGTAACCGCCAGGAGAACCCACGCTACCCATCGAGACCGGGCGGTCCACCGACCTCGCCGCCACAGATGCACGGCGGCCAGCGTCAATGCCAGCGCCATCACCCCATATCCGATCTTCTCGTGCAGCGACAACACCTGCTCGATCTCAAAGGAATGTTTAGCATTCTCTTCCGCCATCCGGCCGGAGAGAACCGCCGCCACGGTCCCCGCCGCCCCCAACGCCAAATTCCAGAGGACAACCGCATGCCAAGCGGGCCGCCTGAAAATCAACGATGCGGCCTCAATCGCAAAAGCGCTGACCAACAGCGCGACCGGAAAGTGAATGACGACCGGATGAAAATTTTCCATGCCTACCGAACCCCACGCGATTTCCAGACAAAATAGACCGCCGGATAAACCAACAGCTCCAGAAGGAACGACGTTGAAAGCCCGCCGACCATCGGGGCGGCAATCCGCTTCATCATGTCGGCCCCGGTTCCCGTAGACCACATGATCGGCAAAAGACCCATGAAAGCGGCCATCACCGTCATCATCTTCGGCCGAACCCGCTTGACGGCCCCGTGAACGATCGCTTCCTCCAAGTCATGCGCCGTCCGCATCGCCCCGCGCTCGACCGCCTCATGGTAAGCCAGATCCAAAAAGAGCAGCATGAAGACCCCTGTTTCCGCATCCAATCCCATCAAGGCGATCATTCCGACCCACACGGCGATGGAAACATTATAGCCCAGCCCCCAGAGAAGCCAGACCGCGCCAATCAGGGAAAACGGCACCGCCAGCAGCACAATGCCGGTTTTTACCCAGGATTTCGTGTTCATGTAGAGCAGAAGACAAATGAGGAAGAGCGTCAAGGGGATCACCAGCTTCAACCGTTCACGCACCCGGAGCATGTTCTCGTACTGGCCGCTCCAAAGCAGGGCGTAGCTCGAGGGAAGATATAGCTTTTTCGCGACAATCTTTTTGGCCTCCATCACGTAACTGCCAACGTCCCGCCCAGCCACATCCACGTAGACATAGCCGGCCAGCAAGCCGTTCTCATTGCGAATCATGGCCGGCCCCTGCACAAGTTCAATCTCCGCCAACTGCGCCAGCGGGATCTGTTGGCCGGAAGGGGTCGGCACCAAAACCCGCTTCAGTTTGTCCAAATCATCCCGAAGCTCCCGCGCGTATCGGACGTTGACGGAATAGCGTTCGCGCCCCTCGACGGTCGTCGTGATCTCCTCTCCGCCGATTGCTGAGAGGATCACCGTCTGCGCATCTGCGACGGTCAGCCCATACCGGGCAAGCTCTTCCCTCTTCAAATTGAAATCGAGAAAATAGCCGCCGGCCGCCCGCTCGGCATAGACAGATCGGGTTCCCGGCACATCCTTGAGGATCATCTCCAAATGGGTGCCGATCCCCTCGATCGTTTTTAAATCGGCCCCTAAGATCTTAATTCCGACCGGCGTCCGAACACCGGTGGTGAGCATGTCAATTCGGTTCTTGATCGGCATGGTCCAGGCATTCGTCGTTCCCGGAATCCTCAGCGCCTGATCCATCTCATTGACCAATTTTTCGTTATTCATCCCCTTTCGCCACTGCTTTTCCGGCTTGAGCACCACCACGGTCTCCATCATCGAGAAAGGGGCGGGATCGGTGGAGCTTTCCATCCGCCCGGCCTTTCCGAAAACCCGCTCCACTTCCGGAAAACTCTTTAAGATTTTGTCCTGCTTTTGCAGGAGCTTCTGGGCCTCGGTGACGGAAATGCCCGGCAAGGTGGTCGGCATGTAAAGCAAAGAACCCTCATTCAACGGCGGCATGAACTCCGAACCCAGCCGGAAATAAATCGGGATCGTGGAAACCACCAGCAGAGCAGCGGTTAAAATGGTCGCCGTCCTGTGCCGAAGCACAAAACGACAGACCGGCTCATAGACCCGAAACAAGGCCTTGCTGATCGGGTGTTTTTCTTCCGGATAGTAGGTCCCCACCGCCAAGGCCGACGCCAGCCGGGAAGGCCATGTCCATCGCCATCGGATCGGCTCCATTCGGGCAAACAGCATCCGCATCGCCGGATCCAACGTCACCGCCAGAATTGCCGCAATCGCCAATGCCAGGTTTTTGGCCCACGCCAGCGGTTTAAACAAACGCCCCTCCTGGTCAACCAGCGTGAAGATCGGCATGAAGGAGACCGCGATCACCAAGAGAGAGAAGAAGACCGCCGGCCCCACCTCCTTCAGCGCCTGGAGCCGAACCGCGTGGAAATCCCCTGTGCGCCCCCCCTCAATCCATTTCTCCAGCCGCTTGTAGGCGTTCTCCACCTCCACAATCGCCCCGTCCACCAGAACCCCGATGGAGATCGCGATGCCGGAAAGAGACATGATGTTGGAGGTCAGCTTCATTCCATAAAGAGGAATAAATGACAGCAACACTGCAATCGGAATCGTGACAATCGGAATGATGGCCGATGGGAAATGCCACAAAAAAATCAAGATCACAAGACTGACGATGATCATCTCCTCCATCAACTGGTGTTTCAGGGTTTCAATCGCCCGGAGGATCAGCTCGGATCGGTCATAGGTCACCACCAGCTTGATGCCGGGGGGAAAGGAGGGCTCCAAATCCTTGAGTTTCGCCTTCACCCGCCCGATCACATTCAAGGCGTTCTCGCCGGTGCGCATGATCACCGTGCCGGCCGCCACGTCCCCCTGCCCGTCCAGATCGGCGATGCCGCGCCGGATCTCCGGCCCGATGGAAACGGTCCCGATGTGCTTCACCAGAATCGGAGTCCCCTTCTGATCGGTCCCCACGACAATCTGCTCAAAATCCTGAACCGTCTTGGCATACCCTCGGCCGCGGACCATGTACTCCGCTCCGGAAAATTCCAGCACCCGTCCTCCCACCTCCTGATTGCTCTTGCGGACGGCTTCGACCACCCTCGTGATCGGAATGTTGTAGGAAAGCAGGCGGTTCGGATCAATGACAATCTGATACTGCTTGACGAACCCGCCGAGGGAGGCCACCTCCGCGACACCGGGAACGGACTGCAGGTGATACCGCAGCACCCAGTCCTGAAAGGACCGAAGCTCCTGCAGATTGTGTTGGCCGGTGGTGTCCACCAGCGCGTATTGGAACACCCAACCCACACCGGTGGCGTCCGGCCCCAACTCGGTTCGGACCCCTTCAGGCAGCCGCGGAATGATTTTGCTGAGATACTCCAACACCCGGGAGCGGGCCCAGTAGATGTCGGTCCCATCTTTGAAGATCACGTAGACGTAAGAGAACCCGAAATCAGAGAAACCCCGGACCGTCTTGACCCCCGGGACCCCCAACAGGGCGGTGACGATCGGATAAGTCACTTGGTCCTCAATGATGTCCGGGCTGCGGTCCCACCGGGAGTAGATGATCACCTGGGTGTCGGAGAGATCCGGAATGGCGTCCAGCGGGATATTCTTCAGGCACCAAAGGCTGGCCGCTATGGCCGAGGCGGTCAGAGTCAGAATAAGGAACTTGTTGCGGGCGGAAAACTCGATGATCTTCTCGACGAACCCGTGTCCCCCCTCACTGGCCATGATGATGGGTCCTCCCTTCCTGCAGGACACCCTTCAGGCGGCTTTCGGAATCAATCAGGAAATTACCGCTGGTGACGACGGTCTCTCCCTCCGTCACCCCCTCTTTGAGCTCGTAATACCCATCCGCCCTGGGTCCGAGCGTTACTTGGCGCGGCTCAAAAAGCCCCTCCCCTCTGTCCACAAAAACAATCTTTTTCGTCCCGGTATCAAAAACCGCCTCTTCCGGAATCGCAACCACCTGCCCCAGATCCACTCGGATGGTGGAATTCACGTACATCTCCGGACGCAGCAGATGGTCCGGATCGGTGAGGACCGCACGAACTCGGGCGGAACGGGTTATCGAATCCAATACAGGGTCCAAGGAGCGGATCGTCCCTTCAAACAGCTTCCCAGAAACAGATGGGATCTCCACCGACATCTTTTGTCCTATCTTAATGAGGGGAAGCTCGAACTGATAAATCGGCGCGTAGACCCACACCCGGCCGCTGGGATCGGCGAGAAGCAAACTGCTGTCCGGCGCTTCCCAATCATTCATCTCCTGGATGAGATCCTCTCCAAATCCCAGCAGCTTCATTCGAAGCGCCGCCGCAGCCACCAATCGGTGGGCCTGCTCCACCACGGCAGGAGCGGCCTGGCTACGGCTAGGGGAAGCCGCACCACTAACCCCTCCTGGCGCGTGCGCCTGGGCATCCTTGAGCGCATGCCGGGCCTGCAGATACTCCTGCTGGGCCTGGTAAAGCTCCGGGTCGTAAGCCACCTTTCCTGCAGTTCGGATAACCCGAGTCATCGCCCGTTTCGCCGCAATGGCGGTGGTGATTCCAATCAACTGCCTTTTCTGCGGAGAGAGCAGGATCGGTGCATATCCCTCCGGCACCGTCACTCCTGAAGATGCTTGCGCCCTGATCTCTCCCGGCTTCTGCGCTTCCACCACATGCGTCCCGCAGATCGGACAAACAACATTCTCCCCCGGCTTGGAGATCACCATCATGGGACATGTTCCCCCTTCATGCATCATCGGGCAATTGTGCATGACACAGACATCATCCGCGTCGCTTGCCCTCGGCTGCGACTCCTTCAATCGAAGCTTCATGCCGCAGATAGCACAATCGCCCGGCCGATCGGAGGTAAAGGAAGGATGCATCGGGCAGTAGTAAACCTGCTTGGCCGTCAAAGGCGCCCCATAACCCTGAGGCCTATGGGCCCGAAAAACAAAGATCCTCCCCAACGCGAAAGCTGCCAACACCAGAATGCCAATCTTCTGACGACGCGTGAATTTCATTTAACCTGCATCCTCCTTCCAAGTGGAACACCCACCGCCTGCTCCAGCATTGCCATCTGCTGTTCCAGTTGCGCAAGATGTTGATAATAAGTTCGCTCTTTCTCGCTCAAGTTCTCCAGCGCGCCAAGCAGATCCATAAAAGAAGACCCTCCCGCCTGGTAGGCGGTCAGCGAAGAGGCCACCGCCTGCCGGGCCAAAGGGACCAATCCCTCCTGGCAGAGCTTCGCCGTATCATAAGCGGCAGAGGCTTCGTGCCATCGTTCGTGGATGCGCCTGGCGATCTCATTGCGCATCGCCTGATAAGCCGCCTGGGCCGACTCTTTATCGTACAAAGCCACCCTGACCCCGTACCGCTGCTTCGTCCAAAACCAGAATGGCAACACCAAAGCCAGACTGAAGTCCCACGGCCCGATCGGCCCCATCGCCGGGTCCCGCAGTTCAAGCATCGTTTCAAAGTCAGGAAACAGTTCCCTCTTGGCCAATTTCCAAGCCGACTCGGCCCGCTCGGCCGAAAATTGGAAGACCAGAAGCTCCGGCTGGTTCTCCGATGCGGTTTTCAATAATTCCTCCGGAGAGGCAGGAACAGGCGTCAAGAGGATGTCGGCCGGCAGTCCAATCGAAATTGACGGAGATCGATTGAGAAGATGGTTCAGATGCGCCTCCAAAGCCTGCCGACGATGGGTAAGAACTTGGACCTGATTGGCCGATGCCAACAGCTCGGACTGGGCCCGCAGCAGATCGGCCTGGGACGTTTTGCCTATCGAGTACCTGGATTCTGCCGCGCCGGCCGCTTGACGCAGCCAAAGCTGTTTCTCTCTCTCAATCTCAAGCTCCCGATCCGCTTGGTAAAGACTGTAATAGGCCGATTTCAACTCGCTCACCATCTCCCACTCCCTTTGCTTGAACAGCATGCCGGCGATCTGCGCATCCTTCACCGCTACCTGATGACGCAAAGAAATCTTCCCGGGAAACGGCAGGGCCTGGAGAAATTGATACATGGCGGTCGCCTGGTTGATCTTGACGGTCCCTCGTGGAATCTCTTCAAACTCCACCCCAATCTTGGGAGCCGGCAACCCTCGAGACAGCGGAATCCTCGCCTGAGCTGCCTCCCAGCGCTTGCGGGCTGCCAACAGATCCGGATTGACACGCCGAAGCTCCTCTAAAAGCTGGTCGAGAGAAACCTTCGGCGGCTGCTCCAATGCCCACGCAGGGATAGGTTGTGGATAAGAAGTCGTGAGCAGGGCAACGATTGTCGTCATTGCAAGGCCCCGCAGGGGCCGTGGCAATCTTTCTCTCATTTCTTTTTTCCCGTCACTGCACAGCCGGGAGTGACCCCACAGGCCGTCATCTGGCAGGCGGTGCGCAGCTGCTCGGTCACGAGATCTGAAAATCTCCCCCGCTGCGAAGGGTCAAGCTGTTGACTCACTGCCACGATATGGCCCAGCGTGGCCTTTTCCAAAACCACCTGCTCCTGACCGATCTCCTCCACCAGCGGCAGGATCACGGCTCGATCGGGGTTTGGCTGTTTTAAAAGCTGAATCAATTGCGCCCGTTTTGCACAAAGAATCTGGCAACTGGCCCCTTTCCTCTTCAAAAACTCCTTTTCGAGCGGGGCGATGGCTTGCCGCTGGGCAGTTGTTAATTGCAGCTGGTCGGTCAACGAACTTGTCTGGTTGCGAAACATCATCAGATGGCCGCACCCAATGGTCGCCAGATAAGCCACAGTTCCGATAACCACACAAAGGATAAGACCTTTCGAGATCCTGCTCATCCCTTCTCCTCCTTCGAAAGTGTCAAATAGGCCCCTGCCAGCGTATCAAACGGTGCATTGCCGAAGAGATCCAACCGTTCCTGCTGCCTTAAGATCACCGCTAAGGCGGGATCCTGCCCAAAACCCCATCGTCCCCATAAGAAGACCCCTGCAAAAACTCCAATGGCTGCTGCGAATGCCGCCGCCGGTATCGGAACCAGCCAGCTTGAACGGCTCGGCTGCTTCATCAACCGACGCCACAACCGCAACGTAAAGTCCGAAGAAACCTCCACCGCCGGGAAGGCTCCCCGCAGCAGTTGATTTAACTGTTCATCAGATGGTCGCGTCATGCCCTTTCCCTCCTTCTACCTAATGAAACGGATTCCCCCGCCCCATCCCCCATGTTTTTTTGTACGCCTTGTATAAGCTCACCGGCGGAGAACCATGCCCGCTCGGGCTCTCAATTGCCTTCGAACCCACACCCGCCACAGAGCAATCACCAAGAGAATCTTGGAAATGAGATACGAGAAATGGCCTCGGCAGCGGCGGGGGTGAGCCGGCATCGGAGGCCGAGCGGGCACGGTTCCCGCTTCCGCTATTCCCTTTCTTCCTTTGTAAAGAAAAGCGGGAGAGCGAGGCCGACGATTCGAGCGAGCCGACTCGCCGGGTCGGCGAGCGTACGGCGAATCCCCCGCCGCTGCCGAGGCCCCGCTCAATAGCTATTCTAGAGGTAAGGGGCGAGGCGCTGCTTGAGGAGTTGGCGGGCGCGGGCGATTCGGCGCTCCACCGCCTTGGGGCTGACCCGCAGAATCCGGCTAATCTCTTGATGGGAAAGCTGTTCCAGGGCGGACAGCACCAGGGGAGCGCGGAGACTCTCGGGTAAGAGTGCAACTGCTTTGCGAGTGACGTTCACCAATTCCATCTGGGCGACCTGTTCCCTCGCCGTTGTGGAGGATGGATCGGCGATCCTCTCCTTCAGGCCCTCGGCACCGGACTCATCGCCTGGGAAAGGCGCCTCCAGGGAGATTGTCTCGATCCGGCGGGATGGACTGCGCAACAGGTCCAGGCAGCGGTTCACCGTCACCCGGTACAGCCAGGTAAACAGCTTGGTCTCGGGATCAAGCGCAGGAGGGTGTTGATAGAGACGGAGGAAAACATCCTGGGCCGCATCTTCGGCGTCGGCCCGTGTTCCCAGGAAGCGGTAGGCGAGGTTGATCACGCCGCCGGCGTAGCGTTCCATGAGTGTCCGGAACGCTTCCGGCTCGCGATCGGCAATCCCTGCGAGGAGTTCCTGATCCTCGCTCACGGTTTATTTTCTATTCGATGACGTCGCCGACAATCGGTTCAACCTTAATGCCCAGCCGGGTCAGATACCGAACTCCCTTTTCCAGATTCTCCCGCGTCCCCTCCAGCTCCAACACCACCTCTCCCACCGTTTCGGTGATCTTGGCGCGGCGGATGTTGGGGATCACGTGATGCTTGAACGCCATCGTGTAGATGGCCGGTTTCTTGATGAGCCGCTGCGGGAAAATCAAATGCACCATCTTCTTCGGCATTGAACTCTCCTTAGCCGCCGGCGATAGCCGGGATGATAGACACCTCGTCGCCGTCTTTCAAGGCGGTCTCTTCCTGTTTCAGGAACCGGATGTCTTCTTCATTCACGTAAATATTCACAAACCTTCTCAACTTCCCATCCCGGTCGCACAAGCGGTCTTTAAAACCGGGATACTGCCGATCGAGATCCTGGATCAACTCCTGAACATTCTTCCCGGCAGAGGGAACCTCCGGCTTGTCGCCGGTCAGCTTCTGCAGGGGCGTTGGAATTCGTACAAGAACGGCCATGGACTCCTCCCCCTTTAAACTTTTCCACCCATCGCTTCTTCGAAAGAAGCCAATGTGGGTTTAATCCGAACCGGCTTACCCACATGATCCATCACCGCTTCCTGCGTCTTTAAACCATGGCCAGTGATGCAGACCACGATCGGCTCATCCCGCGGGATTCTTTTCTCCTCAATCAGCTTTCGGGTCGCCGCCAGCGTCACGCCGCCGGCCGTCTCGGTGAAAATCCCTTCCGTCTGTCCCAAAAGCTTCATGGCATCCACAATCTCTTCATCGCTGACGGCGGCGGCCCATCCGCCGGTCTCGCCGATGGCATCGGCGGCGTAGTAGCCATCCGCCGGATTGCCGATCGCCAGCGATTTGGCGATCGTCTTGGGCTTCACCGGTTTGATGATGTCGGAGCCGGAGACGATCGCCGTCACAATCGGGCCGCATCCTTCCGCCTGGGCCGCGTAAAGCTTCGTGTGCGGCTTCTCGATGAGGCCCAGCTTGTGCAGCTCCTTGAGCCCTTTCCAAATCTTCACCAGGAGCGATCCGCTGGCCACCGGCACCACCACGTGGCGCGGGGCCTTCCATCCCAACTGCTCGGCGATCTCGAACCCATAGGTCTTCGATCCTTCCGCGTAGTAAGGGCGGATGTTGATGTTCACGAAAGCCCACCGGTATCGGGTGGCGATCTCCGCGCAGAGGCGGTTCACCTCATCGTAGGTTCCCTCCACCGCCACCAGCCGGGGCGCGTAGATCAAAGAGCCGATCACCTTGCCCGCTTCCAGGTCGGCCGGAATGAAGATCACCCGCTTGAATCCAGCATGAGCAGACAGCGAAGAAACCGAATTGGCCAGATTTCCGGTGGAGGCGCAGGCGACGGTATCGAATCCCAATTCCCGCGCACGCGACAGGGCCACCGACACGACTCGGTCCTTGAAAGAAAGCGTCGGATGACAAACCGCGTCATCCTTGACGTAGACCTCTTGCACCCCCAACGCCTTGGCCAGCCGGTCCGCCCGGAAAAACGGCGTCATGCCGGTATGGAACCCAACCGTCGGCTCCCCATCAATCGGCAGAAGCTCCCGGTAGCGCCAGATGTTGTGCGGACGGCTCTCGATGGCGGCCCGTGTCAGGCGCCCATGCATGGCGGTGTAGTCGTAATCCACCTCCAGCGAGCCGAAACAGTATTCGCAAACGAAGAGGGCCTTGGCCGGATAATCCCGCCCGCACTCCCGACACCGCAGACCTTTCAGGTAAGACATCTTTAAGGGGAATCTTTCACAGAATGGTGCCCCCTTCCAACTGGGGCGGCCGAGCAGGCCTCTCTGGAACGGATGGGGATTTTTTCTCCGAGGAGCCGGCGACCACCGTCACTTCAATCGGCTGGGTCTCGTAGAGATGGCCCTGATATTCCACCTTCATGGGCCCAAGCTTATGGATGCCAAGTCCAGTAGGAGCCAGCGTGTAAATCAAGGTCAGCGACTGCCTGGGCTGTCCCTTCTCAATCTGGATCTGCTGCGCCTGGGAGGTGGCCACCACTTGGAACCCTTCGAACCGGGTCAGCTCAACCTTGGGCGGTTCCTTGAACGACCCGGCAATCGTCACGGCATACGTCAGGAGCTCACCGGCAGCCACTTCCTTCTTATCTACCTGCGCGGCGACTTTCAAATCTTCCGCAGAAGCAGGCGGGAGCTGTGAACCATGGGCGACGAGCACAAGGGAGGCCAGAACAAAACACTTGGTCATGCCGTGTACCGCTTAAAGGTCCTCTTTCTTCAGAATCTCAACGACAAGTCCGCTGCAGAGACTCTGAAACCGCTTGGCATCCGCCGCTGAGCCGACAATACTGCCGTAATGCATGGGGATCGCCACCCTGGGGGCCAGCAACTGGGCGGCATGCGCCGCCTCCTCCGCCGTCATGACATAGGTCCCGCTGACCGGCAGCAGCGCCACATCCACTTTAAAAAGATTCATCTCCGGAATAAAGTCCGTGTCCCCGGCGTGGTAAAGCCGCGTACCGTTCAACTCCACGATGAAACCGACCCACTGATTCTGCTTCAGATGAAAAATCTTGTCCGTATTGTAGGCCGGGACCACTTCGATCTTGGCCCCCTTGACCGTCAACACATCCCCCGGCTTGACCACCCGAATGTCTCCAGAGATATGGGCCTGCTTAAGTTTTTCCGCGCAGGCGGCCGGCGTTACGATGACGGTATTGGCCTTCACCAACTTGGCCACGTCCGCGGTATCCAAATGGTCGAAATGCGGATGGCTGATCAGGAGGATGTCCGCATCGTGCGGCGACGACTTGATCTTCCACGGGTCGAAGTAAACCGTCACCCCGCCCCGAACCCACTGAAAGGAGGCGTGCCCCAGCCATTTCAGGCCGGCAATATAGGAAGCCGCCGGCATCTCCACCGCCGCCTGCGCAGCAATGGCCGTCGTGAGGAGGATCGCAAGTCCAAGAGTGAAGCGAGATTTCATGGCGTTTACCAGTCTACCAGAGGGCTTAAAGGATGACAAGGTGAGGAGCCGGCTGCTCCGCCCTGCCGTTCATCCTGAGCCTGTCGAAGGATGAACGGCAGAAGCACGCTCAGCGAAGGATCTCGTCTTACGCCTGCGGGGCCAATCGACTGAGATTGTTCCGTTCCTCCCATGCTCGGAACTCTTCAGATGGAATATGCAGGAACCGCCCAAGTTCTTCCAAACCAGCGAGGGTAAACAAGGTGTAGACTTTGTACTTGGCCATATACTTTAATTGAAAGTCGGCCACCGCGTCAAACAGTTGCCCTTTGTACGGTGGAGCGCTTACATCAATCACAGACTCCACAGGCGTAAGACCTGCTTCCTCAAGTCCAGCCTGAATTTGTTGCTTCTGGGAGGCATCTCGAGCAAACACCATGAATTTCACAGGTCGGCCAGAAAGTTGCGGCAACTGCTCCAACCCCGTAAGTAACGGCATAGCAACATCCGGCCCAACAAAAACGAGGCTCTGCTCCTCTAACCCACCAAATGAATTGTCAGCCGCTGTCGGGTAACGCTCCGAAAGACGCGCTATCAGAGCATCCGACCGCTGCTCGAATTCGCCCGGCGGAACCGTTGTTAAAGCTGGCTGAGGATCCACTTCCGAGATGGGCACCTCTCTGACCCTTCCTTTTGCCTGTCCAGGAGAATTAGCCCCCACGGTCAGTGCCGCCAATACGGTGTCGACATGCGCACCCCACTGCATCTCTTGAACCTGCTCAAGCACATAGGGTAAATGTGACGCGTTCCAAAGATAAACGCCGGAATCCGGATCAGTCAACCTGTTGAAAGAAGGGAACCTTTGCCGAAGCTTATCATAAAAACCTCCCGCATCGCGCTGGGCAACCGAATGGGACGGCAGGTTATACCGAATAGAGTCGGGCAGCCAACGGGACCCAACCACACCCCAACAAGCAGATGATTCTTCTAAAGGATACATGAGGGCCGGAATTTGCCGAAGATCGTTGCTCACGTCAAAATCAAACGTGGCCACCCTATCCGCTCCGTTGGCGTAAGCCAAAGCCATGCCGGTCAATAGGGCCCCACCTTTTTGGCTCTTTTCAGGCCGAACCTTGGAAATAACGTCGCGAAGCATCCCTGATCCATTTTCTGGACCGTACGCTTCCGGCCAATACCTCGCCTCCTGCAAAACGCGCAGGTCAATCTTCAACCTCCCATCCGAATTTTGGAAAACCGTTACCGACTGTCCACCGGATCGCTTGAAACTCCGCTTCCACAATAGTTGTTCCATCGCAAACCGGACTTCTCGATCCTCGTCACTCAACCGTCCATCAAAGACAAAATAAAGATCTATCCTTAAAGCAGGATTCACCTCCAGCAAAGCCTCCGACTGATTCAGCTTCTCTTCTAAGGCCCTTTGCTTCCGGAACCGCTCCAATTCGTTCTTGAGCGGGACCACAACGGCAAGCCGAGGAGGATTGGGCATGTTGGCCAAATAGCCCATCGCCCGCCGATTGAGTGCATCCACTCGTTCTCGAATCTCTCCCGGTACCTTGGTTGGCTCCTCAAGACCCGCGGCACTGTTACTAATACCCAACGATTGCCGAATGCGCTCGGCAACTTTTCTGGAATTGAGAGGATCTGCAGTCGACACAACCCCTGCAGGCAAAACCACTGTTATCTCTAAACCTTGTGCTCTAACAATAGGATGCTCTTTGCTCTCCTGGTACAAACGGGGATACTCAGTCCTTCTGCGCTGCGTGCCCGATCCCCACTCTATGGTAAGCGATCCCCCGTTGGGTACGCCAACCATCTGTCGAACGGAGTAAAGACCCCGCCCACTCGGCGCACTTTTTTCTGAAATCCCAATGTGCATTGCCACCTGATCCAATGAAACCGCGGGTGCTTCTGGATTGTTGTCCTCATACCTGACAATCAACTTTCTTTGGAATAAATGGGGATTAATCGGCTCTTGTGTCAGCGACACGATGATCCTAGCCGTGGGCTGCATGGACGGAGGCACGTGTTCCCGGACGTTGTCCAACAATCCGTGCAAGATTTTATACAACATCTCCTGGCCCGAAACAGGATAGTACTCTCCATCCAAAGCAGGCTGAAGAGAATCCGGCAATGGTAAAGCATTTCCCAGCGCTTGAGCAATTCGCTGGAGATCTTCCGAAGGAGTACGAACATCGAGTTGAGCTAACTGTACTGTTTCCAATCCATCTGTTCCTGGCAGAGATTGAACTTGGGTTGCTGATACTGCCGACGTCTCAACCGGCTTTGTGAGGAGACCGGCGGGCCTGCCGGGAAGCGTTACAGCCGATACAGCAGGGGTTAGCCTCAAAGGATCGTAGTAACGTTCTTGGAGAAAATCGGAAAGGACCGAAACAAAGGAATCTTTCACCAAAACGACCACGGACCCTCCTAGCCCAGCGCCAATGATAACGCCTACAGCAACATCGCCACCATGTTGCTGGTTAAAGAAGTCAATCAGATCTACCAATCGATCGATAGGCTCAATGGAGCGTTCCAACCAGCCAGATTGCCTCCATAAAGCTGCCTCTTCCTCATTTGCATGTGCGATCAACCAATCGAGCTGCTCATTGGAAACGTGCCAATCCCAAGACTCCTGCGCAATGTGCAATGTTCCACCTAGAGATGAGATTCGGTGCTTGGTTATTCGATCTCCATCATGGGCAGTTCTGGCTATTTGTAAAACCCGTTGAAAGATCCCTTCGCGGCCTGCCCCTTTTTCCGCCTGACTCAAAACCTCCGCCGTTTTCCAATTCCGAGCCTCTTCAGAAAAACCAAACAGGACCATTTCTCGAATTGGATAAGGCCGAGGAGGTTCCGAATGGTTCTTAAATAATTGATCTAACTCCGAATGAAATTCTGGAAGAACGGCGTATAACTGCTGGCGAGTTAACCCTTCTGCAGGAATCTCTCTTAATAGGCGGTAAAAATCGGCCAGTGGTAATCCTTCCGGAGCGTTAGGTAATAAATTTCTCAAAAATCCGTAAGGGTTACTGGGGTCCTGGTCAGGCCTGAGACGACTTGTCAACTCAGGATGATGATGCCGAATCCAGAGCGCCCCCAGTGCATAGCCCACACCTGTCCGCCCCTTGATGTTCTGCTCATCGTCTCGGGGCCTTTGCAGCTTCTCTGAATATTTCTGGGCACTGTCCCGTGATATTCCGGAATCCAGCAATAAGAGGCTCACTCCTGGGATCTCGAACAACCGTTGAATAAATCGAGTAGGACCGGAACCGAGGAAGGCCGCGTCGTACAGTAAATGAGCGTGGTCTTTCACGCCGCCTTGAGTTCCCAAATAAAACCGCTCAGCGTAGCCTAGCCTGATAAAATCCTCTCTGCTGAAACCAAATCCCGCTAAAAGATCAATCGCTTGAGCGTTCCCCACGAGCACAGATGAAGAAGAACTCAACCCCCCTCCCGATGGAAGATCACTTGCAATACCAATACGGAGCCCTTTGCCGCTTCGAATCAGTTCATCAAAGAAGGCCCGAGCTCTGCCGGAAGAATCTCCAAAATCGGTCCTGAGCATGGAAACAACTGCTGCAACAATGTCATCTGCATAATTGATCTTCAAATCAGGCGAACGGGCCTGCCGCCGCTCTTGTGTCACTCGGGCAGCCCAGGTATCCCATTCAGCCAAAGTTCGGATAGAGGATGGCGGGTTAACCCACGGTGAGCTTAATGAGAAATAGCGAGGTCCCTTTTCAAAGGCTTTCCGTATCTGAGGGTCGGGATTATCAATAAGATAAACTTCAACAGCACCCTGTAATCCATCTGCCACCTGAACAAAAGCTACAACTTCTTGCCGAATGGGGAAACCCAACGATCCTCCATAAAATCCCAGATAATCTAAATGCCGGCCGCCCAGCGGCAATGGGATTCGGCCCGGGGTACGGGTAATGATGGCGGCCCGATCGGGAAGGAAAGCCCTTCCTCCATCAGGAGAACGGAGTTGACCCAGCTTTTCAAGCCAAACCGAAATCTGTCGACGTTTTACAGCGATCGTTTCCGCAGCATAATGGGGAGCCAGTATTTCCTGTGCGGAATCATCATCCGCAAGATATGCTTCCCATTGCTTGAGAGTTGGAACCTCCTCTAAACCGGCCGACCAACTCAACTGGCTTGCGTGCAGGTGGAGAGCTTGCTCTACTTGAGCAAGATCTTCCACTCCTGTTAAATCCACTGCCTGCCACGCGGGGATATTGACCGCCTCAATGTGTCCTCTGCCTGAGCGAAGTATCTGCTCATGGAGGTGAGAAACAATGTCGGTGATGTAATATTGCGACTGGGCGTTCTGATGGGTGACTTGGCCCAATACCTCGACTAAGCGTTTTGCTCGAATTGCGTAGATAGAAGCGTTGGTTTCCCGAATCGCCTGTAGGCCTTCCCCATCTTGGTAACCCGCAGCCGTCAGCCAATCCGGAATGATTCCAGATCGACTGATGGCATCGATGTCCTTCTGTTCGATGATGCCAACAATCCGCTGGTTTGACGGATCCCGAACAATCCGTCCTTTGCCTACCGGATCGCTGAGAATTGCGGCCCCGATCGCTAAATCCGCTCCTGCATCCACAGCATTTTTAACTTTGGCGAGCAGGTTCCGATCATAGAGCGGATGATCTCCTACGGTGAGAACAACCACCGTGTTCTCTGCATTCTGTAAATTCCCAGCCGCCAAAGCCCTCCAGAAAGCTGCTGCATTGCCTTCTGTCGGATTTTCTTGGACGGCGTACGTAACACCAGTTCTTGCCTGAGCGTTATAACGCGCCATTACCTCCTCCCTTTGATGGCCCACGACGACAATCACCGGCCATCCTAGGGACTGGGCCGCCGCTTTGGGCCTCCACCCTACCGGCTGCCCTGCCAAGGGGGCAATGACCTTAGAAATAACTTCAGTAACAGGACCAGATGCGGAAGGATTCAGGGCGAATTCACTCTGCCGTCCTTCCAAAAAGATACTTTTTTCAAACCGTGATGACTCACCTGCATCGGCTGAGATAAAAACGGCGGGAACCTCCGAGAACTTGGGTGTTACTCCTTGAGGATAAATGACGTGCTTCTGTGCCTCATGCAATAGAATTGCTTTATTCAACTGAAACTCTTCCAAGCCTGAATGCTGCTGACCTGAGTTTTGACCTTGAAGCTGTTGTTGGAGCCGAGCCCTGGCCTGCAGTGCCGTGCTGGGCTTCTCATACCCCTTCCGGTGCCGATACCAGGCGATATTCAAGCGTTCGTGGTTCTGCGGATGAATGACATCGTAGTATTCCGGCTTGCGCGGGCCGTAGAAACTCAGCTTGTAAAAATCTGAGTAGTCGCCGTTGGAATGCCCATCCAGCATCGCTTTCTTCTCATCCAGCTCAAGGAATGCGGCCTTAAAATCAAATGGCTTGCCGGCTCGCGGACCCGAGAGGTAGGTCAGCGGCGGATATTTTTTCTGCTCAACGAGCTTTCGCGCCAACCCTAAAACTTCTTTCTGGTGTCTCAGAAATGCCCGGGCATTCGCTTTCAGCTCCGGATGATACTTGGATCGCCTGTCGTTTTCATGTGTGGAGGTGTAGGCGGACTCCATGGTTGGGTCGTAGCCATGCAATGCGACTCGATGTTCCAAAACCCGATAAGAGACATAGTACTTCCACAAGCTTTTCAAGAGCGGCCGGACAAATTGCGTTTCCGGATCGGTCATGCCCGCCAACTGTTCCTGCGTCAGCTGGGTATACTTCTGGAATACCTGAGGATACTGGACTTGACCCTCCCCCTGAAGATTCAGCAGATAGCCGAAAAAGCCGTCCAGCCAGTCCTTCAAATACTCTGTATGAGGGTGCTCCCAGTCCTTATCATCCACCTCCTGGAAAGTGTAAAGCAAGTGCTTGATCTGATAGCCGAAATATTCAAAGAAGGCATCCCGCGGATTCCGTTCATCTCCCACGGAGACAAAACTGGCTGTGTCGGTGGGCATTCCATTGTCGTAAAGATTGTCTCCATTTAAAGCGATGTGGACCGCCAGGGGATCCATCCCCAATAGGAAGGCTGCCGCCCAACCCATCTTCTTGGCCGCCTGCGACGGAGAGACTCCGCCGGAGCCATCCACGAGGCGATGTCCAAGCCGTCGGCTGGAAGGGGCCCCGCGCAGGACAATTTCATATTCGTTGCGCGCCGGATCATCCTTGTAGCGAAACCGGATGCGGGCAAGCGGCACCGGAGGGGCGGGGTCGCCGCTCTTGTATTGGGGCGTCAGCCGCATGCGGGCCAACGTGATGATCTCCTCCCCGGAACTCATATGCCCGGGAATCTGCCACGCCTCCTGCCGCCCCACACCTTTGGCGCCGCCGCCAGCCCGAAGAATGGCTTTCTCCAGCTTTAAGCCGGCTGGAGAACCACCGACGTGCGGCCCGGTTCCCTTCCATTCCACCAGCATCGGAGCGCCGCTGACGGGGCTGGCGCCGATGATGGGGCGGCGGTCATCTCCAAAAAATGGAATCGCCATTCGGCCTCGCCGATGATGCGGCGTCCTTTCATCCAGGTTGATCGGCATGACCCATCCGATGCGTCTTTGTGGGGTTCCTTCCAGCGTCGTGAGGACCTTTTCCCTGCGAACAAGGTCATCCAAGAGCAAACGAAATTCCCAAGGCAATCCTTCAAAATCCGGATATTTCTCGTACTCGAGGATGGCGGCATCGGCCTCGTTGGGGTAAATCTCCAAGGTGTGCTTCCCCCATTGCCGACTCCGAATTTCTCGATCCGGCATTTCCAAGTCAGGATCAAACTTGACGGCGGCAACCATCGTGCTGTTGTCGGAAGCAACCAGCTTTTGGAATCCTTTCCCTAGTTCCGGAACATACAGGAACGCCGGAAGGAAGGAGATCCCCTCCTGCCGTCCTCCCAATTGCTTCTGATACCTTGCCTTCAACCGCACCTGTTCATCAGAAGAAAGCGGTTTCGGCACGGCCAACTCTTGCGGAATTTCGGCCACTCGCAGTTCATGGGCAAGGGCCAGTCTCTGCTCTGGAGAAAGCAGCGCTTCCACCAGACGGTCTATCGTTCTATGAAACTCCCGCGCATCCCGCCAGGCCATATCCACGTTTTGGGCGATTTTTGCCAGCAGAGAGACATTCTTCGGCGACATGAGAAGCCGACTGGAATCGGCCAGGTGCGGGGCCAGCGCATTCAAGAGCCGGACCAGACGGGTCGTCTCGAGACTGAACCCATGAAGCATCGGCTCAACGACTCGATTCTGCATATGGGCGACACCGCCCATCAGATAGTTTGCAGAAAGACGCTCATATTCCTCTTTGGCAGCTTGCGCCTGTTGCCTGTCTCGTTCCCTCCGACTTTGCAAGGCCTGGACATGGGCATTGAGATAACCCACCTTCGCCTGCAGGAGTGCTCGGCGGTCCTGATCACGGTTACCGGCAAATTCCAACTCCTGCTCTGCTGCAGCCAAATCGGCTCGGGCATGAACCAGTTCTGGATTCTCCTCTAAGCCGGCCGTCATATCGGCATGAAAGGCCCGGACTCGCAAACCTTGAACTTGGATGGCCTTCTCAAGGAGTTTTTGATCGAAGGCCGGGTCTTCCCGCTTGCTCTCCAGACGCTTCAACACCACCTGCGCTGTATCCAGCTGCATGCGGTCGGTCACCTGCGGCACCAACCGGGTCTGGATATGCCCCTTGCCGATTCCGAAAACAACCCAACCGTGCGCCAAGAACTTCAAGAGGTCCCGATCGCTGAAGAAATTAAACGTGTCTCCCAGCACAATATCAGTTCGCCCATAAGCGCAGGCAATCATTTCAATTGGATCCAGACCGGGATAAAGCTCCTGAGTGGATGGATTCGTCCGCATCTGAGGCGGCTGGTCCATCCCTATGTATTCTAAATGGCGGGTGGTCATGACGATGGCATCCGGCTGGTGTTTGAGGATCGCGGACAGAAGATTGGAATCCACCTGCAGTCTTCGAATGGCCTCCTGGTTCCTCATCCCATACCCGAGCCGGCCCGGGTGGCTCAAATCCTGCTGGACCGT
>Ga0209515_10002353_pt1 | contig 29308 bp, 45 predicted proteins | sample Subgroupgradi54m_FD_187454 | JGI IMG/M metagenome (GOLD analysis project Ga0209515, IMG submission 187454) | Subsurface groundwater microbial communities from S. Glens Falls, New York, USA - GMW60B uncontaminated upgradient, 5.4 m (SPAdes)... ... | reverse complement strand
GAGTAAAGGATGCCCTGGCGTTATCTATATATGCGCCGGGCGTGTTGCTCTTTATGGTGCTTATGTATGTTTCAATACCTCCGGCCCACCATCCCTTAATGTATTCGGTAAATATTCCATCCAGATTTTCATCGGCACACGAGGCCGACAAAACGAATCTTTTTTGGTAAGGATGCCCCCCGGAAAACTCCTCACTAGACATTAAACTATAGGCGCATAGAGCAGTGTTTACTCGAATAGTAGCTGCGCTATTTACGATCTTAGAGAAACCGTATCTAGCCACAAGGACTCCATCAGTAAATAGTAGGTTATCACATAACCTGCCTATCCCTTCCGATAATTCGTAAGGGTTCTTAGTTGAATTATAACCGGCGAACTTTCTAACCCTTGAACTATGCCAAGGGTTTATAGCGCCGGTTATTCTCGGGGCTTGCGGTGCGACCGGAAAGGACATTACAGGGCAGGAACTGTATTAGGGCGAGGCATATAGATATTGCTGCCTATCTTAGCGCTTTCCCCTACTACTACGCCGTCGCTTTCGCTGGCGGCATTCTTAACCATATCTACGATATTCTTATATGCTTCCATAAACTGCGCGTATTGTGCAGCGCCGAAGCCGGTAATATCTTTCCAGGCTGTGTGCGCGCAGGTAAGATAAATAAGAGCATCCTCGATCTGAGGAGGAATTGTAAAAAATGAAGCGTCATTCACTGGGAATGCCGGGATAAAGACCCCCTCAACCTTTACTACAAGAATTGCTGTAGGAGCAGGCTGCAATCCATACTTTGACATCGGGAGAATATAGTAATTCTCCGGAGTAGAACTTGCAAGATTTCTCCATCCTAGACCGCGAGAGTTCAGCCAGGAAATACTCCTTCGATTAAGGGAGACTCCGTTAAAATACACTGTATTAATCATAATACAGTTATCTGGAAACCCGTACTCAAACTGATTAATAACACTATTCTCCGAAGCGGTCGTTTTGTAATACATCAACTCATAGTTGATCTTACGATGGGCCTCTACGGCGAACGTTTGGATATCAGAGTCTTTGAAGAAGTCGTTATTCTTCGCAGACAAAGACATCCTGACTCTTGTTTTCAGATCACCTAAAGTGTAGGTACTCTGCATCGGCATTTAGTTTTCCTCGCAATCACAGTTTACGGCAGGTTGCAATCACAGGTGACGGACAGAGAGGCCGGCAAAGGATCTTTCGCGCTTACAGGCGGAGGAACAGAATCCATAATTCCGGCAGAGGGTTTGCAATTACAAGCACCAGTTATATTAAGTAAGTCTATATTTCCTGTGGTGTGATTAGTTCCACCGGGAATACCATTAGGGTAGTGAGGCTCGTTCTGCTGTATAGCTATGCTTGCTATCGCAGAATAGGTAGATTGAGAAAACGAAACTAATAATCCAGTAGAACTAGAAGTTAAGATATAACACGGATTCAGAACATACTCCTGGTAGCAGGAGTCGCCGACACCATTAACGTAAAACAGCCTGTAAACAAACATGGGCTGAGTTGTAAATCCGTTAGTTATTATGCTGGAAGATGAAACCCAAGACGATATAACGCTAGACTGGGTTACATTATATACTACTCTCAGGTATGTATATACGGCAATCCAAAGTTCCGGCTGAAAACTAATAGTAATGGAGCCCGGGTAATTGATTGGATTGCCTGTTGCATAATTACCTATCCAGGGGTATCCGGGCTTACTTATGACGGGAGCCCCAACGCTACTCTCCCTTATATACTGGCCGCTTCCGCCACTTATACAATATGAACACCCTATAAACCTAAACAGATTATCCCCAGGATTTATCTGAACCGTTATCTTAGCGGCGTACACGTATACATCTAGAGATACATTAGATCCGTCAATAGGGCCTCCTTGGTGGATCTCTGAATATGAATTTCCCTTTGAATCTAAAAGAACTCCGTTGTTTATGTCCGGAGATATTCCGACGCTAAATACAACCACGGTATCGCCGACTGCGGCCGAGTTAGTAGCTTGAACTGCAGACAAAGCTACATTAGTCAGATTCTCATATCTTCCTATTTCATACTTAAAAGCTAGTGCCATAATGTAGAAATGCCCCGAATGCTTGATTACATAAGAATCTCTATGTCGCCCCGCTCAAATGCGGCTGACAGCTTCGGATATTCCTTTACGTGTTTTAAGGCAGCGTGTTTAAGGAAGTCTTCTGGCTGTTCGTCGCAGGTAGGGCAAGCATATTTTGTCTTCTGAATAAATGCCGGTCCCGGAGTATCTTCGGGATAATAATCCTGAAAAGGGTGGCCCATTGACAAAGCTATTGTAGCAAAGTCTGGGTCAGTATCAGGAATATAATCTCGATTGATGTTCGCGACCGGCATTATTCTTTCTCCTTAGGTGGCAGGAACCAGGACTGGGGTTCCAGGCAAATACAAATCGCAAGTGCTAGTTGCGAGATTATCTGTATTCGCTGCGCTGGCTTTCGCTACTGTAGCAGTTGTCTCCGCAGTATCTTCCTGGAAATGCTGCGGCAGCGCATTGCTAACATAAAGCGGATCGCCGATTGCAATTGCCGCTCCTTTACAGAATGCAACCCCGAGAAGGAATCCCTGAATTGCAAACCATCCGTGAACGGCATTTGCTGTAGCCGCCAATGCAACTACCACGTGAGAGTAAATAGCCTTTGTTGCAGGAGTAGCTACGCGAAGAGGGCTCGCGTAAGTTCCGTTAACATCGACTGCATATGGTCTACCCGCAACACAAGCACCGCCGGTGCCATTGTAAAGCCAGATATCCCATCGAACGGAACCGTCCGTATTCTCTACCATACGCATCTTTCCGGGGTAATTACCTCCGGTATCGTCTGTGAGATTCTTGTTGTGTGGCACCATCAAGGTATTGCCAGCGAGAATCCCAAGAGCCAAGGATGACATTTCTTCTTTCCTTTCTTCCTTAGACCGGAGTCTTACCGGAAAGACGGCCGAGGCGTCGGCAGTTGTTAGTCGTGAGGTTTCCGAACCACATCATCAGCATAATCTGAGAGAATTGGTTCGTAGGCATTCTTGGCTGCGAGAGCTTAAAGTCCGCATTACTGTGAACCCGAAGGTTAATGTAATCGGAGTTAAGCATAAAGACGTTTCCAGTCGGCGCGTCTCTATCAAAGACAACCGGAACGCCTTTATATGCGAGGGCTTGAAAGCCAAGATCGGCCATCTTGTTCGTGGTATTACCTGCAGGCATCGCAATCTTTGCCTGACAGAGAGCTTCATACCATTCGTAGATTGGCTGATCGCAGATAATCAGGTTAGGGTATTCCGACCCATCGCTGATATCGTTGTAGAGCTTTCTCCATCGAGTTAGGTCCGACATATTCTCCACGGTGGATTCGTGGATTGCACGCCACCAGGTATATGTAGCCCTATTGATGTTAGCAAAGATTCCTGTCGCGGCGACCATAGCCTGAAGGCCAGTGAGGTCCTTGCTATTATTCCCAGTGCCGTTTGAGAATGCCTGCTGATTGAACGAATGGCGCATCGTCTTCTCAAGATTCTTGACTTTCGCTTGGATAAAGTCAATGATCTTAGATCGCCCATTGTTCTTAAGGGCATCTGTATCGGACCAAGATGCGGAACCGGCAATAGCTTTCCAGTTGTAAAGCGCAGCCGTATGCCCATCTTGGGGCTGAGTGTCGATGGTATCCAATCCCATAAAAGATTGGACTGTAGAGTTCTCGCCGTATTCCAGCGGCTCTACAAGTTGTTCGCCGCCGTCTACCATCTTCTTACTCCCGGAAGAGTTAAGAAAAGCGAATAAAGCAAGGCGATTGAAGATGTTATCTGCGAAGTTGTTACTCAGATAGAGCTTCAGGGTAGAAGCTACGAGAGTGTCAAAATCCAGAGTAATCGAACTAGGGATTGCCATTGTGTTCTCCGTTCTTTATCAGGCTGGCGACCTGATAATTAGGCTTTTAAGCGACCGCTCGAAATACCGTCAAAGATTTCCAGAATAGTAGCTCCTGGTTTCGGCTTAGCCGAATTGCCATTGCTACTAGGAACTCCTTGAACTGCCCTTCCTGGCTGAACAGATAGGCTTCTCTTGGCGAGATTGGCCTTCATCTTTTCAAACATATGGGCTTTCGCAACCGCCGCTAGTTGTTGAACGGAGTTAATCTGTAGTCTGTGAGCCTCGGATGCAATTTCTCGCTTATCCTGCTCGCTGATAACGATTCCCAATTCCTTACCTAGCGAATTGAATTGGTTTTCTATTGACTGTCTTACTTGATCTTGTTGAACTGAAGCTGTTACAGATTCTATTTGATCTAATGCGCCTAGCTTGGATTGAAGATGCTGGATTTGGCTGTAGAGCAGTTTTTCGTTTTCAGTGAAGTAAGCGACCTGATCTGGATCTACGGGCTGAAGTGCTCCCGCGCCGATAGACTGCGCCATCGGCGCGGGCGAACCAGGAACATTATATCCTGCCCGGCGCGCATATTCCATAGCCTCTGCAGTCTGTTGCTGCAGGTACTGAACTAGTGCAACCGGGTTAGTCTGTGCAAGGTTTGCAGCATAGCGGGCAACCTGCGCTACAGGGTCACTCTCGAACTGCTTTCGCTGTTCCGCTATAGACTGTGTTTTCCTTGTATAATCCGCCTGCATTTGACGGTAGGTGTCTTTTAGATTATCTGGAACATTATTCTCGTTGAAACGTTCCGAGAAAGATTCTGTTCCCTGATCGGGAATTTGAGTATCTTCCTGACTTGCTTCCTGGTTATCTCCTCTTTCTACCTGCCCCAATAGCTCCGACAGCAAATCCCTGGATGGGCCGTCCGTTTCCGTAGATTGTCGATCCGCGCTAATCGCATCAGGCAATCCTCCTCCGGAGGTTAAACTCTCGGTAGCCTGAGTTAATAGAGCGGAGATATCATTAGCATCAGCGGCCATAGTATTGTCCTTGTTGCGGAGACGGCATTTGGCCGTTCTGTCCGCCCAACATTTGAGTTAACTGCGACATTATATCGGATGGGCCTCCAGGGGCAGTTTGGGAACCTGGGACCATTCCTTGCTGCGGCCCTACCGGCTGTGCGCTAATTGGAGGACTAGGCTGAGGCTGCGGCATAATCTCAGACCAATTCGGAAGGCCGGAATACTTTACAATAGAACGCAAAAGAGGAACAAGATTTATTACCGGTTGGCCCGTCATTGGGTCTGGCATTTGCGCGTAAGGAGTCAAAACCTGTAAAAGCTGAACAGCCATCTGCTGCTGTTTGTCTTTATTGTCGGCCTGAGTAGATCCTATCTCGATATCTATATCGTAGTCACCAGAGATATTCTCCTTATTAATAGCTACAAAGTTTGTAGTATCTGTCCATTCGTCATAAATAGGAATCTGTATCGTATGGTAGGCAAATTCCTGAAGAAGATCAAGGACGCGCTTCGCGACCTCTACTACAAATTTCTCGAACTCATAAACAGAAGAATTTGCTCTGCTGCCGCCAGCTCTTTGCAATTCCGCGATTTCCGTCGCGCTTCGTCTTCCGGGAGGAAGCATGTTTCTGTCAAGATCATTGACCCCAAGAATATAATTAATATCCTCAATAGATCGCTGCTCAACCTGATAAATCTCAGTAGGGATTTGAGGCGCACGCAAAGGGACAATCTCTTCTGGCATTTGTCCATTGTGTTCTACCACTACTCCCTTAACGTTGCTGCGAAGATTATTCTTAGCTGCCTCGCCGACCACGCCTTTACGACATTGAAACTTTTCAATGAACTGTCCGATATGGGTTAGGGTTCTGGTCCGTACGTTATTGCAGGCATCCTGTAAAGAGCGAACTAGGTCAACGTCGCTAGGCATATTAGAGATAGCCGTATCAGGTACGTGGTGAGTTGTTATAATAGCGAACGGGTAATAAGGGAAGTGCCAGTTTACTATTCTCAGCGGAGTATCCCAGTTATCCTCAGAGAAGGTCACTAGAATTCTCTGCTTGTAATCGTAGTAGTGATATAGGATCGCGTATTGTGTTTCCTCTGTATACTGAATCTGCGGAGATCCAGTTGGGCTGGCGAAGATATCATTTGGAGTTTCGTCGGTCAGATACGACTTACCGTTAACGGAGTCAGTATTTGAGTAAGACTGACACATCTTAACTTCGTCAACCGGAACTATTTCCCTGTGTACCGCGTATCTACTTCGCTGCAGGTTACTACCGCACCAGGGATCAATCATAAAATTAAGCGGAGAAATACGTCTTACGTCTGGAAAGTCTTCTATTACATCATCTTCATCTATAGGCGAGAATGGATCTACGGTATCCTCGAAAGCCATCTCCGTAGCCATATCCGGAGGAACTACTTCATTCTCTACAGGCTTTCGCTGATTCTCAAAGATTTCGTCTTTGGTTTGGAATCTCCAACCAGTATATACAACACCGTATCCTACAATACACGCATCGTAAAATGCCTCTCGTAGTTGCTGTTGATAACAATACTTCTTCCAATGGAATTCAAGAGCAGCCTTAGCTATCTTAGCTTCCATATCGTTAGAACTATTACGTGCTTCGATATTAAATTCAGGGTCATTCGCCGCAATAGACTCTACCTTAATCTCCAGGTTAGGCAGAATTCTGTTCACAACTACGTGGTGGTCTGTCCTATCGTTAGTGGTAAGATCCTGAATACCTCTGTAGTAATTCAGGTTAGCACGATATCGACCCTTAAACGAGTCCCTGTTACGCTTTGCCTGCGCTATATTGGATCGAATAGCGTCTAGTTGCTTTTCTGTGATCTTAACGTTTTGCATAATGATCTCTAATTACCTGATCGGACATTGCGCTAATTGTTTTCCTGTCCGGCTCCGGTGTATTTACCTTTGGCTTATAATTCTCAAGTCGCTTATCTATCTTCGCCCGCTCTTCATTAGACGGCATCAAGTCAAATCCCGTGCAGGTATTCCAGAATTTAGGCGGCCGAAAGACAAGAACGGACCGGGAGAATATCCGCTCTGCCTTTCGGCCGCAGTTGCACGCGACGCTGTCTCTCTCTGGTACAGGGATGGATCGGATGAAAGATTCCCCGCAAAAGCAAGAGTATTCATATCGCGGCAACTTACTTACCCTTACCGCCTTTTCCGGTAGGCATCTTTCCGCCGGAAGGCATAGGGGGCGCTTTGGCTCCGCCGAATGGAGGAGTAAGGGGCTTAGCCTTTGATCCGCCAGTTGTGGTCATAGGTTTCTGCTTCGTAGCCATTACTAGTTTCCTTTCATCTTAGCGGCATAGTCCGCCAATAGTTGAAGAGCCTGTTCGACAGTAATCATTACTGGCGGCGCAGGGTTCTGTTGTCTCAGTAAAAGCTCTGCCCCTGCAGTAGCTTCTTCAGCAGTCATCAATCTTGGGGTTGCAATCTCCAATCTGTTACCGTCGGACTTGTAGGCTTCCTTTGGATAGTAGTTAGTTACGGAAGAAAGATGGGAAACTGCAGTTACGTCCTGCCCATCAATCTTTCCAACAACAGTCCAGGAATCATCACCGTCGTTGATAATGACTCCTATAATCTCTACTTTTCTTGCGTCCATTAGATCTCACTCCCCCAGGCGACCGCGCGCATATTGCTGACAGAGACTCCTTCATTGTAGAACAGAAGGGCACTGTTCGCATTGAGCGACAGATAGCCATTTCCATTCGCGTTGTATACGATCACCTGCTGCGCAGCGGCCAGATTCAGGCGCATAATGACTACACTTCCGGTTTGATCATAAATAGTGTAGTTCCCTGCAAGACTCGCCACGACAGACAAACCCTGCAGAAGAAACTTCTTTCCGGCCGCTGGAGTCCACACTGTTAAAGACGCGCCCGCCGCAATAGATGCGCCGTCGTTGGTTTTGAGGATGTCCGAATCCTGCCAGTTCTTATAGTTTCCACTGGCGACACGACGAACCGGACTTACAGAGATTGCCCCTGTTCCGTTAACCTCGGTCGCCTGCACCGAACTTGCCGCATCGACCCGATAGCCACTCGCCAGGACAATTCCCGCCGCAAGAACGCCGACATTTCCTCCACTAGAAAATCCGTCCATAGTACGGATCATATCTAATGTCGCGCCGTCGTAGCCCATCAGCACAGCGTGAACAGGATTACGAGGAGTAGCCAGGGCCATATTATCGGACGGTGCCGTAGCAACTTCCGATCCCCCGGAAATAGGGAGAGGGTTTAGTGAGTTTACGTATTCAAGGAGATTTGTTGCTGGCTTCTTCATAACCAGCGGATCTCTATGATCCGGTATTGCTTGTTCTGCAGCCATTACTTAAACACCTCAAATTGAAAGTCACCAAGCGCAACCAGCATAGGGACCGGGTTGCTGCGTACGGGTTCATCGGCCCATCCGTCGCTCTCTCGGGACAGCGCCCTCACGTAACTCAATGTTACCTCATAGGGATCAAGTTTTCCTTCAGGAGTTTCACCCTGCGGCCGGTCCATAAGTAAATACCTTAGTGCGTCCGGTCCGTGGTCATCCTTGTCGATTGGCTCCTCTCTTGGCGACCTGTCGCTATTAGGCTTAACCTTCTTCCAGGCGAGGCGCAGTAACTCGTCAAACGTCTTCTCTGTCCCCGGAAGGAAGAAGAGCTTTGGGGACCCAGGTAATTTTGTTATTGGATTTATTCTGTCTGGCTGAACCTTAATATATTCCCCCATTCTAAGTAAGCCAGCACTAATCTGATTATTCGCAGGAGTACAGTAAATCTCATTCTCACTGTATTCCTCTATAACAGATATACCTCTGCCGGAACCAGTGCGGTTCCTTGTGCTAGGGTCTATCATTGTCTGTATATAGTCCTCTCCAAGACTTAATCGCTTTATCTCTCTGGCATTGTCACTCACCAACGCCTTAGTCTTTCGGTATTCCCTATAAAGAAAGAGGTTTCCGTCCCCGTCTATCGCTCCCCAGAGACAAACAGTTGGGTTAGTGAATCCGTGGTCTATGGAACGGTATCTTACTGGACATCTTTCGTTGATATACCTCATTGCCAGATCTGCCAGAGCATCCGGAATAAAGTTACGTTCTTTCGAGAGCTCCGTAAATATCTGCCCCTCAAAGACGTCGAACTCTCCAGACATAAACTTATCCAGCCATTCTTTGGGATAAGTTGATCGCAAGTCATCTATGTAATCCTGAGGAAGATATATGTTCTCTGTCGTTGGTGCCCGGAAGATATGGTAGCTCTTCATAAAGTATGCATCCTTTTGCGCTTGCCGATGCATAAACATATCCCATATCCAGTCGTGACCTTCCGGGTTAGTAGTTAACCATCCCCTTCTAGGAATCTCCTTTCCTTCATTATCCTGGCTCTGTCTTAGTCTTCCCTGAAGAGCCTTAAAGATATCGTAACCTACTTCGGATGCTTCATCGATATGAAAGAAACCTAAGTTAAGACTCTTAAGCGCGTCAAGACTTTCTAGATTCCAGAAGTATACCTCGCTTCCGTTAATAAACCTGCAGAGGCCGGTAGACTTATTGAGACTCTCTATTACTCCAGGAGGACAGATCTTTAGAAAGTCAGCCTGAGTTGTAGCCTTAAGTTCGTTGTAGTGACGCCTAGAAACTAATCCTCTGATTCCAGGATATTCCAGCATAGTTAGGATATCTTCCACTACGCCGCATATAGTCTTTCCGGAACCAAATCCCCCTACGTAGGCTCGGTACTTTGCATTATCACTGTGGAACTTCGCCTGCATCGGTAGAGGCAAGTAATCCTTGTTGTCCGTCGTTAAGAGCCTTACTTCCATTATCTATCTCCGTTACTTCTATTACTTCTTCGATTGCAAAGACAGGGCGCGGAACATTAGACACAATAGTTATCTTAGTGTCTGTCTGGACTTGTATTTGCTGTGCAGCCTTACCGTGAACAAACTCCATTAACCAAGTCGCGGCTTTAATGTCTGGAGCCTTCCTATAGATCGACTCTTTGCCTTCTTCGCCAACCCTAAGAAGTCTTACTCCCTTTGCAAGGTCAATCATACCCTTGACTATACCTGTCTGTTCTTTAAGTACGTATTGAACTAAATCTACTCTACCCTGTTCTATGCTGGAGTTAAGCTCTTCAAGTTTGTTAATTACTGAAACCGGGTCTAGCTTGTTCTTCGTAAGGTAGTCTTCAACCTTTTTAGTTGCATTGCTTTTTCTACCTGCATTAACCCTCATTCCGCCTCTAGCCATTTTGTCTCTCTGTTCTTAACCGATAAGGGGAATGCTGTCGCGCTCCGCGTTCTTACTATTACTTCACAGACGCGAGTTTACCTCTCTCTCTTTATCTCTTACTTACTTACTTATAATAAGAGATAATGATACTATGTATTAGACACCTTAAGACCTCTGAGGTTTCTAGCGAAAGGGTTGCGATTTCTAGCGAAAGGGTTGCGATTTCTAGCGAAATGGTTGTGATTCTGCGATCAATCCTACTACACTCACCCCTTATTGGCAAAGCTAGCAGTCTACCCTCTAGCTAAACCTTACCAATCAGTCTGGCGCATACCAGAAAGCTAAGCTAAATTTGAATTCGTAGCGGTAGGTCAAGGCATCTAGTTGCGCGCGGGCGGGGTTGGGGTGGGAGGCTGCCCCACCTTGCTACCCTAGTCAAGCTATCTGGCCCATTCCCCACAGTCTACCCTGTCTTCTCCCTCTCGTCTATTTGTATGACTGTACAACTAGTCCTCATTTGCTAGGATAAGTGAGTAGACTAGGACAGGTAAGACAGATTAGCTAAGGTAAGCAGGGATTAGTAGTGTAGGTAGGTTAGTAGACTAGGACAGGTAAGACAGATTAGCTAAGGTAAGTAGGGATTAGCTTGCTATATTGTGCAAATGGCCGAAAAAGTATTGTGCGTGCACAATATTTTGTACTCGAGTCCAATTTTCGGCACCCGCTAGACTGCTTGCCTACTCGCGCGCGCGATTCCTGCTGTACCCGCGCCCAACTCCGGCCTATACCTATGCCCAACAGTTATGTATTAGATTTGTAACACCGTCCGAACATTCTTACAATACAAATTGGGCGGGAAATACCGGTTTTCCTATGATGGGTGAGATACTATGAATAGACAAGTAGGACAAGGGGCAAAGAAATGAACGCTGACTTCGACAGGGACACAAAGCGAGCGCCAGCCGGAGCCGGTGTCCGGAATACTAATAGCCGACTTGGACTAATCCCTTGATCCCTTGATCCTTGCCGCTCGGTTTGAGTATCTCTCCGAGCGGTAATAATCAGAGGAGTAATCCGACCGGACCGGCAGCACTCTCCCGACAAAGGGAAGTGCCTTCGAACTTTGACAATCTTGCATAGCTCTTAAGCGAGCGTATCACATTGTAGTGCGTGTCGGAGAGATATCCGACACGGCGACAGTGAGACTACTCGCCCGGAAGAGCTACAATGTGGGAAGTGGTCTAAACTCCAACTGGGGGAGTTGCGGGCGATTTAATATCACCCGTATTTGCAGTTCTTTGCCGTGCACGGTTAATGCGCGGCAGGGAGTGATGCGACAGTTCACGACTGAAACTCCCCCTTTAAGATACCCTTTGGCAATCTTGTGCAAGGGGGTGTTTGGGGGAAAAGACAATGGCAAGGACATTCAACGTCGCGTCCTGCGTATCGGCGCTTGGGGATTGTTTGTTGTCCCCGGTCCCGGTGAAAACCGGCGGCAAGGGTAGAGCCAAACAGGACGGGGCCGCAATTCGCATGTCCGAATTGCCGGCCGATGCACTTGTTGCGCGGATCCGCGATGGATGGAAGATTGGCGACAAGAGCTATTGCGAGCCAACTGGCGCGCAGGTTAGTGCTTACCTTGCGGGTGTTTGGGAAGTAATCCCCGCTTGGGCAGTTGATGTTGTGCTTGAATCCGTGCTTGCGGTACCGGCCGACAAGGCGGCAGAGGCGGCTGGTAGGACGTACCGAGCCGCAGTGCTATCACGCCCAACGGGTGGCGGGTCTACCACGTACGCAGGCCCCACGGTCGGGGTTAAGGTGACGTTACTGCGTGATGCAGTGGCGGCTGGACCCGATGCGGTTCACGCTGAAATCGTCAAACTGCTGACCCGCTACGATACGCACCAAGCGCGTCTGGCAAGCGGTGAGATTGGAAAGCGCGGGCGCAAGGCAGGGACGGTAGGGACGGCAGGGACGGTAGGGTAGGCAATCAGGGACAGGAGTTTGCGGGCTGGATTGACAATCCGGCCCGCATTCTTTTGTGGGGTTCGATTCCCCATTTGCGCTATTAGACGGACAAGGCTATTCTGCAATCCTGCAGAATATGTGAAGGAACGGGAGTTAAGACAATGAAAGCTTCTTACGCGGACGTCGTTCTGTTCTGCGACGCCGTATCGGCGGCCAGAAAAGAATACGAGAAGCGCGTATACGCGATTGCGAAACGTGCTGAAAACGAAGCCACTAGTGCACTAAAAAGCACGTTTGCATTTGTTTTTATTGCTCGGCCAGAGGACGGGCCGAGCGCGCTGCTGGATCTTTCGCAAGAAATTGCCTCAATGGCAATGACAATGGCGAAAGAGGAGAGAGATTTACTGGAAGGGTGCGGCGATAAGATCGAAGACGCACTTCGGCAGTACCCCGAAGCCTAACCGGGCACACCATAGTTTCCCAGGACCTATTCAAAACCTGGGTGCCGCTAAAGGTTCCGCCGTTCAATTCGGCAAAGCGGCTTTACGAGGAATTGGTTATTCTGCAATCCTGCAGAATATGGAAAACGGGAGTTAAGACAATGGAATTTGAAAGCGCTCAAGACGTCCGCGAGTATTTCGAAGGCTTGCGTGAAGACGCGGAAGAACACTGCGAGGAGATCATTAGCGATCTGCGCGAAGAGCGCGACCTTCAACTGCGCGAAGCCGAGGACAATGAGGAACGCGCTAGAATTCGCGCAGAATGCCGAGAAGGAATTCAGATGGAACGTGAGGAATTGCAAGCAGTTCTTCGCAACCTGAAAGAGCAAGAGAAGTCGGCAATACGCTCTTTCCGGGCCGGGCAGTCTTGGACGTTGATCCAAGTCTTTTAGTCTTGGGTGTCGGGTTCTAACCTCTGTTGCTAGTGATAGCAGATTGGCAGTTCATAACTGTGAACCTGATATTAGTCGGACGAGGTTATTCTGCAATCCTGCAGGATATGACAAGCGCGGGAGTTAAGACAATGGAAAAGCACAACAGCCGAAGCAATAGACTGCCGCGTTCGCTTTACCGCAAGTTAATGCGGGAATGCCGCAAATTGGCTTGGAATGCATATCACGAATGGCATAGCGACGCGAACTCCAGCGAAGCAATGCTTGCTGCGTGCAGCAGGAGAGTTGCTAACCCCGAAAGTTACGCGCCGCGTTATATTTACCGATCATTGACGGCAGAATGGAAGTTCGGCGCGTCAAAAGCGAAGTTAATCAAACTTCTAGAAGGTTACTTCCAAGAGTAATTCCTTCTTGGGTGTCGGGTTCTAACCTCTGTTGCTAGTGATAGCAGATTGGCAGTTCATAACTGTGAACCTGATATTAGTCGGACGAGGTTATTCTGCAATCCTGCAGGATATGGAAAACGGGAGTTAAGACAATGGAAACTGCAATGACTGAAACTGACACTAAGTTCTTTTGGGTCATCGAGCGAACTGATGCCCGCAGCACGTACCCCTTTGCTGTCCCTGAGTACGAAATCAGGGAATTGCGGCCCAATAGTTGGAAGGGGCTATTTACTGAGTTCGTTGACGAGGGTTACCTCGGGACGACTGAAGGAGGATGGGCGCTAAGCGCCTGCGGCCGGTTCAAAAGCCGCGCCGCGGCAGAAGAGTGGATAGCGAGCGCTCTAAAGCAGTACCCGAAAACTTAAACGGTCTCACGATAGTTTCCCAGGATCTATTCAAAACCTGGGTGCCGCTTAAAGGTTCCGCCGTTCAATTCGGCAAAGCGGATTTACACAGGGAATGGGTTATTCTGCAATCCTGCAGAATATGGCAAACGGGAGTTAAGACAATGGAGAGAGAGTATAAACAGGCTTATGACAACTCGGGGCAGAGGTGTATGTTTGTTAAGTCCGTATCAAACGGAAAACGAACCAACTTCTTCATTTCCAATTCCGTCTTTGAAGAATTCCAAGACGAAGACGAAAGGAATGGAAAGGTTTTCGATACCTGGCGAACAACTTACCCAGCCAAGTCTAAAACGGACTTGCAGGAAGTGTTCCTGGGTTTCGTGAAAATGTATATGGACGGTTGGAATTTCCGGTCAGCCCATATGGTGCGAAACAGGAAGACGGGAGAAGTATCGGCACACGTTATCTTCTATTGAAAGAGGTAATAGTGGAATAGTTTATCCGTTCTATTAAAAAACGGAACTCCGCTTAAAGGTTACGCCGTTCAATTCGGCAAAGCGGACTTACACAGGGAATTGGTTATTCTGCAATCCTGCAGGATAAGACAAACGGGAGTTAAGACAATGTGTAGCAAAGGAATGATTGACTTCTTGACAGATGTAGGAAGGATAAAAAATGCCTACATAAGTGAATGTAATGCGCTTAGGGCGGTAACCGAAGAAAAGGTCAGGGCTTGCCAAACGCAAATGTTTGAAGACCCTATGCAGGATTTTGAATATCATCTTCAGGAATACAGTCGGCAAGTTCAAACTATAGACGAAGAGTTTCGCGAACAACTATCGGATCTTACCGATGAATGCGAAGCTAGTATCGCAAGACTCTTAAAGGAGTACGACGTCAAATAATATATCGGACTATAGTTGGCAGGATCTATTCAAAACCTGCATTATCGGCGAAACGCGGCGCAAGGGTTATTACAGTAAATCTTAAGTGGCCCTGACAGATTTACTGCAAAGAATGGTTCGACTCCATTCTGCGCCATTACGGCAATCCAGCCGTATATAAGGGGGTTAAGGCAATGAACTCTAATCAGGTTAACTTCGTGCGTTATTACTGTAGGATGTTGGAGAAGTATCTCTCGGGAAAGTTTCCCGAAGAGAAGATTGTCTCACTCGGCACAGACTTGAGAATGCTAGAAAAAGAGTTCCCGTCGGAAGTTCGTCGGGAATGTTGGAATTGGCACAAGCGCAATAACAGTTGCGTATAAGCTCTCTATATACCGGCAGATTAACCTCTGCCGGTATATTCTCGTTTCAAAGGAAGTTAAGAAAATGGCAACAAGAATTATGCTCCCCATACTCTCCCCCGCAGACCTTTATGGCGATGAAAACTTGCGGACACACGACGATGACGTAAGTAAGAACGATATTCTGACCGTTCTTCGTAACAGCGAATCAGTATTGAAACACAGTTGGTGTCAGTATTCCAACACCAGCATAATTCATGGAAAGACGCGCCATTGCATAAATGGCGCAATATTTGAATCTGATCCGAATAAGGACTTCAGCATAAAATTAAAAGGAGCCGCGCATTGGATTATGGGATACACATTGTGCCAAGTAACCCTGAATGGAAAAGGAAGGTTGTCGCTAGCTGCGTGGAATGACCAAATCGGCAGGTCGAAAGACGACGTTTTGTCATTGGTACGCGCGGCAATATCGCTCGTGGAAAGTGACGAATGCATCTTTGATAGTGATGAATTAGTCGAAGTTAGCAACAAGAGTGAAGGGAGTTAAGACAATGATAGATATGCTTGGATTCTTGGTATACGGAATTGAACCTGCAGAGGTTATCGCGGCTCTTGAGAATGGAAGAGAAGCCATTAGAAATGGGTGGTGCAGGAAAACTGCCTGTAGAGTAATAAATGGAAATGACCACTATTGTGCAACGGGGGCCGCCTATTGCCAAAAGAATTTAGACGAGAATCTTGGCCGTAAAGTTCAACATTGTGCGTGCGAGTTACTGAAGCAGTATTACCGGGTAGCAATAAGGGACCCAAAAAGAAAACTTGCACATAGAGTTCCAGATACGATAGTAAAGTGGAATGACGCACTTTCAAGCAAGCGGCCAATCCTTAATCTCTACGATGGCCTAATAAATTTAATGAAAGCGAAATATGGTCTGAAATAGTCCGAGGTTCCCCGAATGGTTATTCCGAGGTTCGATTCCTCGGCGGTGGAATATGTAACGAATTCTGCAATCAAGCAGAATATGGGAGGTTAAGATGAAAAGGTTTAGTCAAGCGGAACTCTGCGACAAGATTAGCGAACTCGAAGGCATGCTTTTCGAGTTCGATAAGAACTCGCAAACGAAAGGTTATGCTGATTTGAGCAACGATCTTTGCGATATCAGACTTCTTGTCAGTAAGATCAAGACGTCCTGCTATCTCGTGAAGGACGCCTTTGAGCGCGCGAGTTTGGATTTCAGGAGCAAGGGCAACTAGGACCACAATATATATAACCGGGAATGTTTAAGGCATTTCCGGTTATATCTAACTTGGAGGAGAGACAAATGTCGGAGAACGGAAACGACAAAATCTATTCTATGGTAAGCGAGAAGATTATCGCTGCTATAGAATCCGGCGGAACAGCACCGTGGAAGAAACCTTGGTTTGCCGACCCAAATTCTATGCCGCGGAATCTGTTTACAAACAAGCCCTATAGGGGAGTTAACCTTCTCCTGTTGGGTTCAACAGACTATGTGGATCAAAGGTATGCGACCTTTAAGCAGGTCGCAGAGAATAAGGGGCAAGTAAAGAAGGGAGAGAAGTCCAATATCGTTGTCTTCTGGAACTTCAAAGATAACTTGCTTGATGACGGTATTTCTATTACCGGAAGGCGAACCGCTTTTATGCGGTATTATCACGTGTTCAATATAACGCAAGTCGCAGGGATAGATATTCCTGCGGTTGAACCCGTTGTAATGAATTCCGGGGATAGATTAGAGGCCGCAGAGAAGATTGTAGACGGTATGCCTAATCCGCCGAAGTTCAAACCAGGGAGTGATAAGGCCGCTTATTTGCCGTCCCTGGATAGGGTAGATATGCCTGCGTTTAACTCTTTCGAGTGCAATGAGGCATATTACGCCACCCTATTTCACGAATTGGCGCATTCAACTGCCCATAAGAGTAGGCTTGATCGTGATCTTAATGGCTCCTTCGGCACTAATAAATACGCCAAGGAGGAATTGATAGCGGAGATTGCCAGCGCAATGGTATGCGGCCATTGCGGGATTGACAGTACGCTGGACAATTCCGCAGCATATGTTAAGGGTTGGCTTAAAGCCATATCAGACGATAGCAAGTTTGTAGTGACAGCATCTTCTGCCGCCCAAAAGGCCGCAGATTATATCTTGGGCAAAGCCCGAGAAAAAGGAGAAGAAGAGTAATGTATAACTTCGCGGTTTCGTATTGGGACGGCGTACCCGATGAAAAAAAGAAGCCCAACAGGGTCTACCAAGCAACCCTAACGGAGATTATGAATCTCCGCGCCCAGGTTTATCCGTCGCATTGGGCACAACTTGGAAATGCGGTATACATATCCGATGGATATAAGAGTTCAGTGTTCATTACTTGTTGTGGCTCTAGCTGCGAATCCGGACACCTGTGCAAAGATACTGTTAATAACCTGGGAGGATATGGCGAAGATGGGCCTTACGAATCTCCTATTGACCCATATACGGCCCTGCATTGCGGGCATAGGATCTCTTTTACTCTGAAGGCACAAACGCCGGAAGGGTAAGGCGGAACAATAACCGGTATATCGCCAACGCGGTATGCCGGTTATTCTCATTTGGGAAAAAAACAGAATGACAAAGAGGATTGAAACTTCAAAGTTAGCTCCGGCAGCTTTGTATCGTAGATATTCAGAGCTAATGAGAGAAGTTAACGAAGATATCTACACTGACACTCTCCGCGCTTGCAAAAGAGACTTCTTTTCTTTGACGTCTTTGGATGCAAGGAAAGATGCTTTAGTGAGGTTGGAGATAGAGGTCTTCCGTATCCTCGGAAGAACACAAAACTACAAGTAGAAAGGAAGAGACAATGAACAAGCTAAAACCCATCCATGAACTAACCCTGCACGGAATTAGAATACGCTTCAACCGATTGCAGGGTGACGTATCTTCTTTCGAAGAAAACTTCGAATTCAAATACGGTTGCAGGCTACTCCGCGAAGAGATTCGACGTCTAGGCAGTGACTTTGGCGTGCAGGATCTTTCGAGGGCACGTGAACTTCTATTTAATTTTAATATCGAAGTTCAGAACATCAAGAACCTCCGAAAGATGGATATGCTATAATGGAACAAGACCTAACCAAGATCAAACCAAGATTCCTCTATGACCAAATGGTTCACAGAGGAATGGAAAAGCTCGACGACTTGTCCGGCAGAGACGCAAATAGGCTGCATTACTATCTCGCCCAAATGAGATTGGTAATTCATAATGACGAAGAGGTATTCTATCGCTTCGCCGAAAGAGTTAGGAGCTTAATCGGCTAAAAGTGGAAAGGTAATATGTTTAAGAACCGGCTACAAGTAGAAAGGAAGAGACAATGAACAAGCTAAAGCCCATTCACGAGCTCACCCTACACGGAATTAAGATCAGATTCAATCGGCTGCAGGGAGATATAACCTGCTTTGAGGAGAATGAAGAATTTAAACGACTTTGCAAGCTACTTCGCAAAGAGATTATTCGCATAGGACTTGCTTACGGGCAACGAAAGACAGGGGAAGTCCTGGACAGAGCTAGAGATCTTTTATTTAGCCTGGATATAGAAGTTCGCATTATCAAAAACCGCCGAAAGATGGATATGCTGTAATGGAACAAGTTCACCGTAGTGTTTCATCAAGAAAAGGAAGTTTAACGTGACGAGAGAAGAAGCCGAAAATGTAATACAGATCTTCGAGGATTTGTATTCTGAATTCACAAAGTACTATGGCGGCCAAATCTGTATAAGCGTATTTGGGTTATGCGGCTTAAGGCTGCGGGAATATCTCAGATCCGTAACTGTAGAACCAATAACCATTGACGCGGAAGAAGAAGATATGGATCTAATGGAACCACCAATGGACCCACTAGATTATGACTGACGTAATTATAAAGGAGTGGAGAACTCTTCGCGGCCGCGAGAAGGTCCAGGCGGTAATGACAGAGGAGTGGTTAGGAATAGTCCGCCACTTTATAAAGAAGAGAGGAAAATATGAGCTAAAGCGTTCTTGGCTTGCATTCGGCAGAGAAAACACTGCAGTCTTTGAAGCCGAGAATTACATCCGGCTACGAGCAAATTCTGTCTATAGGGACAGAGTAGAATTCATCGAGTTTGCAGAAAAGGAGAAGAGATGCGTACGTTTAAGATCATAGAAGATGATGCGGGATATGTTATAATTATAGACGAAGATAACTTAACAAGTATAGAAGCTGAAAGCCTAGAAGATGCGGTAGATAAGATCGGGTGCGATATGGCCATAATTCACAAAGACAAACCAGTTACTGTTCTTGTAGAATGTAATGAAAGCACGATTCGTATTATTCCAGATTCAAATAGAATACTGGCAACTCTGTTATTTGCGATAGGAAATAAAGAGCTAATAAAATTCGAGCAATGCTCGGTTATTAAATGCTCCGTGAAAATAATGTCGGCATACCTATACGCTGACAACTTCCCGCCTATAGATATGGCTAAGCAGGCAGTCTAGCTAGTCTATCAAAGTAATGCGCGCCTCTATCACGGAATGCTTATACTAGTATCAGTATTCCGTGATAGTTACCAACCAACACGAAGGAGAAGGAAAAGTGATTTATCACCTGATCGCAGGAAATGCTGTGTATAATCCGGACGGATCATTGGATTGCCGGGTTAATACAAACCAATTCAACAATCAGCGTTTCGAGCGTAACGTAAGCGATGCTGTTGCTAACGCGTCCAAGAAGGTTCTTGAAGGCAACGATTCCGGGTTAGAGGTTTCCAGGAAAGACAAAGAGGTATTCATCTATGTAGAGATTAGCGGCGAAGAGGCTACTTATCTTTCATTCTCTCTATGGAGATTGGGGGAGATGCCATCGGTAGGTGACATTGAAAAGATATCACTTTCGGAACTTATGGAGACTGCACACATCGAACCCGGAGAACACGAGATTGACTGCGACGTATCCTCGCAGAAGAGTGCAATTCGAGATAGCGTAGTGACTACGATCAAGGCGCAGTTCAGGCCGGCTATTGACGAAAACGCCACACCCCTGGTAGAGTACGCTCATACCGCGTAAGCGGTATTCCGGAGAAGAAGATGGCCCTAAAGCAGCTAAAGAACTCTCTGCAATTCTATGAATCGCAGAGAGTTCTTAAGGTAATGTGCGGAAGTATGGAAGTATTTCCATTGCAAACCGCTGAATCCCTTATGGAAAACATAGGTTCACTGGGAGAATGTCCAAGCAACTTCGGAAAAAAGTCTCTTATCTTTAGAGACGGAATCAGAGAATACGAAGTTGTAGAAGCGACAAGGTCCGAACTGCGCAGGCTTGCGAAGGTATTTGCCGATAAGACAATGGTGTCTTATCTTCCGTCTATCTTTAATAGTCTGTCCGACGAACAACTGGAAGAGATAATCTACAACCCGCAAAAGATGGTGGCTTTCCTTAAGTCGCCTAGTAAATCTAAGATGCTAAAACCTATAGCCACCAGGGCGGTAAGGGTAGGTTTTCAGCATATGATTATGTTCTTCAATGCTAATCCTGTAGCGTTAGAAGGGTGCGAAGAAGCGCAAAACGCTTTGGATTATATGAAGAACATTTAAGGGTTATAGGGTTAATGGGTTTTGGCCCTATAACGGTGAGGCTTAATCGGACATGCCGAAAATCCCCGCGAATAAAATCGCGGGGATTTTTTTTGTGTCACCTGCGGCCGCTCGTATTGCCTGTCAAGCGGCCAAGGGCGTAAGGCGTACGGGCAGGGTGTGAGGACCCAGGGTCCGGGCTGGACGGGCCTAGATTTTGACCTAGACGCGTCGGACCGCAGGCGGCTACCCTGTCCGAAGCCCCGCCGGCAGTCCCAGGGCGCATAGCTCCCGGAGGTGAGTATCGCGGCGACCCCAGCCGACCGAGAATACTGATAGATTAGGATATGCTACTACTATTTGCTTCCTGTATTTAATTCTAATAGCTACAATCTCCGCCGCTATGTCTTTACGTTTATCCTCTAATGACATATTAGGATGTCGGGCGTCTACGTCCCGAACTGCTATTCTCCAGAACCGTAATCCTTTTCCGGGCCCGAAGTTAACTGCGGAATCAAATACCGCTAAACAAACTGGGAATTGTTTGTCCGTGTCATAGCACCGACAGGCGTCCCAATACATAGACTTGTAAATCTCTTTTACTTCCGGAAAGGCAATGTGCTTTACATCCTTGTTGGCAGGGATTAGTAGCTTCTTCCTACGCCATTGACGATAGGTTTCTTGAGTAATTCCAAAGTTAGTTGCCTTACCTGGGTCCTTGGGATTGTTTACGTACCCGCCTTCAAAAGCAAGGACTTTATCTAGGCAGTAATCAAAGACAGTCTCAATCTTCATTGGATTCGATCCCCTTGATTGACTGTCTTATTTCCTGTAAGGCGTGAACGATAATAGGTATCTCTCTCGCCTTTAGGCTTGCGCTGCTAAATACAGTTCCATTCTGAACTATAGTGACAATAGCCGAAAGCCTATCTATATCCATAGCTATAGATATAACACTTCCGGCTTCCGCGCAAGCTACAGCGCACCCGGAACACAAAACGGTATCATTAATTAATCTTCGAATACCGCTCTCTGTCAAAGACTTAAGATAGTCTTCGGCGTCCTCTCCGCTAAATTCCTTTTTGCTCATACGAATCCCTTTCCGTTAAGGATGTCTTTCAAGGTCCAGTGTGGCAACTGAATCGAAAGTTTCTCGTCGTCTGTCAAATCTCTTCCGAGCATCTTAATTACACAATTCTTTGCCAATAGGTATCGCGGTATTGGTGGCTCTGTCATAGTAGAGTATCTGGCCAATGCCATTATTCCGTATACCGCTAATGCAAAAGCATCTGCCTTGTTATGGTCGGTAAAGTCTACTCCGAACTTTGTATTAACTGCGTATATCATATCACTCTTTGACGCATTTCCATTTCCGGATATTAGTTTCTTTATGCAGGTAGGCGGAGCTACTATTACTATGCATCCTGATTGCTTCAGACTGTATCTTAATCCGAAACTTAACTCACCCATATCGTGGGATTTATTTTGCATACCATAGGCGTACCCTTCAACGCAATATAAATCTATCATAGAAGTCCAGGCTCCTTCCATTAAGGCGCCGCATACCTTATGGGTTATATCTGTTATTCTGTCAACGCTATCCCTGCCCTTGTCTTCTTTCTTTTCTTTAACTACAGAAGTCCAATGACTGTAATCTACAGTCCCCAACCTATTTGTAACTGTAACCCTTGATACTCCGCAGGCTGTGAAAGACTGATCTATACCTGCAACAGTTAAGTTCATAACTTGCCGAATCCTTCTCTCTTTTCGTTTGTTGGTTCAACCGATAGGAGGGTGAGCTGTGTTAGCTGTTCTTCGTTACTGTCTTTCTTTTTTAATCTTGTTATCTCTTTGCTTCCTACATACATAGTAGGCTTACGAATGAAGTTCTTGGCTATGAATTCCAGGAACTCGTGCTGGGAATATACCTGTAAATCAGGAAAGAAGTTTATAGATATTCGAAGCGCGAAAGCTATCTCTTCTGGCGTCCAAACAGGGTCTTTAGTAATGGCAACTTTAGTCCTACTAAAGACGACGCGAGTTTGGCTACTACTACTATCACTAGTAGTATTAGTAGTATTACTATCTACATAGATAGAAATAGGTCTACCGTTATTATTCCATTCCAGGTAACGGTCTATAGACTTAACTAATTCGTCCTCTAGTTCCAGTTGGTCTTTAATCCATCGTTCTAGGATATCCTTCCTCTCCCTGACTTTACAGGATAGAGCCTCTCTCTCTCCCGGCAGGAATCTTATCATAGGATTGGCTATTTTAGCTTCAGCTTCTAAAAGCCAATCTTCCCCTTTCAGGATTTTCTCTCCGAGAGAATTTGCCGCACGGTTTACTTCGAGAAAGTCAGCCAATGTAGTCTCCGGTTTCCTTAGGAACTTTTCCCGGAGTTTTATGTCTGTGTGTATTCTCCCAAGCGCGGAATCCTGACCCATCTTTATAACGTTTGTTTTCTTCTCCCGGAAAAGAACTCCTATTCTTTTCCTTAAAGCCCAAGCGGGAGAAGTTAATTCTACTCCCGTCAATTCTCGACGTCGGGCGGCTAGTATGCACTCTACCATAAGCGTATTTCCTTGTCAAGCAGAGATTTTGGCGTGCTGTCGTGCCCTTCCGGTCGCAGTTTCCTCGCCGATGTTGACTATCCCGATCAAGATAGTGAGGTATGAATCGTGCAAGCGGGGGGTTACGCTTACTATCCGAGAGTAATCGGACCATTTGGCTTGCTTCTCCTTCAGGGTAGGGCGCAGGGTTGAGCAGGCAAGGGCACAGGGTTGAGCAAGCAAGGGCACAGGGTTGAAAAGCGTACCCTGTGCCCTGCCTCGCCCGGCGTCCTATTAGGCATTAGTGCGGGTTTCGTGATACTGGCACGACGAACACGTAATGCCAGCATCACCCGAAGCGAGCAAGGGCACAGGGTACGCAGGGTTAGCAGGGTAAAAGATATCACCAGCTTTTTTGAAGCCCTAATGCGAAGTTCCCTGCATACCCTGCGCCAAATATATAGTGTGTGTGTGTGTGTGTGATATACCCTGCTAACCCTGCGTACCCTGTGCCCTGGTATGCTATACAAGCAACAATCATTATGCCTATAGACTGGATTCGTTATAACAGTATCACGATTCCGTATCAAATGCTTAATAGCTTGCCTGCCGAGGCAGGGCGCAGGGTTGCCAAATTGCAACCCTGCGCGCAGGGTACCCAACCCTGCGTACCCTGCGCCCTTGCTTGCTTCCGGGCTTGCCTGCTCGGAGAAGTAGGACGCCCCCGCTAAACAATAATAAATCACTGTGTTATTCATATTCATATCTTTTCACCCTCTTATGGTTCGCACGAAATATATCCAATGATTCCTGGGAAAGCGCTATGTGCCTGAAAATGTCCTTGTTGTATGTGCTCATAAGCCTCCACGCTGTCTTATTGAATTCGTCTATGAACTCCTGGTCGCTCTTGATATTCATAGCCTCTATTGTAATCTCTATTTGAAAGCCAGAGACCCGGTCCCCGAAATAAGCGTGAATTACCAGATATTGAATTCCGGATCTTTGTATTCTCGAGAGCAGTTCTTGATAGGACTTTTCGAGTATGCCCTGGTCTTCTATATGAGCAGTATATGAAACACGATCGGTGAATTTTTCAATTCGAGGCCTTTCCATTAGGCCGTAAACAGAAGAGTGATGCACGCTTACGTCTGACATAAATGAGAATTTATTTACCTCTCTATCTAATTTCAGGAAGTCTATGATTGCGTGGTCTTCCATAAACTTCTTTGCGGCAGAGTAATACCTGCTTACTTCGTGTTCCTCTGGCATACTACTCACCTTCCTTCCGGTTCATAGAATCCTCTGACTTAAATTCCCCGGAAGGATAACGCTCTGACAGCTTATCAATGTTGTGTTGGGCGACATCATCCATAGTAACGCCGAACAGTGTAGCAACGTTCGACAAATACCACAATACATCCCCGAGTTCACTAATTAGTTTTATAGTGTCCATATGGTGATCGTGGAATAGAAACTTCTTCAGTTCATCTATTACTTCTCCGGTCTCCCCCGTAAGACCTAAAGCAGAATTGATAATCTGTAGCTTTGCATCGTTGTGATCTCGGCAGAATTTGAATGCGGCGTCTTGATACTCGTTAAAGTTCATCCTCAAACTCCTTTGTAATGACAGGTGTCGCCCTATCATCTTCGTAAGCAAACAAGTCCCTAGCCATCCTCTTTGCATTCTCCGGTTCTATTCTAACGTGCTGAACGTCACGAATAGACAGAGGCGTATTCTTTCTTTTCTTATCAGCTTTTCTGTCCTTGCAGAATCTAGCCTCATCAAATAGAAAGCGAGACAATCTTTCCGGAGTAAACTCTTTCCATCCGGTATCTACTCTTACTCTTTCCACAAGGTATGGAACGGCATACCAGTTATCAGGAGATGGGTTTTCATACATATAATCCATTATGGATCTGCATATTCTATTCAGGGAAGACAAATCATTCTTCGAGTCCTCTGCGGCTTTACTTATTGCTTTAGCTAGAGTAGATATTGCTCCGGTCAGATCCTCTCCAATATGCCCCGACAGTATATAGGACAAAGCTATGATAGGTTTCCATAGCTCCCAGTTCCTATTACGCAGATCCTCTGCAGGGGAACTTCCATCGTAACAATCCCTTACTGTTTCCCAATGCATCAAAGCCCAACAATACAGAGTTCCCCTTAATCCCAGCAGTAAATCCGATACTGCTCTTTCCTGGGGTAGAAACTCATCCACCGCTCTGGGGGATTTAATGAGTCTAACTTGGATGCATCTCGTAGACAAGGTATCGTCGATTGATTCAATAGACGCGAGTATCTTTGGCGAATACACATCAAAGCTCTCCGGCCTATAGTTATTCTTCTTGTCGCTAGCTTTCCTGACAGTGGCTCCTTGCTTATAACCGGCATTGAGGACTTCAAAGATAAAAGACGTTTGATCTTCCTGGGGCTTACGCCTATAACCTTCTGCCTCATCAATACAGAGTGTCGAAGAATCTGAATTGACAAGTCTACTAACAACGGACTCAGTAGTTGACGCAGAATAGGCGGCGTTAAATGCAATGCCTTCGATAATTCGTAATAATGTAGTCTTTCCGCTCCCGGATATAGCACGCAAGTGTATATATGGGAACGAGTCAAAGAGTTGGTGAAGGTAGGTTCCGATGATCCATATACTAACCAAGTCGTAATACCCTTCATCTTCTGGCTCCCAGTATATATGTTTCTTTATAAGTGACCTGATTAGTAGATACATCTCCTTAGTATCTACCGAGGAATTACCGCTTACCCAATTGGGAACGGAGTTAGGATACCTCGTTCCTACCGGCCAACGTATCTGTTCAGTAGGAAACTTATTCTGCCTAAAGATCATACCCATTGCAGAGGCCACGTCTTTGGTTAGCGGGACAATTGTCCTATCGCTACCAATAATGAAAGGAGCAAGGTCACCACTAGAACTCTCGCAATAAACAGTAAACATCGCCGAACCAATAAACGCTTGCGCCGGATTGAAAAGTATCGGGTTCTCGTCCCTGAATACCGGTTCAATAGAAGTTTCCGACGGCTCAATCTTAGCCTTTTCCTTTGGCGCGGCGCGTCTATAAGAATCCCACGCTGCCCTAACCGCTGCCGGTTTAAGAACAAACGCCTTAGATATCCTTTGGACATATGACTCTTGCCCTATTTCCGGGATATTTCCCATAAGGGAAAAGACTTCGTTCACCGCAGTATTCTTTGAGAATACATCTTCAGTGGTAAAGCGGTATTCATCTATGCGGTAATCTATATAAGGCTTACTATCCGCTATCGCCCTTTCTACTTCGGCGGCTTTTCCATTGCATATCAGATCCGCCGGGTCGCCTTCAGGCAATTGGCAGATACGAGATATCCTGCCGGCATTCCAGAGATAAGAAGCAATTCTATCCGCGCCTCTTTGCCCAGCCTCATTGGCGTCATTATCATAACAGCAGATATAATGAGACTCTGGCTTTGTGTATGTAAGCCATTCCGTTTTGAAATACGTTCCTATAGTAGCAACGGCATCGTGACCGGCTATGCATAGGAGAATAGCGTCAATAACTCCTTCGCACAATATAACCCTATCGTGCTTAAGAAGATGCGCGTTGAACGGAATAACCCCCATATCTTTCAGGTTAAGATACTTAGGACCTGACTTGCTCTCGAATTGTCGGGAACAGATATTTACTATCTTTCCGCCCTTAAGGATCGGGAATGTAATTCTCCCTGAAAGAAGAGCCTTCCCGTCTTCGCTTATTAGTCCACATTCTTTAGCTGCGCCCTCGTCTATACCGGAATACTTTGCCAATCCGATTTGATATTCTTTAATAACCTCGATGCCGATACCTCGTCCTTCCAGGTATTGCAGGCAGGCAGGCGATTGCAGCAGGTGGCGGTGAGACGTGCCAGCAAAATGGGTGAGACAATCCGCCACGGGCCGGGCGGACTGGCCTAGATTTCCGCCTGTGTGTGTTACGCGCGGCATCGGTACGTGCACGGCGGCCGCAAGCGCGGTTGCGGCTTCCCAAACCGACAGAGACCGGCGGGCCGCGACGTAATCTATTACGTCTCCATTCCTGCCGCAACCATAGCAATGATATCTTTCCGCGTCGGGATACAGATAAAAGCTAGGAGACTTCTCTGTATGAAAAGGGCAAAGCCCAAGTAATCTTTTTCCAGATTGCTTGAGCTTTACATCCTTCTCTACCTCCGTCCTTATATCTACGCGGGATTTAATTAGGTCATAGAAGTCAGCGTGTTGGCTCATCTTTTCTTCTTACGGCGATCACCATTAAAGTCACATACTAGACTTGTAACAAACACTAACGCTACTGCCAGTAAGTAAATTGCTATTCCGGCAGCAATCGCAAGCATAATGCCGATCAGGAAGTCGATTAGTATCAGCATCTCCAGTTACCCCTTATAGCTGTGTAGAAGTTTCGTGTTTCTTTCGTGTCATTGAAGATATGGAATTCAGGGAACGAACCTCTGATAATTCCAGCGTATCTAGCATTTACGGCGCGGCTATCCAAAAGGGCAAATATACCTCTGTCGCTATCTGATCTAATTAACCTACCAAACCCTTGCAGTAAATCCCTCACGCACATTGGTAGGCTTACCATCATAAACCCACTATTTCCTTTCCTCTCCAATGCTTTACACTTTGCATTGATTAGCGGATTAGGTGCCGGAAAAGGCAAGGATGCTACTATTACGCAGGACAGCTTATCTCCGGGAATATCCACGCCGGTCCAGAATGTCTTCAGCCCCAACAGAACTCCATTAGAAGTCTGTAGGTACATTCTGAGAAGCTGCTGCTTATCATATTCGCCTTGCAGGAATAGAGGATAATCACAGTATGCCGGGAATACTGAGTGGAAGGCTTTCATCTCCCTCGTGGAAGTAAATAGAATAAATGCATTTCCTTTAGTGGCCTTAACCAAGTCGGCGGCCCAAGATGCTTTATCTTTTATAGATACGTCTTCATATGAGCTGTTGAACTTCGGGATGAAGCAGGATACGCTAGCCATATAATCAAATGGAGATTGCGCCCGCATTCTTATTGCCCCTGATCCAGCTAATCCAAGATCATACATCATTGCGTGCAGCCCTTCTATTCCAGGCCCGGACGCTAATGTAGCCGAAGTAAATACTCCGCAATGTAGATAATTAAGAACGTGATCTCTCATTATCTTTGCGGTATCTGCCGGCTTTGCGTTTAACTTAACAGCTATAACGTCTTGTCCTTTGAACTTCTTACGTTCAACTGTTACGAAGCATATAGTGTTTCTATCCTCGGCCTCGTAATACCCTTCACCAAAACAAACCCCGCAAGCCTTGTCTGATATTTCCAGGTTCTTGCAGGCTGGACATTTAACGGAAGTTCTTCTTGGCTTATATGCCATACATTCCGACAGGTCTTCCTGCAATGTCTTGCAATAATTCATAATTGTATTAGCTGCCTTAACAAATGCAGAGTCTAAATCCCTATCTCCGCCGCCAGTTACGTGCCTAACTTCATTGTAGATATACGCAGACACCCTTTTCAGGTGAGTGTTAATCTCGGCTAGGTGGTGGTCGGCATTAAGAAGAACTTCCTCTGGGAATTCCGAAGTCAATGTTTCCTGTGCCGTCGCGCCGGTAAACAGCCTAAAGAAGTCGGAGTTCTTTCTCATTAACTCGTCTTCCATAGGGTAGTCTAACTCAATGTCTATGGCGGCGCATCTTGATTTAAGATAGCGCATCGCCGCAGGAATTCTTGCCTGACTAAATTCTTTTCCGAATGCCTGCTGAACCTTTTCCGGAACAGTATGAGCTTCATCAAAGATACATACGGCGTGGTCGGGAATAATCGGCGGCATCATTCCCGCGGTCTTTGCTACGAGATATCTGCTTAGCATTGTAATAGTATGGTTAGCTACTACAATTTCAGCCTCACTGGCTAATGCCTTGGCGTGTTGATATCCGCAATTATTGAAATGCGGGCAAGCAGTCCCTGTGCAGGAATCATCTGCACAGGCAGAAGACCAATCCGGGTTACTTAGGATTACAAAGTCAGCATTGACTTTATCACCATTC
>Ga0209515_10002352_pt1 | contig 29309 bp, 27 predicted proteins | sample Subgroupgradi54m_FD_187454 | JGI IMG/M metagenome (GOLD analysis project Ga0209515, IMG submission 187454) | Subsurface groundwater microbial communities from S. Glens Falls, New York, USA - GMW60B uncontaminated upgradient, 5.4 m (SPAdes)... ... | reverse complement strand
CTTTTTTGTTTGAGTAGAAATAGCTATGATCTTATCAGCTGATTTAAAAATCCAACTACACACTTGTCTATATAATCCCCGTTGAGGAAAGTTATAGACCGATTGAGCAGAAATTACGTACCGTTTCCTAAATATTCTGGTCCAAAAACAGGCAGAAAATCCAGCAATTAAACCTTGAGCATTAACTACTTCAATTTCTGGATATATTAGCAAAACTGCCGGAGTTACCAAAAAAAGAAGTGGTGCCAGAAATAAAAACTCAAGTATTGGTGTTTTAAGTAATTTATAAAAAAATCCTCTGAAAATAGGTAATCTTAAAATGGTTAAATTTTTGTCTTTCTCTATCCACTTACCACGAGTAGGTGTATTCAACGGCTGATATGTTAAAACCCTAACCTGCCAGTCTCTTTTTATCAATTCATCTATTAAATCCTTTAAATGAGTTTCTAAACCTCCAATATTGGGTAAAAAACCAATTGATAAAATCAAAATACTGTTGCTCATAAAAACAGCTCTTTATTTTCCCTATACCACTTAATGGTTTTATCAAGTCCTTCTTCCAGGGAAACCTTTGGATACCAGCCCAGCTCTTTTTTTGCTTTTGCAACAGATACGTATTGTTTTATAATTTCTCCCGATCTATCTTCAGGAGGTGAATCTATTTTTACCCTAATGGAATTATTCTTAAAAAGGGAAATTATTTTCTCAACCAATTCGACAATATCCATGGGTTTGCCGGTTCCGAAATTAATTACTCTGCCTCTTTTTGTTTTAGGTAAGTCTTTTTCGGCCAGCATTAAATAAGCTTTAATTGCATCATCGATAAAAAGAAAATCTCGTACAGATCCAACATCCCATATCCTAGGATTTTTACCTTCTAATATATTTTTGACTACTTTAGGAATAAGCCTTGAGAAATTTAAATCTCCCGGTCCATAAATATTTACAAACCTAGGGATTTCAACAGGTAAATTATATGTATCGGCATAAACTTGCGCTAAAAGATCGGCGCAAGCCTTGGAGGTTTCATAAGGACGGGAGGGTTGAGGGTAATAGTTTTCTTTAAACGGAACTTTCGGATTATCCCCATAAACATGCACAGTTGAAGCAATTATCACTTTTTGTACCTGGTTTCTCCTAGCAGCTTCTAAAATATTCCAAGTCCCCTTTATATTTACTTCAAATGTATTTATGGGACTCTCAGTACCTATTTCTACTATTGGTTGAGCAGCCAAATGAAAAATTGTATCAATTTTATTTTTCTTAATAATAGAAAATAAATTGTTAAAATCTTCAACAGGTCCTACTTCTTCTTTAATAGATTGAGCTAATTTTTTGTTTTTTTTCTTTGAAAGAGTAACAATTTTAGCTTTTTTTGCGAATAATTCTGTAACTAAGTGTGACCCAACAAAACCTCCTGCTCCTGTTATAAATACTGATTTATTTTGCCAAAAAGACATTTTTTACTCCTTCTTTAATGGTAGTTATTCCATAAACAAGAAGAACGCTTAAGCACATAAACGGATGGAGAAACCAGGCCGGATCTTTTATTTTTATAAATCCTCTCGTAGCATCAAATAATGGTAATACGAGCGTTAAAGAATAGACAATAAACAAAACTAGCATAACTTTATCCTTTTTAGGATCATAAATACTATACCTTCTTTTAGATTGGTCTACAAAATGATATTTTTCTATAAAATATCTCCTCCTTCTTAAAAATGAAATGAAGCTGGTATTGGTTAAATGAATTATTGTGTCCTTAACAAAAGCATACGATACAAGACCTCTTTTCGCCAAATCAAAATGAATATCTATATGAAAAAAATACTGAGGCTTGGAATTGGCATATTTTAAAAGTTTTCTTCTTAAAATGGATCCATTACCACCTAGGGCTGGGAGATTACCAGGATCTAATCTCACTTTATAATAGCTATTTTTTTCTTCAGTAAGCTGACCTTTTAGATAAAAACTCTTGTAAAGATAGCTTTGATGGGCACTTTTGTTAAAAAAAATAGTTACCGGATCTGAACCTCCAAAAAGAGCTGAATATCTATCCACTAAAGACATTTTCTTATCGTAATGGAATTGTAAAACTCCACTACCAATGATTGTATCATCTTCAATCAGTGGTCTAACCATTTTTTTTATCCAATGTTTGTGAGGTAAGATATTATCGTGATCTATCATTAGGAGAATATCATTTTTAGCCTTATTTACTGCTACTCCTTTATTATACTCTGCGTTTTGTCTATATTCTGGAACTTTGATTATTTTAGCCCCAAATCGTTTAGCAATTTCTAAGGTTTTATCTGTTGATCCTCCATCGGCAATGACTATTTCGATCAGATTGGGGTAAAGTTGCTCCCTAACTGAAGATAAACAAAATACCAAAGTTCTTTCTGAATTCCTGGTGGCAATTGCCACAGATAGAGAAGGCCAGACATTTTTTTTACTTTTATTACTCATTCTAGATAAATCTTATAGATTTTAGCTTTAATATTTTTTTTTTGCAAACAGTTCTTCATCATGTCTTGTCAATTATAAGTTGCATATGTAATAATCCTTCTAAGAATGTCTGTAAAAAGCCTTAATAAAAGTATTATTTTATGGTTATTTGTACTATTGCCTATCCTAGCAACTCTTGTTTTTAGGAAATCTTTCAATTTAGGTCTTTATGGGGATGATTGGCAACATTTATATAATTTATGGCGTGATTTTTTTGTTTACAAAACTAAGTCGTTTTTTGATATCAAATCATACTTAAATCCTTATTGGCCAGAGTACTTATACCTGGGGATTATCAATCATTTTTGGGGTTACTATCCACCCGCCTACTTTATTGCATCATTCTTGATGCGGTTATTTGCAAATATTGCTCTATATTTTTTTTCATTTGAACTAACAAAAAGTAGATTAGCTGCTTTTTTGACAACTGTCATTTTCTTAGTTTGTGCTGCCGGGCTTCAAACTACAGATTGGGTTTTTAATATGAACACTTTTGCCGGATTGGGTTTACTCGCTATAGCTGCAACTATTTATTTAAAGATACGTCCCCTAAAGACATTCAGATCATTATATTGGTTTGCGTTCATAGTTCTTTTTACGCTAGCTTTGGCAATAGTACCAACCAGAATGCACGGAGCAGCTCCTTTTATTGTTTTAATGGAATTTTGCCTGCTATTTTCCTCTGGAATAAAAAAAATCAAACTTGATAAATATCTGATAGTAAGACTGTTCCTGCCAATATTAATTTTTTACATGCTTATCCATTTAAGAAGTTTTGGCGAGGAGTCTTATGCTGGTGGTAGATTTAATGATAGCTATAAATTGGTTCAGGCACTTATACAAAAGGGTTTTTACAGTTTTTGGCTTTATTTTTTGGCAATAATCAGTCATCAGTTATTACCTGATAATATAGCTTTTCCTTTTAAAAATAACCTCACTTGGGCGCTTGTTTTCGAAGGTTTATTATCTATATTTTTTATGGGAATTGGAACTTTTTCTATCACTGGGTCAAAAAAAATAATACAATATTTACCCATCGTCATATTTAATTTTATCTGGCTAGGTTTTTTAAAAGTGTTTAGTAAAATTGATGTACAAACCTCAAATGATATCTATTTGGCCATTTCTTTGGGAGGCCAAATCTTATTTTGGATGATTTATTTTTATGCAATCGGAAGAAAAAAGTATCCGGAAATTTCAATAACTTTGATTATTTCGATTATTTGGGCTGTGTCTCTTACTATTTTACATTGGCTGTTTACTCCCTATTACGTAATTGAAACTACCGGAAGATATATGACCATGGGATCAGCCGGAATGGCCATTTTCTTAGCCACCATAGTCGGCTTACTTATCAAAAGTTCTCTTGAGACAGCTTCCCAAAAAAAATCTGATTCCAAGCTTTTAGGTAGTATCTATTTGGGGGTACCCTTGATTATTTTATTGAGCTTTTTGCTGGTAAATTTTAAAACGGGCCAAGATTACTTAGATATTTTAAATCAAACAAGAAATAAAGACTTAACTGAAAAAACTTGGAATACCCTAGTTAGAGAGGTTCCAAATTTAGATCAAGAGGGACCCTCTGTTTTTTATTTTACAACAGACAATCCTTTATCATTGCAAGGAGTATTAGTATTTGGATTTTTCATGCGCGCTGGAATGACGTATAGAATTCCAGTTCAGGATTTAACTCCATTACCATCAACTGATTACAACGAGCTACTTAACTTTGTAAAAGACGGTTCTCCATTACAGAAAGTTCATGGTCGAAAAGCTATCCCTGTACCTTTATCTAGGATCTTTGCTTTTGATTTTAGAAATGGAGAATTAATTAATATTACAGATATGGTACGTAAAAATATTCAAAAAGATCTCATTCTAACCCAATAGCTTTCATAACTTCAGGTTTTATATCAACTATATCTTTATTGATAAATCTGAAAGCATAAAAGTTTTCCGGTTTATAAAAGATGTGTCCATAAAAAATGCCTTTTTCTCCATTTTGAGTTGTAACTAAACTTTTTACCTTACCCAAACACATACTTCTTGGTTCAGGACAAATTAGATTGCTTCTTAGAAGGGCTGGTGTAAGTTTTGCATCAACTATATTTTCACCCCTAAACCTCATCCAGAAATTAAAACCTGCCAAAACTGTTGTTTCGTCAAAATAACCATTGTCATGATCAGCTGATTCATCAAAATAAAAAATTGATGGTTCCGAGTTACTGAAATTATTTAAAAAGGACCAAAGTTTATTTTTCATTCTAATATGTCCTACTGCATCTGTGCCAGCATATTCAAGCTCATTTTTAAAGTAGTCACTTATAATTTTGGTATTAAATAAAATAAAGGGAATTAAAAAAATCAGAAACAAATACGAGATAAGTTTTGTAGCTCTGCTGGAGCTTAGCACCATAAAGCCTTTAGTTAAGATGCCAGCTATAAATAATGATGACCCTATCGCAGGAACTGTTAAATATCTATGAACACCTGTAAAAACAAGTGTACGATCTGCAGCAAACCAAGTAAGTACAATAAATATTAGTGAAATAAAAACTCCTCCAACCATACTAATAATCAAACTATCTTTTCTTTCATTATTCAACCACTCTTTAAATAAAGCAAAAGCCAGGGAAATTACAAAACTGCCTATCAAAGCAGGGATTATCGTTGGCTTATCAAAATCCATTTTAGATGACGCTGGAATGCTTAACTGATGAGCGGATAATAGATAGATTATTATTGAAAATAACAAGGTTAAGGTTATACTAATTAGTATAAATCTTCTTTTTTTATTTGAGAAAAATATTGAAAAGAACACTGAAATAGTAACAAATACAAATAAGGGTCCACTAATGACAAAGGTGAGGTAAGAAAATAAACTATCTATATTGGGATTACCTAAATACTTCCAATAATCTCGGGGGAGAAATAAACTTCCGAAAGAAACTAAAGGTTTTATCAAAACCTGCCAATTTCCCAGGGTTAAATCATGAAGCATATCTTTTGTATTACCACCAAAAAAACCAGCATAATCAGAGTGGTTAAATAAATACATTGCTGCAAAAACTATTGCAAAAGCTGAAAGACGTTTTATTATTTCAAGGAGGACCTTTTTTGAATAATTATTTTTAAACCACCAGAAAACTTCTATTAATATTATCGTGGGAGCTAAAGGATACATTCTCTCCGTTGCCAGAAAAAAAGCTAAAAAAAACAATATTATTGCAATTATTATGTCTAAAAAGTTATTTTTCACTTTGTTTATTAAATACCAGTACCATACCAAAAATAAACTCATTACCGGGATAGCCACATACAAACCACTCGTTACAATTGTATACATCGCTCCGACTGCCGGGTAGGCCACAGCGTACACAATCGTAGTTAAAAAAGCTGCCAATTTATTTTTCGTTATTAATAAAATAACTGGATATACGCTAAGGGTAGCTATAAATTTAAAAAAATGAGTAACTAACTGAAAATTTATATAGTCCATACCGAAAAAATTTTCTATGAGTCCGATATAATAAACTTGATACGTATAGACTCCCCAATGACTCCAAACACCCATCAGATGACTTATTGGATCATGATATATTTGGTTGTACTGCTTAAAATTTAAAAGGAATGCCCAGTCAACATCTGCAAATCCGTACCTTAGATGGGGCATTAAAATTAAATATTGCAGTAAACCAACAATTAAAACCAGTAAAAAAAAGGGTAAAATGAACTCCCTGAGGTTTTTAGTAAACATTTTATTTTAATTTCTCTAAATTTATGTCTATAGAATTTATGCTGTGTTGTACCAACATCCAATAACTTGAATTAGCTGGGTATTGATCTCTTAAATTTTCCAGCATGGTTTTGTATTTAGAAAGAAACTCATTTTCAGTTCTTTTGTTTTTTGTTAAAACCCCATTTAAATTAATATAATCAGTAAGGATTCCTATTTGGTACGATAATCTTTGAGTAGACGTCTGTACTTCCCCAATCATTTTATTTTCAACTACATATTTTAGCTCAGCTAATCTTGTAAGAACTAAATATTTATAGTAATCTGTCTTTGCTTGTTGGGAAAGTTTTGTTAATATAATTGCTTTTTCAATTAATCTTTTTATAGGATAAATTAAATAATTGTCAGGGTTAACTGTAGTTTTGGGTAAGTTTGATTCAGATGCTAAAATTACCCCTTGAGTTAAAAATATTAAAAAAAAAATTAACAAAACAAAGAATTTTTTTACCAAACGCATCTTGAGGAAATTATATATGAATGCTAGACTTTTTATCAACACTTAAAGTTAAATATGCAAAAATATCTTTATAAAGATTTATACGAATTAGAAGAGAAACACTGGTGGCATGAAGCCAAAAGGAACTTAGTAAACTTTTTTTTAAGTCATTATCTTAACAAAAAAAGCAAAATTCTTGATGTTGGCTGTGGAACAGGTAGGAATATTGAATCCTTTTCCAGATTTGGTGAAGTTTGGGGAATAGACTATGCATCTGAGGCCATAACTTTCTGCAAACAAAGAGGCCTTAAAAGAGTAGTTAGGGGAAGTTTAGAAAAAATTCCCTTTCTTAAAAATTCTTTCGATTGTATTACTGCCTTAGATGTATTGGAGCATGTGGATGACCAAAAAGCCTTAAAAGAAATTATAAGGGTATTAAAGCCCGAAGGATTATTAATCATAACTGTCCCTGCTTACCCAAGACTTTGGAGCCGCTGGGATGAGGTTTTGCAACACAAAAGAAGGTATACAAAAAGTTCACTTAAGAAATTGCTAAAAGGTAACGGATTTAAAATAATAAAAATTTCTTATGTGCATTCTTTTTTAATTCTACCGACTATAATTATTAGAGCATTTAAAAATTTGTTTTACAAAAACTATTATCCTTCTGATTTTAAGCTATCTAGTAAAATAATAAATTTTCTCCTGTATAATATTTCACAAATTGAAAAAATTTTTATAATAAGTTCATCTTTACCCTTTGGTACATCATTAGTAGCTGTTGCTAAAAAGAATTATGAAACAAATTAAAAAAAAGTTCCTTTCTGTTATTATTCCTGTTTTCAACGAAGAAAGAAGAGTAAAAAATTTAAAATCTATAATTTATTATTTAAAGAAACAGAAATTTAGTTGGGAATTAATAGTTGTTAATGACGGAAGTACAGATAAAACCATAAGGGTACTTAAATCGCTTAAGAATAAACTTAAATTTAAATTGTTTTCATATACTCCCAATTTGGGAAAAGGTTTTGCCATTAAAACAGGCATGTTAGAAGCTAAGGGAAAATATAGATTATTTCTAGATATAGATTTATCCACACCAATAAGGGAATTCGACAATTTTTTAAGTTTAATTGGAAAATACGATATTGTAATCGGCTCCAGAAAGATGAAATCCTCAAATGTAATTATTAGGCAACCCCTTGTTAGAGAGGTACTTGGAAAAATGTTTACGTGGATATCCCAAGTTTTACTAAATATGAATATTTCTGATTTTACTTGCGGCTTTAAATGTTTTTCCCAAAAAGCAGCTGAACAAATCTTTCCTATACAAACTGTTAACAGATGGGGATTTGATTCTGAAATACTCTACATAGGAAAAAAGAGAAAACTTTCTATTAAAGAAGTTCCCGTAGCTTGGAAAAACGATCCAGGAACAAAGGTAAGATTTCCTCAAGATATTATAACTTCACTTGGCGAACTGATTAAGATTCGAAAAAGGCATTTAACTTAAGTTTCACTTTCAATTCATACCAAAGTTCAAATAAATCTTTTAATGTTCTTAAAACAACCGTTAATCTGGCATTTTTTGAATATCCTGTGGTTCTTGGATGATAGTCAGCCTTTACTTCTAGGATTTTATATCCTTCCTCATGTATCCTCACTATTATTTCTCCCAAGAAAAATACCCCTTGAGATTTAACTTTTATATCTTTAAACAAATTTCTTTTATAAATATGAACCCAATTATAGTCTATATAGTTTAATCCGAAAAATAATTTCATGGCAAATGTTAGCGCATTGGAAAGAACATGTCGATAAGGATTATAATCTATCTTATTGACGCGATAGGTCAAAATTAAATCGGCATAGGATGCTTTTTTTAATCCTGGTATTATTTCTCTTAAAAATACTTGTCCATCTGCCGGTAAGTAAGTAACATATTCATATGTTGCATGTTGGACCCCGGTTATAATCGATGCACCTAGTCCTTGATTTGATTTATGTTTTATCAATTTGAATTTAAATTTATTTTTTAAGTTTTTTAAAATATCGGCCGTTTTATCGTAACTACCATCATCAACTATTAACAGTTCAGAGTTGCTAACTGTTTTTTTAAAGGCAGGTTTAGTTAAATCTCGATGAATTTCAGAAATAGCTTTACCGATCCCCCCTTCTTCATTAAAAGTAGGAACTATGATTGAAAGATTGATTTTGGAATGATTAACCATTAAAAAAAACTTTTATCTGATTACATATATATTTAATCTCGGAATTGGTGAGTTCCGGAAATATCGGTAAAGATAATATTTCATCAGCCAGCCTTTCTGATACTTTGAAGCTACCTTTTTTATAGTCAAAACTTTTATAGGCAGGTTGCAGATGAATTGGTAAGGGGTAGTGTATAAGAGTAGTAATACCTTTTGAAGTTAGAAATTTGATTAGTTTATCTCTTTGCTTTGTCCTAATGACATATAGATGAAATACATGTGTAAAATTAGGGAATATTTTAGGGGTAATCACTGGGGTATTTTCCAAGTATTTATTATAAAGCAGAGCATGAGCTAACCTTCTTTCGTTCCACTCCTTTAGTTTTTTTAATTTTACTCTTAAAATTGCTGCTTGAAGATTATCTAATCTGCTATTCCAACCTAAAAGATGGTGTTCGTATTTTTGTTTCTGTCCATAGTTCCTCATCATCATAATTTTCTCTGCGACTTTTCTGCTGTTTGTTACCACCATCCCGCCATCGCCGTATGCCCCGAGATTTTTACCTGGGTAAAAGGAGAATGCGGCAATATCTCCAAAACTCCCAGCTTTTTTTCCTTTAAAACTTGCTCCATGAGCTTGACAAGCATCTTCTACTACAAAAAGATTATGCTTTCTTGCCAATTCTAAAATTTTCTCCATATCAGCAACTTGACCATATAAATGAACCGGCAAGATGGCTCTTGTCTTTTTGGTAATTAACTTTTCTATTTTTCCTGGGTCAATATTAAAGGAATCTTGTAGGCAATCTACCCAAATTGGTCTGGCACCAGTCAAAGAAATCGAAGAAGAAGAGGCTATGTAACTATTTGCCGGAGTAATCACTTCATCACCCTCCCCAATTCCTAATGCTCTTAAACTTAGCTCTAATGCAGAAGAACCACTACTTACACCCAATGCGTATTTAACTTCCACAAAACGAGCGAATTCTTCTTCAAAATAACTGCAATCATCTCCTAATATAAATTGTGAAGAGGTAAAAACTTTTCTGATAGCACCATCTATTTCCTCTTTGATTCCTCGGTACTGTCTTTTAAGATCAACGAAATTAATTGCTTTCATTCTATTTTCCAGAATTCTTTGTACGGGTAATGTTTAACTTGTCCAACATCACAAACTATTTCATCAACTCGCTTTAAAAATCTAGCCGGATTACCTACCCAAACTTCATTTGCTGGAACATTGTTTGTTACAACAGACCCTGCACCAATTATGGCGCGCTTTCCTATTTTAATATGTGGCAAAATAGTAGCATTAGCACCAATTATTACCTCATTTCCGACTTTAGCTCCACGGAAATGTATTCTAGGAGATGGATTTAAAGGATGAGGATCATCTGTAAATACTACTCCCGGTCCTATAAACACTCTTTTGCCTAATGTTACTATTTCTAAAAAACTTCCAGCATGAATGCGACAACCATCACCTATGATATTACCAGGATTTAGACTAGTACCATGCCATACTACAACATCACTACCGATAACATTTTCCTCCCTAATTAAAACATTCGGACCGGTCTGGAAATTTTTTCCTATTTTAACCCCGGAATAAATAACAGTATTAGCTCTAAGTATGGCATTATCTCCAATAATAGCCTTCTTAAAACTTTCCTTCTCAGAAAAACCTATAATTACTCCTTTATCAATCCGGCAATTTTTACCTAAGGAAACACCTGCATATACCGTATAGTTTTTATCCCCTATCGGCATAAAACTTCCTTTTTACTTTCCAAAGACTTTTGCGCTGCTTCAAGTATCATAACAGTTTCCAAACCTTCTTCTGCAGATGTAATTGGTTTTTTACCCTCATTTATACTTTTTATAAAATCCAATACTACTTCTTTTAACGGTTCTTTATTTTCCAAATTCGGAACAACCATATCTCCTACTCTTAAAATTACATTTAGTTTTGCAAAATTTGGGTCAACATCTACTGTCGCCGACTTATCATAAATTCGTAGTTTAGCATCAAGGGATACATCATCAAACACAGCCATTTTTTTTGAACCAATTATCACCAGCTGCCTTACCTTTAATGGATCCAACCAAGATGAATGAAGATTAAAAAGTACTCCGTTTTCATACTCAAAAGTCAAAAATACAACATCATCCATTCCCTTAATAAGTAAATCTCTGCCTCTTGCCAAAACAGAAATAGGTTTGGAATTTAGAAGGTAATTGGCAGTATAAATAAAATGGGGCGATAGATCCCACATTGCTGAAACATCCTTTCTAATGGGACCTAACGCATTATAAAGTCCATACATGTAATAAATTGTTCCCAATTTCCCGGAATCTATAATTTCTTTTAATTTTTTTATTCCAGAATTTAGCTTAAAAGTATGGTCAACAGCTAAAACTCTTTTTTTCTTTTTAGCAAGTAAAACAAGGTGTTTAGCTTCTTTTCCTACAATTGTTAAAGGCTTTTCTACTAATACATGTTTTCCGGCTTCAAGAGCTTTTTTTACTGCTTTAAAGTGGAATTGCGCCGGAGTAACAACTATGACACAATCTACTTCTGAATCTTTTAATACATCCTTTAACTTATTTGTTACTTTTATTGCCGGGTATAGTTTTTTCATTTTTAAAAGTGCTTGGTTATTAATATCGCAACACCAAACCAAGGTAATATTGTCAAGTCCAACTAAAATCCTAGCATAGTTTGGACCCCAATAACCTACTCCTACCAAAGCAAAATTTAATTTTTTGTTTGAGTTCATCTTTGAAGAATAATTTAAATAAAAAAAATAGTCAATTATCCTTGACTTTCCTAGCTTTTATAAAAATATTTACACCTTTTTTTTGAGGGAATTTTTCATTTAAGCTATCTATCCAATTTACAAATTTGAAGGCTAATTTAATTGCTAAAGGTTTTTTAGTATCCTTAAATTTAGAGAGATTATCTGCAATTTTCGGAGAAATTTTAACATCATAAAGCAATCGAGCCACAACATTTACTAAATAATGATTAAAAGGAAGACACCAATAAGTAAGTTCTTCTACTGCTTCTACTTTGAATCCTGCCCTTTCGAATTTTCTCTTCAAATCTCCTAAATTATACAGTCTTAAATGCCCACTCCAAATTCCGGAGAAAAAACCCTTTTTGATGTGGGTTTTAAAAAAATGCTGCAATAACCAATTTATCGGATCCCATAAAAAAGGATAATTAATACTAGGAACTGATGTAACTAAAGTGCCGTTAATTTTTAATATTCTATAAACTTCTTTTAAAACTTTTTCATCATCATCTACATGTTCTAAAACTTCAGACATTACAGCTTTATCAAAATTTTTATTTCTAAAGGGCATATTATGCAAATTGCCGGTAATAAAACTAATTTTTTCACCTAATAAGTCTTGCGCTTCGTTAATTGCTTTTCGATCGAAATCAAAACCGGTTAAATAAAGTTTAAGTGAAAGATTAGAAAGTAAAAATAAATAATATCCTGTACCACAACCTAAATCAATAATTTTCTCGTCTTGCTTTGGATTAATTCCTTCGATTATTCGTTGGGCCCGCCTTTTCAGCGACATATCGCCTACATTTGATAAAAGTTTTTCCAGTTTAGGTTGTATAACTTTCAATAATTGTATTGACATTCGATTCCGAGTATCTCCTTTCTACGAATTTCCTGGTGTTTCTAGAGAGTTTTTTAACTTGTCGAGGATTATTGTAAAAATATTCAATGGTTTGTTTAATACTTTCAATAGTTGACTCAATTAGTCTTCCCACTGTCTCATCCATAGCCTCTGAAATTGCTCCCCTATTTGAGGCAATTACCGGTGTTCCGCAGGCTAATGATTCAATGATTACTCTACCAAATCCTTCCTCAGAAGTTGATGGTACTATTAAACAGTCTACTCCAGAGTAATAAAGAGCTAAATTATCTTGATCAACTTTCCCCAAGAAGTTTACAGTTTTCATTTTGCGAGCAAAATTCAAGATTTTTGTCTCCATTGGGCCAGTACCAATAATAGCTAACTTTATTTTTTTATTCCAAAGCTTAACAGATTGCATAAGAATATTTAATCCTTTCTCAGTTATTAGTCTTCCTACAAATAAAACAGTAAACTGCCCCCACTCTAATTTTTTCTTTGCATCAGGGATAAATTTGAACTTATCCAGATCAATCCAATAAGTAAATACTGAAGCTTTTGCGGTTTCCACACCTAATGATTTAACTTCTTCATTTGATCTTTTTGAAAGACTTAAGACAAAATCAGCTTTCTTAAGTAAAAATTGAACAAAATTAAAATACATACCTTTTTTGGGAAAAGTATAAATGCTGTGTAATGAAATTACTGTTCGGATTCTAAATATTTTTCCCCAAAAAACAGCCGATACTGCCGCTGATAAACCATGGGCATGTAAAACATTTGGTTGATAAAAAATTATAATGAGGGGGGTTAGAAGAAATAAACCTGGAACAAGATAAATAAACTCAAGGGTTGGATGATGAACCAACTTCTCAAAAAAACCTCTTAACCAAGGAATTCTAAAAATGGTCAGGTTTTTTTCTTTTTCGATAACTTTCCAGTTTGTTTTGGTAGATAAAGGCTGATAAGCCAAAACGAAAATTTGCCAATCCCTTTTGACCAAAGCTTTAAATAGATCGTTTAAATGAGTTTCCACTCCTCCAATATTTGGAAACAGATGAACACTCAGCTGTAGAACCTTCATTCTTTTATTCTCCCGATTATATAACCTAGCCCCCCTCCAATTAGTTCAACTAGTAACATACACACCATGGCTGTGGATAAAACTGGATATCTAAATAATTTAGTCCAGTTCTTGTAAAAAAGCGGCCTTAAAAAATAAATAGTTTTTGGGCTAAAAACCGAAATATTATGTTTGGATAAGTATTTATGCGCATTCAAACCATAATAAAATTTCTTTTTAAAAAGAATGACAAGCGAAGTTTTTTGTTCATGATGATAAATTACATTAGTAATTCTTCCAATCTTAAATCCTGCTTCCCTCATTCTATCGGGCAAATCCCAATCTTCAGGACCGGTAATTGTTTCATCATAACCGCCAACTTTATTAAAAATTTTTTTTGAAAAAAATCTAGCTGCATCTGTAATTGGATCACCACTTTCACTGTAGAATGATCTTTCAAAAGCCTTTATTTCACCCCAAAAATTAGTCCATTTAGACTGCTCCGGTACAACAACCCCTTCGATATCTTCCTGGTGAATTTTTTTAACACAATCTCCAACTACGTTAGTGGTTAGTTCCATATCTGCATCAAGAAAAAATAAAAATTCACCGACTGACATCTTAGCGCCAAAATTTCTCTGTGCAGATCTTTCTGGACCTTGTTGATAAATTCTAATTTTTTTAAATTTTTTGGCGATACCTAATGTAGCATCATTCGAATTATTATCTATTAAGAGTATTTCAATATATTTATATGTCTGTTTATATATACTATTTAACAAATTCCAAATGACGGCACCTTCGTTTTTGGTCGTAATAATGACTGAAACCAAGCTCTTCTTTTTCATACCTTAGAATGATATCATATTCCAATTCGCTTATGATTAAAAAAAATAATTGGCAATTACCCTCTTTTCAAAAAATTGAATTCAGAAAAAAACAAACTAAATATTGTATCTGCATCCCGGTTTTAAACGAGGGTGAAAAAATAAAAAAGCAACTAAAAAAAATGCTACCTTTTTCTAAAATGACTGACATTATCATTGCCGACTGGGGAAGTACAGATGATTCAACTAATCCAAACTTTTTAAAAAAGATGAATGTTAGATCGCTACTTATTCTTAAAAGCCCTGGCAAACAAGGCACTCAACTTAGAATGGCTTTTTTTTATGCCTTAAGCCAAGGGTATAGGGGTATAATCCAAATTGATGGAAATAATAAAGATGGGGTTAAAACCATACCTTTATTTTTAAAAGCTTTAGATGAAGGATTTGATTATATTCAAGGTTCAAGATTTATTAAAGGAGGTAGAGCTATCAATACGCCACCTATGCGCTATTTCGCGGTTAGAATCCTTGCTGCTCCTATCCTTTCTTTGGGAGCAGGATATTGGTATACCGATGTAACTAATGGTTTTAGAGGTTATAGTGATAAGTATTTACTACATCCTAAAGTTAAACCTTTTAGAGATATCTTTATAAATTATGAACTGAATATGTATCTAACTGTCAGAGCTAACCAATTAGGATTAAAAACTAAAGAGATCTCAGTGGAAAGAAAATATGCTCCAGGAAAAGTACATACCAAAATAAGTTTTTTTAAAGGGAATTTTAACTTTTTACTATCTCAAATAAAAGCAGCAATGGGATATTATAATCCAAAGGACTAATCTCTAGGATACTTTTGAGATAAATTCGCAAAACCTTCTTCAATTCTTGACATAGCTTTTTTATGTAAAGTTGGGCTTACTGCAGCAACTAAAGATATTTGGTTTTCCGTTGACCAAGAATTATCTTGATTAAAATGCCAGAGCCTAATACCATCCAAACTTCTACCATAAGCGTCTGTAGCTATCATACCTAACTCTCTTAGCATCAAAACTTCTGGAGCGATATCCATCGGGGTAAGTGCTTTCCCTCCTTTTTTTATCATGACAGGGAGATGGGGAAAATCTCGCATTGCTCTTCTTCTAACATCCAGAATTAATTCGTTTTGTCCTCGAATTAAAGATAATGCAGAATACGACCCAGACGGGCTCTCTGTTTTAAAACTTACCTCTGATAACAGTGGATCAATAACTATGCCTAACAGTTCATTCGACATAGAATATGTCTCAAAAGTAATTGAACAATCAGCTAAATGATCAGCTGCTTCTCTTTTCTTGTTTAATTCATACAACCTGGCGTCTCCTTTCAAAGAAGGTGCTACTTGATATACTCCCTCTCCTTTTCGGGCAATAAGCATTAATCTTTCTTTAAGGGCAAAAACAATTCCCATTTCAATATCGACCATAGTTGGATCATTAACATTTCCTTTTACCAAAGCAATGTTTACACAAGCATTTTCTGCTCCAATATTTGCAGGTCTTGATCCGTCTACTGGATCAATCAAAAACATAACCTCAGGAGTTTTCAAATGAGGGGGGGGTAAAACTAAGCCTTGATCTTCCGTAACATACCCATACGCAAGACCTTTCCTCCATGCTTTTCCAAATGCTGCTCCTACCGCTTCCTCTGCTTTAACATCTAAGACATAATTAAAATCATGCGAAATTTCATTTATAGGAACGTTATTTTGCTTTATTCCATAAACTGGTCCAACTACTTCAGCAATTTTTCTTGCAACACCGACCGCAAAGGCAATTTCAGGATAAGTAGAAATATATCGACCTGCTTGCAGTCTTGATTCTGATTCAGCCATAAAAGCTTTTAAATAGATTGCGTGTATTTTCTGGCTAACTCTAATCTCCAGGGTGATGTTGAGTGAAGCGATAAAACTGCATCTGGACTAATTTCCCCTCCTAAATGGTATTTATTCCAAATATCAGAAGTAACCTGCTCTTTACTCCATTCATCAACTTTGGTCATAGGTACTGCAAAAAGTGCTGTATTTTCCTTGTAATCCTGAGCATTTCTCCATTTTTCTACTATGTTACTTGCAACCTCATCAGTACTTGATATAAAAGCATAAGCTGGATAGGCCGCACCAATTTCCATAGCAACACCCAGCAATCTTAATGTATGTGTAGGAACAAAAATTCCTAATTCTTCCCAATAACTTGTGTAGGCTGCATTAAAAGGACTGATGTCTCGATCAGGATCCATTTGTTCTTCTTCAGTAACAGATACTCTTCCAGCATGGAAACCTTGCCCCTGTGAACGGATTAACATCAGCATATCTCCGTTGCCATCTAAAAGCATGTTGTGTGTACAAACCCCCCATGGTAAAGATGCCTCATAAATAGCACTTGGTTTACGCCCTTGGTTAATTACAACGGTTTCAGAATGTTTTTTAAATTCTTCTGGTGCTGCTTTTGGGATTCCCCATAGTGTAAAATAATCAGTTAAATAGCCTTCAGTAACGAGTACTCCATCAGCTCTAACTATTAATGCTTCTACAGCAACTTTTAAACCATTAAAGTCAGTTGGTCTTTGTTTCTGAGTTGTAAGCCAGGCTTTTTGTAAGGGTTCTACAAGTTCAACTGGAGTTTGGGAGACTATATTAGGATTTCCAGTAACAAAACGGCTAGGATCTAGGTTAAATTCAGTTTGTTGCAGTTTCCAGCCATCCGAATTTGCAACCAGCTGGATGACTCCTGGATATGGTTTTGCCTCAACATCTATACTCATTGATGCTATAGGATAGCAATTTGCTTGAAGAAAGTCAAGCTAAACCCTTCTGTTCCAGTTCTTTTTGGGCTTGGGAGAATTTATCCTCTGCTTTTTCAGTGCTACTCCATTCAATCAACTCTTTCAGTCCTTCCTCCAAACTGACCTTCGGCTCCCAACCCAATAATCTTTTGGCTAACGTTATGTCTGCAAAACAATGTCTAATATCATTTTTTCTAAATTCTTTATTTACCCTTATTAGTCCTGATTTACCTAATAGTTTTGATAAAGTTTCTCCTATCTCTAAAATAGTAGTTCCTCTTCCAGATCCTATATTAAATGTCTGAAAATTTGCCTCATCCTTTTCTAAGCTTACGACAAAAGCATTTACTACATCATGTACAGAGACAAAATCCCTAGTTTGTAATCCATCTTCAAAAATAACCGCCTTTTGATTATTTTTTAGTCTACTTATAAAAATAGCTGTCACACCAGTATAAGGATTCGAGAGGCTTTGTCTGGGACCATAAACATTAAAACCTCGCAACACCACAGTCGGAATATTGTAAAGTTTTCCTATAATCAATGCCATATCTTGTTGGGCTTTTTTAGAAAAACCATAGATACTATTGGGAAAATCCAAAGCTGTTTCATTTGTCGGAATAGGTGTTACTTTTTCTTTGCAATTAGGACAATACAAATTCCAATCCTTTTTTTGCAGTTGTTTTACTTCTCTTAAAGAAGGTCTAACTACCCCATCCTTAACACATTTATAATTACCTTCCCCATACCCTGTCATAGAAGAAATAGTAATTACTTTCTTAACTTGATTTTTTTTATTAACCAGTAAATCCAAAAGGTTAGCAGTTCCTAAAACGTTAGAATCAACATATCTTCTAATTTGGTAATTGGATTGTCCTACCCCTACAGCTGAGGCCAGGTGAAAAATTGCATCAACCTTGTTCATTGCTTTTTTTAAAACATCTGAGGATCTAATGTCTCCCTTTATAAACTCAGCTTTTTTGTTTAAATATTTTGGTTTTTTCCCTCCATGAACCTGTTCCTCTAGATTATCTAAAATTCTTACTTCATAACCCTGACCAACTAAGTCATCAACTAAAAAGGAGCCAATAAATCCAGCCCCTCCCGTAACTAATATTTTTCTATAACTCATACTATTATCTAATTTATACTAATCTCTATCGCTATACTCACTTTCTATACTTCAAAGCGAATTTGCAGAGTTCTTCCAAGATTTTATCTTGTGTGTAAGTATAATTCCATTTAGGATAATGTGTTTTAAATTTGGAAACATCTGAGATATACCAGATATGATCTCCAATTCTGTTTTGAGGGTTATATTTTATTTTAGCTTTTTTATTTAAAATTTTTTCTATTTTTTCTATTGCTTCAAGTACTGAGGTATTGGAATATCTTGAACCTCCCAAATTATAAACTTCACCTGCTTTTGGATTCAGATAAAAATAATAAAAAGCATTTACCACATCATAAGAGTGAATATTATCTCTCACTTGTTTACCTTTATAGCCAAAAATTGTGTATTCCAAGCCTTTAGCAATGGCGGTAACAAGATATGCCAAAAATCCGTGAAGTTGAGCAGGGGAGTGGGCAGGACCTGTTAAGCATCCTCCTCTAAAAATCCCTGTCTTTAAACCAAAATATCGACCATATTCTTGTACCATTAAATCTGCAGAAACTTTGGAAACTCCAAATATTGAATGGGTAGTATCATCAAGACTCATATTTTCATCTATCCCGATAAAGTATTTATGATCCTTCGGCAATTCCCAGCGAGTTTTTAGTTCTTTTAAAGGTAAGTTATTTGGATTATCTCCATAAACTTTATTGGTGGAAGTAAAAATAAAAACTGCATCTGAAGCAAATTTTCTATATGCTTCAAGTAATATCAACGTCCCAAAAGCATTAATAGTAAAATCTGTTAATGGCTCTTTTGCAGCCCAATCATGTGACGGTTGAGCAGCGGCATGAATAATTAGATTGATTTCATTTTTTTTAAAAATTTCTTCAATTTTCTTTTGATTTCTAATATCAACACTATAATGCTTGTAGACTTTTATTTCTTTTTTTAGTCTATTTTTATTCCAAGAAGTTGAGGCGGAAGGACCAAAAAAATATCTTCTGGCATTATTATCAATACCAATAATTTCAAACCCTTTTTGGGCAAAGAATCTCGCTGCTTCCGACCCAATTAATCCTGCTGATCCGGTTATTAAAACTGTTTTTCCGCTTTTTTTCATAAGTTTAAAATATATCAGATGTGTATTAATTTTTCTATCAACTTCAAACTTTCTGTTGAGGATTTTTTCCAGTTAAATTTCTTACTCCATTTAAAACAGTTTTGTCTAAATATCTGATATCTTTTTTCATCATTAATAAGTGACAATATAGCTTCAGAACAAGTATTCGGGTCTGGACTACAAAGCAACCCAGTCTTTCTATTTAAAATTGAGTCCCTTAGTCCTGGTACATCGTAACCAACAGTAGGTGTTCCTACCCAGGCTGCTTCTACCACTACCAACCCCCACCCTTCTCTGACAGAAGGATTAATTAAAAGATGAGATTTTGTCAAGAGTTCGTATTTTTTCTCTTCAGAAGCAAATCCCCAAAATTTTACTGCTTTATCTAAACCTAATTTATGAGATAGCGATTTTAAGTATTTAAGATAATTGACCTCCCCTTTCCCAACTACCCAAAATTGGAAGTCAATGCCACTATTTTTTAGTATAGAAAATATTCGAAGTGCATCTTCAATTCCCTTATCTCTACTTAAAGCTCCCAGAAAAATTAGTGTTTTTGTCTTCTCTTTGGGAAAGGTAGGTTGATTTTTGGGCGGATTCAAACCATGATGAATAACAGTTATATTATTTTTGGGTATTCCCCAAAAAATCAAGTCTTTCTTGGCTGACTCAGAACCTGTCATAAATGGAATTTTTTTGTAAAAAAACTTAAAAATTAACGGCTCACAGATAATCCCTATAATTGCCGGTATTAGGTTAAAAGGCTTTGGCCAAGGATTCAGAGCCCAAACTTCTTTTGTTACTTCATGAATAAAGCCTAGTTTTTTAGCCCTAACATAAATTGGTGTGAAAAAAGGAATACCATGAAATTCATCAATCACTATATCATATTTTGGGTGGCTTTCGAAAAGATACCAAATCAGCGCCTCCCAATGAACACCCAATATTTGAGATCCTCTTCTTATAATATTCACACCATCTATAAACTCTTGGCTTTTGGCTCCTCGATAAGAAGATGTAAAAAGAGTTACTTCATGACCTGCACTAACCCAACCTTTAGCATGTTCGTGTGTGGAAATTTCTGCTCCTCCAGCGTGGGGATGATTCGGACCTCTCCAGGAAAAGATTAGAATTCTCATAGCATCAGACTATATTAATCCTGAAATTTAACTCCGGATCAAATACCCACTTCCTTTTGTTCTGATCGGAATAATAATGAAGTATTTTAAGTCGATAAAAAACAGCCAGGGTGTCTTTCAACATAGCTATAATTGTTCTTATAAATTTTTGGGTCGTAATAGTGGAAGTACCACCAAAACGAAGAGTAATATCAATGGGAGCTTCGAAAATCCTTGAATATCCTAAATAATTTGCTACAGCCAACATTTCAACATCAAAAGCGAAATGCTTAACTAAAAGCCTGGGAAGAACTTTTTCCAAAACTGCTCTTCTAAAAAATTTCACTCCAACTTGTGTATCTCTTACCCTTAAACCAAAAAGGGACCAGACCAAAAATTGATACCCTATCGATAAAATTCTTCTTTGCCAAGGGTAATTAACTTTGGATACAGGATGCCGTTTTGACCCGACAATTATGTCGGCATCATACCATTCTAAGTGCTCAATTAACATAGCTAGTCCGTTTGGGTTTATATCCATACCAGCATCGATGAAACCAACAATATCCCCTCTACTTTCAGCCATCCCATACCTTACTGCGTAACCTTTACCTCTGTTTGTAGGGTAACCGATAACTTTAATTTTAGAATTAGGTTTAGCGAATTCGGAAGCCTTGTTAAAAGTTCGATCGGATTGACCATCAACAACACAAATCAATTCTGTGGGGTAACGCAGCCTGTCCAAAACATCTTTGATTCTTTTAAGGTCGCGTACAATTGTATCCTCTTGTTTATATGTCGGTACTATAACTGAAATTAATTTTATTCCGTTTGGTAAATGACTTTCCATAGGTAGAGTATATAAGCAAGATAACAAGTAGTAAAGCGGTAACAAAAACCGAAATTAGAATAACCATCATCAGATTCTCATGAAATAGATAGATTAATAAAACTTGCACTAAAGCGGCGACCAAAGGGAAAAATACTACTCGGGTTTTTCCTACCGAAAGACTATAATTGACAAGAAGTGAGGACAAGGTAAAAAGGGTAATAAAAATTCCAAACCAAACCAGCATGTGTGAAGCTCCATGATAATCTTTTCCATAGAGTAAATTTATCGCTAGATCAGGAAAAATCCAATATATGGCCAAAACAACCGTAGAAAGCATAAGAGTAGTAATAAAACTATACTTAAAAATATCTTTATAATTTTCACCTCTGGAGGCTTTTTGAGAAATAAGCGGAAACATAACAGCGCTAATAGGACCGGCTCCAAAAAAAATTATTTTACCTAAAGTCGAAAGTGCAGCATATATACCTGCCTCATATGAAGAAAAAAAATGTTTAACCAGTATTAAATCTGATGTATAAAGAGAGGCCGTAGAAAAAGATTGTATCATTACTGGAACTGCAAATAACACCATTTTTTTTATAAGCGGAGGTCTTCTGAGCCTTTTTTTAGTTTTAAATTTTAAGTAGGCAAATGAAAGATAACAGCCCAATCCGGCGGAAATAACCAGTGCCACCATAGCCCCAAATAAATAAAAACTAAGATACACAAGTATAAGAGTAATCAAAAGCTTGCCGATATTTTCCAAAAAGATTGAATAGATCATTTGTTTAAACATTAATAAACCCTGCATAATTGCTCTGTTTAGAGTAGAGAGTAGTGCGAAGAGAGAAGATAAAGCAATAAGCCATAAATAGGTAATATTACTAATATGTAGGAATGAGGTAAGAAATGGAGAAACTAACAGTATTAGAGTAAAAAATAAAAGTGAAAACTGAAAAACTCTTATCCTTAACCATCCGATTAGATCATTTAATTGAGCTTTTTCTTTAGTGGATGAGACATACTTGATAACAACTAAGTTTAATGATGAAGGAAGTATTCCTAAAAGGCTGGCTACTGATATTAGAGCAACTAACTCACCATAACCTGAAGGACCAAGCATTCTTCCAATTATTACATGATAAAGATAATTTAAGGTATTAACGCTCATCGTGCCGACAATTACTAAAGCACTACCGGTAAACAGAGGGTGTTCAATAAATTTTGAAATTTTCTTCATGCTATCCAATACCCCCTTAAAAATAGTGCAGTTGCCCAACTTAACCCTGCAAGCGATAACATTAAGTAAACAATCTTAAGTTTCTTTGATAAATTATTCCAAAATATAGCTAGTGCTATAAAGCAAGGGAAAAAAACAATTACATAACGAGGGACAGATGAAAAACTGCCCTGGATGGTTGGAGTAAGAAATCCCAACATGGCATAAACTAAATAAGACAATCTGATTTTTTTAAAGTATCCATAAATAGGTAGTAGAAAAAATACAATTCCAGTGATAAATTCTAAAAAGATTGTTTGATAAATTGTGCTGTGACTATCTACGACAATAAGCATTTTAATGTATCTGTAATAAACTTGAGGTAATAGGGTTAAACCAGATTGATGTTGTTCTCCGACTATTTTTTGCAAATGATAGAACGCGAGTGGATCTCCAACTGTTAAATATTGATATAACATGTATACACCCAGCCCTAAGGGAATAAAGAAAATCCAAAATATCTTAGAAAATTTTTCTTTTTGTTGATAGATTTCAATAAGCATTGCTGGCAAAAGCAATACTCCAAAAATCCTAGTAGCAGATGATAAAAACCCAAAAAAGGATGCTAAAAAAAAGCGTTTTTTCCTGGCAAAATAGAAACAAAGAAGCGATAAAAGTAAAAATAGCGATTCGCTATATAAAGCTCCAAAATAAAAGGAGGTGGGGAAAATCAACAGCAGTATAACTGTAGTGAATGATATTTTTTTAGGAAAATCCAATAAAATTAACTCATACAAAAAAATAAGTGCCAAAACTAATGCTGTATTAGATATTAAAAGTCCGATTAAAGTTGAAGAAAGGAGCGCAGAAAATAAATTAGCAGAAAAAGGTTTAGCAAAAAAAGAGATCAACATCGGATAGAATGGAAAAAAGGCCTGTTCCAATCCTTTATAGCCGAAAATTGCAATTGATAAATAGTGCTCTCCATCAAAATTGGCCCAGGCAAAAACCTCCTGAGAAAGATGGTAATTTGTTGGACCCCCGCCTAAAAATCTATCCAAATGTTCAAGGGGTACAAATCTTATCGATAAAATTAGTATTATAATTAATAATATCCTCCATGAAAGAAAGAGGAGAAAAATTTTGGCAACTTCATTACTAATTCTTAAGACCTTCATTGATTAATTATTTTAAAATATACTTCCTTAATTTCCTTTACGAATTTTTCCCGCGAAAATTCTTTAGCTCTTTTTAAACCTAAATTAGACAATTTATTTTGTAAGGAAATATTGCCTAAAATTTCCAGTACTATGGAGATAAATTGCTTGCTGTTGGTAGGATTAAAGTAAACCGGCGCATTTCCGCCAATCTCCAGCAAACTTCCCCCATCTGAGGAAACAATGGGTGTACCACAAGCCATTGCTTCAAGCAACGGTAACCCAAACCCCTCATAAAACGATGGCTGTATATAAACTGTAGCTAAATTATAAAAAACTGCCAAGTCCTTTATTTCCAAATTGCCTGGTCGAATAACCTTCTCAGATAAATTTAATTTATCTATCATTCTGTTAACTTCCTTTAAACTCTTCAGTTCCGGATGGTCGATATTTTCTACTTTTTTTAAAAAAACTCCACCAACCAAAATAAGCTTCAAATCGGCAAAAGCTTGTCTTTGAATAATTTTGCTAAAATTTTCAATTAAGAATGGTAGATTTTTAGTCCAATTTGAATCTCCCACATAAAGTAAATAATGATTGGGCAAACTATATTTTCTTTTAATTAGAAGTAGTTTTGTATCTGATAAAACCTTGAAATCACTACTTTGCGTTGGATATATGACCGAAATTTTTTCATTTTTAACTTTTAATAATTTTATGATATCGTTTTTAGAAATATTCGAATCTGTTAATATATGCTTACAGTTGGATAGAGCTAATCTTTGTAAACTCAAATTAACTTTACCTCTTAATCCTGATGGGTAATGATCGAAAAACTTTAGTGGTATTACATCATGGATGGTAACAACTGTGGGAAAAAGTTTTCTTATCGGAAGGCTATGAAAATAAAAATCAAACCAAGGATAATGAACTAAATCAACCTCTTTAACTTCTGATAAATCAACAAACTCTAGCACTTCAATCGATTTATCTAATTTTAGAGACTCAATTAAATTTAAGGTATAGTTACCGATACCTCTATCTTTATGACCTGTTTTAAGAGGTAAGGTATTAATCGCTACTTTCATGGTTACTCCATAATTTGAAATAAGCTACCGGGAATCTTAGAGATGAAAATAGAGCAAAAACAAATCCTGGGAAGGCATCCACATATCCCCTGTTTCTAAAATAAACTTTTATGAACCAGACAACAGGTTTTATTACAATATAATTAACAAAGGAAAAAATATTTATTTTAACTCCAGTCGCTTTAAGCTGTCCTGCCAAAAAGCTTGTATATCTATTAAATCTTTCCATATAAATTGTAAAGTGCTTATCTCTTAGGTGTAGGATATCATTTTTTAAATATCCCACTTCTCCTTTAACCTGCGCTTGTTCATGTATATCTTTTGCTGGTAATCTACCAAAACTTCTTCTGTAGAGCCTTAAGGTATAATCTGGATATTGCCCGCCTTTCGTTAAAAATCTTCCCAGGAAGAAATTTTTTCTGGGGATCCAGTAACCATTTAATTTTGAGTTTTTAGAAATAACTTGATTTATCTCTTTTGCTAATTCTATGGTAACCTGCTCATCTGCATCAAGTTGTAATATCCAATCCCCTGATGCCGCATCTATGGCTTTATTCTTGTTTATATGAAAATTGGCAGGATTGGTAGTTTGCATTATCCTAGATCCAAATCTTCTGGCGACCCTGACCGTGTTATCAGTCGATCCTCCATCAACAATTACAATTTCTGAAGCTAAATCTTTCACTGAACTAAGACAATTCTTTAAATTATCTTCTTCGTTTAAAACTGCTAGAACTACCGATAATTTCATTTTCTCCTTTTCAATTTACACTTACCAAGTAAAATGCTGCCAAGTCATTTGGGTAATTTACTTTTTTCTTTATATTGAATATAGCTTTATGCCGTAGTCCATCATACTGGCTGGGAGTGACAATATATAAAATATCTCTTTGGGGAAAGCTTTCAATTGGATCCCAGCCCTCAAAATAATATCGATCAAAAATGGCTACCGTATTATAACTTTTACTTTCGCCATTATTATATATTACGCTGTTTAAAAAATCGGGTAAAGGAGTCTTCAAATAATACAGAAAAAATATATAGGGCTGAGAGCGCACATTAGTCATGTAGACTTGAACATATTCGGGATGATCCCTGACGTATTCGACAATTTGTTTCATGCCGTATTGCCACTCAATGGCATATCTTTTAGCATATTCTCCGTAGTAATAGGATAAATAAGACTTTAGTGAAAAGATAAGAATTATTAAGGTCAATGTAGCTAGAATTCCTTTAACCAAAGGCTTTTTAATAAAAGTAAAACTGAAATACAATCCTAAAGCGGAAATGAGGTGCCAACTACCTATCATATACATTGCTCTGGCCGCATGAGGCGCTTCTGCCACCAAAGCTGAGGGTAGTGGTGCGATAAGTGCCCAAAATAAAACTACAACTCCCTCTCGAGATCTTTTATATATAAGGTAAAAGAGTCCTAATATCAAAAATATTGCATCTATTTGATACAATTCCCCTGTTTGTGAAGAAAGTCTGGCATTTTTATCTCCTATTGTAAATAAAAAATTGGGAGTAAAATGCCACCAGTACTGCTGGTAAGTAATCTCTAGCCAGGCTAATAATTCATTTCTGGTTAGAGAATAAAGTTTAGTTTGATGAAGTCGTTCAACCGAGAAAACATTCTGCTGAACTCTTGCTATTCCTAAAAGCCTAGGATTTGTGGCAATAATTAGAACAAAAAAGGCTATTATAACTAAACTGTAAATAAATAATTTTTTAAGTTCTAGAAGTTTTCTAAAATATAAGATGGTAAGTATCAATATAATCAGCGGAACAACTACTATACTGCTATGGTAGGCTAAAACACTGAGTCCAAAGCTTAAAGAAGATAAAGGAAAAAGAAAGTTACCCTTTTCGATCCCTTTGAAAAAGAGCACTAGTCCAAGTAAAAAGAAAAATAAGGCAAAGTTTACCTCATGATTAAAATGGGAAAAATGGATACCGTAGGGAGAAATTGCTAAAAAAAACGCAGCCAGCAACCCTAAATAATCATTTTTAAACATTACTTTTGCTAGGAAAAAAAGGAGTGCTACATTAAATACTCCAAAGACAGCCGAAGGTAACCTTGTGCTAAATTCGGATAGTCCCAGCAATTTTACAAAAAGTGCAGTTGCATATATATGAACTGGGTGTTTATCATCTGCAAAGGATTTAAAGAAGGCCGGAAAAAAATTCCCATATTCATCTCTTCCGAAATTAGCGATTGTCCAGGCGTTATATCCTACTGCTGCTTCATCCCAAGAAATGGATGGTGGAATAGTGTCTAGCTTGTAAACTCGAAGTACCAAAGCCAAAACTAAAATTGCTCCGAGTAAAATTTTGATTATTAACTCATTTTTCATAAACTTCCAAATTCAAATCTGCCAAAAGATTTAACAGTGGAAAATCCCCATTTATCAATAGGGTTTCTTACAACTTCTTTTCTAAATTTATTCGGATCATACTGTAAATAAAACAAGGCAAAAATATATGGTTGGCCTCCTCTATCTGATATTAAAATCCGACCATTTTGTTCAAACTTATTTAAAGAATCGGTAAATATTTTTTTGTATTCATATTGCCAATCTCCTAATGACTCCGCTGGATAGATTGTTAAAAAGTTTATGAAATAATAAATAAAGAAAGCTAAAAACACTGCAGCGATTGTTATATTAACTGAATTTCTTCTTAAAAACTGCCCTAGATAGACTGCTCCTGTTGCCGAAATAATATGGATAAAGGGAACCATCGACAACGACCTTAACGCATGTGGAGATTCTTTAGTAATTGCTGCTGGAATGGGTCCCAGTAAAACGAGTGTCACTACCAGCAATCCAGATTTTGATTTGTTACTTATAAAATTAACTAAACCTGCCACCAAAAGAATTAATTCGGGAAAATATAGCTGACCAAACCCAACCTGCTGGTGTCTTAAATTAGTATCTCCTGATATAGATAAAAAAAATGGATTAAAGTGAGAAAAATAATTTAAAATAATTAGTTGTGAAGAGCTACCAACTGCTTGTAGTCTACTGATTCCTGCATCATAGACAACTAACCTATATATCGGTATAACAGCTAAAATAAGTAGTATAAATGATATCAGAAAATAAATTTTTTGTTGTCTTAGAAGTTTTATATGTCCTTCAAAAAGGATCAATGCTAGTATTGTCAGGGGTGAAATTATCCTAAAACTGTTGTAACTGTAAGCACTTAGGATAAAGCTAATTATTGAATATAGAATAAATCGACCTCCTTTTTTATCTTGTAAGAATAACAGGATCGCCAAAAGATAAAACATAAGTCCAGCTGTTACTTCATATCCTGTCCTAGAAAATATAAAAAACCAAGGTGAAATAGTCATAAAAAAACTGCTCCAAAGACCAATTTTTTCACTGCCTGTTAATTTCCTTGCCAAAAAAAAGATAAGACAAACTACTCCTAACGAAAATAAAACTGATGGAAGTCTAATTGATAATTCATTTAAGCCAAAAATTTTTACAAATGGAACAGTAGAATAAATATAAACAGGCAGTTTAAACTCTCCAAAAGCCCTAAAATGAATCGGCAGAAATTTTCCCCACTCATCTTTTAAGTCTTTAGAGATAGAATAAGCATTGTATCCAATTGACGCCTCATCCCAGTATAGAGAAGATGGAATTTCACTGATTTTATAGAGCCTAGTAAATAGAAAGAGTGCGCAAATTAGGACCAGCACTATTTTTGTGGTAAGCAACTTGGATAAAGCCATAGAATAATCATAGCATGAAGATAAGATGAATTCAGATAATTTCCTTTAATCTTTAATTAAAAAAACTCTCGCTGGGGCTCCATCGGCTCCAATCACTTTAAGCGGTAAACAAAAAATTTGATATTTTCCAGGTGGAACCTCACTTAAGTCTAGGCCTTCGACATTAACAATTCCTGCTGTCAGTAAAGCTTTATGTACCAGATGACCAGGACTATTTTCTTTTTCAATCCCTAAAAAATCCGTACCAACAAGATAAATTTCCTTTTTGGCTAAATATTTTGCTCCCTCTAAAGAAAGCGAAACATAGCTTTGGGGGAAAATTCTCTTTTTAAGTAATTTGGAATTGCCTGTTTTGAAAAGAATCCGTGATCCCTTTTTTATCGACACATTTTTTATATCATTTGGTGCAATTTCAAGATGATCCAGCCTAGTAAGATCCAAAACTATACATTCGCCAATAAGTTTTTCTGGATTAATTGAATCAATTCCTGAACCGTTTTCCAAAAAGTGGTTAGGGGCATCAACATGTGTACCAGTATGGCTACCGAGTGAAAACCAAGACTCTCCCCAACCATCCTTTTTAACTGTTGCCT
>Ga0209515_10002351_pt1 | contig 29318 bp, 26 predicted proteins | sample Subgroupgradi54m_FD_187454 | JGI IMG/M metagenome (GOLD analysis project Ga0209515, IMG submission 187454) | Subsurface groundwater microbial communities from S. Glens Falls, New York, USA - GMW60B uncontaminated upgradient, 5.4 m (SPAdes)... ... | reverse complement strand
TTACTTACAAATCAATGACACCTATGTCAGAACGCTATTCGTATCAGGCTACCCGTATGTGGCTTCTACCGGCTGGCTCTCAATGCTCATTAACTTCAATCACAACATTGATATCAACTATCACATCGAACAGATTGATCCGATTGTGGCACTACCCAAGCTGAACCGCAAAATAACAGAACTTGAGTCAACCAAACGCACCATGCTCAAAGAAGGACGAGTGATCGGTAGTGAGATAACTGACCCACTAGAATCCGCAATGGAACTCAAAGACAAAATTCAGCGTGGCATGGAAAAGTTATTCCAGATCTCCGTTTATATGACAGTGACTGCCGACAGCCTGAGTGAACTCAACAAAGTCACGAAGCTTTTGGAAACCATCATGCAAACCAGACTTTTCTACATCAAGCCCGCTACTTTCCAACAGATCGATGCGCTCCAGTCTATTCTTCCCAGAGGAGAAAACAAACTCGCCCAGAAAAGAAACTTGGACAGTTCGAGTGCAGCCCTGACGTTTCCATTTGTCTCATCAGAACTCGTACAAGAGTCCGGCATCTTGTACGGTATCAATAAATCCAACAATTCTCTGGTTATCATTGACCGCTACAGTTTAAACAATGCCAACTCCATTATTTTCGCTCAATCTGGTTCGGGCAAGAGTTTTACCGCCAAAGTTGAGATTCTTCGCCACCTCATGCAAGGCACCAAAGTTATCGTCATTGACCCAGAGCGTGAGTACAAACAACTCGCTAAAAGCGTCAACGGAACCTACATAAAACTATCCAGTACCTCCAAAGAAAAGATCAATCCGTTTGACTACTCCCAAAGCTCAGTTACAGGTGAGAATAGCCTCGCTGAGCACATACAAGACCTCACAGAGCTCATATCTCTCATGGTTGGCAGTCTGACCTCGGAAGAGCGAGCGATGGTTGATAAAGCGCTTTTACAAACCTACAAAAATGCTGGCCTGAGTAAACGAAAAAACGGCAAAAAGCCTGCAAAGATCGTCTATCCCGTTCTCAATGACTTCTACAAGGAACTAAAGAGCATGAAACACAAAGACCTATGTAACCGCCTTGAGCGGTTTGTGAAAGGATCATTAGGAGGTGTCTTTGATTCCCAAACCAATATTGAGATGAATAACCGTCTGGTTGTGTTTGATATCAAAGACCTTAACGAATCACTTCGCCAGATTATGATGATGGTTGTGGCTAACTTCGTCCACAGTGAAGTCAAACAGAATCCTCAAAAGAGAATGTTAGTCATTGATGAAGGTTGGATGCTCCTCCAAGAGCCTGAAAGCGCCAGATTTATCTCAGGACTGGTACGTCGGGCTAGAAAATACTATTTGGGTGTCACGATCATCACCCAGCAGGCTAACGACTTCTTGTCACAGGAGTATGGCAAAGCTATCGCTAGCCAATCATCGCTGCGTGTTCTTATGAGGCAAGATACGACCACGATCAAGAAAGTTGCTGAGGAATTCCACCTCTCCGCCTTTGAACAACATTACTTGCTAACCTGTGATCGCGGGGAAGCACTCATCATTGCTGACCAGAACCACGTTGCCGTTAAAGTCGTGGCATCAGAAGAAGAACACCCACTTCTGACGACCGATCCTCGGGAGATTTACCTCTGACATGAATCCCAAGATTATTCTTGCCTTATGGTCGTTTAGGAAAGAGCTCAAATATGTTCTGATCGCTTTCTTAGCAATTCTCATGGTTCCCGTTATTGGTGTCATTCTTCTGACCCAAATTGGTGTCAATATTATCTCGGACAAGCTGGTCAAGAGTAACCCGCAAACACAAACGATACAGATAAAAGATCCAGCTTCAGGGGCTGTCGTCAAGGAAGTACGTCCTCAAGTCGTCTGGCCTGCTAAAGGGGTAATCACCTTGGAGTTTGGAGAATCAAGTGGGTATCAGGTATTTCATACAGGAATCGATATTGCTGGGCCTTTTGACCAACCGATTAATCCTGCTATGAATGGCACCGTTATCTATGCAAGTGAAATATTCTGGGGCTACGGCAAGCACATTATTATTGACAATGGAAACAACATCACAACAGTCTATGCCCACTTAGACAAAATTTATGTCTATACAGGAGAGAAAGTAACGATTACCGATACGATGGGGCTTGAAGGACAAACTGGTTGGGCAACAGGGCCACATTTACACTTTGAGACAAGACTGTACGGTATACCGGTTAATCCCAGAGTATTTTTGGGGAATGGCGATCCGAAATGATCTAATTAAGTTTTAACTTTATCGAGAATTGCTACAAATTTAGTTATGTGATTAATTAACTCTGAGAGAGCGGATGGTGTTTCTTTATCTGCGTGTAAAAGATTTGAATAATTACAGTATTTGTACATATTTGACATAACTTCCAGATCATCGTCATTTAATTTTTGAATTTTACTTTTACTTACTGACAAATTTGCAATGACTCCAGTTTCAAAATTTTTCTCTTTATCCCACATTAATAAATCATGTTTAATGAATTTCTCCACACCAAGTCTTAATAACTGACCGTATTTCAAAGCTATTTCCTCAGGATTTAAACTACCTCCTTGAGCCCTTTGATTTATTTCTTCTGAACACTTTTGCATTTCTGCAATTAAGTCAAATCCGGGGTCAAAGAATATAAAACTTCCCCCAAATTTTTCTGCATTTTTAAGTACACCAAACGTAGAAGGGTTAGGATCTACACATTTAGATAAATATTTAAAGAATAATGGATGATGTGTAAGAATAATTACCTGAGAAAACTCTGCGGTTTTTTGATGTATTAACTCTGCAAGAATTTTTAAGTTTGGAGAATCCAAGCTTGTAATAGGGTCATCAAAAATTAAAACTGTCTTATCTTTATTAGGTAAATTTTCATTAATTGCAAAGAAAAATGATAAAGAGATTAATTGGCGCTCACCTTCAGAAAGTCCATTTTTAAGTTCGCGCTCAACTCCTTTCTGATCCTTGATCTTAAAAGAAAAAGAGTAATCTCTAGTATTCGCAGCGGGTTTTATGTGTTCCAGAGTAAAACTTAAATTAAATTTACCCAAAATTCCGATCATTTGGCTAATTACACTTGCGGGTATTGCTGTTGCAAGGTAAGTATTCAATCCATCCTGCAATTTTTTCAACTCTTCTGCCAATTTCTTTTGCTTTTTGACAGCTTCGCCTTGATCTTTTATTTGCTTAATTTTGTCACTTTTTAGAAAATTTATTAACTCATTTAATTTTTTTTGTTTCTCGTCATTTTCACCAATTTCAGTTGTTACCTTAGCTTGATCTGAGTATTTTGCTTTAAATTCTACTATCTTCTTATTTTTAGCTTGAATAAAAATATTAAGTTCACTAATGACCTTTTTTACATGCTCAACGTGCTTAGCAATTAGATCATATAGTGATGAAGGGTCTGTTTGTTTCCTGTCAATACTTTTTAGTCCCTCTAAGGCTAAGATTGCTTTATCTAAGGTTGAATCAATTACATTGTCAAATTTCTTCACATACTCTGTCTTCTCGGTGAGGTTATAAAGCTCAGCTACCCCAAATTTTTCGGTTATTTCTTCATAAAGATTGAAAGCAGTGATAATTTTTGATGGAAGTGTAGTCAATTCAGATTTCAATGAAGTTAGCTCTTCTATTTCCTCTGAAACAGAGGATAAGAATCTCTTCTTTTCCGTTTCGTAACTTTTATCAAATGCTGCTCTGTAATATTCAATAACTTTGGAAGCATTTACCAAAGGTTGCATGCATAAAGGACAATTATGATCTTTATAATCTTCAGGAATTTGTTCTTTAGCAGACTCGATAAAGTGTTTGTGAGTTTCAAAGTGTGCTTTTATTTTTACGTCTGCACTAGTTTGTGCTTTTTCTTTGATCTCTCTTTGGAATAGCTCTGTGAAGACATCTTTACTTGAGAACTCAAGTTTATAAGTTATTTCTGTTGCTTCAGATAATTTAACTATCTCGGCATATTGCTTGTTTATTTTTGCCAGTGAAGTAGATGTTTCTTCTAATTTTTTTAATTCCTCTTGAGATTTAATCACAACATCCTGTTTATTGGCTTCACTAACTTTCTCATAGGTTTTATTCAATTCTTTTTCATCATCGGAAAATTTTAGCCCTAAAGTACCCGCGGAAGATTTTTCAAAAAAATCAAGCCCTTCTTTCTTTTCTTTAACGATTTTTTTAAGATTATTTGCTTCCTGATCTAAGTCTATGATAAGTTTCCCAGCGTTTTGTGTATGTGCTCCTTGATGTAAATTACTAGACCTTACGCCATGTGTATGAACATTAGCATTGATAAAATCAACATCAAAAAATAGAAACGAGTTCTTGCCTGCTTGTCCTGTCCACGTATCATTTTCGTACTTAAAATTTTTATTAACTGTTCCATCTTTGACTTCCAGTTCTACAAAAGAGGGTTTGTTGGATTGAAAATCTTGCGTTTGGGAAAAACTTTTAACTACTTCGCAAACAGACGACTTACCAGAACCATTTTCACCAAAAATAACACTAAACTTATCTAATACTTTTTCGTTGTTCGCTGAATCTTTGCAGAATTTAGTCCAAGAAAAATCTGTAAATGATTTATAGGTTTTTATGGATTTGATTTTCTTTAATATCATATTCAATTAACTTAGTGATGTAAGAACCATAACTGTGACGTATTCTACCAAAACTAGATTAAAATAGCTTGGTTTAGTGAACAAAAATATACCCTAATTCAATAGCGCTACATACTTCGAGCGCTATAATTAAATAGCACACATTCTCCCTAAACTTTTGATACATTATTTGCATGGTGAAAGACCATGAATGCTATCAGCAATTTGGCCGTAACTTACGAAGATTTCGGCGTAATCATGGATATATGCAAATAGACATAGCTGTTGCTACGGACATAGACAGAACGTACGTCAGTCGGATTGAAACAGGGAAAGCTAGAGTTACGTTCGATTTAATACTTAAATTAGTAAGAGGGTTAGAAATAACATCAAAAGAACTTATCGAAAACGATGATATATCCGGTACAAGAAATCTAAACTATATGACAGAAGGAGATACTGCTAATGGCTAGAAAATATCTAAAATGGGTGGATGCCCCTATCTGGGTGAAAATTGGTAGGAATATACGAGATTGCAGGAAGTGGAAATGTCTTACTCCTGAACAAGTAGCGTTCAAGGCAAAGATTGATCTCAAACGATATAAAAGGATGGAAAGAGCGATTGTACTTGATATTACTCACGACGAAACATACAGGATAGCGGCCGCCCTTAATATAGATATTGATAACGTTGCACACTATTAAAACACATGGACTACTTAAAAGATAAACAATACTATATTGACCGTTATGACCTCTCCACTATAAACGACAGTCTTGAAATGATTGATGTATGTACCAAGACATACATCAAAGCAAAAGCTGAAGGAGCCTCAAAGGGTCTTACATCAAAAGGAGACTTGGCAAAATCATCGAATTGGTTTACAAATCAACTCTTATTCCAAATTAAAGGCAAACGATATCGAAACAAAGAAGAAACTATTAAAAAGTGGATACTTGAAGATACAATCAAACAGGACAAATACGACACAACCCCCGAGCCACAAAAAATTCGCTGCCCTGATTGTAAAAAGTTCATGCATGTTCGTATCAAACAGCTCGAAACGCTAGATAATCCACTGCGCATGATGTTCCTGTTTGAGTGCGGCTCATGTAAAAAGAGGTCGTGGATTTATGAAGACGGACAAGAGCGTCCATCAACACCGACCCTTTGCTCAAAATGTAAGCATGAGGTAGCCGTGTCTTCTGTTAAAGAAGGAAAAGATAGAGTCGTTTGGAAAACGACGTGTTCATCCTGCGGATTTTCAGAAACTACGATAGATGACTTTAAAAAAAGCAGACTTGAATGGGAAAAACGAGAGAAGGAAGAAAAACACCTTCTCGAAGTATATTGGAAACACTATTGCTCTGAAGAGGCAGGCAAGGAAGCACTCGATTATATCGACGCGCTGCCGGTCGCTGAAGAAGTGTATAAGGAAGAGCTAAAAAAACACGACAGTCAAGCATACCAACAAGCAGTTAACCTTAAAAAGCTAAGCATTATTGATTTAGAGAAGCTACTTAAGGGAGTATTTGAAAAAGAGCGCTATATCCATTTTGCCTTCAATAAACCAGAAATTGGACAACATGTAATCGTGACCTTTACCATGCAAGATACTGATTCATCCCGCAAACAAGATAAAAGTATCTCTGTACTACAAAAAATAATTAAAGATGAACTTGAGACAACAAACTGGCGCTTGATGAGTGACAGTCTATCCTATCGTCTTGGATACGTATCTGGCAGGCTGAAAGGGTATGAGAGAGAAGAAGACTTTCTTGAAATTTCTGGTCTAAAGCAAGAAATAACTACCTCAAAAATAGATTCTGAAACCAGAAGGGAGCATGAGGGAGATAAAGTCGTTCAATTGATGAAAGTTTTAGGTCAAATTCAAGGTGTTGAAAATGTACGCAAAAGAAGGCTCAAGACAGAACCAAATGGGTTCTTTCTTGAAGGTGATACACATCTTACATGTGGAATATGTGGCGAAAACCATGAGAGCTATAAAATGTGGTGGAATTTAGAGGGTACTCGATGTGCTGACTGTTGGAGAAATATCAAAACGGGTATTATTCCTCCTCTTGTCCATAGATATGATGATAAAAGCGAGTACTTCCAAGACTGGCAATTGAGTTCTCAAACACATTTCGATATTCATCCTTCAACAGCAAGAAAACTACGAAGACAAGGTCTTTTACGCGGACGTGATTTGAAACGGGAAGATGAATCGATTTATTACACAATCTATTTAAATAGCGAAAATAAAGAATTTCTCCAAAAATACCCTAGAAAAGAGAGGCAAAAAATGATTATTACTGACCTTTTAGGAGAAAAGGTAGAACTTTAATTTTTATTGTTAAACTTTATCTGCTACTATTGAGCGTAAATGAAATTCGCTAATCCTTCGGAAGAAAAATTCAGTAAATTCTTAGATTCAAATTCCATAGCTTGGGAAAAGCCTCCAGAAGAATATGGAGATTTTTATCTTAAAGATGTAGATGCTCTTATTGAACACAAATCGCTTGAAAAAAGTGAATTAACTAAGGTCCTGGAACGGGTTAACGCACCATATAAGGGTCCAATTAAATATGTTGGAGCAATCTCTTCTAAGCTAGATATTCATTCATATGACTCCATTAAAGATAAACTAAGCGATGCAAACGCAAAGGCTTCAAGGGCGAATAAAGATCCAAAATACAAAAATACTATTTTTCTATGTTTGATAAGTTTGGAAACTGGTTGGGATTTGAAGATAATAGATATTTTGTGTATTCTTAATCTGGCAAAGTTTATCAACTATCCATTCAAGCCTAATCAGACTGGTATTTATGATCAAAACACAGAAGAATATTTGTTAGTTTATGAACCACCTGATGGCAGTAATCTTCTTGTAAATATAGATTATGTAGGAATAATAACACGGAAAAACGAAGATTTTAAAAAATGGAAAGTTGAACTTATTCAAAAACCCAAGCCTGTAAAGCGAGATATGGGAGACATTACAAGTAAATTCCAAGATTTCCTCAATATAATCAGGCCAAAATTTGTACTATCTATGAATGCCAAAGAAATAAAATTGACGGAGTCAAGATTTCCCATATTATTTCCTTTTGCAAAGGACTATACGGGAAACAACCCGGATGATATTAGATTAGCCTTTCGTGATAGGCCGTATTTACTAAATGGTGAAGGGTACTGGCTAAAATATGAAAGAGCATTGCAGGATTTATCTCAGGAAGATAGAGATTACCTTCTCGGAAAACTCCAGACCCAAACAGTAAAACTTAGTGAAGAAAAAGGATGGCCACACTTTGAGGAAGTATTAAATGAAGGACTCGCGTATGAATATCTTCTTCGGGATGGGTATGTAAAAGTTAGATTTGTTAAAGAAGAAAGTGCCAAGGGTTTAAATCCAGACTTAAAGGTTCTTAAAGATGATGATTCCCTGGATGGATTGGCGGAAGTCAAATCTATTAGATTTTCAGATGACGAATATGTGGCTGTTAAAAAAGAACTCGAAACGGGAGATGGGAGATTCTTAGCCATGGATATACATCCGAATCTATATAAAAAAATTACGCATAACATAGAGGAAGCTATCAATCAGATGTGGAGTTATAATTCCTCTGATTTATCTCTAAGAAGAATAAACCTTTTTCTAAACCTAGATTCCGGAAATCTCATGGATGTAATTTTTACGCCTCAAAGTAATCTTGAGCAGTTTCTCTGTCAAGCTAAAGAAGCTCTAAATGTAGGTACATTCTCTGGACATGAAGGCCAAAAGATTGAGCTAAAAGCATTTGTACTTTCTGGTACCGGAGAGCCTGTTGAACTTAAATGTAAACAGTAATTAGATAAATCAATAAGTTGTGCCACCAAAATAGCCCTTTGAGTTTTTTTGCATCTGTCTGAATAATAACTATTTAGTTAATACTCCTTCTTCGCTTTACGTCGCTCTCAATGAGAGCATTTGTCGCTTGAAGTAACTTTATAAACTCTTCAGTATCTTCATCGGTTGAATGCTCCGGATCAATAACTTCAAGTATTTTCTTTACGTTATCCTTGATGTTTATATCCAAATTATGGTCGTGAGCGTATTGAAGCGCATCGATAACTAGCTCTGTTTTTTGGACAACTGGATCATTCATAATTTCCTTCTAGTATAACAAATGTTTTTTAATAAAACTAACCTGATCATATCGCAGGAACCTAAACAGTGCTTCCGCTTTCACTTTGTTTTCTTCCCGTTCCATAAACTCACGGCTGTTGGCTTGAGATAAAATGTTTAAGCTTCCTTTCCACACGACTCTACGGTCAATCATAGCTAGTTTTCTATGATGAGCACGGCAGAGTAGTACTTGCGCTCCAAGCCCTTCAAAATACCGTATTCCTGCCTCGGAGTGCTCAGACATGTGTGCTGTGTGTTCCTCTGGGCTCCTAGTAATAATGAAGACAGCTACACCTCGTTTGATAAGTAGTTCAAAGACTGACTTAAGACTTCGCATTCTCGGAACGGTGATATATGGGCTTTCAATAATGACTTCTTGCTTAGCCTCAAGGAGATCTTGAGTAAATTGATGGTAAAAGCTATTTTCATCTGCTAAAATATAGCTTGTAGTCTGGGAATCAGACGATATTGTGTCTATTTGGGGCTTATGAAACCAATTCATTGTTTTCCCTCCTTTTTGAAATGAGCGAAGGCGACAATGAGACTCACTTTCTCTTTCGGATCAATAGAGGAGGTCAGATAGGTTCCAACATCGTCCCAGATGGTGCACCAGACTTATAGTAGGTTTATCATTTATTTACGCGGTCTTTCTAAATATTACCCCCTCGTGCTACAATTCGTTCATAGGACAAGACTTCTTTCTCGCATATGACTCTCGATATCCCGATCGTTCTTGCGAGCATCTATATTTTTGTGACACTGAATTTTTTTGGATGGGGGATGCTTGGCGATCAACGATTTATATTTTTTTCTCTTGTTATTTCTTTTCTCTACATCGTACTAGGATTATTTCAGCAGTCAAAGGGAAAAACCATCCTATGGAGCAAGATTATCTTGTTTTGCACATTTGCCGCAGTAGCAGTATTTGGGGTAACCGGGAACGTGATGATGCTTCGACACCGTACATCGGTTGAAGGATTTATCAATGATTCAGGACTGCAGACGGAAATTGCGGGACGATTTTTATTACTTGGAAAAAATCCCTACAAAGAATCATATGAACAAACCGATTTAGCAAAAGCCAAATACATAGATGAAGCGGGCAATACAACCAACCCTGCGTTGTACCACAATGCATATCCACCATTTCTTCTAATATTATCCGCCGTAGGATTCCGTGTGTTTTCTCAGGTTTTTTCTTGGTTTGATATTCGTGTTATCTCTCTGATTTTTTATACGGGGCTCCTTCTTTTAGGATTTGTGAAATTTGGCATAAGCGAGCGACTTATCTTCTTCCTTGCCTTGGTTGGCATCAATCCGCTTTTTATGAGTCACATGATACAGGGGTCTAATGATATTGTCGTGTTGACGCTGCTTTTGTGGTCGCTTTTTCTTTTGGAACGCAAACAATTTTTTCTTGCAAGCCTGCTGTTGGGTTTGAGTATTACGACGAAACAAACGGCATGGTTTGCTTTTCCTTTCTATATGTTTTATGTATGGAAAACCGCAACACAGCGGCAGTTTCTTCATTTTTTCATAAGCTTGAGCAGTATCACGCTTTTACTTTTTTTACCGTTTATTCTTTGGGATAGCCGCGCGCTATTTGAGAATCTCATATTGTATGTGAACGGGTCGCTTCCCAATAGTTATCCTATCCATAATTTCGGGTTGGGTATGTTTTTGGTGAAAATTGGTTTGATTCCTACGATTTATACCTATTATCCGTTTTGGATATGGCAAGTGGTTATCGGTGGGTTAGTGTTTGTGATTTGGTTGAAAGTGCGGAAAAAACAGTGTACTGCGGCAGATGTGTTATCTGGATTTAGCGTCCTTCTTGCCGTCTCGTGGATTTTTAACCGGTTTATGAATTTTAGTTATTTAGCTGTCCTTGCAACAGTGGTAGCTATTGCATCTCTGTGGGCTGATAAAAATAATCTGGATCATTCCCGAAGTAATTAGAGGTCAATGAGATAGATCGTTTCATTGGAGTTACGGTATAAAAGCGCCAGATAGCCTCAACCTGTTGAATGAACTGTCCTAGTCTGCTATCATGAAGTGCACCAAAATTTTCAATATCAGGGAAGTTTTACCGTTTATTCTTCCCAATATTCTCAAACATGCTCACTGCTTTGTGAAATACTTCTAGGACCATTTCAGGTATACTCGTTGTATATATCCCTAATACATCCCTTGTTTTGTAATAAGAAATTTTTGCAAGTCTGGCAATGATATTTGGGTCGTTGCGATCAGTAAATACGACCAGGATAAATGGCTCGCCGATTTTGTAGACAATCCCGCCATCATGGTAATATGGTGCCCACCGTCCTGTCTTATGAGCTATATCCACATTCGTTGGTACCATTGCAGGGATCATGGTTTTTAATTTTTGATTTTTAAAAATAGATAATATCTCATTAAAATCTTCTATTTTCCCTTTTTCTAAGAGAGCAAACAAACGACCAACATCCTGGGCCGTCGTTTTATTTGGTTGTCGACCTGATATGAGCGTGTCCAACGCATATTGTGCATCAGAAAGACTCAATTTTTCCCCAACCACCGTGTTATTTAAGCCCAGCATTCGCAAAGTTGATGTAATATTCCTCCGATCTAAAACATCCATCAAGGTGTTATATGCGGTATTATCGCTTTGATCAATCATTGCCTCAATGAGCTCTCGAATGGTTGCCTTTACCCCAGCGCGAAGCGGTTGATAATCTGCTAGTTCCAATTCCGTAGGTGCCACGTTTTCTTCTTTGATAGTCACCCGACTGTCAAAATTAATGATTCGTAGGCGTTTTTGTCGAAATGCTTCAACCACCACAAATGCTTTTACCATGCTTGCGGGGACCCAGGATCGATCGGCGTTAATTTTTACTTCATACCCACCATTAATATTTTTGTAATACAGGCTTACATTATCAGTTGCTCCCAGAGATAGAATCTCCTCTTCTAAATCTTTTTGTAAATTTAATTGTTCAATTTCATTTCCGGAAATGTTTGGTATAGTATTTATACTTCCTTTATTGAGTAGTGAGGATATTGGTACGAGTGCGTTTGGTATCGGTTTTTCACCGAAAATGATCGGCTGAGTATTTGACCTCACCACAAGGAGAAGGAGAACTCCAAAGATGGTGAGAAGAATAAGAAATACAATATTTCGAACCATAGACCCAATTTATTCCAAATCAGTGGTCGATACCAATGTATTTGGCAGGAGCTGCTTGATTTGTTCAATGTCAACGGAGGCAATATTTGTATGGGTAAGATAGAGAGTTTGTAAATTTTTTAACTGAGTAATTTCTGGCGGATATTGAGTAATGGGATTATCTGACAAAGATACATCCTTCAAATTGATCATAGAGACGATTTCAGGCGGGAATAGGGAGAAATGATTGTGCCGTACATTGAGAATGGTGAGAGACGTGAGTACATGAAAACCATTAGGGAGATCTGAAAGTTCATTATCCGCAAGGCTTAACACAGATAAATTATGAAGGTTCGCTATGTCTGCAGGGAGAGTTTTGAGATGGTTATTGGCTAAATATAAATCAGTGAGGTTGGTAAGTTGCCCAATTTCGGGGGGCACAAACGTGAGTTGATTATCTCGCACACCAATTATTCTCAATTGATTTAAATTTCTGATTTCTTTTGGAATCTCCGAAATTTTGTTGTTCCGGACTGATAATACTTGCAAATTGACCAAATTTCCTAATTCTGGTGGGAGCGATGTTATCTGATTATTCCGGATCGTCAAAACCTGCAAATCACGCAATTGTCCAATTTCAGGAGGTAAACTGGTTAATTGGTTGTTATCAAGTGCCAGTTCAACTAAATGGGATAGTTTAAAAATATTTTTAGGAAACTCTTTTAACTGTCGATACGAAAGATCCAGTTTGCACACATTTCCTACTTCAATAAGTGCATCGTCTAAGTTGTCATACAGTTTTTCATTCGCACAGTGATTTGACTTTAGGCCTATGGTGTTTCCGTATGTAGGACCCATCCTTACTTGTCTTATCTGTCCCTTTCCTACCAACATTCCTAATAAAAATACTATTCCGGTGAACAGCGTAAGAATTAAAGATGTTGGTACGGTCAATCCCTTTTGGTTCATACTTCTTTAAGTATTGGTTCCTCCAATGGTTTTGTCAATGATCCACTACTCTTAACCTCGTAAAATTTGATATAATCGCTTTAGGAGGGACGATTAGCTCAGCTGGTAGAGCGTCGCATTTACACTGCGAATGTCGGGGGTTCGAGTCCCTCATCGTCCACAAGAGCCGAGGTAGCCAAGTCGGTCACGGCGCCTGTCTGAAAAACAGGTTATGTCAGTTCGATTCTGACCCTCGGCACCAGTCAAGGCGTCCCGTGCAGCACGGGATTATCTGGGTGCAATTCCTAGTCTCGGCACAGAACAACGCTATGAAGCATTTTCTGTGTAAACACAATATAATCGTTGCGAGAGTATGGTTCCGAGAGTAGATCTCTCGCGACTCCTTTATAGAAAAAGAGTTGGATGAGAAACCTTGGTTTCTCTCCATGAAGCGGCGGTAGTTCACTGGTAGAATGTCTCCTTGCCAAGGAGAAGGTAGAGGGTCCGATTCCCTTCCGCCGCTCAAAACAGATCCTGCATAGAGCTCCGGGATCGTCCAATGGTAGGACACAGGACTTTGGATCCTGGTATCTACGTTCGAATCGTAGTCCCGGAGCCTTGTGCAGGAGATTTGCTAGATGCTAGATTATTTTTTTAGATTACCTCAAGAAAGGCGTAAGAAAGCGGGAAAAAAGAGGTGCTGAAATTTTACCGGTGTTATTGGAAACGGTAATAGATTGGGGAGAAACGGGAATGAGACCAAATAGTTTCCCCCCCTGTTTTACTGAGTAAACGACATCTCCGGTCTTATCTTGAGAGAGTGAAAGTTGTATTGGTATATTAAGTGAGTTTATAATGAGTGAGTTATTGATGAGGCCTTCTCTGGCAACGCTATCTAATACCACTTTGGGTAAAATCAGTTTTACTTCTCCTTGTGTTGTCGGTGCGCTTAACGCATGCGTCGTGGAGTCAATGCTAATTGGTAATGTGGTAGAAGCTTTTACGGTATCTTGTTGAATGAGGAGTTGATTTTGAGAAGAAGGAGTAATACTTACCACAGTTGAATTGTTTGCGCCCTGCAAAATTACTCTATCTACGGTTTGCGTACTTACCACGTTGGGCGCTGGTGACGGTACCGGAGGTGTTGTTGATGAAGGAATAGGAGTTTGCGTAATGATTGCTTTAAGAGCATTTTGAGGAGCGACATTGGCATTTGTAGGAGTTATTGTGGACTTAGTGACCGGTTTTTCTGTGACGGTAACCGTCACTTTATTCTGATTTTTTGTGGGTTGTACCGTGACGGTGCTTGGTTTATTGGCGGGAGCTATAGATACAGACTTCACGACGACTGGTGCCGGTTTCGCAGGGGGAGATGAAGATGGCTTACTGGGAGGTTGAGGAGCTGATTGAGAGGATTGTTTGCTTGGATTTGCAGGCGCTGTAGTGGTAGAAGCAGCGAGTACATCTTTTTCTATGACCAAGATGACTTCTCCATCATTGGCAACGACGAGACTGTCCGCATTAGCTAAAACGAATGGCGCCGAGGCAAAATAAAAAGGAATTGCCAGAAGTAAAGCAATTGCTGTTTGTTTGGTAGTCAACATTTTCATGACTCTTTTAGAGTAACAACCTTTGCGCCACTTGTCTAGTAGGAAATTCTTTTTGCAAAATTGTCTAATGAATACCTTCCATCGATCATAACCCTAGGTATAAGATATATAGTATCTTTACTTTGAATAACACCGTAAATCGTTGATGCTGCACCAACAAATCCTGCCTTTTTTACGGCGTCAATAACGCTGTTGTTATAACTGCCGTAGGGATACGCAAACCATCGAATTGGTTTTTTCAGATGAGATTCCAAGTCTCCCTTACTGCCGTTTAGTTCGGATGTAACGAGGGCCGAAGAAAGCACCGTGAGATCGGGATGATTGCGGGTGTGCGCAGCAAACTGCACGAGTCCTGATCGGTCGATTTCTGTAATTTGATCCCACGACATATAGGCGGATGCTTTCTGGACATTGGTAATGACAAAAGCAACTGCTTTGACATTATATTTTTTGAGAAGAGGAAACGCGTTGCTATAAAATGTGCTATAGCCATCATCGAACGTCAAAATAATTGGGTTGGATGGAAGCTCTGCTTGACCATCTAGTGCAGCAAGGAGATCATCGAGAGTTATAGCATGAAAATTATGATTCATAAGGTATGCCAACTGATCATCTAACTGTTGAGGGGTGACGTTGAGCGCAGCCCACACGGGATCGCCAGGTCGAGGATTGATACGAATATGGTGATACATAAGGAGAGGTACGTGGAGTTGACCGGGTTTCAATGGTGCTTTGGCAATTTCTGCAGGAATTTGTGGTGCCTCCTGAATTTCTATACCGATCCCGTAAATACTCCCATAAAGCGCATCGGACTCCACCAAGAGTCGCGCTCCTTTGAGGTTTTCATAGACATCACTTCGAAATGGGAAAAGGTCGTGTGCTTTCAAGTAGGTAATAATTGCTTCTTCCGCTTTTCCACTCTTTATTAGTTGATCACCCTCGGCAACATAGACACTGCTTTGGCTGTATCGCCATGCTCCAAATATGGCAATGACACCGAAAATAGATAAAAGGATAAAAAAGAATTTATGCCTTGACGCCAGACGAAAAATATTCATACAATGTAATAAGCATAGCATGGATCAAAAAGGATTTATAGCACTCCCTCTCATTTTCACTGCAGCGATTGCATTCTGGCCATTTGGTCCCCAGCAAACGGCGCCACTTTCTCCCTCGCCTATCATTTTGCAAACTCAAACACCAGAACAAAAAGATGCAGCCCAAAAGAAACTCGAGAAATATTTGACAGTAGAAGCAGCGCTGTTGGGAGTTTCCGATGACATGAGCTTATATTTTAAAGACATCAATGCCGCTTCTGAAGTAAGTATTGCCCCCACGCGTCCTTGGATACCAGCAAGCACTATTAAAGCCTATGTCATCTTGGAAGCGTTCCGTCAACGCCGGTTAGGCATTATTGATTTTAATCAAACCATCACGATTATTGGAGATAACGTGGTGCCAACGGAACTAGAGACGGACGATTGTCCACGACTTCGAGAAGGCGTGGAAGTAACGATAAAGCAACTGGTCGAATGCATGATTATCCAAAGTGATAATACCGCATACAATACGCTGGTGGATGTTCTCGACAGAAGGAATATCAATGCGACCTTGCATGATTTGGGTTTTACGGAAACGGTCGTAGGAGAAAAGCTTAATTTGGATGATAATCAATCCGCTCTCGATTTGCAGGTTGCCGGCCGGCAGTCTAATACCACTACGGCCAAAGACTACGCCAGCCTTTTTGACCTTCTGTATGTCCAAAAAATTCCTCAATCAGATGAAATACTTGCTATTTTCAAACGACAAAAAATTAATACGATGATTCCAGCAGATATTCCAGAAGACATACCGGTTGCACATAAAACGGGAGAGTGGGCGGCCGCATCTCTGTATCACGACGGTGGAGTCATTTACAAACCGAATGGTCCGTTTATCCTGAGCGTATTTACGAACAGTAACGATCCCTCAGTCGTGGCAAGACTTTCTCGCGTTGCCTACTACCAAGATGCAAGTGTCGTTGGGCAAGATATTCCCAAAAGACCAACAAAATCTGTGGGACTTAACCAATCAGACGGTCCCATCTTTTCCCTTACCGCTACACCGAAAGAAATAAATGTTCTTGCTGCAGAAACGGGTACAAAATTCCCCGAAGTGACTGCGCAAGATTTGGGAATTACGCGCAAAGATCTTTCCATGGACGAAGAAGATGTAAAAAAAGTAAGAGACGCATTCATTACCCCAGGGTCGATTCTCTATGCATATAAACGCCAATTTGAACTGCTAAAATCAGCTGCACTCAGACTGAGCGGGAAACGAGTGGAAGAGGTGCTTACTCATGCTACTGATCGGCTCGCTGAGGCAAGATCTGCCTTAAAATCTGGAAACTTTACTCAAGGTCAGACGCTTTTGTCTGAATCAGAAACTTCTTTAATAGCTGCCGTGGCAGAGGCAAAAAAAGATGGAAACAAGGAAGCGAAACTTACCCAGATTAAAAGCGTCAATGACCTCCACTATGCCACGTTGGCAGATGTAGCAAAAACCATTGATTCTCGCCAGAAAGAACAATTTGTTGATTTGGTATACAACTTTTATCAAAAAAATAGCCAGGAAGTAAAAGCGCCAGTGAAAAACTCACTCCTTGCTAATCCCCTGCGTCAACAGCCCATCGTGGGCACCATTAAAGAGACCAAAGATAATACCGTCACAGTACAATTCACCAATGGTCAAGAGAAAAAGATGGTCGTGAATGACTTAACACCAATTCGCCAATTTAATCAAAAGACGCTGGATACCGACACAAATACACTCAAGGTAGGATCAAAGATTGCCGTCATCGGCCAATCCACCAATGAAGGGAATATTGTACCACAGTTTATTTTGCGCGATGTCCCTCACGAAGTACCAGATAAACACGAAGGAGTGGTTATTGAAATTAATCCAAACAGAAAAACGTTAGATATTCTCAATGAATCTGGGAAAAAGGAAACTATTAAAATAGACAACACAACAATTTTGCAAGGGAAAAGCACGAACGTTTCTTTGGAAGGCATTAAAGCAGGAAGCTTCGTGAAAGTGTTTGGTGAAGTAATTCTTCCTGTAAAGATTTTGCCAACCCCTCCTTCAAAAGTGATACCCTCTGGAGTTTCTCCCGCGGCGGGTTCGACGATAACGAGTCCAACAGCAACCAGTCCTTCGCCAGCTGCGGGAACCACACAGATAACTCCTAACGTTGCTCCAGGCGTGATACAAATTGTACCTCTACCCAGTATAAAACCAGGGCCAGGAAATGCTGTCGGTTCCTCCCCATCAGCTCCTCAACCACCAAGCACGGGTAAACCTTCTGTCCCGTCAGGTAAACAAGCTCCGCAGCCTTCGGGAGGGAGGAGTGGAGCACCTGCAGCTCCAGTGGTACGCGCTACCACCGTGACGGTCACCAAGAATAGTTCTGGAAAAAACGAAACGGTGAATCCTCCAGCCAAAAAATCTGAACCAAAAAAGAAAAGCTACTATAGAGAGTGGATATTTGCGCTGATCTACAAACTTATTACTCCTTTGCTGCGCTTTATCGTATAGACCGGTGCATTATAGAGAAAGATTGCCGGTGCATCTTCTACCAAAAATCGTTGAAAATCTGCGTAGATTTTTTTTCTTTTATCAACATCCAGCTCTTTTCTTCCGTCTTCCAACAACTTGTCTATTTTTAAATTGCTATAACCGGTGATGTTGGTAGCCGTCTGGGTCGAGTGCCAAAAGGGGTATTGGTCAGGATCCGGAGGGATGTCTTGGGCACTTAACAAAACTTGATAATTTCCGGCAACGGCGTTTTCCACTTTTACATTGGTTTTTAGCCCTAATTGGTTCCAGCTGTTGGCGATAGCTTGTGCAGTGTCGACGTACTGAGAAAATGTGGTTATTGTAAGGGTGGCTCCGCTCGTTGCGGTTTGAGAGTTTTCTAGCAATTTTTTGGCGCGGTCCACATCTGGTGTGTAATGGCGAATTTTATCCGCATAGCCCCAAGAGGTTTTGGCAATTGGGGAGAATGCACGCTCTTCCGTCATAGTTGGCAGGCCGTATCCCAAGGCTTGCCGAAACGATTTTTCTCCCACCAATGGATCCTTTACGTTAAAAAAAAGTGCAACGAGTCGATCCGGCTTGGTTCGCTTGGTGATTATTGTTTTGCCCCATTTGGCCTCCTCCCCGAGACTGGTAACATCTTCAAGTATGTCAATATCCCCCAATTTGTATGCCATGATGGCGAGGGCTTCGGTGCGATAAAACCGGTATTCTAAAGCCGCAAGTCTACTGTTTGCCACGGGAACAAGTTTTACCGACACCACTTTATCGCCATTGAGTCGAATGTTTGCTACTTTGTATGGACCAAAGCCCTGGAGTCCTGCCTGAAGAATTGGTTTTGCCAAAAGTGTCGCAAATGGACCGTATGGTTCTTGGAGCGACACCTTTAACGTATGGGCGCCTGTAGGTTGGAACACGACATTTTTAATATTATAGTTGACGTCACTTGCTATGACGGGTTTGCCGTTATGCCAGAGAAAATCATTTCGGATGGTAAATACATACGTTTTTCCATCATCACTTACTTGCCAAGAACTGGCAAGAGCACCTTTTGCACTCCCATCATCAGTAATCTCCGTTAACCCCATGCTTATTTCTTTCTGAATGGTGATGGGGAGGGTCGTGGGAGTGAACTCGCCGATTATGCCAATGCGATTGATGGGAGAAAACCAACTGGCCCGAATAGTTGGTAGGAGACGGCCTAAGGCAAGGGAGGCCGCCAACCCTACCACAAACCCAAACACCAGCCACATCGTATATTTGGCAGAAAGTTCAGCGGCAAGCCAGTAGAGAAATCTGCCGCGGCGGAAAATGCTCATAGGGTCCGTTCACAAATAACTTCATAGATATTTGTGAATACGGCCCTTTGTGCCGCACCTTCAGATAAAATATCGATTAAGTTATTTTCGGATGCGGCCATAGGGCTCGTATTAATGAACGAGAATGTTGGCAATGGACGTGAGCAAAAAAACAAGTGCGGCAACAAAGGTGGCACGAAACACTATGCGTTCTGCTCCTCGCCTCGTGCGATAAAATTCTCCGCTCCCTATTCCACTTGCTAATCCTCCTTTGCTGTTTTGCAAAAGGATAAGCCCAGTAAGCGTGAGCGCACTACCCAAATGGATGATGAGAAGAAAAGCTTTCATAGGCTACTGGCTTGGGGAGGTAAGGACGCCAAAAAGTATTCTCCCCAATTTTTCACTGTCATGGCGAATGAGACTTCGTACTAATGGGTCACTAGGGTTTTGGTGCACCATTTGGGTACTCGCCACATCTGCGCGTATTATCCCAAATGTAGCTTTTTTTGGCAAATCATCTACTACCGGGTGTTCCTGATATGTTGCATAGGTGGAAATAGCCTCTTTGGAAAGGTGTGCAGTGTTTACCACGACATAATCAAGACTTCTCCCAAGGTATTGGGTAAGCGCGTTGATGTGATCTGCGGCGGTAAAATTGTACGTTTGTCCATATTTAGTCATCAAATTGACCACATAGACCTTTTTGGCTTTGCTCCTTGCGAGTGCGTCAGCGATTCCACCCACCAAAAGATTCGGGATAAGGCTGGTATAGAGGTCACCTGGGCCCAAAATGATAAGGTCAGCTTTGACAATTGCGGCAATGGCGTCGGGATTTGCCAAAGCCGTAGGGGAAAGCGCGATAGTAGTAATTTTTAACGTTCCGTCATGCGGCGGTTCATCGATAAAATGCTCTCCGGATACGTTATGACCATCCTCATAGGTTGCGACTAAATTGGTATCCGTATACGATACCGGAACGACGGTACCGCGAATTTTTAACACCTTTCCCGTTTGTTTGATAGCCTCCGCTTGAGAGCCTAAAATATCAGCCAAAGCGGCCATAAAAAGGTTCCCAAATGTCATACCGGAAATTCCCCGGCCCTTTTCAAATCGATACATGAAAAGTTTCCGCAAAAGTCCGGCTCCCCCATTTTCATCAGAAAGGGCTACCAAGCATTGCCGAATGTCGCTCGTTGGCAGAAGGCCAAATTCGTCGCGAATGCGTTTGTTGCTACCGCCGGAATCGCTCATAGCTACAATTGCCGTCAGTTGACAGGGATAGACTTTGAGTCCTTTGAGGGCAACAAAGGTACCCGTTCCTCCACCGATACACACAATACTGGGAAGTTTAGGTTTGCGCATTATCCCTCACTTATTTGGTGAAATATATTCGTAATAAAGGTAATAATTAAAGACGTGGCGACGAGAGAGAGAAAGTATGTTAAACGAATTGCGGGAATGGCAAAGCCAGACGACGTAAAACCAGGAAATGTCCAGGAAAGAATCATAACTTCCGGTACGACAATAGTCAAAATATAGATCACCATGACGTTGACAAACCAGGAGAGGAGACCAAAGGTCAACAAGTTGATGGGAATAAAGAGAATTTTCAGGATGGGTTTGACGATGAGCATGAGAAGGCTTAAGGTGGCGCCTGCCAAAAGTATGGTCTGCCAGCCGCCGCGGATGCGAAGCGTTGGTAGTATTTGACTCGTGATCCAAATACTAAAAATGTTAAACAAAAAAACACGTAACAGGTATTTCATGCTTGTCCATGGTAACAAATTCAGAAGGATCGGTCAAACAATGGGGTTTGACTACGCTAGTCAAGAGGTGTATGATTTGGAGCGATTCAAAAATAATAAAGTGGGCGTTCTGATAAGGAATTTTGCTCAAAATTCCGGGCTCAGAGTTCACACCGTTGACTCATCTATTATGGGAAGAAATAAATACGGAGTTTTATGGGCAAAGAATTAAATAACAATAATCGTGCATCAGTACTTGGAAAATTTGATGCGAGTATTCCCGGTTTTCTCGAAAATCCTTACTATTTTTATCAACAACTGAGAGAAGCACAGCCAATTTACTGGGAACAACACCCCACGGAACGATGGATTCTCACACGTTATGAGGACGTTGCTTCCGCGCTACACAATCCTGCACTTATCAAACCCGGGCCAGATGGCTTGCTAAATCGATTGCCCGCTGATATTCGGAAAAAGGTTATTCCTTTAGAACTAAATTTGAGCTTAGATATGCTGAATCAAAATCCACCTGATCATACTCGCTTGCGAAGTTTAGTAAGTCAAGCGTTTACTCCAAAGCGTATTGAAGAGCTTCGGCCGTACATTGAAACCGTCGCCGGGGAATTAATAAACAACTTTATCCATGCTGAGGAATTTGATGTTATTCATGATTTTTCTTCACAGCTTCCCGCTTTTGTTATTTTGAAAATGCTTGGTGTTCCAAAAGAGGATCGTGCCCAAATTGGACAATGGTCACATGACATTTCTGATTTATTTGGTGCGGCCAGATTCGGAACAGATCCTATAACCACTTCATTACAGGCAACTCAGAGTAGCGTTGAGTTCCAAAAATATATGCGAGCACTTATTCATCATCATGTTCGTCACGACCAAGATGAGGATAGTTTGCTTACGTCTCTGTTATATGCAAAAACAGAGGGAAATATGCTAACAGAAGCTGAGATTATCAGTAACTGCATGTTACTTATCGGCGCGGGTCAGGAAACAACGACTCATGCTATCGGAAATGGGTTGCTTGCATTATTGAAACATCCTGATCAGCTACAGTTGTTACGAGGTAATCCAAACTTAATAAAAAACGCAGTCGAGGAATTGCTTCGATATGACACCCCTGCACAGATGCTCGTACGTATCGCGTCTGACGATACTTTTATAAACTCTCAAAAAATTACTGCTGGTCAATTTGTATTTATGTCAGTTGGAGCTGCGAATAGAGATCCTGAACAATTTACTCGTCCTGATGAATTGGACATCACTCGTGCAAAAAATCAACATAGTTCATTTGGCTTTGGTATTCACTTTTGCTTAGGAGCTCCGCTTGCTCGAACTGAAATGGAGGTTGGTTTACAATCTCTTATTCACGGGCGTCTAACTGATTTGCAACAAGTGCATGAAAAACCAGACTGGAGCAGTGATGTTGATCTCCGTGGCCTAAAATCATTTTCTGTTCGTTTTAAGGCAAAAATTTAAGTAAACGATATTTTTTTAATAATGAATAGGTAAAATAACCTTCATGGCTATTTACGTGCGATAACTCCTATACACCAGCAAAGGTAAAGTTTAAATCGACTTGCCTCAATCCATCGCCAGAAACGTTCATACCAGCTACCTAATCGTGCATGACGAAGATTGTAAAGTTTTCCGTAATACCCCCAGCCGTACGACTTTACCGGAGTAAGGCCAACGCGTCGAAGTAAGTTCTCTAGTTCACTAACAGAAAACTCTCTCTCCCAACCAGCAAACCACTTGCCAAGCCATATCAAAACATGTTTTTTAATAGTATACGTTGTGTACCTTTGCGGTACATCGACCTGGATGTAGCCCCCTACCTTGAGCACTCGTTTCTGCTCGTCAAGTAACTCACGAGGATTTTTATAGTGTTCTATAAGCCCTTGATGAAAAATAACATCAAACGTATTGTCTCTAAACGGCATCGCACGTGCATCCGCTTGGACTGTGGTAATTTTTACCTTTGATTTCTTTGCATTTTCCCTAATGAGCTCAAGTGCTTCTTTGGTAAAATCAAGAACAGTAACTATTGCTCCTTTCTTCGCCAGATATATGCTATCCCCACCCATACCTACTCCAACTTCCAATATTTTTTTCCCTTTCACCGATGTTGTTGCTAACAAATTAGCAAGTAGCTCTTCGTGTCTCACCATCGGTTGATGATCAGGCCTGTTCCAGTATGTTTGCCAGTGGTTTTTAGTTGAGATTTTTTCCATAAAGATATTTTACTAAAGCGATAGGTTGTTGTAAAGCAAACAATGAGCGATTGGTTGCGTTGGCGATATATCCTTGATATTATCTTGACGTATTGAACCGGTAGTATAACGCGCTGTCGTGTTTCGATAACTTTTTTTTCGCACCTTGACAATCCTCTATCATTGACCGCAAGGTGCACATTTCCCGTTCGTCAGACGCACAAAGGAGGCCTCCATGCTGCGTCGAATCTCCGTTCTCGTTATCGGGGTGATCATCGTGATCACTGTCACCAGTGTGGTGTATGCACAAGGAGATTACAAAAACATCACACGTGTCCAAGAGGATCAGTGGTGTACGAATCATGGCTATGCCGGAGTCACGGCGCGGGACGAACACCCCCAAACCGTCTATAGCTTCCCCAAATGTAAAAGATCGGATGGGACACTGTATGACGTCGACATGACGCAACTGTGTCGAGATCTCTACGGTGATGCCTATGCCGATCCTCGGTACTGGGACTACAACAACTACGATTCCTGGTACTGCAACCATGTCAATGCTCCTGCTCCCACACCGATCCCACCGCAATCGAATGGTGGAAGTTCTAGTGGAGGGAATTCGCAACCGCAACCTTCCAGTGCCCTCTACCCTGATGCCCAAGAACCGAATGGTCCCGGAGTCAAAGTTCCCATCATCTGTCAGAAATGGGGACACACCTGGAGTAGTTCGGAGCCGGGTAATGCGTATGGGTGGACATGCGACGATGGCTTCACCTTTGATGCCAATGCATTTACCAAAGCCTGTTCTGATGCCTGGGGATCTTCCCGTCCGTATGCTACTCTTGCCAACTGGAGAGACAAGTACGGCTGGCGATGCAGTTCGCAACCAGGCTATGTGGATCCATACGGAGGGAGTGGAAATTCCGGTGGACAGAATACAGATTGTCCTTCCGTTCCCACGCGACTTTCTGTGGGACAATCTGCCTGGGTATCAGACTATGATCCGTATGATCTCAAAGTCTTTACGGAACCATCCATGTCTAGCCAGCAACTCCCAGGAGTTCCCATTCGGCAAACCGTCACCATCATGAGGGGACCCGAATGTCATGACGGCCGTGTCTGGGTGTTTATCTCCTATCAAGGACGAACGGGGTGGGCCATCGAGGTGAACAAAAACAACACCTACAACCTGATCCCAGGGACGTATGGGGGAAGCGGCGGCAATATAGTCGCTCAGGCAGTCAGTCTGAATAACGTCTCAACATTCGTTTTCCGACTGGATGTGCAGAGCTGTGAGATTGTCAACGGGAGTGATTTCGTGACCTCGGAAATCAAACGGCTCTACCGAGAGGGCATAAGCGGACGAATAAATATCATCGGATATCTCGTCGAGAATTGGGGCGTGTCTGAGCAAATCAGGCATAGGGTTGAACAAACCTTTGCCCAAGCCGCTCCATCGTGTGCCAATCTCAGATATCGACTTGGCGCTGCAAGTACGATGGATACATCGGGTCCTGGGAACACCGTCTTCGGCTACTATGCAGCGTTCTACGGAGTATCGTTAGATGATGAAGATCATTTCTCGGACATAGCCCAAGGGTTAAACAAAAACTCATTGGGGCAATGGTCGGATAACCCAGATGATCGCATTCAGCGACGTGCGGGTAGAGCGCTTCACTCGATGGCTCCAAATCCAGGAGACGTCACTTCAGAGATGCTGGAAAGCATAGCTGATCAAATGAAGGTATTCTAGAAGCACTACGCGGCAGGCGGTAATTCTTTCTCTTTATGAGAAACCATTATTTGTCTGCCGTATTTTATTTTCCGAATAGAAAAGAAAATACAGAATAAAAAATAGTGGGTAGGTTTTCTTTTATAAAAGAAAAAAGAAATGCGGGTAATATAACGATAACAAAAAATAACACGAATGAAATAGGAATAAAAAATATCACGTTCCATGCCAAGGTCATCAGAATACGTCGTAAATTACTTTTTCTTTCTCCATATAACGTAAAGGTAGTTAATACCACAAGCATAAAAGGAAGCCATTGTATTAAGTACATCGGTCCGAAAAAAAACATTCCAAAATAAAATCCTTCTACTTTTACTCCCGTTTTCCAGAAAGTAATGAGCGTAGAAATAAAAAAATCAATAAATACAAGAGGAGCAATCAAAAGCGCATATTTGATTTTTTTGGATATTTTTCCAAAACTCTTTATCAGGTTAAATTTCATGTTTTAAGTATATCAATTTAGCTCGATTAGATCAAAAATATGCCTTCCACCTTCCACGTGGCGCAGATATGCCTATAGCATATTGGTGCTTGACAAGCATCCGAAAGATGCATACCATGATAATGGTGTACTAGATATTGTTAAAAAACTACCAATGCAGAATATTATATACTTTCTCAACAGGAACATAGACCAACACAACCGCCGATGAGGCGGTTTTTTTTGACTAATTTGACAAAAGACCTTTTTTATGCTACTATAAGATAATATGAGCGAACATGATTACGGTATTGTTCAATCCGCAAAAGAAGCCGGTCAGAGGCTTATAAATAAGCCAGCTGAACCGAGCCTGACCCCGCCTCCCGTATCTCCAGAAACGGCAGCCAAGAAACCCCGGTTACTGCCAAAAGTGACTATCCCCGTGCTGGTCACCGCCGCGACAATCGCCTTGTGGGGCATAACCCATAGAAACCAAACAAATGGGGTTGAAGCACTCCATTTATTCAGGGATCAAATGATAGGCGTCCTGGCAGATAATGGCAACGTTGTGATTGAGGACCTTCAAGGACACCGCATTTCCATTCCCGGTGAATGCACGGGATTTTATGATACTGAAGATAAGCAGAACCAAATCGTCGATATCAAAGGAGCTAAGGGAACCCCTGATTCAGTCGTAATTGTCCCGAAAGAAGGTGATTTTTTTGCGATTACGGATGATGGAATTTCCGCGAAATCAATCCAATCAATTGATAAGCAGACAGTCAAATATTTCGGGATTGATAAAGATATAAATGCCCTGGTTGACAAGGGGTTCGATATCCAAAAACATGAAATATTTAGAGCTTCCAATGACGTTCTCGTCTCGTTTACTGATCATTAGTCTCAGCAAAATAGATTCCTAGAATCATTCCGCAGGCTGTTGTAGTCGGTTTAAGTCATGTCGGTAGAGGTATCGCCCACACTCCCTCCTCGAGCAAAGAAAAAATAAGACCCAATTAACTCCCCAGGCATAGTTAAAGTAGTTTGCATTTCACTGAGTATTGCGTCAGAATGAACATATCATGGTATGACACCCGGAAAAATCGTCATTACGATCTTGGTAATTATTGTTATTATCGTGTCTGGCATAGGCGGATATAAACTTCTCACGCGGCCCAAACACACGAACGTTGTCGACGATGCTCTCACTCGAATGCAGCCTCTTCAGCTTCCAGCAGGCAAGGCGCGCCTCGCGGACTGGGAAAATTTTACGTCTATTCCGGTAATCGATGAGTGTCTTCTCACGGCCGATCATTCCTGTTTTCCGATAATCTCTTTTTCCCCTGACTCGTTTGGAGGAGGTTGGCTGACTTTTACGAAAGCGAGTAACCAATATATTGATGTACCGGCCATCCGCAGTCTTTTATTAGGAGATGAAAGTTATAAGGATTCCCTGTTGATAGTTCCTCCTACGCAACTGAATGCAACCGGCCTGCAGGTCGATGACATGATTAACCCGGCCACCACCAACAATATCAACCCGCTTGTCATTTCTGAAATACTTAAATTGGTGTTCGCTCCCGAGTTTTCACTATCAGGTCAGCCTATGTCTACTTCCAGTCCAAGCTTGCGGATAACCATAGGTATTCAGGAATTTGAACCTCAAGTAATCCAATCGCTGGTTCGTCTTTACACAGACTTCTCGGCCGGATCGGCGCCCACCGATGATATAACTCGTCAGCATGCAGAAGCATACAAAGCCCTCTCTGAGCGTTCCCTGTCTCCAATGCAAAAGGCGATCGTATTTTATTTCTACACACAGCTTACCAAGGCCACGTATTTGGAATTTGTCAAGAATTTCAATAAATCCGTTCCCGCCACCACCGGGAAGCTACCGATGCAGATTGCATCCACATTAGAAATGTGGAAAGAGAAACCTCAAAAACCGACAATCGTTTTCTGTGATAGCAAAACTCAAAATGTCTTTAACTGTCAATTCGCTATCGATACGATGATCTGCCTCCTATCGCCCGATAGAACAGTTTGCGGGGCAAACTATACGCTCAACCGCTAGGTTAAAAGCAGAAAATGAATCTAAAAATCTTGACAACGGCCTAAAAATATTGTAAAATAGATTACATATTTTTTGGAAAATTTCGGCTTATGGTAAAGGATATTACGAACAAAAAATTTAGGCATCTTTTTTTTATAAGATATGCATGAAACTCGCCGATGAGGCGAGTTTTTTTATAGAATGACGGAGAATAACTTAATTTATACCAGAAGCTGATATGCAAAACACTGTTGAGATTTTAGCAATAAAAGAAACCGGCATTACACCAGATCCGATAACTGCTTCTCCCCTTCCCCAAGAGCAAAACCCTGAAGTTCCTCCTGTTGATAGTAGCGTGCTATTTACAAGAGACAATGCGAAATCGGGAGTGGTACAACCAGAGCCTGCATTAACTGAGAGTGCACCTATTTTTTCAACTGAACTTCCGGATCCTGACGCTCCTGTTTCGGAAAAAGGCGGCGTTAAATTTAGTCAGCGAGCGGCAGCCGTAAGAATCTTTGGAGAAAACACTGCCGCGGGAAATACCATAGATGAAGAGTCGGAGAATCCTAATACTGCTCCCGAGGAAATTAGTCCTAACGGGATCAGCCGAAGAAAATTTCTAAAATTAGTATTTGGAATCGGACTAGGAATTGCGGGCTTCTCTGGAACAGCGGTGGTTATCGGAAGAGTCAGAGCGGCACGTCCATTACGTAAAGCCGAGAACCCCACAGGCACTCCAGTTCCGACTGAGTCGGCTCCCAAAAAGGATCAAAATAGCCGAGAAGCGATATTGCAAAAAATAGACGAAACCCTTCATGAACTCAATACTGTCAATGAGACCACACCTAAGCCTGGAGTAGATATGGGGGTCAGAATAATTTTAGATATTAATACCGATGGGATTAGTGATGATTTAAGAAAAAACTCAAATTCTTCCGACCTGGCTTCCATTAAAACAGAAGTAGCGGCCGCAAAAAACGTCGTTAAGTTCGCCAAACTCTATTTGGACGAAAATCCGACCGAAAATCTCGAGACATTTAACGTCTTAATCGTAAGAACATATAATTTTACCATCGCAACGGTCGACCAAAATGGAATAACACATGATTGTCAGGTAGTTGTGATTTCAAAATTCACTCCCACAGCCTATGTTTCCGAGGCTGAAGCCGGAGACCGGCCGCAGGATAAAATCATTGAAATTAACGTCGTCGGAAACTTCGATACCAAATATAATCCGAGTGCAACGGATCTCGGCTTTAAATTTGGGAAAATCAAATCAATGGAAATGCCGTCGATCATTGTTGATGTCCCGTCTCCTAATCAGGTACGCTTGATCAAAGCAACTGTAGCGCCAAAACTCCCCCCAGATGAAGGAGACCTGATGACCAAGGACGCACAAACCACCCTTGATACCCAATATACTGCCAGCCAGCTCAAAAACCCCGATGTCCCAATAGAGCTCTACATCGACTTCTCGAACAATTAAAGTCGTTTATTCTGGCGGACATTCCTACAATTTCTGCTTCACATACCTCAGCGTTAGTTCGTCAACTTTCGCCTAATCCATAATTTGCTAAAGTTGAAATGCGGCTTAATCGCAAAAATGCGTTGCTTTCGTTGAGTGTTTAGCCCTTCACAATCTTCCAAACATCTGTTAAAAGTATACTTATGAAACTTTACTCGTCCGTTCTATATATGCTATCAGCTGTCCTTTT
>Ga0209515_10002350_pt1 | contig 29324 bp, 28 predicted proteins | sample Subgroupgradi54m_FD_187454 | JGI IMG/M metagenome (GOLD analysis project Ga0209515, IMG submission 187454) | Subsurface groundwater microbial communities from S. Glens Falls, New York, USA - GMW60B uncontaminated upgradient, 5.4 m (SPAdes)... ... | reverse complement strand
ATGACAGCCGGAGTTATTGGAGGAGCCATCTCAGGAGGATTAACGGGGGCTTTAAGAGGCATGGCTCTTGGAGGTGTCAGTGGTGCAGCAGGATTGGTATTTTCAATGGCAGGACCTCCTGGAATCATGGTGATGGCGGGATTAGGTTTGGGATTGAGTGCCAATTCAGATGGCTGGGAGGGATTGCTACAGTTTGGAGCTGCTTTGGTGGGAGCTTATGTAGGTTCTCGGATTGGAATGTCGATTCAAACGGCAAAAGGTAATCCCTTGAAGGAACTAAAATCATATTCTAATGCAGGAAACAAACCACATTTTGATCATGGCGGTCCATTAATAGGACAAAGAATGCAAGCCCAGTTGGGACCAGATACGAGTGAACCATTAGCATGGGGAGTGGGTGGTGATATTACTGCAGGAGCTGGTGGAGGAGCATTATTGGGAGGACGTGCAAGTGTAGCCGGAGGTGCTGTGTATGATACTGGGAGTGGAGGTTTTTACCGATATGGAACTGCAGAACTCGATCCATCTAGTTTCGCCCTAGGAGGATCAGCAGGTGCTGGAGCTGAGCTATCATTTTATACAGGAAATATTCAGGATTTTTCGGGTGCTTCGAGAACATTAAATATTACGTTTGGTTCAGTTTCTGTTTCCGTAACACCAGGGGCTAATAACAGCCTATTTTTTACGTTGATGCCACCTGGAACAGGTATTGGAAGTGGGTTTGAGTTCACAGGTGTAAATTCTCACACCATTATTAAACCAGGACTTTTTGGAAACTAAATGAAATATTTTCTTATTTTTTTACTTTCTGGTTTTATCATATCAAGTCTTTTATCTGGAATCATCCAATTGTATTTTGGATGGCACTATTACTCAAGAACTGGTGTAAGAAAATACTTACTAAACTTGCCTTTTTTTCTGGCACCACAAGAAACAATGCTTCCCAATGAGAAAAAGGCTGCTAAGGTTGGCAGGTATCTTTTTATTGCAGTGTTTTGTTTTTTTTTGATCATGATGTTGCTGCTCCAGATTTTCTCTCATGCACCGAAAGCGGGGTCATAGCAAAATAGAAGAGGTTATAGATGGTCCTTTTGCGAAAAAATTTAATGAGCAGTGGTAAAGTCATGATGTAAGAAAAAGAAACTTTATGTCCAAAAATAAAAACCTCTCATGGTTCTTAAAATTGTTTTTTTGTCTCATGATTCTTCCACTAATGTTTGCCTGCAATTCACCACACAACTCAACTGGCAATACTGTCACAAATCCAGATGTGGGAACTGGTCTTGACGATCTTTCTTTTCAAAATACATTTTGTTCCACCAATGAAACCCTTCTAGGCACATGGGAGGACTCAAGTTATACTGGTGATCATTTTCAAAGACCTTTTATTACATTCCAACCCATGGGTTTTTTCTCAGCGCTTTTCCCCAACGTAGGCCCCATTGAAGGATATTTTGATCTCGTAAGCCGCAATAAAATGTCCGTGAAGTATAGTAGTGTTCGCCGAACCAATGTTGAAAGTGATAGTAATTATAATTATCCAAGCTTGTTTGACATAAAAACAGACTATGTCTTTAATATTTCAGGAAATGAAATATCCATCACCATTGCAAATGGACAAACTTATCGCTTGCAAAAGGATCCTACCACTGGAGATATTTTAACCACAGCAAACCTTTTTCGTCGTGATGGTTTGTGTTCTCGTTCTGAGTTGCCACCCATGGAGTGGACTGCAAACTACGCTTGTCCCCAAGAAATGTTAAATGGAGAATGGGATTATGTTTTTCCAAGCTTTTCAGAAAGGAAAAGCCCAGAAAGTATTGTATTTGTTCCGATTACTTTGGAACAGGTCGAGATGGTATGGAACTATCTGGACTATTCAGATCCTGGAGGAGGCTTTATCCCCTACCAGCCCAGAAACCAATCCCTGTTAGATTTTAAATCAATTGTGTATGGGAGTTCAACGATCAGCGGTCATTTTTCTGTCACTGGCTCCACTCTTAATTTTAATCCTACATACAACTCACGCACTGGAACAGTTTCTGGAACTTCAACAAGCTTTCTCTTAAATTTTTACCCTCCGCTTTACATGTCCATGACTTCTACCGATGGACAGGAAATTCTCTTAGGAAGAAACATTTACAAAATGAAAGAACTTTCTGGCTCCGACTATAGAAGGTATTATGATGGCATTTGTGCGAGTGCGTTATTAACATCTTGTCCAATTACAACCATGTTGGGGCTTTGGGAGACACCTGCTTTTTACAAAGTCATTAATACAGAGGATCGATTTAATTTTTCGCCTTCCCTGAATGTGGCCTCTTTTGATCAAGTAACATTTTCTCCGGATGGCGTGGTTCATCTGACCAAAAGTGGCATATCCGTAGAAAATCTCTATTATCAAGTCATGGAGTGTTCCACATGTGATCCAAAATTTCGTTTGAGACTTTCGCGCTCTTTGCCCATTGACAGTTCAGGCACCGGCAATGATTTTCCGCTAGAGGTTGCTGCAAACTCAATCGTTATTGATCTGAGTCCAACGTTTGAAATTGGTCCGCGTATGCAGTTCCTTGTTTTAAATAAAATAAGCTCTGTAGACACAACAAGCATGACTTGTTTGTTATATCATTAATGACAAAGTATTATGCGGATCAAACCACAATGTTCAGAGTATTTTCAATAGCCGGACCTCCTAGCATCATGGTGATGGCAGGATTAGGTTTGGGATTGAGTGTCAATTCAGATGGCTGGGAGGGATTGCTACAGTTTGGAGCTGCTTTGGTGGGAGCCTATCTGGGTTCTCGGATTGGAATGTCGATTCAGGGGGCTCAGGCAAATCCTGTGAAAGAACTAAAATCATATTCTAATGGGAAATAGAATGTGAGGTTGGACCACAAGAAAGTCTGGACGTTTTTTCAAAAAAAATTCATAAGGTGGAACACCAACTTCTTCCCAAAGCCATTCGTTTGTATGCCGAGGGAAAGTTATCTATCCAAGGACGTAAAGTTTTGATTAAGGAGGTTTCATGAAAAAAATTTTCCTGCTCTTGAGTATAACTGCCTTGATTTTTTCCTTCCGATCCAGCGAAGCACGACAAGGTTTTGCGGTTGGATTGGGTCCCATTGGAAATATTTACCTGATTGATACCACTCCCATCATGAATCCGGGCATCGGAGGACATTTTTCCTTTAATTATCGTTTTCAAGAACAACTCGCTTTTGAAACCACTTTTTTTATGACCTCTCAGTCGGGAACAAACATTTCTACAGGAGATAATGGCATTCTTTTCCTGGGTATGCCTACTTTTGATCTCAAATATTATCTTCTGAAAAATGATCCTCACCTTGATCCTTATGTAGCTATCGGAGTTGGTGTTTACTGGCTCACAGAAGGAAATATTTCCAACTCGACGGGTGGATTTGGTTTAGGAACTCAACTCGGTGTGGGATTTGATTATTATTTTTCAGATCAGATTTCTGCCGGTTTCGAAGGTGTTTTCCGATCGATCGGATTGATTAGAAATGTCAGCACACCCAGCGCGAGCACGGCAATTTTTCCGTATTCGTTGTTGGCAAATATTGCATTTCATTTCTAGAATGAAGGAATGACAACGATAAAAAGGAGAATCTCATGATCAAGTTTACGTATTTCGGCCACTCTTGCTTTCTCATTGAAGGATCCCGAGGGAAAATTATCATCGATCCTTTCCTAAAAGGGAATCCTCATGTAAAAGTGAACCCAAATGAAATCATCACCAGCGCGGTTTTGGTCACACATGCCCATGCGGATCACTTTGGAGATGCCGTGGAAATTTCCCAAAAAAACCATGCACCGATTATCGGTGTGTATGAGCTGGTTCAATATGCCATTAACAAGGGAGCTTCTGGCCATGGTATGAATATTGGTGGTAGTTTCCACTTTGAGTTTGGAGAAGTTTTCGTCACCCCAGCACTTCATAGTTGCGGATTTGCAGATGGCACTTATGGTGGTTCTCCTTGCGGATTTATTATTAAAATGGATAATCGGACCATCTACCATGCAGGAGATTCTGGTCTGGGTTTAGATATGAAGCTTATTGGTGAAATGCACAATATCGATGTGGCTTTTCTGCCGATCGGGGATAATTTTACCATGGGAGCTGCTGATGCCGCCAAGGCTGTAGAGTTTTTGAATCCAAAATTGGCCGTACCCATGCATTACAATACATTTCCAGAAATTCAGCAGGATCCGGAAGAATTTGTTGATAAAGTGGGCGATCTTGCTCGCGTGAAAGTTATGGGATTTGGGGAAACATACGAACTATAAACTATGTCTTTAAACTTTTGTGATGTGTTGATCTGGGGCAGTGATCTCTCGGGAGTCATTGCCGGAACTCTTTTGGCCAAACGTGGCTTAAACGTTTTAGTTTTGGATGATTCCGATGAATCCTCACCAGCACCTAATGTCATGACAGGTTTGGGATCAAGACAGTTCAAAAGCCTGTTGGGAAAACTGATGATCCCCGATTCCAAGCTTCAGATGCTTCAGGAAAATGAAGTGGGCCTGCAGGTCATACTCCCCAAACATCGCTTGGATATTTTTGCAACTCGCTCTCTCTATCTCAAAGAAATGGGACGTGAATTTCCACAAGAGCAAGAACTTTTGACAGCTCTTTTGACTGAAGTGGATCGTCTTCGAGAAAATTATCTGGATGAGATCCTTACCTTCTTCCCCATCCTGGGAACTTCGGGAGATCTCGTCAACTTGATGTCCAACGGGTTTCATTGGAAAAATTGGGGAAACAAGGAAAAGAAAAGATTCTTGAAATGGTTTCAAAAATTTCCTGATAAAACTCTTCTCGAAATTTGGGGTCAATTACCACAAGTTCTCAAGACAATTTTAGAAGCACAGATGAAATTTCTGTCTCGCGGCCTTGTGATGAACCCTCCCCTTCTTCAAATGCTTTTTTTCCTTCCTCCGGAAGGAGCAGGCTCTTTCTCAATTCGAGGAGGATGGAAAGATTTGAGAAAACTCTTTTTTGACAAACTGGACTACTTTGGAGGAATGGTTCATCCCTTGCGCGAGGATACCGTTCAGATTTTAAATAAAGGGCTGGAAATCAATGGCATTCAAATGTCCCGCTTTAATTTTCCCACACGTTGTCGTTATGTCATTGGCAATACAGATATCAAAGAGCTCTACTCGCGTCTTCCCACATCCTTCTTCACAATGTTTAGTCGTTCCCGTAAAAAAATGTCCTCCCTTCAGCCCGTGGAAAAACAGATAGTTATTCAATACCATGTGGCCAAGGAGGCCCTTCCGGAACCTATGAAAGAAAATGTGGTTTTGATCACAGATCCGCTTCTTCCCCTTGAGGGGCTTAACTATTTAGAAATTAATTTTCAGGACTTGGGAAAAGAGAGTGAAGAGGGATTAAATGTTTTAATGACCGTCAGCTATTCTTTACCTAACTCTTCTGAAGAGGATGTTAAAAACAGACTCGTAGAAGTCGACGCAAAGATAGAAAAATTACTTCCTTTCTCAACCTTGAGACTAAAACGTGTTTACCCTGCCTTGGCTGTAGACAAAGAAGCCCCCAGCCTCTTTCCGGAAGATCAGATGGAAATCAAATTTCGCGAAAAAGTCTTCTACACGCCGTCTCTCTTTTTCCCTCCCGTCAATTCTCCTTTTAAAAATCTTTATGCGGTCGGTCCCAATATTCTTGACTGGTTGGGGATGGAAGGAAAAATACTCTCAGCGATCAAAGCGGTGGAGCTGGTGTGGGAAAGAGAGCTTAAGGTAAAAAATCAACATTAAAGGTTTTACGGTGAAGTGGTGTCAGTCCGTTTTTCTTGATTTCTGCAAAATGCTCTGTGGTGCCATAACCTTTATGTTGGATAAAGTTAAACCCGGGATATTTTTTAGCCTCCTGTTCCATCCAACGATCCCGACTGACCTTGGCTAAAATAGAAGCAGCCGCAATGGTATGACTGAGACGATCTCCTTTGATAATAGCTTTTTGGGGAAGTTTTTGAGGGAGAGGATACCGTCCATCCACTAAAAGAAAATCGGGACTTGTTTTCAGTTGAGATACAGCCAACTGCATGGCTTTGAGAGAAGCCCGATGAATATTGATACGATCAATCTCTTCAGCACCCACAGACGCCACTGACCACGCAATGGCTTCCTTGCAGATAATTTCAAAAAGTCGTTCTCTTGTTTTGGGAGTGAGCAGCTTGGAATCATCCACTTCGGGAATAAAAACATCCGGAGGAAAAACAACAGCGGCGGCAAAAACAGGACCCGCTAAACAACCTCGTCCTGCTTCATCAACACCACCGACACGAGAAAGCCCCTTGGCAAAAAGAGGCTTTTCATACTGCAAAAGATCTTTAAGACGCCGCTTGCTGTTGCTTGGGCTGACTTTCTTCTGCCGTAATATGGAATCCTTCTTCCCCTTCAATGCGAGCCTTCTTTCCTGAAAGATTTCTGAGGTAATAAAGACGTGACCTTCTGACTTTGCCACGCGATGCAATTTCTATTTTATCAATCATGGGGGAATGAATGGGAAATACCCTCTCCACCCCGACGCCATAGGAGATTTTACGAACGCTAAAAGTAGCTTCTAAAGCACGGCCCCTCTTACGGATGACAACACCTTCAAAAATCTGAATTCTTTCCTTATCCCCTTCCTTAATCTTGGTATACACACGAACGGTATCACCCGATTGAAAATCAGGAAGTTTTTTCAAACCCTCTCGCTTAATTTTTTGAAGTAAGTTCATAAGGCGCGGTTTTTTAACACAAAGGAAAAAAGACACAAGAGAATTTTGAGATGCATTTTTCTCACAACCTTTCCTGAAAAGAACCGAAAATCTCAGAACATGACGAACTTAACTTTTAATCTCACCTCATGGAATTTCTCTGTTTATGGAAATACCGGGATCCTTGCCCGTCAAGGTCGAAACCTTCTAACTCCCCTTGTCAGAGCGGAGTTGCAACGCCTGATACATGCCTCTGATCTTTTGAATCACATTGGAGGGGTTTCCGTTGTTCAAGAAAATTGGTGCGAATACTATGCGAATACCTTCGTAGAATTAAGAAAACCCTCTGTGGACTTTGCCTTCTCTCCTTTTGGTAACGGAATCACAGAAATTGGGAATGCAATTGACTCGCGCTTGACTCCTCTGTCCGGAGGAGCAGCACAAAAACTGAGAGCGCGCGTTAAAAGATTGACAGAACCCTTTCGTACAAAACTTCCAACATTTGCCTTAAAACTGGAAGCTGCTTCCGGACGTCTTGCCGCTACGTTAGAGCCCTTAACCCCCGAATTAACAAATTGGATTGAGAAACAAACAGGTCTCATTGTGAATATGTTGGGTGGAGAAAATGTGGGAGTGTCGCCACCTCTGTTAGTACGGCTCGCATACGAAGTTTTCTTGGATCCTTTGCTCGCACGAGCTGTTCGTAACCTTCTAAACCCTGCAGATGTTCTTGGCGGAGGGCTCACAGCCATGTGGCCCAAAGAATACACTCCTGCAAACAAACCGCGGCCAATATTTTATCCTCATCCCATAACCTCCGGAACAGAAATTTTTGCTCAAAAAGGATTTGAGGAATTTGAAATCAATGTGGAAGACACTCCGATCACCGTACTCACTGTTCATACCCACGCCATTTCAAAAGAAACGTGCAAACTTCAAATCTTAAATTTAATCGAGCACCTTCGAACTCTTGTAGAACAAGGAAAACGTGTCGTCATCGCAGGGGACTTTAACATTGCTGCCGAAAGAATGAATACTTACACAGGAGAACCTGAAGCCACAGATGGATTTCAGTGGCTCGTTGAAAGAATGGAAGACATCGGCATGATCGAAGCTTATAATTCTTTAAATAGCTGGCTACGGGGACAGCATCAAAGGCATGTTCAACCCTCTCCCACTTACGATCCCACAGTCCCTATTCTTCCCGAACCACACAGAAGAAAGCCTCATCGTGCAGCTACAAAAGAAGAACAGTCTACTCGAAGACAACGACTCGATTTTGCCTTTGTGGGACCAGGTCTTCGTGTTGAAGCTATCAAAGTATTAGAGAAGGAATGTTTGATCCAGGTTCCCAATGACAGTGTCTATTCGATTGCCGACCATTTTCCTCTTCATCTTAAAATAACAATTATTCCCTTCCCCCACGGCAAGTAACTCATTTCTGAGTACGATTTTTCTGGAACGCTATAGGGCACCTCTAAAAATTCAAATTCCTTGGGGACCTTGTAAAAGCCCCAGTGGCAAGGCGCCCGCAAAGACGCGACCGAGGCGTACTCCGTTGTACGTCGAGGGAGAGGCTGCAGCGGGCAACGCAGCCAATGGGGAGTTTTTCGAGGTCCCCTATTGACACAGGTAAAATTCCAGCTACTAAACTCATATGCCTCGAAAGAATGTACTCTTTGATCCCTATCGTCTCGGAGACGAAGACAAACTCCGCTGGTTTGATGCGGGACTTGCCCGTTTTATTTTTCGAGCTCTTACTTTTTGGGAAAAATATTTCCGTTATGAGATTACGGGATTAGAAAACGTCCCCAAAAAGGGAGGGGCTATCCTCGCCATGAACCATTCCTTTTTTTTCATTGATCTTGCCTTGCTGACCAAACACCTCTTCTTGAAAAGAGGACGACGTGCCCGCGGAGTGGCGGAACACCTCACTTGGAAGCTCCCTATTGTTCGCGAGATCTTTCTGAATATGGGCGTTGTAGATGGAAATCCCAAAAATGCCATCCGCATCCTCAAGGGAGGACACATCATGGCGGTCTGTCCGGGCGGTGCCAAAGAAGCCATGAGATCTTGGAGAGAAAAATACAAACTCCTCTGGAAAGGTCATTATGGTTTCATTAAAGTAGCTATCGCCTCCGGTGTACCGGTTATTCCCTGTATTTCAATTGGTAGTGACGATGCCTATGTCATGCTTGTTAATGGATTTCATCGCTGGAAAAATACGTTTATTCCTTTTCCTCTCTTTTTTGGAATGGGACTCCTGCCGTTCCCGGTGAAAATTACTCATTATGTCGGCAAACCCATCACTCACAACTATAAACCTAACCAACATAAAGACATGAGGTGTGTTAAAGCCCTGCATCGTAAGGTCTTGGCAGAAGCAGAGCGTGTGAAAGAAATGGGTTTAAAGAAAAGGAAATTCCTCGGTTTTTTATAAATAACCCTCCAATCCGCTCCAACTCAGCGCGTCATGGTGTCAATGATTTTCTTGCCTTTTTTTTAATCAACAGCCCTCTTTTTTAGCAACATTGCCTAAAAAATGCCGATACCTTTTATATAGGGGAGATGTAAAAGATGGGAAACACCACTCTAAAAAGATTAGGACAACTGACGCACGATATTGCCAATTATATCAGGGGCGAATCCAACGAAGATCTCGAAAATACAGATCCATCTCCCGGACAACGTGTTCAGGAAGCCCGCGCCGATACTCTGCCCAACCTCTCAACAAGACATGAATCGGTTCATGACCTTGATGGTTATGTCAGAGTCTCTGTAGCACTCGATGTCCCGGGGCAAGGCGCGGATCGTCAGCTTCCCATCCTCACCTATCGTGATCCGACCCATTACCCCTTTAGCTGGTCACCTCCCCTCTATACTATTTTTGGTCCTAATGCGGGGCGGGCCCATCTCAACTCTCAACTGAATATTCATTCAGGAAGTGTTTTACTGACAGGAAACCTTGCCCATATTCAAGGTCTCGATTTTAGAAACCTCGGTCGAGGCGATGGAACAACGTTACCGAATGAAGGCGATCTCCCTTGGCTTCCCAATATTATGGATCCTCAGGGGGTCTGGAGGAGACATCCGTACAATCTTACGTATGTCCCTTTAGAACTCAGCCGTGACGACGAGGGGAATCTCCTCATGCCAGGTGAAGTCCGTGCAAAAGTATTAGGTGGCTATATAACCGTGATTGATAATTATCCGACCCTCCTCCTCTGGAGAGAAGGAATTCCCTACGGAGTCAATGCTCAAGGGGCCCTTGTCTGTTCCGAATCAGAGAGAAATACGGTGGTACGTCCTTTCCCGACATTAACACACCTGCGTCAAGAAGGCCTTCCCACCTCTTTCAATCTGGCCACCCTTGCCAATATTTCCGAAGAAGCAGGTCCTTATCAAGGACAGCTCCTGGATGACACTCTTCATAATCGATGCGGGAGCACGCGACTGCGCTTTAATCTTCCCACAAGCATGGAAGAAAATCCTTTGGCCTTTGTCCCTGCCGCTTCTGTCGAGACCCATCTGGCCTCAGGCCCTACAACTATTGATATTCCGAGCGATGGGCAACATCACAGACCCTCTGTACAGCTTGAGCTTAATTCACCCCGTAATCAGCTGGATGCCGAAGTGACTCTTCGCAACGGAAATAGTAGCCGGCCTACCGATAGAAATAATCTCACATGGACACGGGCACAGGCGCTGGTCCGAGGATTTGTATCTCTTTCCAGAATCAGGGTTGGCGACCAAGCCCTGGAACTCCCTCTCACTCTCGAGGCCAATCTGCGCGCCGAAGGTACGGGTGAGTTGTCACATCCAGAAACAGTAGGGGTTCATCTAGTGGCTGACGGACAAGTCACCGCTGACGGTAATATTGTGATCAACCAACGTCTGGCTGACCTCTTCAACCTCCCGCTGGATATCCCCGAAATACTTTTTTTCAGAAATGGTCCTACCTACGCCATGGCTCGAGGGCTCGACGTCACCGTCTCTCCAGGCACTCATGCCATTCAAATTCGTGGGGCGGCCTCGGTAGGAGTCGGATTATCGTCCATCGTGGTTCCCCTTTTTGGAATTCGAACAGGACCCATTTCAGCCAATATGTACCTCCATAATACTGACCAGGCGATTGTGGCCGATATCGCGGCTCATGCGGTCTTGCCTCACGTGGCTTTCCCCGCGCCTCTGTCGGCCACTCTGGAGCGAGGCTGGCTCTCGATTCCTCATCTCCAATGCTGGTTGGGACAGGGTGCTTCTCTTCATAATTTTACGGCAGGTATCCAGGGCGATATTGAGGTTGGAGATATTTCAGCTTCTGTTCAAGGAAACCATATCGAGATGGGCCAGGCTGGTTTGAGGGTTGAAGGCCAAGCCCATGTACAAGAAGGTCTTGTGGATGTCTCGATCCATTTTGATGCCGCTGTTCCCAATATGAGTCTTCACACTTTGGAAACTTCGAATCATTCTCTGGATACACGGTTGCGTCTAGACGCTTCAGGGGATCTGCGCATTTATGATTCTCCTTTTGAGGACACACACGGACAAAACATTGTGCGTCGACATATTGAAGCAATCGGAGTTCGCATCCCGTTTGACTTGAGCATTCGAGGTCTCTCTTTGGCAAATAATATTCATATCCATGGAAACGAAGATACCATGGTGGATGGGTCCCCTACCAGACTGGGTCACGCCATGATTCCTGCAGGCGTGCAAATCACGAGTGATCTTCACCCGGGAGAGGCTCTTGTCGGGCGATATTCCCATATGACCATCAATCGGCAGGTCTCAAACCTGATCATTTCAACACCCCTAGGACGTTTCCGAGTCAGTGGACAGCTCGTAGGTCAATCCGATCTTGTAAATATTTCTCAGGATCCAAGACATCCTCAATTGAGACCAGTTGTTGGCCGTATGCATTTTGAAGTGCGCAATGGGATCCTCGCCAATGAGCAAGGACATGCTCTTTTTCGTGACAGAACTTTTCGTATTCGAGATAATGGCCGGGGACAAATCACCGTCTCCGATGCCAACCAAATCTCGCTGAATGGTATCCCAGAGAGTATTCGCAATCTCTTTTGGCTTCCCGAGAGTGTGAGCAATGTATTGGAAATTCCTGTCGTTAACTTCAATGCAGGGGCTGTCAGAAATTCTTCTGTTCCGGAACTCTTCTCACAAGATCCCGTTTCACGAGGCACAGGGGCTGTTTCCTATTATGAACCGAGTCAGATCCATGAAGTTTCTATTCCTTCTGCTGTTTTGAGGTCGGTTTTAAATAACATGGGAACACTGGTGACGACAGCTCAGGCCAGGATCACAGGACTTCAATCGGATCACACCAGGGTAAGTTACAGGACACGAACGCCAATCAATAGAATTCAGAGACATATCCATGATGAGGTGCATCATGTGGAGGGACATGTCACCCTTTTGGATGGGCAAGTGGAAACTCAGAGTAGGGGGACAAATACAAATCTTAGATTACGGCTTCCTCAATTAGAGATCGATGTCAGGCACGAAATCAATGGAGTCTCTTATCATTACGAAGGAAGCCTGAGTCCTCGTCATCCTATTGTGGGACAGGCCAACCTGAATCATCTGACGCTTCATATTCCAGAAAGAACTCATGATCTCACAGGCGATCTTCATGTCACAGCCACACGACCCGCTTCTCGAGAAGGACAGGAGCCTGTTACCCTTGGGGAGGGAAGATTGCATGTAACCTCACCTCTTATTATTTCAGGCAGAATCAATCCGCAGAGAGCCTCCATCACCGCTCGTGTTCCGGATATTCATATCGAAGGCAGATCGCTCCAGAGAATTCATCAAGATGAGATACAAATCCCTGCCGGAGCGAACCTCAATCTTCATCTGGAAGGTTTTGAGGCCAATCTTGAAGCTCATCTCCCACACCTGCTCCAGGAACTTCGGACAAGGAGGGGGAATTAATTTATGTCACAAATCCATTTTACACTTCGCAGGGCAAATGGTGACACGATTGATCGTGCCGATCTGAACTTTGAAGATGAAAATCGCGACGGCCAGATCTCGACAGAGAGAGAGGCCCACCATGTCTTAAATCATTTTCCCCGGGGACATGAGAGCGAATACACAGCGGTGGTCGAAAGCCGTACCTATCACTATCGTGAGCTGATGGACATGCGAAATGCTAGCGCTCCTGTGCAAACCCTATTTACCCTGCCCCACATCCGGGGGACATTAAATGTGCCCGGCTCAACGAATCTTCCCGGAGGGATTTCATTTCATGATTTGAATGCACCTATCAACATCGATTTTCATGGACAACAGCTCCGAGGAACCGCAGACACTCACGGAAATTTCCGGATAACGGCACTCCACGGTCCTGATGGACGTCCGAATCAGATTACCTTTAATCTCAGTGCTACCGATGCTCCAAGTCAAAGTGGCAACAGAAACATTCAGATGACCTTTGCCCTTGTCACAGAAGCCTCACTCCTTGAGGTCCAGAGAAACTCAGACCAGAACATCCTCATTTTTAACCTCGCCGGACTACGCTTTGGTCCCCTCTCAAATGGACAAACCTCGGGTTTGAGTGGCAGCTTACGCAGGGGACAAGATGTGCTCCCATTTGATGGTGTTTCCTTTCAAGGAAACCCTCCTCCACTTCAACTTCGTGTAAATTTCCAGACGGATGAGGTCACTCTCTTCGGACAACCTCTTCCTGTTCCCCAAGATGTGGAGGAAAATGTACAAACCGTTTCAGAGTGGTTGGCTCTGCCACCAGAATTTTGGAGAAGACGACTTCAGATTCTCAATCAGTCTTCAACACTGGTCCATCTCTCAGAGCAAGTTATGAGAGTGCCTTTGATTAATCGTATGTTACCCTCGGGAACAGGTGATTTTTATACCTTCCTGCCTTCTAACCACACCTCGACCGAAGGAACTTCTGAAGTTTTCTTCCGTGCTGACAGTTTAACACGATCAGGATCGGTCCTCATACCGCTTGTCATAAGTGGCATGAGACGCGGTTTTTCCAATCCACCCCCACGACCCTCTGATGATGGTGAACCCTTGATCATCGGTTATAACCAAAATCCACAAGGCACTCTCTACTTTTTGAATTATCGCAATGAAGACGGATCCATTTTACGAGACCCTTCTCTTGAGGAGGAAGTCAATGCCGCGTTGGGAAGAGTTTCTGGAATCAATGATACCTTCATGAATGACCGCATCGAATTGCCCGATCTTTTAAATACCCTGACAAACAATCTCGCTATTTCAGGACATCTCTCTCGAGAAACATTGACCGACCTGATGCAATCTTATCTGCATCCGCAAAATGGCATCGTCCAACGCCGCTTAGGGCATCGACTTCTGATCAGCCTCTCCCATTTGGTGGCAGATGAACATAACCGGGGATTGAATGATCTTCTGGAAGTCCAACAAGGCCGTCGAAAAATAGGTGCGCATGAATTTGTCGACAACCGCTTTCGGCTCTCCCCAACACGATCGGGTGGTGATGGTCTCGATATACAATATCGGTTCGTCTTGAATATGCCCCCGGAGGAGGCTCAAAACCTCCTGTGGAGAGGTTCCCCGCAAAACTTGGATCCTTGGGTTTCGGAGTCTCATTTCACCCCTACTTCCCCTAACCATCAGGAGGGATCTTTGACGATTCTAGGGCAGTCACTGCCCGTAATAAGAGAATTAAGTCACTCGGGCTCTGTCCTTACGATGACGGAGCACCTCTCGAACGAAAGATCGGATACCCAGTTTTCACGCGTTATCCGGCTATTGCCCGTAACTCATCAGGGACGTACAGAAACACTTGTCCTCATGGATGAATGTCTTGATCTGCCAGGTAGGGAAATCAATCGTCCTTACCCCCGACTGGAAAGACCGAACTCAAGGTCTTCTTTTGGAAATTTGACGTCAATTGCGGCCAGTGGGGTATTGGTAGCCGGCGGTGATCATCAGGTCGATAACACCGCCCTCTCCTCAGACCGCTTTGCCTATATGATGTCCAATCTGGAAAGAATGAGGAGAAATCAGACGGCTGCTGTGGAAGCCTCTGAACTGATAGCACTCAACACCAACTCACGAACTTCCAGTATCAGGACAATGGACTATCTTGAATATCAGCAAATCCCCCAAGGAGATCCTATCCTTCTGATCTCGGATGAACCCCGCAGCGAAGATGTGGCGTATGATCTGGAGGAACGTTTGCATATTCCCGCAAATGTCTCTCGAACCTGGTTAATGTCTCGCCACTCGCCGGTCCCCGATGCAACCAACAATATCCGATTCATTCCCATTCGTGAGCTGTGGCAAGCTACTGATCTTGACGAAAAAGGAATCAGCTTTGAATCCTTTGTCGGCTTGTCCCAAACCTTGCTGGCCCCACCGCATGATGTGGCTGAGACTATGAGCCATTTGACATCCACCAAGGATCGTTATCTGATTTTTCTTCAAGAACTCTCGGAGGCCCTAGGCCAGGGACCTGGCAGCGTCCTTGTGCAGAGAGATGGAAGATATCCGATGAATTTCAGAATTTTCAATTCCAGATCCTTCCATGCCGTAGTCTCTCCAGGCAATACAGAACAAGAGGGGACTGCGGATAGTCTTGTATCTCTTTATGTTCCTGTACAAAATACTCAATTAAGCTCCGGGGATATTGCCAACATCAGTCTCCATGCGGAATTCTTTAGACCAAGGAGTTTTGGAGGCATTCGGGATAGCGCTGAAATACCATTAACATCCGTCCCAAACGCGCATCCTGGCAGACGTTACCTCTCGGCCGCTATCGCCTTGGGGCCCTACACAACAGAGACACTCCTGGATATCGTCCGCATGCCAGGTCAGGTCTCCATTGCCCCGTGGAATAGGGCTTCTATTCCTCATTATGAAAACATAATGCTTGAGAACTCGGGTGCCTGGATCATTATTCCTGTAGAACAAAACCAACGGGTCATTGGCTATTATGTAGGACGATACAGTATTACCAATATCGCCAATATTCCAGATACCGATCCCCTTGCAGCCAATACAGCACGCACTCAGCTTCCAGAATTTCTAAATAGCCTCGTGCATTGGTCCTATCGGACCGCTGCCGCACGAATCCAGAATCTGGGTCGACCTGAGGCTGCGTCCACAAACAATCTTCCTTCGATCGAATACTATTCTGGTCGAAGTATTGATCATAATGGAAGGGATTATCCTAATTAGTTTTTGAGGTAACTATGACACGACCAATTCGACTTAATAAAAACCAATATGTACTAAGTCTAGAAGGAACTGCGGACGCAGCTGCCGGTCTAGGGAGCACCTACGCCGATGAAGTGGAATTTCGTGGTCTTGCAACGGCCAGTGTCGGAGGACGTGTCTGTGCCGAACTTTATCATCCTAGAGCTACCAATGGATCCGGTGAGTTTTCGGGAATCGGTGGAAACCTGTGTTATGGAGCGGCTTATAATGCCCAAGGGAGAGTCGTTCATACAGGAGCCGCCCGCTTTAATATTTCATTGCGTGATCGCCGTCTTCAAATTCCCATCGGTTTCAATCTCAACTTCCATGAGGAGAGCAATGGTTCCTTGAGATCAGCAGGAGAAGTCAATCTTGGATTCCGTTCTCTTCTGGGCGCTGGTGTCCTTCGAGCCCCTTCTCTTCATCCTTTTTTGGGAATGGAGTTGGGAGTAGGATTGATATTTGGAGACAACCAAGGAGAATTATATTTACGATTGGGCATCAGCACCGGCTTTGAATTTGATTTATAAAAAGGAGACCCCATGTTTATTGGCACAAACCCGATACCACTTTTCCTGATAACAATTCCACCTCCTCATCTCAACTCAACACCTTCTCCACAATCAACCACACCCCGTTCAACTTTTGAAAGAAGTGGAGCTTCTTCAGGATTTTGGCAATCTCTACAAAGATTATTACGAGGCCAATGGCCTATTAGAAATTTAGGGGAATAAATAAATTAGCGTTTTGGGAACTTTTTAAGCTCTTTGAAAGCTACTGCCTTAAAAAGATAAGATTTGGAAAGAGAAGGATCGATAAATAAAATGGATTCAAATTCTTTAATTGCCTCCGGATATTTTTTCATCAGAAACAACGATTTTCCCCTCAACATTTTGAGAATCGTATTTTGTGGATACCGTTTTAAAAGAAGATCCGTAGTGTCTAATACCTTTTGATATTGTTTTTCCTGAAACTGGATAAAAACCAAAGCAATTTCAGCTAAAGCGGATGCAAACTCAGATTGATGGTAAGCACGCATGAGTTCGATCTTACCTTCCTCACGACGATCTGTGAAAAAGGGTAAAAATCGAAGTTTTCGAGTCCAGTAACTTCTCCAGTAATGATAAAGCCCCATCCCTAAAAGAGCATCTAACTGCCTTGGATCTTTGACCAAGCACTCTTCCATGGCGTGAAAAGCCAGAGAACTACTATGCAATGCAGAAAACCACCGAGAATTGTGAGCTTTATAAAATCCAGAAACACCCAAAGTGCCCCCAGCCATTAACAAATCCCAAGCTTCTGATTGGGGATCGTGAACGATTTTCAACGCTAACTTTCGTCCTTTCTCTTCCCAAATTTTGTAATCAGGATCAAAACGAAAATCAAAATTATCCAGATTTCGAACTTGATAAAGAGACATCAAACCAAAATAACCCACAAGTTCATCGGGCCAATCTTGGACAATTTTTTTAAAAAAAACTTCAGCCTCTTGATAATGACGAGAAAGAATTAAGTCTCTGCCATAAACCGTGACTTTCATCTGGTTTGAAAAGGGTATTCTCGCGTACCCGGTACAGGGTAAAACTAATAATAACCAAATTGATAAAAATAAAATTGTCGATCTTAAAATAAGTTTTCTTGTCAATGACATATGTAACCTATATACTTTAAAAAATTTCAAATCATGGAAAAAGACCAACTCTCGATTTTAGTCATCGATCCCGAAATAACCGATCATCATTTAATCCAAAATTCTCTTTTTCGCTCCAAAGTACCCGCTCAACTCCATTTTGTTTCCACAACCGAAGAAGGTTTGAAAAAAACAACCCGTGAAAATCTGGACCTGATTCTCACAGACCATCAACTCCCACAAGTCAATGCTTTTCAACTACTTTTTGAAATCCAACAAGTCCACCCGAATCTTCCTATCATTCTTTTAACACGTGAAGACGAAGCGCGTGTCGCTCGTGAAGCTTTTCAACGTGGTGTTGACGATTATATTTTAAAAGAAGAACTGGAAACCATTTCGCTGTTTGACATCATCGGGAACACGATTGAAAAACGTCGAAAAAAAGAAGAAGTGGTGGAGCAAACTCTAAAACTCCGAGAGTTAGCAGAACGAGACGGTTTGACAGGACTCTACAATCACCGTTTTTTAATCGACGCTGTCGAAAGAGAATTTGCACGAGCACGACGTTATCATCGCCCTCTCTCCATTTTGATTATTGATATGGATGGATTTAAAACAATCAATGATACCTGCGGACATGCACAAGGGGACAAAGTTCTCAAACAGGTTGCACAACGTCTTTTACAAACCGTTCGTTTTGTGGATGTCGCCGCTCGTTATGGTGGTGATGAGTTTGTCGTCGTTCTTCCAGAGACAAGTCTTAAAGAGGGAGCTCGACTCGGAGAAAGAATTTTAAAAGAAATTTTTCCTCTTTCTGCCAGCATCGGCGTAGCTTGCTTCAATGCCGGACAAGATTCTGCGGGCGCCCTCTTCAAAGAAGCGGACCAAGCACTTTACCAAGCAAAAAAGGGTGGTCGTTCCCGGGTGGTCACCTCAGCCCATCCTTCTCAAACAAAATTAAGGGCTGTTTGAAAAAAGTGGCGACATCAATATTTCACAGAAGAAACAAGAAAGGGATTGGAATTAGTAGAAGGTTAGAAAGGGGCGGAAATGGCAAGATAAATAAGGGTTAGAGAGGAAGGGCTTATCAATACACCGCTATCGAGGTACTCATGACGCGCTGAGCTGGAACACCTCAAACCAACGTGACCGTTAACGACTCTACTTTTTTAAAAGTCTTGTCTCCTGTGAGAAAAATCACCTCTTCTTTGAGGCTTAATGCGGATGCTGCTTGGAGAGCATCCGGAGTACGTAAAGAATAACGAACCTTTAAAGAGGTCGCTTGATCAATCACTCCAGGAGTTAATTCCACAACCCCCAAGTCTTGAGATCGAAAAAATTGATCGTAAAGATCTAGAAGCTCCTGATTTTTTTGCTTGAGAGGATGAACACGACATTCCAAAAAAGAAAGACGTGAAATAGAAAACTTGGCTTCTGGTTCTTGCTCCCTGAGCTTCTTGAGGAGGGTCATCAGGCGTCCATGAAAGGGTTCAGCACTTTCCACCCAATAAATAATGATACAAGCATCCAGGAAGAGTTTCACTTTACTTTACTCTCCTCTTCCAGGAATGACGTTCGTGCTGAATTCTACGATCCAAGACACCGCGGGTCAGAGAACCTTTCGCAGGTTTTTCTAGCCAATCCCAAAGACTGAAAGAGGTTTTTTGAAGATGAGAATGATGAGAGATAGATTCGTACTGTTGCTCTGTCAGGATCACATAAGCCAACTGATTGCTTCGAATGATGTGAATAGGACCGTCTTTTATCTTTTCATCGAGGGCTGCTGTCCCTCGTCTTTTTAATTCCGTCGCGGGGAGGGTATTCATAGTGGTACTCCTTTAAGTACTTATATTAGTACTTAACTTCCTGCCTTTGTCAATCATTTTTGGCCCCTTTCACTTTCTTTTTTTCTCCCTCGCTTCAGCCTCTTCTGCAAGATGTTGGTCTTCTCCAGGGGTATTTTGAGTGTCCAGGAAAGCGCTATAAAAATCCCGAGAATAGCAAACAATGCCGCTAACCCTAAATTAAAATCCCGTTTTGTTTTCTTTCAAATCGTTGGAATTAGGATCAGCTTCCTCGAGGGACGTGAGGTCACGATCAGAAATACCCGTAATAGAAATGGCAGAATGAAAAGCAACAACATCTGGAATCGTTTGCTCTCCATACCCTCCTTCGCGCAGAAGAGTCGTCCACTGTGTCAAAGAAGAGGTAAATTCACCTTCAGAAGCAAAACCCGTTTTGATCATGATACCCGGGCACCTCTAAAAACTATTCATCCTTCGACTACGCTCAGGATGTCCCTTTGTTTTCAAAGAGGAATTTGGACATGGCGAGCTCAGTCGAACCATGAAACTGGAGTTTTTAGAGGTGCCTTTATCATTTTAATTATCAATATAGATAAATAAGTGGGTTTTTTAAAACCCATTTATGACTCAAACCCTCCCTTAAAAAACACAATTAATTAATATAAATAATTGATATATAAATATTTTTTAAAATACATATTTTAAATTATCATACTGGTATCACTCTTGCATAAAGTCCTTCCAGGGCGGTCAATCTTAAGCCGACTTTTCCCAAACCCTTGGAGGGGAAAATGGCTGTTTCAAAGCGGTGTTATTTAGGAATCACACTCATCATCAAAATCGCATTGATGGTGAGTCTTGTTTCCTGTGGCAGCAAACAAAGCACCTCTGCAACTTTTACTTCTGTTGAATCGACAGGAGGAGGAGAAACACAAAGTTTTTCAAATGTGGGCCTGGGAACTATTCAAGACGTCCCCCTCTCAAGTACAAATGCAACTCTGGATTTTGGCACCTCTCAAAATAATGCCGATTATCTGCTCATTCTTAATGCCCCCCAACAAACTTCAAGCTCATTTAGCGTACAACTTTCTAAAACGAACCCATCAGCACTCACAACAGCCGCTTTGGGTCTTCAAAATCCTCCGGAGCAAGAAGAGGACTATCAGGAAGATGCAGCTGGCGAATTTCATCAGTACCTACGTGAAATGGAAACGGTTATCGCTCAGTCAGACGATTTTCAGCCTGTTAAACCGAGTCAATTTGCTGCCTTACAAACAGACCAATCCGTTGGCAGCGTTCAAACTTTTCATATCCTGTCAACACTCACATCCGTAGGTACCTGCGAAACGACTTCCGGTGTTTTAAAATATGCCTCCAGCAATCTGTATGTTTATGTCGACAAAAGGGATCTTGATCTTGTTTCCGATGGAGATATCAAGGTTCTAGCCAGCGACTTTGAAAATATCGCCATGCCTCTGGAAAGAACACTTTACGGAAAAGAATCCGATATCAACGGAGATGCGCACGTTTCCATCCTGCTCTCGGAAGTGGTCAATAAACAAGCCGGAACGTCCGGTTTGGTCACCGGATATTTTTTCCCAGGAGATCTTTATGAAAACACCTCTTCAAACCCATGTTCCAATGCTCAGGAAATATTTTATGGGCTCGTAGCAGATCCTAACGGAAGTTTTGGCACTCCCATCTCCTCCAGTTTTGTCACAAAAAATATACTCCCTGGTGTCTTGGCCCACGAATACCAGCACATGATCAGTTTTAATCAGCATGTCTTTATCAATGGAGGATCCACGGAAGAACCTTGGCTCAATGAAGGACTTTCCCATTTCACCGAAGATATTACGGGATTTGGAAATGAAAACTGGGCCCGTATAAAAATTGCTCTGAATCAAATTTCTAAAACATCTTTGGTAACTTCAACCTCGCCCAACCTTGCGGAGCGCGGTCTTTGTTACATCTTTCTTCGTTATCTTTATGAACAATCTTCCGATGGAAACACCTTTATTCATAAGCTTTATGCTGCAAACCGTACCGGCGTTGACAATATAGAGGCGGCCTTTGCAGGGACAACCTCCGATTTCAAAACATTTTCACAATTCGTCAACCGGTTTTCTCTGGCCCTTGCCCTTTCGGAAACAGGTCTTACCTCGGATAGCCGTTATAACTTTAAGACACGCACGACTTCTCAAACAGGAAATTTCACGGGATTTTGTAGCCGATGTGACACTCAGGACGGACGAGGGACCGTCCTGAGTGGTCCCGTGATGACAACCGTTTCTAATTTTCCAGCATCTGCAAAGGTAACCAGCTCAGCGACGCAGTTTTTTCGATTGTCTCGTCCCAGTGGCAACATACAAGTGTCTACCGGATCGTCAGGTTTTACAGGAGCATTGGTTCGACTCGATACAAAATAATTTTTAACACCTGTCAGAGTTGTACTGACGGGTTTTTTGCAGGTGGTGTTCCTCAATGGGGAGGGACACCACCTCTCTCCTTTTTACAACATAGTGAGCCGATTTGGGCAACCGGGTGAAATATCTTCCCTTAAGTACATTCACGGCCGCCCTAAGCAGCATGAGAATATTTGTGTTCTTATGCTTTCCCATTTGGTTCAGGTTGAAGTCTGTCATCGCGAGCGAAGCGTGGCGATCTCACGGATAAACACGGGAGATTGCCACGTCGCTACGCTCCTCGCAATGACACAACCTTATTCAACTGGGAAAGCATGTGTGTTCTAATCGGTCATGAATCCACATTTTGATAATGGCTTGTCGTGAGACATTGAGTTTTTCGGCCTCTTGGTCAAGCTGATCTAGCATCCAAGATGGAAAATCAACATTAACTCTTTTGATAACGACCGCTTTTTTGAGGTTCAAAAAAGGAGAAATATCCTCTCCATCGTCAAAACGACGATCAAATTCCCTAGCCGTTATGTTTTTACTTCCCTTTATCTTTTTTGAGGTATTCATAATATAAATTCTCCCATTTTTTATCGACTCGATGACAGCTAATCAACCGAGTTTTCGACCCACGCTCCGTGTAAATCCCCATATAAACTTTACTTCTCAGCTTTCCCAGAATAGCAAATCGATTTTCATCCATCACATTTTTAACTGGGATAATAACATGCGTACTCTCCCAGAGTTTTTTAGCTTCCTCAAAATCAATATCGTGCTTTTTCAGATTCGCATGACTCTTAGCTAGATCGTAATCAAAACGATCGTTCATAGGTCAGTGTATAACAGTTATACTCAAAATGTAAATCATTTTTGAAACTTTTGTATTGCCTCAGTCTCACCCTTATTGATTTTGTCATGGCGAGCGAAGCGTGGCCATCTCCCGGATTCAATCGTGAGATCGCCACGTCGGCCTTCGGCCTCCTCGCGATGACAGTCATTCTTGATTCAAGTTCATCGGTACGAAACTCCTTAAAAGAAACAAGCTGGAAATTAATTTCAAAACCTCACGAGTCAAAATTTTTTACCGTTTTTTTTGTTTTGGTGGTGGACTTAAAATACCTACTGCATTATTTATATCTTTCATGGCATCGTCGCTACCAAACTCTGTATCAGGATGGTATTTCAATACTAACTTTCTCCTTGCTGCAGTGATAGCTCTTTCGAAATATTTCCACCTGGGATCAAGACCTAAAATCTCACAAGCCCATTCTCTTGTTCCTTTTGTATACTGAACTATCTCTCTCGATCTTTGGGCCTGTTGACTCATTATTTCGGGCAATTGAAATAGAAAACCACCGATCAAAACCCAATCGCCGGCTTTGAGGGAAATGCCTTCCGATGGCACCTGGTGAAAATAGGGGTTCTCGCCTTCGCTTCCTAAGCGATAATAAGTGCCAACGTCTGTCCCCATATTAGAAACAACATAGTTCTTCTTCTTTCCATCCCATGCCACGCGTGTATGCGGGTCTTGAAGAAATTCATTCTTAATACGAGGTATGTGACGGGCTCCTAGCTCCAGGGAGGATTGCCCTGAAGACATAGCTTGTTGCAAAGCTTTGATAAAAGGATCTTCTCCTGAAGAAAATCTTCTTGCTTGCGACCCCATCGCCATTATTTTTCTTTGTAGGTCGGTCAGCACAGGAATCGTGAAAATCATTCTTCCTGCTAAAAGAGTCATTCCTTCCGTAATCTTTTGTCCCTGCTGCCACGGAATAAGCATATCCCCATAAACTTGAAAAATTGGAGATGAAAAATACGCTGGGATTGAAAGACTGAAAGTTGTTCCATCGAGAGTCAGCTGAAAAGCTTTGGAATGAGAAGCAGGCCCGCCCAATAAACTCTCTGTCTTGCCGCTGCCCACATCTATGACAACTGTTTTAGGTCCCCCTATCACAGAGATGTCTGTCAAAAATTCAAGAGAGGTAGAGATATCTAAAGGATTTGAAATTTCTGTAAGAGAAGCTAGCTTTGGTATTTCCCCACTTTCTAAATCCGCTAGAGGATCCCTGATTTCAATCGGAGGATTTTTACCGACACGAATAATGGATCCTGGAACGAGCTGGATTTTATCTTTTGGTTCAAAACCCTGACCTGTCATCACCTTAATACAGCTTATATTTTGTGTTACCACGACTAAAACACTCTCTCGTCACGAGGTTTCCTAAAGTTGCCCACCATCGCTGCGACATATTGGATTAATGAAGCAGGATCTGCCGATTCAAAAACAGATCGAGCAAAATGGCGTAGTTCATTATCGGTAAAATTGAGCCATTCGGAAAGAGATTTATTCAGGGAAGCATAGTGAATTGATTCAGAGGGGTTCCCTCTTCGAATAAAAGAGATTAGATATGTTTCCAAAAGATAGACAACAATACCTGCTTTCACGTCATTTCCATGACTCCTCATACAATGTCCTACGGAGATCTGTAGACAACACCCAACAGCTTGAATTGTTTTTACTCGAGAAGGATCGGCAGCCGTCTGCTGAAACAACTGTAAGCCGTACGCAATGGCACACAGAGCCAAGGGTTTCCAACACAGATCGATCTTTCTCATGAGACTGGGGTTAGGAGATTCAAAGAAGATAAGCCTTTGTTGCTCGGCTAAAAGCTGATTAAAGAATTTTACTGTGAGCGATCCTGGAGTTTCTGCCACATAGATCGCACGCCTATCGATCACGGGTTCAGGCCATAAAACCGGCGTCATGCTAAAGAAGAGTTTTGTTCTTCGAAGGAGGACTTCCGTAGCAGCCTTTAAGAGGCGAAGATTTTTTGGGGTCGGTTCACTAATATCTCTGCTGCAGCCTATAAAATAGGCATGTGCTGTTTGAAGAGATTTTGTTTCAGTAAGGAGAGAGCCCCATTCTCGCTTCTAATTTAGCGACATCCAATGTCGCCACAATAGGCGCTAATTTGCCATAGAGAAACCGATAATCTGCTGAGACAATAGACATAACTGCTATTGTCATCGTAGGTTTGTAAATAAAGTTGTGGATTATTTTTGAAATTTTTGTGGCAGGCCTTAATGACCTCGAAAAGGCGGCTTGATTGAGTAATTTCTAAAATCGCTTACTGACATTTTCATTTAGCTACATCAATTTTTACAACATCTACTTTACATTGATACTCCCGACGCTATACTGCTCCCCGTATGTATCCCCTTTTATTTGAGATCCCGATTTTTGGTGGCATTCGTATTTACACCTACGGTGTGTTGGTGGCCCTCGCTTATTTCACAGGTATTCTATGGACAACTCATGAAGCCAAAAAATCCGGTATCTCTTCTGAATTGGTTCTCGACTTGGCTTTTTATATCATTATTGCCTCTTTAGTGGGAGCTCGCACGCTCTATATTATTATTGAATGGAAACGTTACACAACCCATCCCTTGGACATGCTAAAAATTTGGGAAGGCGGTCTTGTTTTCTACGGTGGCCTCATCGGAGCGATGATCACTGCGATGGTCTTTATTCGAAAACATCATCTTAATTTTTTCAAGATTGCCGATGTGTTCGTTCCGGGACTCTCCTTGGGTCACGCTATAGGACGACTGGGATGTTTTGCTGCCGGATGTTGTTACGGGAAAGAAGCTCCTCATTCTTTTTTGGCTGTCGTCTATCCTCCTAATCATTTTTCACTGGCTCCCGCAGGAATCCCCTTATTACCTAGCCAGCTCTTTGAATCTGCTGCTTCGCTCCTCATTTTCTTTGTTCTGGTTTTTTGGAGGAAAAGAAAAAGGTTTGAAGGAGAGCGTTTTTTGATTTACGTTATCCTCTACAGTGTGGCGAGGGCTTTTTTAGAAACCTTGCGTGGAAATTCAGTTCAGGGCTTTATTATTCCTCAATGGCTTTCCACATCACAAATGATCAGTGGTGTTTTGGTTATGAGTGCTATGATCATTTATTATAAAAAGAGACGTCTCTATGAAAAAAAATAAAAAGTATTTTTGGAGTTTAACCCTGATAGCCCTTCTATCTCTTGCAGCGTGCAACAAAGTCATTCTTCACTCGCATGACAAAGATTTTGATCCTGCCGTCAAAACATTTTCCGTACCCCCTGAAGACGCCCTGAAAGCGGCAAAAGAAGCTCTCCTTAGCAGGGGTTATCGTATTCACGATGAGGATAAGGAAAAAATAAGAACAGCCTGGCTAAGCACAAAAGCGGATTCTCATTATGTAGATCTTTTTGATAGAAAAGATTACGGAACCATTGGGGCTTATTTTCGTATCGTCGTTCATGTCACTGAAAAAAATGGGAAATCGGAAGTAGAAATTTCCGCTCCCATCCGTAGTGTTATTACAGGACGTGTCCGTACCTCTTATTACGAGGAAAAAAGGATCCTGGCCAAAATGACCGACCTGCTCCGAAAGGATGATTTTGAAATTACCAATGTGGGTGTTGAAGAATAACCTTCCCTATGGCTGAAAATTATCGAGATACACTCAATCTCCCACAAACCGTCTTCCCGATGAAAGCGGATCTTGTTAAGAAAGAACCCGAAGTTTTAAAAAAATGGGAAGAAACTCATCTCTATTCTTCCATTCTCAAAAAAAATGAAGGCGGACCTAAATTTATTTTGCATGATGGTCCCCCTTACGCTAATGGCAGCATCCATTTTGGACATATCCTTAACAAGGTTCTCAAGGATATCATCATCAAGTATAAAAATATGTCGGGCTCTTACAGCCCTTATATTCCAGGCTGGGACTGTCATGGACTTCCGATCGAACACCAGGTTGATAAAGATTTAGGGTCCAAAAAAAAATCTATGACGAAAACCGAAATTCGTCTTGCTTGTCGCGATTACGCCATGAAATTTGTAAATCTTCAAAAAGAAGATTTCAAACGTCTGGGGGTTTTTGGCGATTGGGAAAATCCCTATCTGACAATGAACTATCCCTATGAAGCCCAGATCGCTCGTGAGTTTGGACGTTTTGTCGCTCAGGGAGATATCTACAAAGGACTGCGTCCCGTGCTTTGGTGTTCCCATTGTCGTACGGCCCTTGCGGATGCAGAAGTTGAGTATGAAGAACACGAATCCCCTTCTGTTTACGTTAAATTTCCCATCACCAGTTCTTTGAATGAACTTTTCCCAAAACTTCCGGATCTTGCAAAAAAAGTTTCAATTGTCATTTGGACCACAACACCCTGGACACTCCCTGCCAATCTTGCTGTTGCTCTTCATGAAAGCTATGACTATGTACTCATCCCTTATCAAGACGAGCATCTGGACGAATATATAATCATCGCCAAACAACTCTTGTCTTCTTTTTGTAAAACCATGGGGCTTGAAAAAGAACCTGAACCTCTCGAACGTTTTTCCGGAAAGAAGTTAGAAAAAAAACAAGTTCAGCATCCATTCCTACCTCGTCAATCCCTCGTTGTGCTTTCCAGCCACGTCACTCTCGATACGGGTACGGGCTGTGTTCACATTGCTCCTGGCCATGGTGAAGAAGACCATGAAGTAGGACTCCGTTATCAACTTCCCATCCTGACTCCTGTGGATAGTGCAGGACGTTTTACTGCCGAGGCAGGCATTGCCGAATGGACAGGACTCAAGGTCCTGGAGTCCAATCCTGTTGTGATTGAAAAATTAAAATCCACTCACTCTCTTTTAAAGGAAGAAAAAATTCGTCATATGTATCCGCATTGCTGGCGGTGTAAGAAACCTCTCATTTTTCGAGCAACAGCACAGTGGTTTCTGTCTCTTTCCAAAAATGATCTCAAAACAAAAGCTTTGGATGCACTCCGACGCGTTCAATGGATTCCTCATTGGGGACGCGATCGCATTTATGGGATGGTTGAAAATCGCCCCGACTGGTGTCTTTCACGACAACGAATCTGGGGTGTTCCCATCATTGCGTTTCGTTGTGCTTCCTGTGATCATTTGTTGCTTGAGGACGCTCTCATCCAAAAAATTGCTAACCGCTTTGAAAAGGAAGGTTCTGATATTTGGTTTTCCGAAACTCCCGAAACTCTCCTTTCTGCAAAAACAAAATGCGAGAAGTGTCATGCGACTCAATGGATCAAAGAGGAAGATATTTTGGATGTGTGGTTTGATTCGGGAGTGAGCTTTGCAGCCGTTCTGGAGAAAAACAAAAATCTTAAATTTCCAGCCGATCTCTACCTTGAAGGGAGTGATCAACATCGCGGCTGGTTTCACGCCTCTCTTTTAGCCTCTGTAGGCACCCGAGGCAAAGCTCCCTATCAGTCTGTTCTCACACATGGATTCGTCGTGGATAGTCAGGGGAAAAAATATTCCAAGTCCGTGGGTAATTATATTCCTCCTGAAAAAGTGTTGAAAGAAAATGGGGCGGAGATTCTCAGACTTTGGGTGGCTGCTGAGGATTATCGTAATGACATCCGCGTCTCTCCTGAAATTTTCACACGACTTGTGGAAGCGTACCGTAAAATCCGAAATACGTGTCGTTTTCTTTTAGGAAATCTCTATGACTTTGATCCTTCCAGTGTATTAAAAGAATCTGATTATTTAGAAATCGATTCCTTTGCTCTTCATCATCTTCAAAAACTCGTTATTCGTGTCGAAAAAGCCTATGAAGGGTTTAATTTTCATATGATCTTTCACGACTTGAATCGTTTTTGTACGGTGGATTTGTCTGCTTTTTATTTGGATATTCTTAAAGATCGATTGTACACATCCGCAAAAAATGATCCTCATCGAAAAGCGGCTCAAAAAGTTCTTTTTGAAATCGTAACGGTTTTAGCAAAACTTATGGCTCCCATTCTTTCATTTACCGCCGAAGAAATCTGGCAACACATTCCCAATTTTCCAGGTAAAGAAAGCTCTATTCATCTGACAAACCTCCCCAAACCTAACGAAGCTAACCTGAATGAATCCTTGGCAGGTCGGTGGGAAAATTTTCGTGATCTCAGGAATGAAATTCTTAAAGCTTTGGAGAGAGCACGACAAGAAAAGATTATTGGAAACTCTCTGGAGGCCAAGCTGATTTTCACAGCCGCCGATGATCCACTAACACTCCTTGAAAGTTTTGGGGATCAACTGCCTACTCTTTTTCAGGTATCACAGGTTAAATGGAGTGATGATATTTCACCGACAGCGAAACCCAGCGAACAATACCCATCTCTCTTTATTGAAGTTCAAAAAGCAGAAGGACAGAAATGCGAACGGTGTTGGAAGTGGAGTACCGAAGTTGGTCAATGGACGGATCATCCTCAACTCTGCGGAACGTGTCATCACGTCATGACTTCATGAAAACAAAGATTTTCATTCTTAGCTTGGTACCCACCGGCATTTTTATTTTAGATCAATGGACCAAAAAGCTCGTAATGAAATCCATCCCCCTGGGAGGATCACGTCCCATTATTCCTGGAATTTTTGATATCATCCACACACACAATAAAGGAGCCGCCTTTGGTTTTATGTCAGAGATGTCAGAATCCGTACGACTGCCGTTTTTCTATCTTAT
>Ga0209515_10002345_pt1 | contig 29353 bp, 28 predicted proteins | sample Subgroupgradi54m_FD_187454 | JGI IMG/M metagenome (GOLD analysis project Ga0209515, IMG submission 187454) | Subsurface groundwater microbial communities from S. Glens Falls, New York, USA - GMW60B uncontaminated upgradient, 5.4 m (SPAdes)... ... | reverse complement strand
CGTCCACAACGGATGCGCCACAATGGATTGAAAGATTGGAATCCCGCCCAAGAACTGAAGAATCAGTATAAAGGCGAGTAGCGTTACCGACGGATACGCCACGGGCTTCTCGTATGCGACCCATGCAAACATCAGAACCAACATTAGGATCGCGGGATAAAGCACCCAAAAACCAAACAACGCAGCAAGTAATGCCATACTCTCCCCTTTCGTTGAAGTACGTAATTGCCCACCATGGGCAATTCGTTTATATCAATATTTCAACATCCTGTCAAAAATCTCTTTTCTGTATTCCCCTCCTAGTATAGGAGGGGCTAGGGGAGGTAATCCCCTAAAGACACTGCAAAATCTTCTCAATCACACCATCAATATTTTGCATAACATCCGAATTAGTAACATGCATAACATTAATATTATGCCTAGCTAAAAACTCATCACGCTCTTGGTCGTACACTACAGCTGAAGTACTTACAAAATGAGAATCACCGTCAATTTCAATGGCTAGCCGTAACTTTGGACAATAAAAATCAAGAATATAATCACCCACACTATATTGTCTTCGGAATTTATGATTTTTTAAATTACCTCCCTTCAGGTGATACCATACTATCTGTTCCGGCTTTGACATATCGCCGCGCAAAGCTCGGCGTTTTAATTTTAAATTCTGATTGTTATAGATATACACCATGTACATGCTACCCCACCTAACCTCCCCTATACTAGGGGAGGAAAAAATACACAGATTTTTTATTCTATTTTCTTACCTCCCAGTTATTTTCTTCAAGCGCTTGTATGATAGCAGTAACAAGGCTGTCCACTTCCTCATCTTTAAGCGTCCGTTCCGGTGATTCGAATACTAAGTGAAATGCAAGACTCTTTGTTTCTGCTTCCTGCATTGCTTCGTCCTGAAAATAATCAAAGAGATCAGTGTCAATCAAAAGCTCCCCGCCCGCCACTTCCATCACATTCACTATGTCCTGCGTCTTTGCATTGAACGGCACTATGACAGCAATATCCCGTCTGATGGCCGGATATTTTCCAACCGGACGATACTGCTGCTCGCTGTCGGCAAGCTTCCAAAGCGGATCAAAGAAAATTTCAGCCGCCACTATGCGGGCCCTTGCTTTGATGTTCTCGCAAATAACGGGATGGATTTCACCTATCATGCCTATGACCTTGCCGTCAGCGATAATTTCAGCTGCGCGGTACGGATGGAATATCGCAAACTCGCGGCGCTGATCCGCATCCTTGGTCTCGCGATATCCCCACTCTTCAATGCCAAGCGACTCAAGCATGGAATCAACCGCGCCTTTTAATTCATAGAATTCATCTTCCCCGTTGGTCCCCTTGCGGCTTAGTGCAATAATCAAATCCTCGCGCTCATCCATCCCCTGCAGAGACGTCACAAAGCTTTTGCCCAGTCCGAATAGCTTCACAGAATTATTTGAGATGAGATTTTCTTTAACTGACGATATATATTTAATTAAAATTCGCGGCGCCAAAAAACGCTGATCCGCACTTATGGGATTGGCAAGTTCAACAGGCTTTATGTCGCCGTACATAAATTGCGCAAGCTCCTGCTCGCCGATAAACTCATAGCATTCACTCTCCGTAAATCCGGCAGATACAAGACGGTCTAATACCGCGTCCCGCCAAAACACTTCATCATTTCTGGGTCCGGGTAAAAGAGATATATGAGGAAACGTTGCCTCGATATTTTCATATCCAAAAAGACGCGCTGCCTCCTCTATCAGGTCTTCCTCTATCTGAATATCGCGTCTGCGCGGCGGCACCTCCACTATCAAATTAATTCCCTGTTTTTTAAATACAAATCCAAGACGCGCGAATACGCGCTGGTAAAATACCGCGCCATTTTCGTGACCGATAATACTATCTGCATAATCGGGACGAAACAGTATCTTTGAAGATGCTGCCTTTTCCGGATACCAGTCATACGCCCCGCCCAAACGTTTTGCGTGAAGAATCTCCTCCAAAAGCTCCGTGGCGCGCTCAAGCACAAGAAGCGAAGCAGAATAATCAACGCCGGCGGCATAGAGTTTTGATGCAGCTGACGTAAGACCAAGCAAGCGCGATGCCCTATAAATGCGCACCGGATCAAACACCGCAGCCTGCAAAAGAATTGTCTTTGTCTCTGCAGACATGGCGGAATTTTCTGCCCCCATGATACCCGCACAATCAATCACGCGATCTCTGTCTTGTATTATAATAATGCCGCCCTCAAGCGCGCGCTGGACACCATCAAGAGTAGTCACGCTCTCGCCTTTTTTTGATTCGCGCACCACCATTTGATTGCCGATAATGTGATCCGCATCAAACGCATGCAACGGATGTCCGGTCTCCAGCATCACGTAGTTGGTCACATCCACCACGGCATCAATGGGACGGAACCCGCAGGTTATCAAACGCTCCTGCAGCCATCGCGGAGACGCCGTGGTCTTGGGAATTGAAATCAATTGAGCCGAGTAACGAGAACACAATTCTGACGGGATAATATCAATAGTAATAGTAAATTTCTTCGCCGCAGACGGAGCTTTTATATTCTGCTCCCGAAACGGCGTATTGGTAACTGCGGCAATTTCTCGCGCGAGACCCATGTGCCCTCCTGCATCCGTTAACCTATTGGCCGTGATCTTAATATCAAGCGCATAGTCATTGCCGATTTTCTCAATTGACTCGATTTCAAACGATCGCAACGTCAAAAGCTCTCCGAGTTTTTCGGGTGTTTCTTTGAAGCCGACAATATCTTTAAGCCACAAGTAAGAAAATTTCATTCTTTTATTGCGACGAGCGAGAGATATAATGCAAACTTCTTATAATTGGCAGCGAGGAGCAGAATGAAAGCGAGCTTTCATTCTGTCCGAGTGAACCAATTTCAAGCTTGCTTAGTTTGTATTATATCCGAACGATGTCGCAACAAAGTATTCTTTATTACTTCTCCGCTTCAACTGATCCTTCTTCTCTTTTTAATTGCTGTTTTTCAAAAAGTTGGGCGGTCAGTGCGCGAAAATCACCGCGGACTTTTTTGATTCTTTGCTCCTCCTCTCCTTCGCCCACAGTTTTCATCTCTTCGTTAACTAATGCGTCATACTTATCAAAATCTTCTCTCGTCGCCTCTCCGCTCTTCACATGATTCCAAAGATCAATATCTTCATCAGTGAGCACATCCGTATCTATGCCTTCGGCATGAGGATAATAACCCTCGACCACCTCGCCTTTCTTCCACTCCTCCATATGCTCTTTTGCATTATCCACCAATGCCTGTATGTCACGACGAGCTTCTTCTCTCTCACTCGTCTCCTCCATTACGCCCGCACCTGCTCCTGACTCAAATAACTCATTCATAAAAAATAATTTAAAATAATAATCTAAAATTGTTTTAAAAACGTAAGATCACCCGACCGGAAAAGCCGGATATCGGGAATGTTATATTTCATCAGCGCTAGGCGGTCTATCCCCATACCAAACGCAAAACCCCTCACCTCTTTTGCGTTATATCCCGCTGCTTTAAATACATTCGGATGCACCATGCCGGCACCTGCCAGCTCAAGCCATCCCGTTCGTTTGCAAATAGAACAGCCCTTGCCCGAACAATACACGCAGGAAATATCGACCTCAAAACTTGGCTCCGTAAACGGGAAATAGCTCGGACGCAAACGAATAATCACACGCTTGGTAAAAAGTCGTGAGAAAAATTCTTGTATAATTGCCTTGAAGCTTGCAATAGACACGTTATTGTCCACCACGAGTCCCTCGATCTGGTGGAACTGCACATCGTGAGATGCATCAGTTGCTTCATATCTATATACCCGCCCCGGCACAATAATGCGAAACGGCGGATTATGAGTTTCCATATATCGGATCTGCACCGGCGATGTATGGGTGCGCAAAAGCAACCGCAAACTTTTATGCCCTAAATCAGATTTGCTTTGCAAATCTGATCGGGCGAACAATCCGCCTTTGGCGGATTGTTTTAGCCAAAATGTGTCCCACATTTCCCGCGCGGGATGGAATTCCGGAATATTGAGCGCATCGAAATTATAATATTCAGTTTCCGCTTCCGGACCGTCTACTATTTCAAACCCCATGGAAGAAAAAATATCCGTCATCTCTCGGGTAATCTGTGTCAGCGGATGCAGGTGTCCAATTTCAGCCTGAACACCCGGACGCGTCACGTCCACCCATTCTTTTTTAAGAAGAGATTCACGAATCGTTTTCTGAAACATAACCTTTCGCTCATCAAGAAGTTCGGTGATACGGCGCTGAAGCATATTTGCCTCGGCGCCTACCCGCGAACGATCTTCCGGCGACAGATCCTTCAATGAACGCAAAATTCCGGTGAGCGCTCCTTTTCTTCCCAGATATTGAATACGCAAATCCTCCACCTCCTCCGGGGTAACTGCTTTTTCTATCTCTTGAAGCGCATTCTCCTGAATATGTGCGAGGTCTTTTTCCATAGAAGTAAGTATATCAAAAGAATCAGCTGAAAAACAAGCTTAAAATTTTAGTGCACAAAAAAACCGCGAAACTTGCGCCCGCGGTTTTGATAACTCTTATGCCACCCTAAGAAATCGTGAGTTCACGAAAGAGCCTTCTTGCTCTTGGATTTCCTCTCACGCGGCGGAAGATTTTTCCCTCCAACTGCCGCACTCTCTCTTTGGTGATTCTTGGATATCCAAGCTCCACAAGATGATCTCCTACCTCATCCAACGTACAAGGCTCTCTAGACGTAAGCCCGAAACGCGAATCAAGGATCGCCTTATCGCGCGGCTTTAGCCCTTCATATATATACTCAATCAGCCGAGCGCGGCTTCGATCATCGGTAATTTGATCGAAAGAAAAATCCGACTCCACCCCAAGCACTTCCTCAAAAGGCCTTTCATCCGTGAGACTTACCCGCCGAGATAATGACACCTCCCCGCCCCACACAAAAAGAAGATTACGCACCGATTCAGCACTGCATTTAAGTCCAGAGGCAATCTCCTCCACCGTGGGATATTGGCCATTTGTGTCATGAAAATCACTGACAAATGTTTTTAGTTTCCTCATCCGCTCAACCATACGGGCAGGAAGACGGATGTTGCCACGCTGCGCACCGATATATCGCGCAATGAATGAGCGTATCCACCATATGGCATACGTTCCGAACTTCCATCCTTTTCTTAGGAGATATTTATCAACCCCGTGAATCAAGCCGATGTTTCCCTCTTGGATCACATCAAGCTTCTTATCGGTTTCATATCTCCCTGCGACAGCAACCACCAGTCTTAAATTATGACTGACAATTTCCTGCTTGAGCTCCGTAGCGCGCACCGAGTAAGGACGCACCAGCTCAACAATATTACGCAGCTCAAGCGCTTCATCGCCGTAGCAGACTTCGTCTTTCGCCGCCATCTCAAGTACTTTCAGACCACGGTCTATCTGTCTCCAATTCCGTTGCCGCCACCAAAAACGCAGCCACTCACATCCTTCGTCCTCCTCGAATTCATCACCGTCCCCGTCCCCGTTAACACTTGACCGAGGACGCGTTGCCTGTATGACCAAATTTCTGGCAAGCTTTGATAAGCGAATGCACGCAATATGCTTGCGATAGAGAGCATCAAGCTCCGTAAACCATACGACCTCTTGCTTACGCTCCTGCACATCATACTTATGCATCTCTATAAAATAGAGCGTAATAATATCTTCCGGCGTCTCCGAACTGGCAGCAATGTCCTCCTCATCAACCGCATCTATATCCGACAAATCACAACCTCTCATTTAAGAATCTCCCCTCTTAAAGAATAAGGCAGCCGATGCGGCTGCCTATTTGCTCTAACATTTTTCAAACATATTTTTACGGCTCGGGATGACGCGAATGCCACTGATCGTGCTCATGATCCCACGCACGAGTATTATCACGGTCATGCTCATTGCGTTCGTGAACGCCATAATTATAAGGACGCTTATTGCGTTCGTGCCATTCATGATGGCGGCTATTCCAACGATCATGCTCACGCCGCCATTGCTCACGCATCTGATGTTGACGCTGCAACTCGATATAATAAGGCACTTGCTGTTGTTCGATTCCCCACTGCTCTACTGGCTGCTCCACCACAACTGGCTGAACAGTCCAATCGCCACAACCAGCAAGCGAAAGAAAAATCAACGGAATAAAGATAAATCTCTTTGTCATCGCACGCCTTCCTCTGTTTTGTTATTATGAAACTACTATCTATATAATATCATATTTTATATAAAAACACAATACCTCTCAAAAACTAAATAAAAAAGCGCGCTTTCGCACGCCTATAACGGAATCTCCGGCCCAACGGTCAGCTTTTCCTCAAGAAAGGCTAGTTCAATATTAACTGTCCGAATGTCTTCGTTGGAATACATGACGAATACATATGACATCTCAATACCTTGATTTGCGGCAATCTCACGAATGACGGGAATCACCTCATGCACCTTCGCGCCAATAGGCACACTCTCATCTTCGCCAAGACTGCATGTGTCTTCTTTGATCTCGCAAAATCCCAAACGTTTTATATTCGCGAGAATATCATTTTTGACGGATTTCACTCTCTGAAGCCGCTCTTCGCGCGCAGTATCTTTTTTTGCGCGCTGCTTCTCCTGCTCCTCCTCTATCAGCCGCCATCTCTCCTGCGCCTCGGCATCAAATTCATCGCTTACCTCGACAGCTTGCTTCCCAAAAGGAAACACAAGCGAGAGAAACACCATGAGGCATCCGGAAATGATCCCTGTCTGAAAATCCGACCAAGGCAGCGCAACTTGAAATTCCGTTGCGAGAAACCTTGCCGGAACTCCAGATATGGTCCCGACTATCACACCAACGCCGACAATAAAAAGAAGTGCTCTCTTCACTGGGAATCTCTCTTTCTCTATGAAGTTATCAATTCATACTGCTCAACTTTTACCACTCTGTCATACCGTTGTCAATCATACCTCATGTGAATTTACTTGACAAATAAACAATTTATATATATAATGCATACCATAGTTCTTATGGATTAGAGAAAAACAAAAAACGCCCAAATTAGGGCAAGGAGAGAAAGTCATGAGTGCACAATGCGCATCTAGCAACCTGACGGTTTCCGAACCAACCCGTTCCCGTTTATGGCGTCAAAAAGACGGTCTCATCTATCTCTCCTCGGTTACTTCCGACGGCACAACCGGCAAGGAATGGATCGAGCGCCTCGAAAAGAAGGGCTTCCGTGTCGGAAAATATGCCGAGAGAGCTCTCCGTTCGGCAGACTTCAGGCCGACGAGCGGCATCACGACCGAGATCGCGGTACTCCCGGGCTGGCTGTTCGAAGACGACGACCGGATCACTTCAGTGATCCGTGTCGAGGCCGCCAAACGTGAGTTCACGGAGCCAAACGCCGAAGTGACCTGCCTCATCCGCGAGATGCTCGCAGACAAGGAAATCGAAGCAATGGGCCTCTGGCAAATCGTTGTCATGCACGAACCCATCAAGGACCTTGGCTATCCTTACTTATTGTGCGCGAACCGTTTCCATATTGGTCGTTATCTCCACGCGTGCTGCGTGGGGCTTTACGACGAGTGGGGTCCTGGCCGTGGGTTCGCGTTCGCCGTTTCGCAAAGTCAGCACTAATATCCTCGACACTTAGTCTCTTAACCTTAGTCTTTAGCCCTGTTTCGATCTATCGGAACAGGGCTAAATTTTTCACAAAAAATAATGCATACTTTTCTCGGCACAAGGTATGAAACCATTACGTTGCATCTGAAATAAAAAATTAACACCCGCGCGGGGTGTTAATTTTTATCAGCGCGGGCGACCGGACTCCGCCCCGCTTTGAGCGGGGCTAGAACCGTCGCGGCACGCGTCGCTTCGCTCCGCTAACACCGCTCTCTGAAACCTTGCGGTTTCAGTACTTCCACCACGGGAAAACTCCCGTTTTCCCGACCCCTTTCCCCGCTTCTCGTCCGGTCGCCCGCATAAAATAAAAATCCCACTATGTGGGACTTTTATTTTATAAGCGCGGGCGACCGGACTCGAACCGGCGACCTCTTCCGTGACAGGGAAGCGCTCTAACCAACTGAGCTACGCCCGCATATTGCTTTCTATATATATGAACCCCTATATGTGCTTAACCTCTGTTCCTATCTTCTCCCCCAATACCAGACGCTTGAGGTTCCCCTTCTTGAATACATCGAATACCACGACCGGTGTTTTATTCTCCATCGAAAGCGTGATCGCCGTCAAGTCCATCACTTTAAGTCCCTTTTGCACCATTTCAAGGGGACTTATTTCCGAAATCAATTTTGCGTCTTTGTTTTTCTTGGGATCCGCCTCATACACTCCCTCCACATTCGTCGCCTTCAAGATCGCTTCTGCTCCGATTTCGTTGGCACGAAGTGCTGCGGCGGTATCTGTCGAGAAATATGGGCTTCCTGTACCTGCGGCAAAAATCACTACGCGCATTTTTTCCAAATGACGCACCGCGCGGCGGCGGATAAAAGGTTCTGCAATTTCTGTCGCATTGATAGCGCTCATCACCCGCGTATAAAGTCCCTGTTTTTCGAGCACGCTTTGAAGTGCGAGCGCATTGATCATAGTGCCCAGCATCCCCATATAATCTGCAGTCGCGCGATCAATGCCGATACGGGAAAGTTTTTCGCCGCGAATGAAATTTCCTCCTCCGATGACGATCGCCACCTCGCATCCAAGCTGCTCCACTTCTTTAATCTGCGCGCCGATATACTCTGCAGCTTCCACGTCCAATCCAAACTGTCCTTTACCGCCAAGCGTTTCGCCGGACAACTTGATCAGAATGCGCTTCCATCGGAGTTTTTGTTTCATTTTTTTCTTGGTTTTTTAACGGCCTTCTGTCCCCTATGCTTAAAAAACTCAACCTGCCGCAAACGCTCTTTTGCCTCCGTCAAAGTTCGGTACGACCCAAATGATCGTCCCGTTTTTTCCGAAAGCACAAAATATTTGCTTTTTACTTTTTTAATCATCCGGTGGCTGGGGTGGGAGTCGAACCCACGACCTTAGCGTTATGAGTGCTACGCTCTAACCATCTGAGCTACCCAGCCAAAACTATAAATACTGTAGCTTATTTTTCCTATTTCGGCAAGAAAATATGGTCAAATCAAGCATCTCTCGCTATGCCTTCCAGCCATCCCATCACTTTACGCCGGAAAACAGTTCCTTTAAGGACTTTAAGGCGAAGAGTTCCGAAATATTGAGAAGAATTAACATATTTCTTCTTATTGCTTACTTTTATCAGAGTTGGTTTCGAAAATTGATTTAAAGATACCGCAGTGAGCTCGGACCAAAATTTTTCAATAGCATGCAAGCGTTTTTTATGTACGACATTAATGCATATGCGCAAGCGCAGCCTTTCTTTAGGGATATCACATGCTTCTTGAAGCCATCGAATCATTAACGTAATCATTCTTGGGTCGGAATTCGTAAAACCAAATTCTTCATTCCCTTTGCGATATCCCTCTGCCCAATAGAGAGCCACACCAACCAAAAATAATTCTCTCGGAGTAAGTCGATGAATCTCTTTTACCCCCTCATTCAATAATCGTTTTGTCTGCTCAATCCTTCTTTTACGAAGTTTCTCTGCGGCAATCAAACCTCCAATTTTTTGCTTTTTCATCAAACGCTCCTTCAAAAAATCCGGTAAACTAATATCCCTACACCAATATCTTACGGTACTTTTCGGTATCTTAAGAATATCTCTTATTTCATTTAGACTCATGCCTTGAGTACGCAATACACGCGCTTTCTCACGTAAAATTATATTTGCCATATTACTTTGCACCACCTGTATATATTTAATTATAGTTTACTTCTGGTTTAAATACAATCAATGGGTTGATTCTTTTTCCTTTAGTTGCTATCATAAATTTGCGGGGTGGACGAGCAGTACGTCGCGAGGCTCATAGAAAATCTGTGACCTAGCATGGTAACATGCTATGGAAAAACTCTCTAAATTGCTGGAAACTCCTAAGAGTCGGAACAGCAACAACGTGGTTCGAAAGGACGGCCGTGATCGCATGAAAATGTTCCGAATTGGACAATCAGCAGCGAAACCTTTATCCAAGGGGACGTTCAGAGACTATAATGGGAGCTTCCTTGATTATTCAAAAAAATAAGAACAAAAGTGATGTAATCCATTCTTATTTTTTTGAATAATCAAGGAAGATGGTATAGTCCATTCTTTCTTGAAAAAGAAAGTGTCAAAGAACCTTGAAGCGCGGGTGCAATTCCCGCCCCCGCAATACATACAAAAATCCCCACGCAAGTCGTGGGGATTTTTGTATGTATTCACAACACAGGCGATAAAATATCACCCTGCAAAATATGTTATGCTAAAGTCGATCTTTGGCCTCTAAAAGCCTTCCACTTCTTTCTTTAACGCCCGCTACCTTCCTCTGGCTATCTTGATTCCCCTCTTTATTTCCCTCTTCTTTTAACCAATCTTCATTTTTCTTTAATTCCCTATTAACATATTCTTCGCGAACATTGGTCGGAAGAAGTATTTCCAAAGCATCGTAAAGATCCGTAGCTTTACGCTCAAAATCGCTAAACAGTTCTTCTTGATTTCCCTTTTCTCCTTGTCGGACCGCCCGATATGCATCTATAGTCATGTCATAATGTTTTTGCACCTCCTCCCGTTTCATATCATATGCAGGATCCTCGGCAATACGCAACATAGAAAAAATATCCTTTGGTCGCAATTGATCAACCTCGTGGCCTATTCCCAAAGGCGACTTAAATAATTTTTCTGCCTGCTCGATATTTTTATCCCCTAATGCAGTCTTTAGCGCATCAAGATTTTTTCTCTCAACCACCTGTGAGAAAAAACTCATATTTTGTAGTGTATCCATAGAATTCTCTTCCTTGGATTGCTCACGTGGACGTTCAAAACTCATTTTTTCATTTCCTTATAGTGTTACGGAATTATCACGCGCGATATTCGAGCAAGACACTTCACAACATATAAGAGTATTAATTATTATTAAAGCCAACTATGCCAATATACCATAAAACAAAAGAATCACGCCATTCTTCTTATTCTTACATGTCTTGTCTTCATTCCCCACGTGAGGTATTATCACAACATTATTATTCGCTCATAAAACATATGCTAGCCCCTATAACACCTCATCCATTTCTCGCAAAAAAATTTAAAAATAAAAACTTCTACGATCACAAAGCTCGCTGGATCCACTATTTCCACCAGCTCCGGCGGGTAGCAAGCATTTTGCGCAATCATCCGGAAGGAAAAGAATTTTCTGTTCTTGAGATAGGACCCTCTCATGGAATTGTCACGCACTATTTGCAACTCTGTGGAGTCAACGTCAAAACACTCGATGTTGATCCCGACAACAAACCTGACTATCTCGGATCAGTCACCGATATCGACACGCTTGCCCCGCATAATTCCTGCGATGTAATTGTGGCATGCGAAATCCTCGAGCATCTGCCTTTTGCGGATTTTGGGCACACACTTGAAAAAATGAAAAAAGTTACGCGGAAATATATTTTCATTTCCGTACCCGACTCCCGACACATCCTCTTCCAGGCACGAATCAAACTGCCCGCGCTCAACGAGAAGTCGTATTCAATTCGTGTCACGGGACCCCGCATGGAACCGCAGCCAAACGGCGGACATCAATGGGAATTGGGACGCCGCGGCACTCCCCGCTCGCGCGTACTCAAAGAAATAAACAAAACAGGACTGCACGTAGTCACGCATTATTCCCATATCGACACGCCGCAAAATTATTACTTCCTCTTGAGCAAATAAATAATCATTAAAATTCCCCCTCGATACGGGGAATTTTTTTATACAAAAATAAAAAGAGGCATCACGTGAGTGTGCCTCAAAACTTATAAGGTCCTACCGCTGGTAGGCGACGGTGAGTATTCCTTGCCGTGGAATCTCATAGCGCTGTGTCGCGTACTGCCTGGGGCTTCGGCGGTATTTTAAAAAAACAAATACGCTTTTGCCTTAGCCATCAGTCTGGGCTCATCCCTTTAGTCCTCGATTGGTACAAGTATATGGCAACGCCAGTGCATGCATCTGGTAAACCTGTTCTCGAAAGACGTTCGGACCTGAATCTAATATACCCCGCCTCCAAACTATATGCAACATTTCTTTTCCACACCCAAAATAAAGAGACGACTATTCAGTCGCCCCACGCATACGCAGAACTGTCACGCTCTCTTATCCAAATACACACCAACTCTGTCTCTTCGTCTCGAGACTTCGCTGGTAAGAATATAAGGATAATCATGATACATAGAATCTGTCGGAAAAAGCCGCCTAGACCCGCCGCTGCGCACATCCAAGGCAAATCTTTCCTCCGCGACATGCATCCCACCATCCGTGATCTTGAAGTACACATTCACCAGCGGAGACGATATCTCGGTGAACTCTACGTCAACCACCACGTCATCTCTTTCGATTTTACCCTTCTCCCCATCTCTCAAAAAGACAGCCCTTCTCGGTCTCAAACAGAAACAGAGCAAAAGCATAATAACAACACCCAAAATCGCCCAGTTCACATCTCTCCCCTTCTATAGTAACTTCTTGCCTATGGATACCTTCATCCCCCCGCCATCTGCCATCAATTCTCCCATGAGAATGTACGGATAGTCGTCATGAACAGAGTCAGACGGGAAAAGTTTTAGAAATCTCTCTTGGGGATCTATGGCGAATATCTCTTCCGCCAATTCTACGCCGGCATCGATGATTTTGAAATACACACTTACCAGCGGAGATGCGATGTCCAAGAATCTCACTTCGGCCGTAACTCCATCTATCTGAATCTTGCCCCTTTGTCCGTCCCTCAAGAAAATAGAGTTTCTTCTCGACCTTAAGCCAAGATATAAAAGGAAGGATAAGCCACCGATTGCGATCGCATACTTCATAAATCTCCCCCTTTGTGCAGTTACGCTGCGACTTTTATGGGCGTAACAGCAATGCAGTAAGATTAGAACTTACATGATATTATAGAAACAACTATATATTATAATACCAAAAATTACATATATGTCAATAGGCGCATTGACGTAATAAATGAGATATGATACATTCATTTCGGTTCCCAGACAACTAAACGGCAGAATAATTACTGCCGCATATCACACCCGAAGGAAAGGACTTACCTGTGAAGGTATCGCTTCAGAGTGGAACGATTCACCAACTTGGCACACACGTTGCGGTTGTAACCATCGAGAACGAAAGTACGGCTCCTAGCAAGCAGCACACTATCAAGCTGCTCGACTGCTCCGGTTCCATGGCGGGATCGCTTGATGACGTTCGGGATGATGCTATCCGCTTCGTCAACGAACTAGGCCCCAACGACTTCGTGTCCGTGATCATCTACTCCGGACATAACAGCGCCGAACTCATTGCAGGACCCACTGCGTGCACACGCGAAGGTACCGCACTGCTTAGCCGCGCTATCAAGTCAAAAGTTCGCGTGATGGGCACCACGGTGTTTTCCGAGCCGCTTGAAAAAGCGCTCGCTACCGCCAAGATGCTCACCGAGCCAGGGATGGCGCATAACGCAGTCCTCTTTACCGACGGCTGCCCTGTGCCCACACGCTGGTCCGGCATAGAAGAGTTCCAACGCACCCGCGATGTCTGCAATGATCTGTACAAAGCAGAAGTCTCCGTATCTGTGATCGGCTACGGCATGCACTATGACGAAGACTTCATCCGCATGATCATGTCGATCTCCGGCAACACCGGAATATTCCGGCATATCAGCGAGATTGAGGACTTCCGCGATACCATCGAAGACATCCGCATGGCGTTTGCAAAAACCGCGCTCACCGATGCGCGAGTCACTCTTACTCCGCCGGAAAAAAGCGGACGCGGCATTCTCCGTGTACTGCGCGCAACGCCCAATGTCGTCGCTTGTACTATTCCCGTAGAAATCCGCCTCAACTCGTTTTATGAGAACAAGGCGACTTTCTTTGTCGAACTGTCCCAAAGTCTCAACCGGCTTGGAGTAAAGATTCGTCACGGCAAAACCGAGGAAGAGTTCCTGCTCATTGCCGAACCCCTCTCCGACCAGAGCATGCAAGAGTATGTCCGTGTATGCGGAGCTCATGCATTCCTCTCCGGCAACCGCGAAGAAGCCGCAGAATTGCTCCAGCTTGTCGGCGAAGACTTGCTTGCAGACCAAGTAACAACCAGCTACAGCGCGCGCGAACAGCGCGAGACGAGCGACCGCGTACGGCGCGTATTCCGCAACCGAGAATTTATCGGTGCGGGACTCAAACCCGCCGGCCCCAGCCATTGCGTTCTCAATGTCCTTCGGACATTGATCGAAGATCCCGAATGCGTAGTATATATCCCCAGGGGAGCATACAAGCGCAGCGGCCTCCTCACAAAAGATCCGCGCGTCATCGAAAATCCGCATGGCCGGACCCTCCGAGTCGTCGGATACACGAGCCATGAGTCGCGTTTTAACTTCAGCGTACGCACGCTCAAGGATGTGAAAGTTCGCCCCGAAGGAGGCGGCGTTCCTATCGATACCCATGTGTATCGCACATACAATGTAATCCTCGACGGCAATCTCCACCTGCCCGAGCTTGAAGCAGCAGTGAGCGGAGCAACGTTTCAGCTTCTCCATGAAGCCGGAGTTATTGCGGCGAACATGACCTACGGTGCGAGCCGCACCTACACGCTGAACTTGCGCAACCTGCGCCTGATCTCAAGCAACTGGGCAAACCCGCGGACACTCGGACTCGTCTCCCTGCTTCGCGAAGAAGCAGATTTGGAAGATTGGCAGAAAGTTCTCAATCTGCGCTTGCGCGGACTCAACGTCGAACGGCCGGAATTTGAAGGCGCTATCTATCATGAGTCAGCCGCCCCAGTTGAAAAACGCGAGTACGAATACTACTCTGCCTCGTGCATTGAAGTGCGCCTCATGAAATACAAATCCCCTTCCATTGCAGTCGTAAGAGATTTATCCGCCGAAGAAACACTGCAAGAAGTCCGCAGGGTACGCCGACGTCTCACCGCAATACGTTTCCTCACACGTGCCATCACGTTTGCAATGGAAACCGTCGGATCCAAATCAATCCAATGGGGAGCCCCGAAAGAAACTTCGCGGGGCACGTATACAAAAACCGAGCGCCTCGCCGCTTATGACGGAGCACAACTCAAACGGGTCAACTGGACTGAAGAAGCCGTCTGTTCCTAGACTTTAGATGATCCATCCCCACATAACAGTGTGGGGATTTTATTATTAGCGCCACAAAAATTGACATACACATATTAAAAAGTTATTATAATCCGGCAGTTCGGACATTGAAAAGTTCATATTCTCATGAGCAACAGCTCCCCAAAACGAAAGAAAAAGCCCAATGAAACGATGGATCGGAATATGCGTACTCCTGTGCATGGCAGTCCTCCCCCTCGTCTCTTGCAGCGACCAGCCCCTTACCGCCGCAGACGGATTGAATCTGCATGCGGTCATGGGACTCGTCAAGCAAGCGCGCGACGGAGAACATTTTGAGAATCTACTCAATACATCCGGCATCAACAACATGGACTTGGACGGCGACGAAACCGTGGATTATATAAACGTCACCGAATACGGCGACGGAGACTTCCGCGGATTTTCACTGAGCACAACTCTGCACGACAACAGCGTCCAGCAGATCGCGGAGATTCATTTTCAGCGCACGCTAAGCGGCGTCATCATACAGTTGCACGGCAACGCGCAGATCTATGGCCCGAATTACTATATCCGCTCTGCACAACCGATGACCTTAAGTCAGGCTATGTTCCTCCATTGGATGTTTTCTCCCCGCGTAGTCTACGCATCAGCCTACAACCGCCACCATCTCCCGCCTTCATACGCGGTCATACGCGTCGTGCCGGTAACCACCTATCGAACGGTTACCAAAACCGTAGTTGAGACAAACGGCGTCAAAGTCGAGCAAGTGCAGAAAGCAGCGATCGTGCCTACGGTCAAGTCGCCCAACGAAGGAAAGGCATCCACCGTAGTAGTAGCACCCCTAAAAGAACCGACAAGAGCGCAAAAAGAATTTCAGGCACGTACGGAGACCAGGGAAATACAGAAAGCAGCCGGCTTCGGAAAGAAGCGCGTGGAAGAACCTGTAAAGGTTCAGGGGCGAACCATACAAGAAGATAAAGCACCAGCAGGCCGCCTCGATACTAAAACCGTGCTTGAAAAAGATAAAACTGGAAAAGCGTTTCAGGAGCGCGAAGTGGATAAGAGAATCCCGGACGCAAAGGGATTCGTGAAAAAAGACAAAGAAGTGAAAGCTGGAAAGAAGTAATCCAAAAGTCCCCCCACAACGACAGCGCACCGTGCGCTGTCGTTTTACTTGAAAAATAGAAAAGGAGACCGCTGTGACAAACCCTTCCACCAAGTACCATTACACGCTTTCCGCAGAACAGCAGACCCGCTTTGCGGACATCTACCTGCTGCGGCGCATGATCAACCAGCCGCTTGCCGTCAGCGTTGATCTCTCGGGCGATGATTCATTCCTTGAATCAACTCTCGGACGCCTCGTGAGCAAAGGATGGGTCACCATAGAAAAGTCAAAAGCTCTCTACGTCCCCACCCAAGCCGGACGCGATCCTCTGCAGAAGTTTGAGCAGCGCTACTATGACTACCTCAAGGTCTATGAAGTGTATTGCGCGGTTGATCTTGAGAAAGGAGAATTCGGCTATAACTACATGGACGACTTTGCCGCCAAAATGAACACCATCCGACTTTTCCGCCAAGATCATTGGAAGCCCTACATCAGTAAATTCCAGGAATACCTCGCTGCCGCAAATTGGAAAAGTGTGGCACCCGCCGCGTTCCGGACATTCCTCTCGCTCGATATATGGGAAGATCTGCGCGTCGCGGTTGCGGAATCAAAGCAGCTCGACCCGATGGAAATCGTCTACATGTCCCTGCTCAACGAAGGCGCATTCGACCAAACCGAACGCAGCTGGCAGTTCGACCTTCACTCCGGATGGTTTTTCCAGAAAATCGAGAAGATCGCCAACAGCGCAGTCCATCTTGATCAGCTAATCGCAGATGATTGCACGCCGGAAGAGGTTATGGAAAATATCTTAACCGCCGGCACTGATGCGATGTTGGGACGAATCGCGCGAGAAGAAGCCTTTGCAGAAGAGGAAGCTGCCGACCGGGCAAAACTCGCAAAACAACAAGCAGCTAAGACGCAAACCACCGTTACCACGACCACCGAAGTGATAGCGGAAGTTTCTTACGTCACGGTCGTCGAACCGGTATATCATCACTACAGCTACTACTACGATGCATATCGGGCCGATCCATACTACGTGGCACCGATCTGGTATGATCCGTGGTATTGGTAATCTGATCTTTTGAAAACCCATCCCCCATTGTTTCTGTCATACGACACAAGCAATGGGGGATTTTTATTATCACCTAGAAATACGAGAAACTATTGACAAATATTTTATATAATGCTACTTATTCATATGTTCAATAACGGTCATTAACAACTCTTTTTGAGGAGGGACATACACCACTCACATTCCGCAAGGATTAAGGAACGTTCCTAACCAGATCCACAACATCAAGAAACGGAGAAGAGTACATGAGTAAGTTACCAGCTCAACGGCTCATTATCGCCATCTGCTCCCTGCTCCTGATCGGCACTGCCGCCATTGCTACGGCCCAGACGAAAGATGTCACACTCGGTTGCGGCGGTGCTACCGGCGCATACATGTTACAGCTTTGCCCCGCACTCCAGAAGGCCATGGAAGCCAAAGGCTTCAATGTGCAGACATTCGAAGGGCAAGGTTCCGGCGCCAATATCGCCAGTATCAAAGAAGGCATCCGAACCGCAGCCCTCGTCCAGATGGATGTACTCGCTCAAGCCCTGCTCGATGACCCTTCGCTCGAACTCTTCCTGCCCCTTGGACAGATCTCACCCGAGGCCCTGTTCATGGTCGTGAAAGATCCAAAGGCGGGCGGTCGTGTAACGGACTTCAATACGCTCACCCAGGACTACGGCGCAGACCTCCAGCCCAAACCATTCAATATTGGAGTGGCAGGCAGTGAGAAAAGCGGGTCATATTTGACCATGCAGACTCTCATGAGAAATCTTCCGGGGCTTGCCAAGAACATTAAGTTAAAGGCTCTGGGCGATATGTCACCCCAAGTGGCATACAACTACCTCAACAGTGGCGTCATGGATGTCATTATGTTCGTGATGATGCCAGACATCAGCAACGAACGCGTTTCCATGGTGATCCAGTCAAAGGTATGGAAATTCCTCGATGTCAACGATCCCCGGATCGCCGCGATTAATTTCAGCGGCCAGCCCGTGTATCAATTGATGGAGATTCCGCTCCAAGGCGCCTTGTCCGTTGCGTGGAAGCACGCTGTCGGCAAAGAAATGCCGGTTCTCCGGACGGCCGTAACCACGGCAACATTGCTGGTTGATCCAGGTAAAACCCCCGACAAGGTCGTACGCGCCCTTTCCGAAGTGGCCAATGCCCACGATCTTCTGCCCGACAAGAGCCCAACTGGAGCCGCCAAACGTTGGTTTGACGCCGCCACAGGGAAGACCAAGTAACACCTCGTCCATGTAATCCATTGCCCCGCAGCGCTTATTTTTTTCAAGTCGTTGCGGGGCTCTTTTTTACCCATCACGATACAAAGGAAAACGTATGTTTAGCGGCATCGCTCGCATATACCAGTTCGTAAAGGGACTCATTACCGGAACCAGCCATCTTCTCAACCCGCAGCGGCACTTGTCGATGCGGTTTGTATACCCGCTGTTGCTGTGTCTCCTCACATACAATCCCCTGCGATACAGTTATATCCATTTCGTATGGGAGCACACCGCAACCGCTCAAACCTATTGGCCGCTCACCACCATAGCAGGCCTCATACTGATCGCCGCATGGCTGATCTTCTACAATGCCGTACGAGCAGCATTTTCTTCAAAGCTCTTGTTCGGCTTAGTAGCCGGAGTATTTTGCCTCATCAGCTATGTGCCGTTTTTCTTCTACTGGGTGAATGTAACCCCTGATGCGATAACATGGGCAACCATATTTGTTATCAGCGGGACATTCTGGTCGGGATCCATACTTCCCATCATGAAAGCCCGGTTCTTCAGCCAAGTGCAAGTCACGGGCCAGGTCCGAACCCATGAGCACATGGTTGATCAGCCCTCGCATCATCACGACACCAATGCAGATGATGCAGATGGAAGTGACCTTCCTACTACAGGCCACCATCATCACTAAAAAGCTCCCATTACCTCCCATCACTCGCCGAAGCGCAACACCTGCGCTTCGGCGATTTTTTTATATTTAAAATAGCCGAATCACTTCGGCTATGGTTGCATCCATTATGGATGGTTTCCCTCGCGGGACACCTGCTGGCAGCCCCTCGCGGGACACCTGCTGGCAGTCATCCTTTAGGATTGAGTCAGCATCTGCAGCAAATGCTCTATCGAGTCTGCGATATATTCTTCTTTTACGCCCGCGGCAAGAAATTCATCCCGCGTATTATTGCCCCAGCTCGCGGCAATAAAATCCATGCCAATCGCTTTTGCTAGTCCGTAATCGGAATGCACACTATCGCCTATCAAGACAAGATCATTTTGCGTCACGCCATGATCTTCATGATAAGAATGCAAAAGCGATTCGATGCTGCGGGGATGGGGTTTTGGCCGAGGAGAATCTTCCAATGTACACACAAACGTAAACAGAGAATCAATCCCATGCTCGCGAAGCTGGGCATGCGTACTCCAGTCGCGCGACGTAAGCAGACTCAACAGCAATGATGCCGACAGCGCCTCAACTGCTTCCCGCGCGCCAGGAAAAAGCTGTAGCGGATTTTCACTGTCAAACTTCTCCCAGTGATACATGAATGCGTCTGTATCTGCACCAGGCCAGCATGCCTCTATCAGAACATATCCCGGAGCTCCCCACATTTTTGTAATCTTTTCGGCTGCCGTTTCTGAAACCGACAAACCTAGAGAAATAGCGATCTGGGCAAAGCGTTCGCGGCCCGCTACGTTCGAGTTAAGAAGCGTACCGTCAAAATCGAATACAACGCCCTTCCAATGGCCTCTATATTTCGTCATCGTGATACCCAATCCTATCATGGGAAGGAATATTAAATCCCCTGCCGAAATATCCGTACCAGCGATGCCCGGGATTCGAGCGCGCTTCAATCTCGCCGTACCTGCTTTGAGGGGCAAACTCTACGTTAATTCTTACGTTCCATCGATACGGCAGAACCACTTTCGCCGCAATGAATTCGCCTATGCCCAAACCAGATGAATATACGGTTAACGATTCGTTCTTGTACGGCTGAAGATACAGATCGCATTCACCGTAGTCGGTAATTGCCGTCACGCCGAAAGAAAACAAAGCTTCGGCCAGATTATATTTCCTCGCCTCGCTTTTGCTCTGAAGCGGCTGCGAGCGATAGTAGATAATCGCCCGGCCAGAAATAGCATAGTCTACTTCACTCAAACCGACATACACCTTCTCCATAAGGACCATAAGATCCTTTTGCAATACCCGATAGTACTCGGCGGCAAACTCGGTGCGGGCGGTCAGCCTATCGCCCGAGTATGAAAGCGGAACATCTGTCGTGTTGGGGAAAAAATAACCTGATTGCATATGCTGCCCAACAACGGGCGGCTTATAATAAATATCCCACTTCATCTTTTCATCCTTCTCGAAGTAACCATCTCTGCATATTCAATCCGTATGAAAGAACCTATCTGAACATATCACGACAACAATATTCCATCAATCAAGCTATTGCGTATTGATATAACATGCCATCTGAATGAAGCGGGCATTTATATGCACATATTAGACCTGTCCCCTTATAATTTTCGTCACGAGATTTTCAGATTTCGAGCGAGACGAAGTAAAAATTATGAAGCATATACGGAGTATATGTTGAATAATTTTTATGAAGTCGGAGCCGAAATCTGAAAATCGCAGTAGAAAGGTTATAAGGGGACAGGTCTATAATCTGCGTATACATTGTTGCTTCCATCGATCGGGAAGACGGTTGCACAGATCGTTGAACTCTTTTGACCCGCTATGAAAATTAAACGCCGCCATTGACGCCATGCTCGCAAAACACTGTTCCGAAGAATCATACTCGGTTGATTTCGCACAAAAATCAACAGCTCGGGAAATATTTCGGTAGTCAGTTTCAATCAAGCGCGACGCAACGCCTGCCGAGCACTGCCCCCGACGGGAAATCGGAAGTCCGCTGCAAAACTTCTGCATTGCGTCCGTATCGAATTGAAATTGCACGGTAAGAATATAGAACATCCCGTTATAGCAGCGATCCTCTTCCGCCGCATTTTCTTTACCGCAAAACGTAACTAATCCTTCGGGCATCTTCACTTGCTGTGCAAAAAGCGGCCATGCCTCGCTTATGCACGATCCTCTCTGCTCTCCCAAAAACTGATCGCAAAACGCATCCAGCGTGCCTTTGGTCGGCTGCTTTCCCCTTACCAGCGCAAAATCTTCCGGCTCAAGCGGCTGAAATATCTGCATGAACACACCGTCAAGACACACATGACGGAACTCGCGCCCCGGACCTTTTATGGTTATCTCCTCACAAAGCAAGGCAGATTTTTTCACATCCCCGCGCGTCATATACATAGCTAGATGCCCTAGCGCATGATAACATGTCCCCCGCTCAAGGCCCGTTGGCTTCCAGTCGAGCTTTTCTTCACACAGGACTTGCAGATCCGGGATAAGCGCGCGCGCCTGGGCATCGGTCAGCGATTCGGTCCGGAATTTTTCCTGCAGTCCTCCATGGATGCAGCCATTTGAACACACACCGCTCGGACAACGCGCGATTACGGTCTTCCACTCATTGGGATTCTTCTTCACTTCTCTCGCCGAGAGCTCATGTCCCAGCACATGACAGAAACCATACGAACGATCCTGATCCTGGACAATTTGCGTAACCGCAAAAGCGTCTTCCATTGAGATCGAATCCATAAGCTTGGGAATTTCACGATCGTAGCAGGTCGGACGATAAGATTCGTTCCGGCATCGGGATACGATCTCATCGGCAAGGCGGCGCTGTTCCCGCGGATCAGGATGCGAGATGAGAGACGGATCACGCATGGTAATTCTCGCAGCAAACGCCGCAACTCCGCCCACGACAAGAATTCCGGCAAGAATCGCTATTCTCACTGTCCGTGGAGAGCTTGTCATCTTTTTATAGAACCGTGCGAGCATCGTATGGATCATTAATTATATTCACAATTATTCGGCTGATATTGCTTTTCCACGGACGAACATATCTCTCGGGATTTTGCGGCCGTATAGAAATTTCTTAAGATTGAAAGCACGCGCCCAAAACAAGGCTTTCGTTCCTCTTGCGAAAGAAGCGGCGATGAACAGAATTCTTTTGCTTTCACATACTCAAAATCCGGAGGGCCGTATTTTAAAAATCCCTCAGCAAATCCGGTAATACAGGGGATATGAAAGCGGTCGGTAAGCGAACGACACCACTGCACCGTCTCTCCATAATCAGCTTTCTGTGACCGGGCGCGTTCCACCGCAAGCCCCGCAAGCGTTTCCTCGGCATACGCATCTTCTTCGATAGTATCAATAAATGCTGCAGTCTTTGAGAAATCATTATGCGCCACCGTCATGGCAGCTATTAAAAACTGGGTATAACAGGCGCGTTTGTATTTTTCCGGTTGTTCGCGGCATATCCAAAACGGATCGTTTTGATTTGCAGAGAGTTTATATCTTCCTCCATCCGACAAAATCTCAAGCGCATTGAATGCGCCTGAAGCGCACCGGAAAAGCTGATTCCCATCTGATGATACGCGCTCGCATAATGCGAGCGCGGGTTTAAGGATTGCGCGGGCATCTCCCCAGAGCGCGGGATTTGGCGTATCGTCCACTGACCCGTGTCCGATGCCATGAAAACACGCACCGCCCGCATCAGCGATAAAGTGTTTCAGATTGGCATCCGCATAATCGCAAAATCCCCTCGCCTGCCTCATATCATTGGTTGTATGCACAAGCGCTTCCATAAAGCCGTGGTAGAATCCATATCCGCAGTAGGAGGTTTTGGGGGAGAGGGCGAAGTCTTTGTTTTGATTAAAGAGTTTAAATGCTTCTTGTCCGATCTGATGCGTCAGCCCATGGCAGCTGCCGAGTTCCGAGGGATTCTGCTTGATGAACGCATCCAAAGCCGCAAACGCGGCGTCAAGATTATTGTTATGCAATTGCTGTTGTATGATGTGCTGCCAGCATTGGAGGCGATGGCTTATGTCGGCATCGGTATTGCATAATCCTTCAAAAGCTCCTGCGTTGGCAGTTTCTTGCATTGCCACACGCCTATCGGTCACCTCTACAGTACCGCGGAAATATGGGTCAAGATGGTCATGAAAATTCCATGTTCCCGCGCGATCAAACCGGAATGACCATGACTCATCGGGCATAATGGGTTTTTTCGGATCAAACTCCGGATAGATTTCGTGAGTGGGGTGAAGATCGGATGCGGGCCAAAAAAGTATCCCGCGCGTGGTGGTAAAGACAATAGTATCGCCTTTTGCAATGGTGATAGTGGAGGGAGAGAAGCCAGTGGGGGTTAGAGTTATGCTATATTCTCGGGGAGGAGCGGACGCTACAAACATTAATGCTCTCAATATATAAACACTTGTGATCACGGCTATCACGCCAACCACAGACAATGCCATCCAGCGAATTCTATTTTTTTGAATAATCATATGTGTATAATATAATTCACATCAGAAATTCGCGAATTCTTTTTCGCAGTCTAACCCCCATCATACTCTTCCAGCGAATCACTCATTCGGGCAATTTATACGATATGGCGCGGCTATCTGGCTGCAGACCTGCTCCATTTTTGTTTTTGAATATAATGAAGACAGATAAGGAAGAATTCGTGCGAAACACGCGTTTTTTTCTTCCTCGGCGAGCACATCTGATGCGCAAAATGAAATCGCTTCCACATATTCTTTTTCTGGCACGCCGAATTCTACCAATCCTGCCGCAAACCCCTTTATACAAGGGATATGCAGTCTTTTCTGAAGCGCATGGCAATCATCAATATATTGCGTATATGCTTTCCCCCTTACCGCGCTTGCGGCGTAGCCTGCAAGACTTTGCACCGCAAGTTTTGCATACAAATCTTCTGGAATAATTTGCGTAAAACGCGCAGATTTTTGGAAATCAAAATCACCAAGCTTCATAACGAGCGTATTCATTTCCTCATAACAAGGTTTTTTAAATGAAGGATCGGTATACGCGCGGCATATTCCATAAGGATCTTTACTATCAACAACAAGCTTATATTCCCCGTTTGCATACATGATAGCAAGCGAATTGAATACCCCGGAAGCGCAGCGGTCGCGCTCAATGTCGTTACTGCTGACTGCCGCGCAAAGTTTCAATCCGGGAGCGATCAATGCATGCGGATCACCGTATGTTCTCGGATCACTGCCATCAACCACACCGTGACCTATTCCATGATAGCATGCATATTCCGCATCAGGAATTTGACTGCGCAATCGGTCGCCAACATATTTACAAAATCCCCTCGCCTGCCTCATATCATTGGTTGTATGCACAAGCGCTTCCATAAAGCCGTGGTAGAATCCATATCCGCAGTAGGAGGTTTTGGGGGAGAGGGCGAAGTCTTTGTTTTGATTAAAGAGTTTAAATGCTTCTTGTCCGATCTGATGCGTCAGCCCATGGCAGCTGCCGAGTTCCGAGGGATTCTGCTTGATGAACGCATCCAAAGCCGCAAACGCGGCGTCAAGATTATTGTTATGCAATTGCTGTTGTATGATGTGCTGCCAGCATTGGAGGCGATGGCTTATGTCGGCATATTCCTTGCATGCGCCGTCAATGCTTATCGCCTCAATAGTTCCCCCTGCTTTTTTATGCAAAACAGAGAAGACAGCCATAACACCAAAGAATAAAACAATACCGGCAATGAATACCTTGCCAGCACTGCTGTTCCTCATTAATCTTTTTATTTTTGCAATAATGCTTCCATGCATGGCTCTGAATAATCCCGAGGCAATGCTTTACAAAATGTCTCGCGATACGGCGCGTCGCTCTGATATGTGCGTACCGACTGGATCAACCCCATGAAGCATGAGCGTTGCTGGTATTCATCGGGAATAATATTACATAAATGGATTGCACCTGCGGGTTTGTTTTCTCCGCCCCAGTAAAGCGAATTCATCGCATGTATGGTACAGGCCGCAATCCCATTTTTATTTCCCGCAAGATTGCACCAGTCATACACCGTGCGCATTTGCTGATCGCTCATCTGATCCACATTGCGAATGTCGCGGTTGTTGGCAAGCGTGGTAAACTCTTTTCCGAATCCCCCGAAGCACGCATCGCGTCCCGCAAGATCGTTTTCCAGTAATGCATCGCAAAATTTAAATGACGCCGCAAAATCCTTGTCTGCCGGATGCCCGATATCCGCTCCCGCCGCTTCCCACAAATAGGGCGTGATGTACATAAGGCAGAAAATCCTTCCGCCCGCCGACATGAAATCCTGCAGGCATGCGTGCAAGGGATCTTGAGATTTTAGCCATTCTCCCCTCTTTGCTTGCCATAACTCGTGATCATGTCCGCCCCCTGATATCATCTCCATAATAGCGCCGCCTACACATTGGGGCGCTTCCCCCTGTGTTCCGGTTTTCTCACACAACGTAGCTGCGCGAGCAAGATCATATCCGGCGTATGCCAATATGCCATGTCCGAGGCCATGGTAACACATAGTATACGCACCTGATCCGCCAGGCGCCTGACGGCAGGCATCAGCGATGGCCGGCAACGCCGCTTCCCCTTTTTGCATCAATAAACCGATAACAATGCTATGAGAGCATGCATTACGAAAATCATTGGTGCACACCAAGATTCCCTGCAATCCTTTTTGTTTATAAAGCTCATCCCCTACCACATGCCCAAGAAGATGCAAATCCGTATCCGGAGGAAGTTTGGCAATACGCAAGACGCTAAATGCGTATTCCGCCCCTTTGGCTTGCGCAAGTTTTTTGAAAAATGCCGAGAGTTCTCCGAAAGACAACTGTTTGTTCTCTATCTCATCACGTTCCAAATAAGATGAGCCCGAGCCAAGAATCGCCGCATCAGATGACGACCGTGAAATTTCTGGACGATGCAACATAAAAAAACCGCCTATCAAAAAACCGATACCAAGTATAAGGACTGGCACTAGTTTTATAAGGCGCTTAGAAAGAAAAAGATGTTGCATGATTTATTAGAAAGTGTTATTAGATTCACGAACTTCTATTACCGTACCACGAATACCCGTGCTTTCGCAAAAATAGTATCGCATCAATATCCGTCGTCTCCCGCCGTCTTAAAGAATTGTTAGGTCTTTACCATATTTGCTTTAAAAACAAAAATGTGATATATGAGTGAGACGAACATTTACATATACAACAAAAGATGCAAAGGAAAATATAGTGCAAAGCATTCTATCCCCCGAGGAATTACTGACACTCGCCTCGTATGAACAAATTGGCGCACAGCGAGCCAAGCGCCGCAGCGATATCTACTGGTGGGGCGAGAAATTCTGTCATTTCGCCGAGTTCATTGGATATGGCCTGATTCTCGATATCGGCTGCGGCCATGGTAATGATGCCATCATGTTCGAACAAGATGCACTCTATCGCTACATCGGCATAGATATGTCTTGGACAATGATGAAACTTGCCCGCACACAAGCACCCAATGCCCTGTTTACCCAGATGAATATGTACCAACTCGGGTTTCAGTCACAATGTTTTGACGGATTCTGGGCTGCTGCTTCCCTCCTCCATATTCCCAAATCGCGCATCAACGCCGCATTCATGGAGATCAAACGCGTAATGAAACCGGATGCGATCGGATTTATCGCGCTGCGCGAGGGTGATACCGAAGAGATGGTTATCAAGGATCTTCGCGGAGATAATCGCTTTTATGCGTTTTACCGCCAAGAAGAATTTTTCTGCGTACTCAAGCGTAACGGTTTTGAAGTCCTCCACGCAGATAAGGATATGCGTGAATATGAATCCGCGAAGCCAAACATTCACAATGCATGGCTTACCTTTATCGTTCGCTGCCTAGAAACTGTCTAGAGGAGAAGAACATGCTAAACAGACAAGAACGGATCACCGCACGCCATGCAAAGGTTCAGGCATTCCAAGAATCCGCTGCGGCATTGGCGGCCAACAATATCTTCGGCCTGCCGTTCTCGGTACAAGAGTCCGAAGTAGTGCTCATCCCCGTTCCATGGGAAGTGACTGTGTCATTCCGGCCCGGAACTGCAAAAGGGCCGAAGGCAATCTTTGAGGCATCCCATCAAGTGGATCTGTATGATCCCTTCACGACCGATGCATGGAAATATGGATTTGCCATGCAAGAAACAGACCAACGCATTGTAAAAATAGGATCGCAATTACGCGCTGCTGCTGTAAGACTCATACGCCACCATCAACACGAAGAGCCCGCCGACTTCCCCGCTGAAGAACTCACCGCAGAGGTCAATCAGGGAGGCAGATATCTCAATAGCATCATTGAGCGCAAAGCGCTTTCCGATCTGCGGGGGTACAATAAAATCGTAGGAGTAGTCGGCGGCGACCACAGCGCACCATTAGGCCTCATGCAAGCGCTTGCCACGCACTACGGCTCGTATGGCATTCTACACATTGACGCGCACTTCGATCATCGCGATGCATATGAAGGATTTGAATTTTCGCATGCTTCCATCATGCGCAATGCTTCGCGCGTCCTCCCCGAGATAGAAAAGTTTGTGCATGTGGGCATCCGCGACTACTGCCGCGAGGAGGCAGATTTTGTTGGTAAGTCCCCCGATAGATTCATAACAGTCACGGACCGAGACATTAACTGCGATGAATTCTTCGGGGGAATATGGTACCAGCAATGCAAACACATCGTGACTTCTCTTCCCCGCAACGTTTACGTCAGTTTTGACATAGACGGACTCGATCCGACATTGTGTCCCGATACAGGCACGCCGGTTCCAGGAGGTTTGAGTTTTCAACGCGCCTGTTTTCTCCTAGAGCAGCTGCTCAAACATAATCACAGAATCATCGGCTTTGACCTATGCGAAGTAGCACCCGCACCCGGCTGCGAAGATTATACCGCCGACTGGAACGCCAACGTAGGCAGCCGCATCCTCTACCGCCTCTGCTGCCTTGCCGCTCAATCTGTCTTTGGTCCTCACAAGGACTAAGAACAAACAAAACCCCCATTTGAAATGGGGGTTTCATATTTTCAAAAATATATCATCAATACCTTATATCAAATTTTCGCTCCACATATCGCTCCACTCCGCCGCACATATTCTTTGCCGCTACCGTAATACATCGAGTACTTCCGCCGCCGCATCCCGTAGCCGGTATCGTAACCACTGTATCAAAACATGCATTACCCGGAAGAGCGCGCGATTCATTGCATGCTCCGGGATTTACACACGCATGCTGCACACGATCGCGATATAACGCCCGCTCAATACCTATATCTGCGGCATAAAGTGCGACAAATGAATCGCCCGATTGCCCCACAAGAATAACCTGCCCAAGCAGCACATTTACAATATCCACAGAGATCGAAAGAAAAGCAGCAAGCAGCACCATCATAAGTAAAAGCGTGATGCCTTTTTGATCTTCTTTAAATTGTTGTATCAATCCACAGAATGAAACCATAAATGCATACTAGACCTACTGCACAATAACTAATCTACTGCGATTCCAGAATTTCGGAGACGGGGCGATTTCGTAGCACACGAAATACGCCTCGCGTCTTGAACTCCAAACCATTCAGCCCTCGTCAGGTTACTTAACAGTAGCCTTCCTCGGTCTTCATGGTTTGGAACTCGAAATTCTGGAATCTCGCTATGAAAGTTAGTGTGCAGTAAGTCTATTGAATTAATCTCTCGTGCGAGGAACTACCGTTGTTTGAATAGACATTGTCGTCTGGGCTCCATATCGCGGATCACGAGAATGAATAACAAAACCCGTGGTAATCCTCGGCTGTCCATCAGTAGGACTGGAATTATTTCCCGTTATGTTCAGTATCCAATTGTCCACTACAACCCCCGAAGAAGTAAATTGCTGGGGCGGCGCTGTTATGCAGTCAACAGAACCCACACTCGGCATCGCAACGCGCATGATCGCATCAGGGCTTCCATTGCCATCCGTATCCTCCCAATAGTAAAAGCGCTCTTCAGGAACTGCTTGATTATGACTCGTATACTCAAGACCATTGCGCGGACAGTTTGCCGGGGGCGT
>Ga0209515_10002344_pt1 | contig 29360 bp, 28 predicted proteins | sample Subgroupgradi54m_FD_187454 | JGI IMG/M metagenome (GOLD analysis project Ga0209515, IMG submission 187454) | Subsurface groundwater microbial communities from S. Glens Falls, New York, USA - GMW60B uncontaminated upgradient, 5.4 m (SPAdes)... ... | reverse complement strand
AGAATCGGGACTCTCGGAGCAATAAAACGCTTTATAATATAAGCTACAATAAATCCTAATCCAGCCCCTGCCAATATATCCAAGGGCCAATGAACCCCGACAAATATTCTCGCAACACCCATAAGTCCGGCTAATATAAGATAAATTAGGCCAGCTTTTTTATTATATAAATAAACACCCGCTGCCAAAGCAAAGTAAAAAGTAGCGTGTCCAGATGGAAAAGATGATTCAAATTCGTGATTAATTAAACGGTTTACCTTCTCCAAAACTAAAAATGGGCGGGGTGAATATAAAAAATAGCGCATCAAACCAACAAATATTAATCGGGCAATGATAGCAGAGCCCCAGGAGACAAAAATTAACTTTTTAAAATAGCCCTTCTTCCAAAACAAAATGAGCATGGACACAATCAAAAGATACCCCATCTTGTCGGCCGCAAAAATCATAAACCTATCCAGCCAGACATTGTGTCCCGCTAAACTGTTTATTAACCTAAATCCTATTAAATTAAATTTCTCTAACATCAAATCCATCTATATTTGCTCCTTCGTTAATAAAATAAAATTTACCTTCTACTTTTTTACCAGCAAGAACAGCTGGCAGCCAGTGTTTATCATCGGCCCACATGGCATCAAAGGGAATATCTTTTACATCAAACCACTGTGGCCTCATTTCTTCTGATTCTTGGGGCTCTCCATCCCAATTTTTAACAAGAAAAATATGCATTTTCTGATCCCAATCTGGCTTATCTTTAAAGTGAAAATCTATACAGCCGACCTTTTCAAGATTTTGTTCAACTGTTTTAACCCCTATCTCCTCGCTTATCTCCCTAACTGCTGCTGCCTCGATGGTCTCGCCCGTGTCTACCTTCCCGCCAACACCATTCCATTTCCCAATGGCAACACTAAAGCCACTCAAACTTCTTTTCTTTATCGCGAGAAGAATCTTGTCCTCTTTCACAAATAAACACAGGGTCGTTAGTTGCATGTGTTTAATTTTAAAATTATCTATTATTTAATTCAAGTAGCAGAAACAAAAAAAGCCCCGTCTACGGGACTTTTTTAACTTACGGCCGGCTCTGGTTGTGGTTGTACTTCTACTGACACTGGCTCTTCTTTGGAAACTTCCGCTTTTGGAGCCTCCGTTTTTACCACTGAAACTTCACTCTTTGGCTTCACTTTTGGTTTCCAGCTCTGAACTTTGGGCTTATCCCAAATTTTATAGTTTACCAATAGATTATTAACTGTTGGAGATGTTTGAGCTCCTTTTGATACCCAGTATTCTATCCTGTCTTTCTTGACCTTAAGTATTTTTTCATGGGGATTATAGGTACCCAAAAGTTCCAAGTATTCGCCTTTGGGTTTTTTTGTATGCTCAGTGACAATGACCCTAAAATAGGCTTGTCCCCGTTTTCCTATCCTTTGTAGACGCACCATCAACATGTCAGTTATTTTAGCAAAGATTTCAAATTAAATCAAGCTTTAAAAAACCGCTCCTTTGCGGGCGGTTTTTTAAAGCTTATTTACGATCCCTTTGAGCTTAGCCGTACTTTCAGGGTCTAGACCTTCAGACATGAACTCTACATAATCTAAGACCAATCTTTTAAATACTGGTTTAGTTTTTTCATATAAGACTTCTTGAGTGTACATTTCCTGGATAGTCTTTTGAACCTCCGCGAACATGGGGTCATTCATGTCCTGATTTTCTTTGGCCAGCCAGTCCTGCTGATCCTGCGAAAACTCTCCTTTGACTGAATTTAAAAGCTCAAAAGCCAATTTCTTTTTGAATGTTTGGAGAGCTTCTTCTTTTTCGGTGTCGGAAAAACCCAACACACCGAAAATTTCAATCAATATGTTTTTATATTCTCCTTTTAACATTTAGAATAAATCTTCAAACAAAGCACCAAAAATAAAGAGTGGAAACATTGGTATCATAAAAACCGCGTCTTTGGCTTCCCATTCCGTATGCCTAGAACTATTCTTAGATTTTGTTTCTTTTTTGGGTGCTCCTTCTTTCATAGAATTAATAATAGCATCAGCTACGAAAAAAGAAAGTCGCCCATCCACAATGAACTACCACCCCTTTTTTTTAAGTGCATCCGATGCCGCTACCTGTTGGGCTTCTTGCTTAGAGGGGCCTTCTCCTGTTCCGACCATTTCTTTTTCCAAAAACACACCAATCTGAAAATTACGGGCATGATCAGGGCCCCATTCTTTCAATACCTCGTAGCTTGGGGTAATGCCGACTTTTTCTTGGGCTTTTTCCTGAAATAAGCTTTTAGCGTCTCTATATAATTCATTTTCAATAATCCCAGGCAACTCTTTCAAAATGAATTTTTTTATAAATTTTTCGGAGGCATCATAGCCCTGATCAAGATAAATAGCCCCGATGAGCGATTCCATTGCGTTTGCCAAAATATATTGACGAGCTCGGCCAATATCTCTGGCTTCGCCTTTAGATAAAAGAATGTAATCGTTAAGATCAAATTCAGAAGTGATTTTAGCGAGCGTGACGGCATTCACCAAAGCGGCTCGCCAGTTAGTCAGCTCTCCCTCCGGATTGGGATAAGTCTTATATAAATATTCCGTAACAACCAGTTCCAAAACAGCATCGCCTAGAAATTCTAATCGTTCATTGTGATCTTGTCCCCATTTCGGATTCTCATTAAGGTATGAGCGATGAGTCAACGCCTGAAGAAGAAGGTCTCTGTCCTTGAATTTTGTTTCTATTTTATTTTCTAGATCAGAAAGTTTGTCATTCATTTTTTGATTCTTCCTCTTTATCTTTATTTTTCGGGGCATCATCCTTTCCCGGCTCTCCTATCTCCCTGTAAACCGTTCCCAAAACACCGTTAACAAATTTGCCCGAAGAATCCCCACCAAATGATTTGGCCAATTCAATAGATTCATTTATGGCAACTTTAGGAGGAACTTCGTCTCTGTTTCCAAAAAGCAATTCATAAAGCCCCAAACGAAGAACATTTCTATCCACTATAGCTATCTGATCCAGTGGCCATTGGGGAGCAGCTTTCTCAATTATTTGATCCAATTCAGAAAGATGCTCCATTACTCCATCAATCAATTGGGAAATAAAGGTTGTATCCTCAAGTCCGGCGGCAAATTCTTTTATATTTCTATCTACTACCGCGGACAAATCTTCTTGCTTTCTGCCTCTAAAATCCCACTCATAGAGCGACTGCATTGCCACACTTCTACTTAAATGTCTTGATGCCATGATTTAAATAAACTATTTCTGTGCCTGCGCTTTCTTCTCGCGCTTCTTTAATTCCTTAGCGATAATATTCACTACTTCGGTGCCTTTGTAATATCCACAAAATTTGCAAACCATGTGGGGCATTATCATTTTTGAGCAATGCAAACACTTGGCCAAATTCTTTGGTTTTAACGCAAGATGGCTTCGGCGCCGTCCTTGCTTGCCTTTTGACATGTGATGACGTGGTACTGCCATTTATCTTAAGATATTAACATGAATTTAAAAATTATACAACCCGTTCCAGCTCGGCACTTTATTTCAATAGCACCTAACAACCTCTATGCGTGCTGCGGAGCAAACTTTTAAAAAAGTGTCCTCCCTCCTCATGCATAGAGGTTGTGTGAACGGTTTAAATTTATGTTATCCACATTTTTTCCTAATTGCTCATCGGCATATTTAGAACTAAACTTAAAACATGAAGTTTACGCATCTCCACACTCACTCTCACTACTCACTTCTTGATGGCATGTCTAAGATTGATGACATGGTAAAAATGGCCAAAGAACATGGCATGACCGCAATCGGACTGACCGACCACGGAGTAATGTACGGCGCAATTGATTTTTATACAGCATGCAAGAAAAATGGAATCAAACCCATCATCGGAGTTGAAGCATACGTCGCCAACCGCACCCGATTTCAAAAGGAATCTCACATTGATAATAAGCGCTACCATCTCACCCTCTTAGCTAAAGACAATACTGGCTACCAAAACCTGATTAAACTTACAACAGCTGCCCATCTGGAAGGCTACTACTACAAACCTCGCGTGGATAAAGACCTGCTCCGCACTCATGCAGAAGGATTGATTGCCCTCTCTGGTTGCCCGGGTAGCGAACTCGGTCGAGCTATTCAATCAGGAAACAAAGAAAAGGCCGAGGAAGTTATCCGGGAATATCAATCCATCTTCGGACCAGAAAACTATTATTTGGAAATCATGCACCACCCCGATGTGGAGTTTTTTCAGGAATGGAAAAATTCTCTCATTGAATTTTCACGCAAACTCAATATCCCTCTAGTAGCCACTCAAGATTCACACTATCTGCATCCCGATGACGCCCTGGCCCATAAGACCCTGGTTGCCATTTCAACCAACACTGACATCGGAGACACTGCCATCTTTGCCGGTAAGGGACAGTATCATTTTATTTCAACCCAGGAAGCTCTTGAGTGGTTTAAGGACATACCGGAGGCCGTCGAAAATACGGAAAAAATTGCCGAAAGATGCAATGTAGATTTAACTTTGGGCAAATTTATTTTCCCAGATTTTCCTCTTGAACCCGGAAAAACGGCCGGCCAAATGCTTGATGAATTAACCCAAAAAGGAGCAAGAGAGCGTGGTTTAGACAACAATCCAGAAATAGAAGCACGACGGCAATACGAACTTGAAATTATCGAAAGCAAAAACTTTCAACAAAAAGACTACTCCCCCTATTTCCTTGTTGTCGCTGACCTTCTTCGATTTGCCCATGAATCAAATATATATACTACGGTCCGCGGCTCGGTCGCCGGCTCGCTTGTGTCCTACCTCTCCGGTATCACTCACGTTAATCCGATAGAGTTCCAGCTTCCGTTTGAAAGATTCCTGAATCCATTCCGTCCATCGGCTCCAGATATTGACATGGACTTTGCTGATAACAGAAGACAAGAAGTAATAGAATATGCCAAAAAGAAATATGGCGCTGACAAGGTGGCCCAAATCGGTACCTTCGGCACAATGTTGGCCCGCGGATCGGTTCGTGATGTGGCACGGGCAACAGGAAAATCATATGAGGTCGGAGACCGTATCGCTAAACTTATCCCAATGGGTTCACAGGGTTTTCCAATGACCATCAAGCGCGCCATGGAGATTGAACCAGGCTTGAAAGATCTTTACGACCGGGATCTGGAGGCCCGTCAGATTTTGGACATTGCTAAAAAACTGGAGGGTACCGTTCGCCATGTTTCGGTTCATGCCGCTGGTGTGGTAATCGCCCCGAAACCATTGATTGAATACGTGCCGCTTCAATTTGACCCGAAAGGAGAGGATAATCTCATCACCCAATATGACATGTACACCGTCGGTGAGGATGGTGTTGGGCTTACCAAGCTTGATTTTTTGGGCATCCGCAACTTAGCTATTTTAGAAAATGCCGTGCGTTTGGTTCAGAAACATAGAAACACAGTTATAGATATTGAAAAAATTCCTTTTGATGACAAAACAACTTTTGCAATGCTTGCCAAAGGTGAAACCGAAGGGCTTTTTCAGTTAAACGGATCCGGTATGACAAAATACCTTATGGATCTCAAACCCACCACTATTCACGATATTAACGCCATGGTTGCTCTGTATCGTCCCGGACCGATAAACAACATCCCTGAATATATCGCCCGCAAGCAAGGCCGAAGTAAGATCAAATACTTCCATCCCAAAGCGGAAAAGTTTCTTGATAAATCCTATGGCATTTTAGTTTATCAAGACGACCTTTTGTTCACAGCCATGGAACTGGCCGGCTATAACTGGGAATCAGTTGATAAATTTCGAAAAGCGGTCGGGAAAAAAATTCCGGTTGAAATGGCTAAACAGCATGAAATTTTCGTCCAGGGCTGCCAAACCCACAGTGGCATGACCAAAGGACAAGCGGAACAGATCTGGAATTTATTTGAACCGTTCCAGGGCTATGGATTCAACAAAGCCCACGCCGCCTGTTATGGCCGTGTCGCCTACCAGACCGCGTATATGAAGGCCAACTTCCCGGCAGAATATATGTGCGCCGTACTCACAGCCGAAGCCGGTGATACAGAAAAAATATCCGAAGTCATCTCCGAGTGTCAACGAATGGGTATTCCCGTTTTACCACCAGACATAAATAGTTCTTTCAAGGATTTCACTGTTATAAAAGATAAAACAGATCAGATTCGTTTTGGCCTTCTAACAATTAAAAACTTGGGTGAAGGAATCGCTGATGCCATCATCGCTGAACGAGAAGCCGGTGGGTCATACAAAAATATTGAAGAATTTGTTACCAGAATTCACAATAAGGATTTGAATAAAAAATCAGTGGAGTCGCTTATCCGTTGTGGGGCACTTGATAAATTCGACGACAGAAATGTTTTATTGGTAAATATGGAAAACTTGCTTTCTTATGCCAAAGAAAAGCAAAAACAATCATCAATGGGACAAATTAGTTTATTCGGTAGTACTGACAAGACAGAACTCCCGCCGTTCCGACTTTCTTCGGCTGAACCGGCAAAGCCATGGGAAAAATTAATTTGGGAAAAAGAGCTTTTAGGATTATTTGTTTCCGATCATCCTTTAAACAGCTACCAAATTCAAATGAAGCTTGAAAACGTTATTCCTATAAAAAATATCACAGTAGGTACTCCCGGTTCGGTTAAAATAGGGGGTATGATTACCCGCATTCAAAAAATAGTAACTAAGACCGGCCGGCCGATGATTTTTTCAATACTTGAAGACCTTACTTCCAAGATTGAAGTTGTCGTCTTTCCAAATGTTCTCGAGCAAAACCCCGAAGCTTGGAAAGAAAATACCATTGTGGTAGCCCGTGGAAAAATAAATGACCGTGACGGCTCTCTCAAATTACTTTGCGATGAAGTCCGACCGCTCGCGTTGCCTGCGTAATTCTAAAACAAAATCCGCCCTCGGGCGGATCAAAGATAACCCCTACGGTCTTCATATGTGGCAATTTCGGAAAGAATTTGTGAAATGGCGTGTTGAATCATGGCCATTCTCAAAAGCTTTGCTTCTCTTTCGTGAGGCAAATCTCGAATAATTTTCTTAAAGCCACCGCTTTTAATCATAAATTTGACCTCATAAAAAGCGGTTCGCCCATCTTCGGTCAGTAAAGATTTTCCAAGCCTCAAAGTACTATTATCCACAAAATCTCTAAAAAAGCTCGTCTCCACACCTTGAGCCATATCTGGATTTTTCATTTAAAACCTCTCAGTTTGGTCAAAAAACTTTAAAAATAATACTATTTACAACGTTTTATGTCAAGTCTTTTGGTTGTTCTTTTTTTTTGTTATTCTATAAGAACCATGAATAAAAACTCTCTAGAACACCTTCGCCACTCGCTCGCCCATCTTCTCGGTGCGGCGGTTTTGGAATTATACCCCAGTTCAAAGCTCGCCATCGGTCCTGCCATTGATGACGGATTTTATTACGACATAGATGTAAGTGGAGTAATTTCGGACAATGATTTGCCAAAAATAGAAAAGAGGATGGGCGAAATCCTGAAAACATGGAAAACTTTCGAAGGCCGTGAGGTTACTGCTAGTGAGGCAAAAGATCTTTTCCAAGACAATCCTTACAAAAAAGAAATCATTGACGAACTCGCTGAAAAAGGAGAGAAAATCACACTTTATACATCAGGTCCGGCAACTGCCGGATTCACCGACCTCTGCCGTGGCGGACATGTTGAAAATGCCAAAGATATTAAATCTAACGCATTCAAACTATCGCGTGTAGCAGGCGCCTACTGGCGCGGTGATGAAAAAAATCCCCAACTCACCCGTATCTACGGTCTGGCATTTGAAACCAAGGAAGAGCTTCAAAAACACTTAGCAATGCTCGAGGAAGCCAAGAAAAGAGACCACAAAAAAATCGGTATCGAATTGGATCTATTTACCTTTTCTGACTTAGTCGGCAGCGGATTACCCCTGTGGACTCCGAAAGGAACAGTATTAAGAGACACCCTGGATAATTATGTTTGGGAATTAAGAAAAAAGGCAGGATATGAAAGAGTAGATATCCCCCACATAACCAAAAAAGAGCTCTACGAAAAAAGCGGCCATTGGGACAAATTCAAAGATGAGCTTTTCAAAATACAGACCCGCGAAGGACATTTGTTCGTCATGAAGCCAATGAACTGCCCCCACCATGTCCAGATATACGCCAGAAAGCCATGGAGTTATCGAGAATTGCCCCAAAGATACGTCAGCACCACAAAAGTATATCGGGACGAACAAACAGGCGAGTTGGCTGGTCTTTCCAGGGTCAGAACTATTACCCAAGACGATGCTCACGTTTTTTGCCGAATTTCTCAAGCCAAAGAAGAGATCCAGAAAATATGGGAAATAGTCCACGCGTTTTATGGAGCCGTAAATTTAAAACTTCGTCTGCGCCTATCTCTGCGCGACCCCAACCATCCTGAAAAATATCTTGGAGATAAGGCCAATTGGAACAAGGCCGAAGAAGTGCTTCGAGAGGTTGCCAACGAAAACAAGACGGAGTTTTTTGAAGGTCTAGGTGAAGCTGCATTTTACGCTCCCAAACTCGACTTTATGGCTACTGATTCCATCGGAAGAGAGTGGCAAGTTGCAACGATACAATTGGATGTAAGTATGCCAGAAAGTTTTGACCTAACTTGCATAAATGAAAAAGGAGAAAAAGAACGAATTGTAATGATTCATGCCGCCATAATGGGCTCCATAGAGCGTTTCCTTTCTGTTCTTATAGAACATTACGCTGGTGCGTTCCCAGTCTGGCTCTCCCCTGTTCAAGTCGCAATCTTACCAATATCCGATAACCAGAATGAATGGGCAGAAAAAGTGTATGAAAAGTTAAAAGCTGAAGGTATCCGTGTAGAAATAAACAAAAACAACGAGACATTGGGTAAAAAAATCAGAGGAGCAGAAATGCAAAAGATTCCTTATTTACTTGTGGTTGGAGATAAGGAAGTTGAGACCAAATCCGTGGCGGTTAGGAAAAGAGGCTCTGGCGACATGGGTCAAGTAAACATAAAAGAATTTGTGAAAAAAATTAAAAAAGAAATAGAAAAAAAGACCTAAGCAGGTCTTTTTTTTAACTTATGATAGATAGCAGCACCTATAAAATATACCAGAATAAGAATTAATACGCTCTTAATATAAAAACTCGGCAGCCTAAGCACTAAATTCCAAAAACCAAACACCATGTAGGCATTCTTAAGTGTATCTCCAAGAATTAAACTCACTAATCCTTTTTTAGAGTTAAATGTCCTTGAAAAAATAGTTGCCGCCACCCTACCTCCAGGTTCAGGAGAAGCGGCCATTAAAAATACGGAGGCATATCCTCCTTTTTTTAATCTTTTGAGAAATTTATTATTCTCATCGGTAGCCCATTTAAAGGTTTCTGTTAGATAATCATTTATCCTACCGATGAATCCTCTTCTCTTGAGTAGGGGTTGAATCGCCAATTCAATTTCTTTTCCCAGCTCAATCCCTTCTTGAACTGATTTTTGCTTTTTTGTTAACTCAAAAATAAATTTTCCGAGCCATCCCCAAAACCAATACCAGAATAAGTTGCCTGGTATTGATATGACAATGGTTATTAAGAAAATTCCCAAGAGAGAGAGTTCGGGTATTACAGAAGTTAAGTCAAAAATTTGGAATCCTAAGATTGAGAAATATCGACTGCTCAAACTTGGAATTACAACACCATCAACATTAAGAATGCCGAAAATAGCGGCTATTAAGAAAGGCCAATAATCTTGCCATTTCCTTTGGGTTTCGTCTCCTGTTTTCAAAGACCGGCCTGCTTTTCAATACCGAGAACTTGCATTATAATACCATAAAAAATGACTAGGACCAACCATCCAAAAATAATAGTAGTTATTGGCCCGACTGCATCAGGAAAATCTGATTTGGGAATTAAATTGGCCCAAAAGTTCAACGGAGAAGTAGTTTCTGCTGATTCAAGGCAGGTTTACAAGGGAATGGATATTGGAACCGGAAAAATAAGTAAAAAAGAACAGAAGTTGGTTAAGCATTACCTTCTTAATGTCGCAAACCCTAAAAAAGTGTTTACTGTTTCTGATTTTAAAAAGTTAGGGGAAAGATCAATTAAAAAAATATTGGTCAAAAATAAGGTTCCGTTCATCGTCGGCGGCACTGGATTTTATGTTGATGCTTTGGTTAAAGATCTCTCTATTCCAGAAGTTCCTCCCAACAAAGAATTGAGAAAGAGTTTCGATAAGCTTAGTGCGGAGAACCTTTTTAAGATGCTCCGAAAATTAGACCCCAAGCGAGCCAAGACCATAGACTCTAAAAATAAACGCCGCCTTATTCGTGCTTTAGAAATTATTCAAGCAACAAATAAACCAGTCCCTAAATTAGTATCGAGTATTAAGTATCAAGTATTATGGTTGGGATTAAAACCTAAAAACTTAGAAAATAGAATCAAGCTGCGTCTCGAAAAAAGATTCAAACAAGGAATGGTTAAGGAGGTAAAAAATCTATTAAATTCCGGAATAAGTAAAAAACGTCTTCATGATTTAGGCTTGGAATATAGGTGGCTTGGCCGATACCTTGGCAGAGAGATAAGTTATAAAGAATTGAAAGATGGACTGCTTAGAGATATAATAAAATACTCAAAACGCCAAATTACTTGGTTCAAGAGAAACAAAGAAATCTACTGGATAAAAAACAAAAAAGAAGCGGGTATTTTAATTAAAAAATTTATTTACTCTCTTTAAGTTCTGAGTCGCTCGGACCAAGTATTTCTTCCTCTGCCGGTATTGTCCGTTCCGAAACATATTTTCTATCTCGGCCGGTCATAACTTGTTCATGGCGCTCCCTGGCCAGTTTAGCCTGATCCTTCTGATCGGTCGCGAACCGACTTTTAGAAAAATCCTCCCTCTGTTCTGTCCAATTCACTAATTTTGCTATTATTTTTTTAAACATGCTATATTATTTTAGTTTTTCCCTTAATATTTCTTCTACCATTTTAGGATTTGCCTTACCCCCTGATTCCCTCATTACCATGCCAATTAAGAACTTCAGCGATGCCTCTTTCCCTTTTTTATAATCTTCTACTGCTTGGCTGTTATTTGCAACCACTTTACCCACCGCCATTTCCAGTTCACCAACATTGGACACTTGCGCCAAATCTTTTTCTTTAATTATTTTTTCCGGACTTAAACCTGTCTGAAACATCTCTTTCAAAACAACTTGGGCTCCGCTTGAAGAAACTTCGCCATGAAACACTCGAACAACTAAATCAGCAAACATCTCGGGGCTTATTTTTGTATCATCAGGTTCGGCTGAAACTTCCTCGCACATACGCTTTAATTCTGTGATCGTATAATTTGATGCCAGTTTAAATAATTTATCTTGATGTTCCACCTCTGGCCTTTTCAAGTGGTCAAGCTTATCAAAAGACAACAATTCACTCGCTACATGCTCAAAATAGTCTCCCAACAGATTATTGACTGTAAATATCTCTACATCATGGTCTGGCAAATTATATTGCTTCTTAAACCGTTCTCGCCTTGCTTGAGGCAATTCTAATAAGCCGTCCTTAATAGCTGCGATTTGAGTTGAAGTAAATTTAAGAGGCGGCAAATCCGGTTCGGGAAAATATCTATAATCGTAAGCTTCTTCCTTTGATCTTTGACTTACGGTGGCTTTCTTTGAATCATCCCAACCTCGAGTTTCCTGGACTATTTTCTCTCCAGCATCAAGAAGTTCAGTTTGCCTTTTAATCTCATAATCAATACTGTCGGAAGCGGCTTTTATTGAATTCAAGTTTTTAATTTCAACCTTGGTCCCCCATTTTCCGTCTTCACCAGTTAAGGAAATATTAACCTCTACTCTCATTAAACCTTTCTCCATGTCAGCATCTGACACGCCAAGATATCGAAAGATAAGCTGTAATTCTTCTGCGAATTTTTTAACTTCCAGTCCAGTTTCAAAATCCGGTTCAGTCACCAGCTCCATCAATGGAACTCCGGCTCGGTTAAAATCAACCAGAGAATAGCTTTCTCCGGCTCCGCCAGCTGATGGATGCTGAAGCCGCCCAGCATCTTCCTCTAAATGAATCCTGGTTATTCTTATTTTTTTACCAGCAACATCTAAATGACCCCCTTCACAAAGCGGCTTCTGGTATTGGGTTATCTGATAGCCCTTTGGCAAATCCGGGTAAAAATAGTTCTTTCTTTCAAAAAATGTATCTTCGGCAATTTTACAATTCAAAGCCAAGCCCGCCATAATTACTTTTTTGACCGCTTCATAATTAATGACCGGAAGAGTTCCCGGATGTCCCATGCAAATTGGGCAGATGTTAATATTAGGATGCTTTTCATCTGGATCGTTGAGCGAATCACAAAACATTTTGGTTTTAGTTTTTAGCTCCGCATGAATTTCTAATCCTATAACCGGCTTATGCTTCATATACCTTAATTTAACAGAAATTATGCAATAAAAAAAGCCCATAAAAATGGACTTATCTGACTCAATTTAGAAAGGTATCTCTGGTAGGGTTCGTCTACGGGCTAACTCTGCTTCAAGTTGGTCATCGGTAAGTTCGTTCAAAAGAACATCTGCCGTCTTTTCATAGGGCTGCATTTTCATACCACTTACCTCAATAATTCCATCTATTACCTCCTCTTTGGCTCCATGGAATATGGTTGGATATTTTTCTTTCAAAAGTAGGTATGGCTGTTCAAAAACCTTCCTAATTTCCCATTCAGCATGTCTTCCAGTTCTCATCATTATCGTATGACGCAAACTGCGTAAATTAACTGAAAAAGCTATCTCATTACTTTGGCCATTTGGCGCAAAGCGTCTTAAGGCAGATGTAATTTTCTTTTTCTTGTCGAAATTAGTTAGTGCTGGCAACCCGATAGCAGTAACTGCTTTAGTATACCATTCCTCATCATATCTTCGTTTCTCCTCACATAAACCCTTGATTGGATCCAGTATCGGATCGAAAACGATATCAATTTCGTCTAATCGGATAAAACGGCCTGAATTTTGAGAGAAAGCAGTGCCTATCCTATGCCTGACAAGCTCATGAGTAAAAACACGACTGCAATCTGCGACAATAAAATTGAAGTTGACATGCTCAAATATAGAACCATGCCCGACATCAAAACAATTACGGATATTGTCTTCAATGTCCCTAACTTTTGAAATATTTGCATTGTGGCCAAGAGATAAACTCTTATAGCATAACTTTGCAAACATACTGCAAAGTATCTCGGCGTCAGTTAAGCCGGCTTTCCTGGCGGCTTCCATTGACTCAAGAAAATCTTCGTTACCACTATCCTTGAGATAGCGATGAACTTCGGTTTCATTTATCTTCTGGTAACCAACCCAATAAACCTTAGGTTCAACAAACTTGCCCATGGAGTTCCTTTTGTTAAAATTCTGACGGTTTAGAAATGATATCAGAAGTCGGAACCCATTTCAACAGTATTCTAATCCACAAAAAAAGAGGCATAGACCTCTATCTCCATTCCTGGAGTTTAAAATTCTTTCTTAAAAGTTCTCTTGTGGATCTGGCAAAAACAGTATCAGCATCTTCGGTTGCATCAACCACCTTACAAAAATCACTGAATTTACTGGCAAACTCCAGATATGCTTCTCTGGTTCGCAGGAGCTTCTCCGGCTTCTCAAAAAAGTCACGCCTGCGTTCATCTTTTTCCTTCAAGCGCTGAACGGCAACTGAGGGATCAACGTCATATATGATTACAAGATCCGGCCTGATAAAATCAACTTCCTCCATTTTAAAATAGTACTCTTCAGCCATCAACAATTTCTCCAAATCGCCAGGCTCTAATATGTCAAGTGAGATTGAAGCCAAAGAACGGTCACTAAGAACATTAACTCCGCTCTTTAAAGCAGGAACAACCTTTTGCACATAGTGTTGTATCCTGTTAAGAAAGTAATGGCCTTGCCTTTGGAGCTGAATCATAGAAGAAAAGCCCACTGGGCCCCTTTCAAAAAGCAGTCCGTAAATCAACTTACCGCCAAGAACATCAATGTCTGGTTCTTTAACTTTTATAGCTTGTTCCCCGCCAGCCTTTAAAAAATTATGGGCTTTGGTACATTGAGTAGTTTTACCACAACCATCCATGCCTTCAAAGGCAATAAACTTACCAGGATAGGGATTGACTATCATTTCTTTCTCCTTTTTTAAATAACTATTTAGGTCTTAGAATCTTACTCCCAAAAAGTTAGTGTGGCAATTGTGGATAAAATAAAACACGCTCGGATAATTCGCACATGAACCGGATCAAACCTGTATACGGTACCAAAAGCAAATAGTCCGCTTGGAAATTGAAAAACGATCCAATCAGATTAGTTTCTTATATCTAGTAGTTCGGCCAAGGCCGATACGCTCAATCTTTTTGAGCTTTAAGAGTTTATCTAATGCTTGATTAACTGTTGGCCGAGCGATTTTTACATTGGCAGTTATATCGCCGGGACTTGTTTCCTCAACTGTTTGCAGATATTGCCAGACTAGAAGTTGTTTTGGTGATAGTAGCTTTTCTACATTTTCTTTCGACAGCAAATCAACCGCCCGCTTTGACTGCTCCAGAATAAGGGATAAGAAGAAATCTAACCAAGGACTAATGTTTCCATTATTCTCATCCTTGAAAGTTCGCTGAGTTTTTCTGAGGGCTACATAATAATCTGACTTATTATCTTCGACCAGTTTCTCATGAGATACATAAGGCATGTAAAAATAGCCTTCCTTCAACAAGAGTAGATTGGTCAAGATTCGAGACAATCTACCGTTGCCGTCTTCAAAAGGATGGATGTTCAAGAACTCCACCAAAAAACTGCCCACAACAAGCAGGGGGTGATGTTTTCTCTCTTTCAATGCATTTTGAGTCCACTCAACTACCTCCTGCATTTCTTTCGGAGTTAAATATGCCGGGGTGGTGTCAAAAAGAATTACGCCAGTTAGTTTTCCGCCCTCATCGAGCATCTGGACCTGATTCTCTTTCTTTTTATATTCTCCCCTATGAAGATCGTCCTTCTCAACATATTTTAGTAATTCTTTGTGGAGATGTTTTATTGAGCTTTCTGAAAAACCAATACCTTTCCATGAATCAAAGACTTTTTCTAAGAGTTCAAAGTATCCTTTTACTTCCTGCTTATCTCTATTGGTAAACTTTTGGATATCAAGACCACGCATCAATTTCTCGACATCTTCATCTGATAATTTGGCACCCTCAATACGGGTAGACGCTCCAGTAGAAGTAATCAAAGTAGACCGCTTTAAACGGCCTAATACTTGGGGACTTAACTGAGCTCCAGCAATCCATTGCCCTCTTAATTGGTCAATTTCATTAAGTTTTGACCATATTTCTGGGGTTAGGTTTTGAAGCCTTTTATCTAGCTTATTGATCTCCATAATCTTATATTTTAACTACATAAGATTATATTAGATTAGCTAAAAGTAGTCAACTATGGGCTTTTTAGTCGCTATTCTTACAAACCATCCAAAAACCAACTGGTCTCGCCTGATCCCAGCTGTATGAATTCCTCTTAGAGTTTTTTTGCCTTAATTCGTAGTGAATTTGACACAACCGAAACGCTTGAAAATGCCATAGCAAGTCCTGCAAAAACAGGATTGAGAAGCCATCCAAAAATTGGGTAAAACAAACCTGCGGCTAACGGAATACCTGCAAAGTTATAAATAAATGCCCAAAAGAGGTTCTGCTTAATTCCGAGCATCGTCATTTTTGAGAGTTTAATTGCTTTGACGAGCTTTGAAATATCGCCGTGAAGGAGTGTGATACCTGCTGTTTCGATAGCCACATCAGTACCGGTCCCCATCGCGATACCCACATCAGCTTGGGCAAGTGCTGGAGCGTCATTAACGCCATCACCAGCCATTCCAACAATTCTGCCTTCCGTTTGAAGCTCTTTTATTTTCTTCAATTTATCCTCTGGAAGAACCTCGGCTACGACTTCATCTATACCGACTTCTTTGGCTATAGCTTCCGCTGTGTTTTTATTATCTCCAGTAAGCATCATTGTCTTGATTCCGAGTTTGTGAAGATTTTTTATTGCCTCAATTGCTTCTGGCTTAATTGCATCTGCAACCATGATTACTGCAACAATTTCATTTTTCGTGGCAAGAATAACCGGAGTCTTGCCTTGTAAAGTTTCAGTTTCAATACTTTGAAGATCAAGTGACAGCTTAAGATCGGAAACAAGTTTTGTGTTTCCAGCAAAATATTCTGTATTATCAATCTTTCCCGTGAGACCCTTACCTTTAATAATTTCAAATCCTTGGACTGAAGCAATTTCAATTGATTTTTCTTTTGCGTATTGAAGCACTGCGTGTGCGATTGGATGTTCCGACTTACTTTCAAGTCCAGCAAGAATTGAAATAATCCTTCGATCGTCAAGCTTTGAGTGATTTTTAATACTCGTGAGTTCTGGCTTGCCTTTGGTGATAGTACCAGTCTTATCCACCACGATCGTATTTACCTTATGAAGCTTCTGAAGCGTTGCGGCGTCTTTAATGAGAATACCTTCTCCCGCGCCCTTACCAACTCCAACGATAATCGCTGTTGGCGTAGCCAGGCCGAGTGCACACGGACATGCAATGACGAGAATCCCGACAAACGAGGTTAGTCCAAATGAGAGAGCTTGTGCGAAACCAAGGTGTTGAGTGCCTATTAAAAGCCATGCTCCAAGTGTGACGAAAGAAAGAATAAGTACAATCGGCACGAAAATGCTTGAAATCTTGTCCGCCAAGGCTTGAATAGGCGCTTTGCTACCTTGCGCCTCCTCAACCATTTTAACGATATGAGCAAGAAGTGTTTCTGATCCAACTTTTGTCGCTTTAAAAGTAAAGGTGCTATTGGTATTTATTGTTCCGGCCACAACTGTATCTCCCGACTTTTTCTGAACAGGCATAGGTTCACCTGTAATCATTGCCTCATCGATAAATGAAACACCCTCAGTGACCACACCGTCAACGGGGATTTTTGCTCCAGGCTTTACAATAATAAAATCGCCATGCTTGACATCATTTACTGAAATTTCTATTTCCTTTCCATCTCGAATAACCAATGCTGTTTTTGCCTGAAGATTAAGAAGTTTTTCAATGGCATCACCCGTCTTAATCTTTGATCTTGCTTCAAGGTACTGGCCGAGAGCAATGAAGGTGATAACTATAATGGTGACATCATAGTAGGTATTGCTTGTATTAATGAATTGTTTAAGTGGTTCTTCAAGGGCCACTACGATAAAGCTGTAGAAAAAGGCTACCGAAGTACCTATACCGATCAAAGTATCCATGTTTGCCCTGCCGTAGCGAAAAAAGCGATACATACCAAGGAGATACGGCTTTCCTACCACAAAGAGCACATAGGTAGCCATTATTGGCAAGAGGTGATGAAAAAATTCAGAGAGATTTATAGGTGGCGCAACAATGAGTTTGAACTGAGCAAGAATATCCCAGCTCATAATGAAAATACTGATGATGGCAAGCGGAATGGCGGACATTACCACATTTCTTTGGGCGGCAATTTCTGCAAGTTTTTCTTTCTTTGATTGATCGACACCTGTGTGATGAGCCATATGGGAATCGGCAGACATATCCATTCCTTCTGCCATCTCTGGAACAACAAGAGAATAGCCGAGTGGTTCTATCTTTTTTGAAAGCTCATGAGGATTAGTCTTTGACTCATCAAAAGATACCTTGGCTTTTTCGGTGCCGTAATTAACTTCTGCGAATTGCACTCCTTCAGTTTTTTTGAAGGTTCGTTCAATAAGACCCGAACACGAAGCACAGTGCATTCCTTTTATTTTATAAGTTTGTGTTTGCATAAATAAAAATTATTTGCGTTTAAGTTTATATACTTTCAAGATTTCCTTTGTTGGCTGTTTGGTTTTTCCTTGTTTAATCTGGTTGACTACGCAAGTAGCGAGGTGGTTTTCTAATAAAACATCCTCTATTCCGGAGAGGGCCTGTTTAATTGCGGATGATTGAGTAATGACATCAATGCAATAGGTGTCTTTCAGAACCATACTTTGAACGCCCCGCACCTGCCCCTCAATAATCTTGAGTCTTTTGATAAGTTTCTTCTTTTGATTTGTCTTCATATAATCCATGATACCCTAGAGGGGGTATGGCGTCAACGGCACAAACTGTCTGCTTTGTGCTTTGCTTTATTAGGAAATACAGAGAAACAGAAAGGAGTAAGATCGCAAGCACAGACAGTTCAAGACCTTGAAACGGCAAGTAAAAAATTGCCCCGCTAAGTCCCAAAAATGCCAATATCGGCAGTCCGCAACTTGCGCAACCACTCCCCACAATTCCCAAAAGTGAACTACCTCCGACCGTAAAACTCATTTTTCTGGAAGCTCGAATTACTTGAAGACGCTGTACTACAATCGTCAAATTTGCTCCGGTTAAAATCGCTACGATCATGAGGAGCATCAAACTCAACTTGCTCATAATGGTCCACATTCCTAGAAGCAAAGCGACCAGTAGATTCCACTTATAACTTAGTGCGTGTACCCCGAATATCGTATCTTTCACCAGACCAGCGTTCATCAGATACACAGTAGCCATCACATACAGAGCCGCAATCAGCAGAGTCGGAATAAGGATTTTTTTAGACCAGATCTCTTTCATTATTTAAATGCTTAGATACTTTCATATTTAATTTCTATTTTATCCTTATCTTTCATTTGATAGTTCTCAAATTCAGTATTTTCATTACCATTTACAAGCATCTTTACGGTACCGCCGACCCCATTACATGAATCAAAAATACAATTCGAGTTAAACTGTTTACCCCACGTCTTAAAGAGTTTGGCTAGATTAATGTCAGTTTTAGTAACTAATCCTTGTTTTTCGAGGTGTATTTGCCCGCTGGTATCGTGAGTATGAGTTGAAGCCATAACTCCTCCTATGCCTATGTTAGCGGAAACCTCTTGTTTTTGGCCCTTTATAGTAATAGAGAGCTGGGAATGCCAGTGTAGCCCTCTCTTTGATACGATATCTGTTTCTGGAGTTAGTGGACGAGTAGCCGCATACCAGATAAGTCCGCCAACACCTCCTCCCACAATTAGTACAACAGTGGCTGTCTTGATGAATCTCTTAAGGAAATGTTTTTTCACTAGGCGTTGTTGTTCAGCTAATTTATGCTGTTGTTTTATCTCATATTCATTTTTTGTAGTCTGTTCATTTTCGTTCATGTTTATTTATTTAATTTTTTAAGTTCTTCATCAATGATTATCTTGAAAGCCGCAAACGGCTGGGCTCCGACCACAAATCGTCCGTTAATGAATACAGCTGGCGTTCCGCTTACTCCGGCGGCGGAGCCATCCGCAATGTCTTTTTCAACTTCTTGCTTATATTTCCCAGAATCAAGGCATTGGTTGAATTTTGAAGTGTTAAGTCCGATCTTTGCCGCCCATTTCTTCACATCATCGGCAGTAAATTGGATAGTTCCTGATCCTTGCTTCTCTTGTTCGTTGAATATCGCATCGTGCATTTCCCAAAATTTACCTTGATCTTCAGCGCACTCTGCTCCTTCTGCGGCTGGCGTTGCCCCAGGGTGAAATGACAATGGAAAGTCTCGATACACGAGGCGGGCTTTGCCAGTGTCAATATATTCTTTTTTTATTTGCGGAAGTGTTTCTTTCATGAATTTTCTGCAGAACGGACACTGAAAATCAGAAAACTCAATCAGGGTTACTGGGGCATTTTTGTTACCTAAATAAGCATCGTCGTCAGCTGATACATTAACCGGCCCAGTAGGTTGTTCGATGCCAATAGCCGCCTGTCCAGCGTTTTTGGCGCCACCAGTAACAGATTTTGAACTATTGCCGGTATATATGAGAGTTCCGCTAATCAATACGGCAGCTATCAATATAGAAACGGGGAGAAATAGTTTAGTTTTATCAATCTTAATTTTATTTCCCTTAACCTCCGGCTCGTCTACCTCTACGGCAAGAGCTTCTAAATCATTTTTGTACTTTTGGTCAGACATAGAAAATCACGTATTATCTTTGCCAAGGTTCGGTGAAACTTGGCTAGGGATAAGGACGCTAATTATTAATTTCTAATTTATATTGCCCCAAGCTTTCGATTTCTTGTTTTAACTTCTGCCAGTCAAGATTATTAGCATGATCAATTTCGGTTTCTCCAGTTTGAAAATTCACATTGCATGAGTTAATACCCTCTATATCTTTACAGACATCTTCGATAAGCATCTTGCACGAAGCGCAATGCGTTCCTTTAATTATTACTTTAGTTTTCATATTTTGGTGGAATGCCGTGTTTTATTATTTCCAGGTTACAGCTATTATGTTCTGTGCACCAAGCCTCACACTTGTCTGATAGTTCCTTTTCTCGGTATAGATAGCCACATTTGGGACAAGCAAACATTTTGACGACTTTGTCATTGTCATGATTCATTCCAGCCATCATGAACATCATTGAAAGCGGACACACAAGCACGAATAAAACCCATGTGTAACTGGCAACGTTCGGCACGAACAAGTATGCAAGGAGTATGACTACTCCAATTCCCAGCAACACTTTCCAATTCAGACACATTTTTAAGATATTTTTCATAAATTAATCAATCACAGTAAACTGCGCCATTCTCGACCCCATACTGCAGGTCATCGCAATGGTCCCAGTTTCTGTGGGAGTAAATTTGACTTTGTTTTCACCAAGTTTCATCGGAATGGTCACATTGTATTTAGGAATAACGAAAACAGACATGCAACCGCCAAGAGGCACTTGGGTATCAATAGTCAGTTCAACAGGCACATCCTTTTTCACCATAAAAGAATTTGGATATACGCCCTTCTCGCGGGATATTTCCATAGCTAATTTTTGGGCATTCGAGTCTGATATGTCAGCAACATTAGGTTCTTCTATGGGTGCTCCTACAACGCCGGTCGTGCCTGCCCCGAGCGTAGTCGAGGGGTTTGAAATGACCGTAAATGCCGAGCCGCGCGTCATCATACCCATACTGCAATTGAACGGAATTGTGCCAATCTCGGTGGGCGTGAATGTTATGGTGGTGATCCCTTGTGGTGAGAGATATTTACTTATGCCAAGTGTTGGCATAACGAGCACTTGTCCACACCCAACAGCATTTCTTCCATCAATTTGCCACTCAACAGGTACTCCTTGTACGACGGTAAATTTGTTCGGTGAGTAGCTGTACCCACTCACGGTCATGTTTACGATTTGTTTCCCGTTGACAATCTGCGCCGGCGGAACAGAATTTGATTCAGCACTTCCGTTATTCTTGAATACTGATGCGAGATCGACATTAATACCGGCAAGGGCAAAGCCATTATTAATGTTAAAGATCGCAAGCAATACCACGAGTACACCGGCGAACTTGAGAAAATGTCGCTGAAATGCTCCTTTGGCAAAGCTGGTGATAGCGGAAAGTGAAAGCAGTGCCGGTAATGTTGCGAGCGAGAACACGAGCATAGTTAATGCGCCAACTTTCCAATCACCGCTGGCTAGAACATAGAGTTGCAATGCTTGGGTAAAACCGCATGGCAGAAAGAATGTAGTGGCACCAAGAATGAACGGCGCACCCTTACTTTCTTTACCGCTCAAGTCATGAATTTTATGTCCTAGGAATTTGGGCATCCTTGGACTGAATCTCCGAAGCCACGGAAAGAGATGGAGTAATTGGAAACCCAAGAGAAGCATGACGATACTGACTAGGATAATAAGATACCCGTTGAATTGGGGGGATAACGTGATTACTGAACCCAAGCCTCCGACAGCGGCACCAAAGGCGGTATATCCAACAATGCGTCCTGCATTGAAGTAGATATGAGGCCTGAATTTCTGAATGCCAGTTAGCTCCGGATGCAATTCATTGTGCTTTTCGGCCACTGCGAGTAGAAGCCCTCCTACAACAGCGATGCATGTTGAAACAGCCGCAAACAGACCAATGAGGAACACGACCCCGTAACTCATGTGTTCCGAGATAGCAATGGTCGGTAGGAGGTCAAATTGTCTAAGAATGTAGTACGTGGAGACGATCACAAGGAAAATTCCGCCCATTTGAAGGTAGTCTTTCCAGGTATTTTTATGACTTACTTCTGTGTGTAGCTGAGGAATATGCGGCAAAGAAACAGAATATCCGCTTTCTCTTACGGCATTCTGAAGCTGTTTAAGCTGGGGGGCTTGATTGAAGTATATGGTTGCCTTTCCGGTTGCATGATTGACATTTACTTTTTCAATGCCTGGCACGGTCTTGAATTTACGCTCAATCATCACTTCGCAACTGGCGCAATGCATGCCATGAATTTTTAGTTCTACTTTTTTCATAATTATTATCTATAATAAATCTCCTTAGGGAAAACTAAAAATACCCGCGGGTAAGCTTTGCCAGACGACCAAAATCAAAATTGGCAAAACCCGCAAGTATTAAATGACGGCTAATTCGTAAATTTTAGGATTGAGAATGCCTCGCGAAAATAATTCTAAAAGTTTGTTAGAAGTAAAAGTTTTTTGACGCTCATGTGCATAGTACTTATAAGCATGAGAGTCTTTATACCGATCTGCTTTTAAGTATTCAGAAGCTAGAACAACAACCAAGAGCATAAAACCTACAACTGCTAAAAGGCGAGCACTATTATCCACGGTAGCTGCAAACATGCCTTGCCATGAACTAAGATGTTCAGAAAAGCTCATAGTGCAGATCGAAGATGTCGCGGTAAAAGGACACGCGGACATCTGGCCATGTTCGTCTCTCTCCATTCCCACGAAAGAACCGAAACTCAAAGTACCCAACAAAACTAAGGAAAGAATAGTCGCAAATACATATTTTTTAGGCGAGCTTACGATCATGTTAAGGGTATTATAGCATAGAGTATTTTTATAGCAAAATAGTGAGATTTATAGTAAGGGTATAGTTTTTAGGCCGTCTTCAAACTCTTTATCCACACCTAACTTAATTTACTTTACCACTATTTCAGCTCTAACTGGTTTGCCGTTTTGAAATATAACCTCAACCCTCCCAAAATCTATCCTTTGAGCGATTTGCATAAGACGATCCCCCTCCGGATCAATCTCTTTTAATACTCTAGTTTTTTGTTGATCGCTCATAATATTGAAATGACTTCTTAGCTTTGTATCCCCTCTTGGGCGAATAGTGGTTTTAAGAACTTCGACGCCTTTTCGGTATCGAAGATAATAACTGGCTTTGTTGATCCTATCCTCTTGTATAAACCGACAGCTATTTTAGCTGCGGTATATGTCTTTCCAGTTCCAGCGAAGCCTTCAAAAGCCGCTTTAAAATATGGCTTAGTATTGGCTACCGGAACAAAGAAATTATCGTTGTTCATACTATCTCTTGTGCTGACAGAGAAAGTCTGCTAGAGTGCAGTTATACAGGAGACATCCCGAAAGGGCCGTTTTGCTTTTTATTCTCTGAGTTCATAATTTTAGTAATTCGCATCGGTGAGTTATTTTTTAACCGATAACGCTCGGCTTGGCGATCGACCTTTGAGGCAAAAAACAAAAATACTGCCAAATTAGCAGTATTTTTAATACCTACACGTTTTATTGACGGGATTACTCTACGCTAATCCCCATTGAGCGGGCGGTTCCTTCGATAATTTTCATCGCGCCTTCAACGTCATTTGCATTTAGGTCAGCCATTTTCTGCTCGGCGATTTGTTTAACCTGAACCTTAGTGACTTTGCCAACTTTGTTCTTATTAGGAACACCGGAACCTTTCTCTAAACCAGCAGCAACTCTTAACAAATAGGCCGCCGGCGGTGTCTTGAGTTTGAACTCAAAGGTTCTATCCTCATAAATTGTAATTTCAACAGGCGTGACCTGACCTACCTTATCTTTAGTAGCCTCATTGAACTGCATCACAAATTGCTGGAGATTAATTCCATGAGGACCGAGAGCTGTTCCAACCGGAGGCGCCGGAGTTGCTTTTGCGCCTTCGACCTGAAGTTTAACAATTGTCTTAATCTTTTTAGCCATATTTTTACAACTTCTTTATTTGCAAAAAGTCTAATTCTACTGGTGTTTCTCTTCCAAAAATAGTGACCAAAACCTTAATCCTTCCTTTTTCTGGATCAACCTCTGAAACCTTGCCGTCAAAATCTTTGAATGGTCCATCGGTTATTTTTACCCTATCTCCCACTGCAATGTCAATTTTGTACTTGGGTTCCTGGACGCCTACTCTCTTCATTAAAATATCTATTTCAGCAACTGATAAAGGAGTTGGTATCGTTCCCGCACCTATAAAACCTGTTACATTGGGGGTGTTTCTGACCACATACCAAGAAGCATCATCAACAATCATCTCTACAAGAACATAACCGGCATAGAGTTTTTCTTCAATTGTTTCGCGTTTCCCGCCCTTAATCCTAATCTTTTTTTCTTTAGGTACAAGAACGTTGAAGATTTTATTTTCAAAACCAAGCGATTCTACTCTTTGTTTCAAATTGCGGGCGACATTATCTTCATAGCCAGAATAGGTATGAATAGCATACCAATGTCTTTCCTCTGTTTTAACTTGTTTTGGCATTCTAAATTATTTAAGCAAAAACTTATCAATTATTAACTTGTATCCGAAATCCAGTAGACCTAAGTATACGGCCATAAAAATACTAATACCTATCACTACCAAGGTATACACTATTGTCTGATTCCTTGTCGGCCAGCTTACTTTTGCCAATTCTACCCTTACTTCCTTCAAAAATTGTACTAATTGGGTCATTTTAATTGGATTTAAAAACCGCCCGAGGGCGTATTTACGGTAATGATACCAGACATAGTTTTTTCTGTCAATTTTAAATAAGTCACTATATATCCAGATTCGTTACCGACTTAGCGTGAGTTTGAATGAATTTTTTGCGAGGCAGAACTTCCGAACCCATAAGAACATCAAACACCCTGTCAGCTTCCTGGGCGTCTTTTACGGTAACCTGGAGAAGCATCCTGTTTTGTGGATCAAGGGTCGTCTCCCACAATTGTTCGGGATTCATTTCTCCTAAACCTTTGTAGCGCTGAATCGCAACTCCGGCTATCTTTTCCTCACTCACCTTAGCTTCAACGGAAGAATGTTCTTCGTTTTCGGTTGCTCCATCGCCGTCAACGGCAGTAACTTCCCACTCTTCATTTTTAGATTTTTTGGGTTTTATTTTTGTCGCCTGTCCATCAGCAACAATTTTTCTTAAATTTTCCAGAATTTTTTCTTTCTCCTGATCATTGTAAGCATATTCAACATTATTTCCCTTTTGAATCTTATACAAAGGAGGCTGGGCAATATAAATATGACCGGCTTCTATGAGTTTCGGAAAATATCTATAAAATAAAGTCAAAAGAAGAGTTCTAATGTGTGAACCATCAACATCGGCATCGGTCATGATAACAACTTTGTGATAGCGTAATTTTGCAATATCAAACTCTTCGGCAATGGCTGTGCCTAAAGCAATAATTAAATTGCGTATCTGTTCAGTTGCAAGCATTTTATCAATCCTCGCTTTTTCTACATTCAAAATTTTACCCCTAAGTGGTAATATTGCCTGTATCCTACGGTCACGGGCGCCTTTTGAACTTCCGCCGGCCGAATCTCCCTCAACAATGAATAATTCCGATTCAGATGGATCTCGGCTTGAACAGTCGGCCAGTTTACCAGGCAAGGTCATGCCCTCCATGGCACCCTTTCTCAAAACAGTTTCCCTGGCAGCTTTGGCAGCCAAGCGAGCCTTTGAAGCCAAAATTATCTTTTCCATTATCTGTCTGGCATCCAAAGGATTTCTTTCTAGCCAATCTGCCAATTCCATGTTAATAACATTTTCAACAGCCGTTCTGGCGTCGGGAGTTCCAAGCTTAGCTTTTGTTTGTCCTTCAAATTGGGGATCTTTTAATTTAACGGAAATAATTGAAGTTAAACCTTCTCTGACATCATCCCCCGAAAGGTTATCATCTTTTTCTTTAAGAAAAGCGTTCTTGCGGGCGTAATCGTTCAGGGTTCTGGTAATAGCCGATTTAAAACCAGTCAAGTGCATGCCCCCTTCGGTAGTATGGACATTGTTGGCGAAGCTTAATTCTTTGCCGGATATTTCATCTGTATACTGCATAGCAACCTCAACAAAAATATTGTCCTGTTCTTTGGCAACATAAAATACTGTCTTGTGTTTTACTTCCTCGTTGCGATTTAAAAACTCGACATAGGAGACAATTCCACCTTCAAAATAAAAAGTGTAATAGCGACTCGGAACGTTTTCACTTCTTTCGTCTTTAACTGTAACCTTAACGCCTTTGGTCAAATACGCCTGTTGGCGGAGATGATTCAAAATCGTTGTAACATCAAAATTAATTTCCTTAAAAATTGAAGGGTCCGGCTGGAATGTAATTATAGTGCCTGTTTTTTTGGTAGTGCCTATTTTCTTAACTGGACCGGTCGGTTTACCAATCTTGTATTCCTGGGCAAAAATATCCGGCTTACGGTGCACTTCAGCCCGCATCCAAGTTGAGAGAGCATTTACAACCGACAAACCAACACCATGAAGACCTCCTGAAACCTTGTAAGCACCCTGTTCAAATTTACCACCAGCATGAAGCGTTGTAGCAGCTAACTCCAGTGCCGACTTTTTCAATTTGGGGTGAAGATCAGTCGGGATACCTCGACCATCATCTGAAACTCGAACCTTGTTATCCGGCATCAATACTACTTCGATAGTGTGGGCATAACCAGCCATTGCCTCGTCTAATGAGTTATCAAAAACCTCCCATATCAAATGGTGCAATCCTTCAACACCGGTAGAACCGATGTACATTCCCGGTCTCTTTCTAACCGGTTCCAAGCCCTCCAAAACCTGGATATCCTTGGCTGTATATGACGATTGTTTGACTTCTTTTTCTGCCATTGGTTTAAGCTTATTTCAAACGAGTATCCCGCTAAAGCGGGACATCTAATCTGTACCTTAATTGTAGCATTTTTTACTATGCAAATCAACTATAAAACTAGCGTAATTCAGCCCTAAATTGCTTGGCTGTTTGCTTGTATATTTTATCTTGAATCGGATCTATTTCATCAATAGTCAACGTCCTTTCATTAGAACGATAAACTATCCGATAAGTATAGCTCGTTTTGTCCGGCCCGAATTTTTCGGCATTTTCATATTTATCCAAAAGTTCTACTTGTTCAACCAAATCCCCGCCAATATCGCGGATGAGGTCGAAGTAATTGTTGGGAACGAAATCGTTAGAAACAACAAAAGAAATATCTCGAGAAATTGGCGGGTACTTGGAAACCTCTTTGAATTTATTTCCAAGTTTTAATTGGCGCTTAACCCTCTCATCTTGGGACCACAGCAGGCGAATGTCTGGCAAATCCATGCTTATAATTGCTAGACGTTCAAGGCCAAACCCGAATGCCCAACCGTTCCATTTTGACGAATCAACGCCATGATTTTCAAGTACACTCCCTTTTACGACACCAGACCCGAGTACTTCGATCCATTGACCATCGCCCTTGTCGATTTCCATTTCTAGTGAAGGATGTGTGTATGGGAATGTGTCCGGATTGAAACGATATTTCACGTCGGGTCCAAAAACTGCTTTCGCTATATCAGCCAGAACTTTTTCAAGTTCCGGAATTCCGATTACTTCTTTATCTTTTGGAGCAAGATACCAGCCATCCATCTGATGAAACACATTCATGTGGTGACGGTCGATCTCATCCTTACGGTAAACTTTGCCAAATGAGAAAGAACCGACTGGTTCGTTTGTAGCCATTCTTTTTTTAACATCCTCTTGCATGAGATAATAATTCCACATAACCGTTGTGTGGGTGCGCAGTATGTTTTTATCATCAATGTAATACGTGTCTGATTTTGAACGGGCGGGATGGTCTTTTGGAAAATCAAAAAGATCAAAACTCACATAAGCTGGCACAATTTCCGGCACTTCAATGACATCAAAGTCTTTATAATCTGGCAAAGCCAAAATCCTATGAACCATTTCGTACACAGGACTGTCCTGTGTACGAGTAAGGTCGGGCATGGCTAAATAACGCTTCATGCGCTCACTTTCAGCATCATGACGGCCTTCCAATTGCTTTTTGAGGTTCTCCTCTTCTTCAGATTTTATTTTAATAATCATTTTATATATGAAATAAACATATAGACTGCGAAAATTGCTATAGAAACAACGAAGCCAATCTTAAATGACTTATAAAAATCTGGCCAGTCCATCCTGAGTTTGAACCTGTTTAACACCAAGGTGCTTAACCCCCAAAGTGAAACAAAAAGAGACGTGAAAAATAAATATTTAGTTAAAACTGTGGCTCGATATGGATCCAAGTTAAAAGAAACAACCAAAAGTCCAACAATGGACAATCCTGTTACTAAATAAATTACTAAAACGTACCACTTCATGATGGAATTCGACTTTCTTAGTTTAACATGATTTTGAATAAATAAAAACCGCTAAATATTTTAGGCGGTAAAGCAGAAATACTGACTTACTTAAGAAGGCCGAGATTTCGGGCAATTTCGATTATCTTCGTCGGATTATCACAACGCACTTGATGTAAATGCTCTCGTGTGAGACGCATCAGCCTAGTGACTCTAGACTTGGTAAAACTATTCTTAAGAACTATCAAATGGCTATTCTCGGAGTGATAATCTGTATAAGCACATCCTCCGGGTGCATGCAGAGTCCCAAAACTAATATTGGCAGATAGAAATTCGATTATAACGCCGTTTGACAAACAAAGGTAACCATCTTTGCGGATCAAATTAAAGGCCTGATATATCTCGCCCCACTGAAGCCTATCTTGAAGATCTGGTGTAACTCGTAAAGACGGCTCTTTGCGAAGTTTATATAAACTCACAATGAGTTCTTTTACTCTCGATTTGGTTGGATCTGGAATTGAAATTTTTTCCCACCGATTATCTCCCCATGGTCCGGGAAGATCCAAGCACTCTATGTCGTCGAGTGTTCCATTTAGTAATCCCTCGGAAACACTCTCGGGTAGATAAAAGAAATACCCCTTCTCCTGAATTGTCCTTTCAAAAAACTCAACGGCAGCTGTCATGTTTCTCTCCTTGCGTTGCCTTTGGGCCTTATGCCCGCGGCGGTGCAAACGCCAATATATACTAAACCATTTGTTCCGAAAATTCAACAACTAAGGATAGAAAACAACAAAATCCCTCTTTCAAGAAGTCTTGTCCCGTTAGTTTAGAAAGGGGCTCCTCCCATCACACTCCGACAACAAAAATAAAAACCGCCTCAATGGCAGTCCTTATTTTTGTTGATGCGGTGTCTATTGTACAAAATTCGAACTTATTTTGAAAGCAATCCCGACTAATCGCACGCGCGGAGCGCGTGG
>Ga0209515_10002342_pt1 | contig 29365 bp, 24 predicted proteins | sample Subgroupgradi54m_FD_187454 | JGI IMG/M metagenome (GOLD analysis project Ga0209515, IMG submission 187454) | Subsurface groundwater microbial communities from S. Glens Falls, New York, USA - GMW60B uncontaminated upgradient, 5.4 m (SPAdes)... ... | reverse complement strand
GTTGGCTCCTCGCTAGGCCAGGTCATACGGCAACGCGACTTCCTGTCGAAAAACCAGAATCTCGTGGATGTCGTACGGATGCGTCGTGCCATGCGTCGCCCAGTTACGAAGGACCTGGAAGGTATGGCCCACTCCTGCCGCATCGTCGATGTCCGCGTCGACCTTGAAGGTGAGGGGCGCCGCCTGGCTTGCGAAAAACGTGAGCTGGAGATTTCCATACCGATCGGCTGTCTTGTATGAGCCTCCTTGCACGAAGCCGGGCGGAGGGGTATGAAGCTTGGACGGCACTTCGTGAAACCGTTCTCCAGCGATGGCACCCTTCACCAGATCGCGCAACCCAGGTTGCACATCCACGAACACGCGGTCGGGCCGGATCCGATACAGACGATCCACGAACGTCCATACCGTGCGATCGGCGTCGAAGCCGAAGCTGCTCATCTTCGCGAACAGGTTGAACAGGCCCGCTTTCTGCGTGTCGGTCAGCGCTCCGTACAGCTCCGGGCCTGTGCCGACGATGCCTTCAACGGTCGAGGATGCGAGGACCTTCTGGAGTTCGGATGCCAGACGCCCATACTCCGGAAAGCGGGCTGTGCTCACGTGAGCTGGATCGAGCGGCGTATAGAACTGCACCAGTACAGGCGCGGCAGACAGCGGCATCGCGAATTGCCCGACAGGCCGATGCCGCGCTGGAAACACCTTGACGAGGTATGGCTGACCGTCGGTCAACCCTTCAACGCGGATGTCGATGTTGCCCGGAGCCGCTAACACCCGGCGCACTGTGGAGTCGGTCCTCACAGAGACGACGTGCACATCCACCACATCGTCGAGCGGCTGCCGAAGTGCATTCCCGATGCGGACAATCAATACGCTCATGGTTGTTGAGCTCTCTCTTGGAGGCGCACCTCGTCGACCAGGATGACGCGCGGGGCATTCCGGCAGGCATAATGGCCCGCATGGAAACCGCACCGTATCAAACGCTCGACGACGTCGTCGAGAGTTTCGGCGCCCTGGAATCGCAATTCCGCCAGCGCCGCGACCGCCGCGCGATCTTCCTGACGCTGTACGGCGTTGTGTCCGCTGAAATGCGGGCGCGCGTGGCCCAGCGAACCTTCCGGGACAACGACTGGGTGCATCGGTACGCCGTGGCATTCGCGAACCTGTACCGGCAGGCGCTCGAAAACTACGAATCCGGCCGCATGGCGGAAGTTCCAAAGGCGTGGCGCCTGTGCTTCGACGCGGCCGCGCGGGGAACAGGCCTGGTACTTCAGGATATGTTCCTTGGCGTCAACGCCCATGTGAACAATGACTTGCCGTTGGCGCTCTCGCTTGTCAAGATCGATCCGGATCGTCCGCAGCGCTACGCCGACCACGCCGCCGTGAATGGAGTGCTCGGCTCCGTGACGGAGCGTGCGACACAGCGAATCGCTGCGCTGTATGCGCCAGGCATCGCGGCGTTGGATGACTGCGCGGGTCAACTGGATGAGCTGATGACGCTGTTCTCGCTCAACGTGGCACGCGAGAGCGCGTGGGACGCGGCCGTGTCGCTCGCCAACGCGCGAAATCCGTTCGAGCGCGATCTCTCCGGAAAGCTGATTGCGGGACGTGCCGCGGTCATGGCGCGACTGCTGCTCTCGCCCTCCGCACAGCCAGCACTCATCGCGGCCTGCCGTCAACTGGAACAAGGTTGTGACGTCCTGACGCTTGTTGCAGACGCGCGCGATGCGGTGCACCGGGATCGAACGCTCGGAGCGTCGCCCGACGCGGTCGGCTGAGGCTGCCATCATCATCACAGGGTCTTCATGTACTCGAGCAAGGCACGCTTGCTATCGGCCGGTAACGTCGTTCCATACTCGTGTCCGGCGTGGCTGTTTCCCGGTTTGCTCGTGTCATACGCCGTCCCCGTTTGTTCCGCCTCGTGCCCTTCGGTGATGAAGCCGACCCTGACCGGATCGTAGACGTCGTAACCGCGCCAGAACAGCGTGGGACGCTCGGATACTGGGCGAAGCAGATCGCCAAGTGACGGAACCGATCCGTTGTGGAGATACGGTGCCCTGAGCCACAGCCCATCGAGCGGGACCGACACATAGCCTTGAGTGGTGCGGAAGTGCGAGAACTTCCAGTCGTGCCCGTTGCCGTACGCGTTGTAGGTCGTCGCGGATCCCGTCGTCCACATGTCCAGGCGATGTCGATCGGTGCCGACTTCCGCAACCGGCACGACGGTACCGGTGCGTGATCCGCCAAACGCATGGCACTCGGCGCACGCGGTGGCATAGATGGTTTGCCCGCGCGCGGCGAGCGCGGCGTCGACGGCGTACGGATACTTCGGCGGCGCCAGCGTGCTTATGTAGTTCTGAATCCGCCTGAGGCTCGAAAGGTTCTTGGGATCCGTGCTGTTCCATTTCGAGAAGTCGCGATCGACCCATTTCGCCGTGGTGCCATCGCCGATCGCCGATGAAAGCACGACCTCCTGCAGCGTCGTATTCAGCCCGTCCCAGTGATAGGCGTACCCCTCATGCTTGGCGAGGTTCCAAAGCGGCACCATGTCTGAGTTGCCGATGGTGTCGTCAATCGGCTGTCGGAGGTACCGAAACTTCACTGGATTGAAAGGGTCAATGCGTCCGCGTCCCCAATCCGGTCGGCTGTCCATCCAGGAATTGGCGTCCTTCATGCGCAACAGCGCGCGTCGTGTCTGCGGAATGAGTACGAATCGATACAACGCACGGTCGAGGGCGGAGAGCCGATAGTTCCTTGCGACCTCGGCCAGAATCGTATCGGCCGTGAAGCGAGGATCGGACGCGCACGCCATCAGGAACCGCAGATAGGCCTGCGGCGCCGTCTGGTGGGACGGCGCTGCCGGTACGATCGTGGGCAGCTCCTCTGGTCCTGTACGAAGACTTGCGGTGTGGCACATCGCGCAGTTGATCCCCACGCGCGGAAAACCGATGGTCACCTTCGAAAGACCTACCGGCATTTCATGACCCTGCTTCGCAAGGATGCCGAGTGAGGCATAGCCCCCGGGGCCCGGCAGCAGATCGGGAAACACACGCGGCAGCACGAGCCAGATCCAGTACGGCACCCCCTCCTGCGCCTCCGTTCCGACCGAGCCGAACAGGAAATGGTCTTCGTCTGACGCGAAGTATGGTGCCGGCTCCTCGCGGAAGAACTGGATATACGTCATCATGCCGCCAAGAATGCCAATGGCAGCAAGCATGACGATGCGCCATTTCATCGAACCTGGCGGCATCACGCCAGCGCCCTCGAGGGCGGCTTCAGCCTCACGGAACGCACGCCTCAGAAGAACCGCCTCGGGGACGAAGAAGACGAGATCGACGCCGCCAAGGGCCCGATAGTCGGGCTGAAACAGGAAGAAGAGCACGCCGACCAGCCGCGAGCCCACCGCAAACCACGCATTCGCACGATAGCGATCGGGATCGATCGCGGCCGGCATGTAGAACACGCTGAGCAGAATCAGCAGGAGCGCCGCAAAGCGCGGCCAGAGGTCTGGTGTCGCCGGCGGAAGATCGTTCATTGCAAGCATGCGGGCCGGCGCGACCATGGTCGCGACCGCCAGGGCGATATTCGCCGAGATGCCCAGCCACATCACTCGCCTGAACCAACGGCCGGCGTTCGTCGTGTTGATCAGGGTCATGGTTAGAACGTTTTCAGGTACTCGACGACGGCGCGTTTGTCTTCGTCGGACAGGGCGGTGCCATAGAGATGTCCGCCATTGCCATTCCCTGGAAGGGAAACGTCGTAGCGAGAAAACTGACGGCCGCCCTCTTCGGGCACATCAGAGACAAAGCCCACCTTGGTCTGGTCGAACACGTCGTAGCCGCGATAGAAAACGCGTGGCCGCGCAGCAGGGACATCGAGCAGATCGCGAAGCGCCGGGACCGAGCCATTGTGGAGGTACGGCGCTCGCGCCCAGATGCCGTCGAGCGGCTGGTTCGCGTAGCCGTTGGTCTTCCGGAAATGCGTAAAGCGCAATGACGACTGAGGAAACAGCGAGTACTGATTCGCCGCGAATATCGATGTGTACGAGTCGAGGCGATGACGATCCGTTCCGACCAGCGAAGCGGGTTCCACCAGCCCGACGCGATTCCCCGTCTTGATCCCGTCTCTGAAGCGATTGTCCGCGTGGCAGGCGGTGCACTGCTGCGCGTACACCGCGGCACCGCGCGTGGCTACCGAGGCGTCGATGGTGTAGGGATACGTCGGCGGCGGCAGGGTCCAGATCCAGTCGCGCACACGTTTCAGCCCGGCGTGGTCGACCGTTACCGGGGTGATCCCGGCGCCAAGACCGGCACTGAGGTTCCGCTCATCGACCGAGTCATTGTCGCCGTCCCAGTGCAGGTTCATCCCTTCCCGCGGCCTCTGGTTCCAGAGCGATGGGAAATCGGCGGCGCCAATTCGTTCCTGTTCCGGGAGCTGGTCGAGGTTCCAGTTGAACTGGATCGCCTTGTAGGGGTTGAACGTGTCGACGCGTCCACGTCCCCATCGCGGCCCACGGTCACCCAGGATCGGCGCAATCCGGTTTCGCTGCTCGAGCGTCTGGATCTTGAGTCGATCGACCAGTCCGAAAAGAAAGAGCGCGCGCTCGAACCTCGACGGACCGTCCTGCGGTGGAAAGGTGGCCCTCACACTGTCAGCCGTCAAGCGGTTATCGAGCGTGCAACCGAGAGTGAACTCGATGAAGCCCTGCAAATCGAGCTGGTGCGCCGGCATGCCGAGCATCACCCGCGGAGGTGAGCCCGGCGAGTCCCGCACGGTGCCGGTATGACACACGGCGCAGTTCAACCCGATCTGATCGATGCCGAGCCGGCGACGGCGCGACACGCCGATCGGCAGGTCGTGCCCCGGCTCGACCACGAAGCCGAGCGACGCGTAGCCCCCCGGAAGCTTGTCGTGGCAGACCGACGGCAGCGCCTTGAAGACCCAGTATGGCGGCAACGCACCACCGACAGGCCGCATCAGCGACACGCCGGGCTCGCTGCCGATCGAGCCGTACTTGAAATGTTCTGTAACCGACTCGTAGGTGACTGGCCGGTCTGCCCGGAGTGCGGCGACGATCCAGACGATGCCGAGGACTCCGATCGCCACCGCGACGATCACGGAGCGGCGGACAATCCGCCGAACCCATCCCTGCCTCATACGTACGCCGGCGGGTGAAAGACGGACATCACCTGCTGCAGCATCTCCTCACGGCTTGCAAACCGGCTCTCCTCGTAGCACCCCAGCGGATGCTCGACGACGTGCACGAGGCACTTGTTGCAATAGGTGCACGGCTTCGCGGCGCGATCGTGACCTGCGGCAAACTGCTTCACGAGGTCGTTGTTCGCCACGAGCGGCCGCGCCATGCTGACGGCGTCGCAGTCCCCCCTGTCGATGGCCGCCCGGATGACGGAGGCGGTCTGAAAACCTCCCGTGCATATCACCGGCACGTCCACCGCGTGTTTGATCGCGCGGGTGTCTGGTAGATTGAGGCCTTCAATCTTGTCGGCGGGCGCGCCGGCGTCGAGCCACTGGTGCCTGAACAACTGCCCCGCCAGCGGGTTCCGGAACAGGAGCAGATTGCGAAGCGTATTGTCGCCGCTCGAGGCCATCACTTCGTACGTCTGGCCGAGCACGTCGAGCGGCAGATCCGCGCCCGCCGGATTGCGAGGATGCGGAAACGAGCTGCCCGTCGACACGTGAATGCTGTCGACGCCGGCGGCAACCAGCCACTTGCACACCTGAATCGAGTCAGTGACGGTGTTGCCGGGCTTTTCCAGCTTCAGCAGCGCGTTGTTATTGTCGGTCGCGCTGATCTTCATCTGCAGATGAAAGTCGGCGCCGATGCGCGCCCGGATCGCCTTGACAATCTCGATCACGAACCGCGCGCGGTTCTCCAAAGGTCCACCGTACTCGTCTTTGCGATCGTTGATCGCCGAGCTGAGGAACTGCGTGATCAGGTATCCATTCGCGCCATGCAGCTCCACGCCATCGAGGCCCGCCTCACGCGCCCGGCGGGCACCTTCCGCGAACGCGCCGACGACCTGCTTGATGTCGGCCGCCGTCATCCGCTGACACTGAAAGCCGTGCATCGGGTCCGGCTTGTCGGTGGAGCTGAGGCCCAGCGGGTACTCGATCCCTGGGACGTCGCGTTGTCTCCCGCCGTGACTCAGCTGGAGGATGAAGCGGCAATCGTGCTCATGCACCGCCTTGCCGACCGCGCGCCAGAACGGGACCCGCTCGTCCGTGTCGATGGTGGCGTAGTTCGGCATGATTCGCCCGCGAATGTGCACCGGGACGAACGACGAGATGATCGCCCCTACACCGCCGCGCGCGAACTTCAACTCCCAGTTGATGCGCGTCTGGGTGCCGGATCCGTCGTAGTTGTCGAAACGGCCGGAGATGTTCGAGCGGAAGATCCGGTTCTTGACTGTCAGATTCTTGAAACGAAGCGGCTGAAAGATCACGTCGGACATCGATGCCTCGGTGGGCCGCAGGGCCGCGGCCGCGGAAGATTCACCAATACAGAAACCAACGATCAGCAGCGAACGGACACGCGCTGATCAATGTCGTGGAGGGTGGCTCATCTAAACACAGCCGTGATCGCCGAACAAGAGAATCTGCGACCTCATCAATGGCTTTTTGTGCAGTAGATCCCCCCACCACGCTCGACCGAACCCCTCTCCATGAGGCTCGAGATGTCGCGTTTGTAATCCGAATACAAGTCTGTCGCTCCCCCCACCAGGTGAGCCTCTCGACGCGTGCAACGCCCTGTCGATTCCGCCGGAGACTGCGATAAGCTGATGCGCCGGACACCGTGATCGGCGCTCCCCCGATCCGTACGGCGCTGAACATTCGTCACCAGATTCACAAGCGCGACACATCCTTCGGCATCGATGCGTGCAACGGGATGTGCGCGCCGACACGCGCGCGCGCGCCCAGGAGCATGGCCTCGATGTCAGTGTCCTTTTGCAGCGCTTCACGAAGAGTGTGGCTCTCTGTCGCACTTGCCGGCGCCGTGTGCATGAGTGGTTGCGCGTCCGATGGCAAACCGGGACAAGTCAAAGACGAGGCGATGCGCGCCGGCCGTACAGCCGAATCGTTTCCGGCTGCCGACGAGGACTACTTCCATGACATGGACGGGGCTCTCCCGCTGACGCGGGAAGAGGTCCAGGGCCGCAACATGTGGAACGTCTGGACCGGCGGGAACGATCGGTTCTGGGACGTGATCAACGTGAGGAGCGTCGGCACGCTCGATTTCCTCAAGACGATCTCCTCGCATCCGTCAATGCAGTACGGAAGGGACAATCGCTTTCGCTACCTGGGCGTGGTGAACGAGCCCTGCTTCAGGAAGGCGACGGCGCCTGACCCGGATCGCTATGGACTCTGGCTCGACATCAGAGATCCAACGTGTCCTCCCGATCCGTTTGCCAATGCGACGAAATACCCGGGCGTGGTGATCGGCGCGCGAGGAGAGGGCGTTCCAGCCGGTTCCTACTACGGTGAGCCCACCGGCGTCGTCGGCCTTCGGCTGTTCCCCAATCCCGACTTCGACGAGGGCGCAAGGCGAAGGTGGGACTCGGAACGGTATTACCGCGACCCTGACTATTACCTCTCACGCAACCTGGTGAAGCCGTACCGGATTGGTATGGCCTGCGCGTTCTGCCACGTCGGACCGAACCCCGTCCGCCCACCAGCCGATCCCGAAAACCCGCGGTGGGAGAATCTGAGCTCGAACGTCGGAGCCCAGTACTGGTGGGCTGATCGCCTCTTCAACTGGCAGGGCGACAGGGACAGGGGGAGCTTCTTCTTTCAGTTGTTGCACACGTCGCGTCCCGGAACGCTCGATACCTCGCTCGTCTCCAGCGACAACATCAACAATCCGCGAACGATGAACGCGGTGTACGACCTCGGTGCGCGGATGGCACAGGCGCGGAAATTTGGCAAAGAAACAATCGCCGGCGGAGGACTGAACAACAGACAGTTCAACGATTACGTCCCCGCGTCTGATCCGCTGGCCCAGTTTTTTGTCCCGCCATCAACAACGTGGACGCCGCGCGTCCTGAAGGACGGCTCCGACTCGGTTGGCGCGCTTGGCGCATTGAACCGCGTCTATCTGAACATCGGGCTGTTCAGCGAAGAGTGGCTGCTCCACTTCCGGCCGATCGTCGGAGGGCAGCCGATTACCCCGATCGAGATCGCTGTTGCGCGGAGGAATTCGACCTACTGGGCCGCAACCGAGAGGCAGACGCCGTACATGGCTCGTTTTTTCCTTCGCGCCACCGCTCCTCATCTACTCAAGGACGCCCCCGGAGGCGCGACGTATCTCACGGAAGATGCGGCGACGGTCACGCAGGGGAAAACGGTATTTGCGGAACGGTGTGCCCGTTGCCATTCGAGCAAGCTGCCGGATCTGCCGCCTGGTCTCGACCTCGAAAACTGTAACGGGAAGAACTACCTATCGTGTTGGGATCGCTATTGGCTGTGGACAAAGACGGACGAATTCAAAACCCGGATGCGCGGTCTGGTTCTGGCGGACGATTTCCTGAAGGACAACTACCTGTCGACGGAATTCCGCGTGCCGTCCACGCTGCTGCAGACGAACGTGTGCAGTCCTCTCGCGACCAATGCGATCGCTGGGGATATCTGGGACAACTTCTCCTCGGCCTCCTACAAGGAGCTGCCGTCAGTCGGCTCAGTCACGGTACGTCACCCCATGACCGGCGCGGCGTCGGACTATCCGTTGCCTGGCGGTGGGCGCGGCTTCACCAGGCCTCCGTCGCTCGTGAGCGCGTGGTCGACGGCGCCGTTTCTGCAGAACAACAGCCTCGGCCGCTTCAATCCGAGCCCCTCGGTCGAAGCGCGCATGGGTGTGTTCCAGGATTCGATCGAGAAGCTGCTCTGGCCAGAGCGGCGCGAGAAGGATCCGATTTTTGCCAACGACAACGGACCAGGCGTAGGCATCATCGACCGCACCACCAATGAAAGTGTGATCTCGCTTCCCGCCGGGTACGTACCCGACAACCTTCGCGGACTCCTCAGTGTCGGCCAGCGCTTCTTCCCCTTCCTGTTCAGGAACGGCTCGGTGGCGATTGGGCCTATCCCGCAAGGGTTCCCGGTGGGCGTGCTCTCGAATCTCGATATGGTTGGACCCAGAGAACAAACCGCGCAAGAACGGAGCGAGAGGAACAGGACGCTGCTGCGGCTACTCAAGCAGGTGAAGGACGACCTGAAGGGCGGAAGAGACGCCTTCTCGAATCCGGACACGGTCGAGAGGTTTCTTTCGCTGAGCAAATGCCGCGACTTCGTTGTGAACAAGGGGCATTACTTCGGCACCAGTCTCCTGACCGAAGAGCCGGGGCTGAGCGACGGCGACAAGCGGGCGCTCATCGCATTCCTGAAGTTGATGTAAAGCGTCGTGCCCTCCATTCCCTCTTTCGACGCCGACTATCTCGTCGTCGGCTCAGGCGCCGGCGGTGGCACCGTGGCTGCCCGGCTCGCCGAAGCCGGGTTCACCGTGCTTCTCCTCGAAGCAGGCGGCGATCCCCGTGAAGGCGGCGAAGCCGGCCACCCGAACGCGAACGATTACGACGTCCCCGCATTTCATCCACGAGCCACGGAGAACGCCTCGATGCGATGGGACTTCTTCGTTCGTCACTATGCGGATGATGTGCGCCAGAGTCGTGACGCGAACTACCGGTCGCGGGCGAACGGAAAGCCCGTCGACGGCGTGCTGTATCCGCGGGCCGGAACGCTCGGGGGGTGTACGGCGCACAACGCGATGATCCTCATGTGCCCGCACGATTCCGACTGGAACCAGCTCGCAGACTTGACGGGCGACTCGTCGTGGAGGGCCGAGCGGATGCGCGTCTACTTCCAGCGGCTGGAAAACTGCGGGCACCGGCCGCTCGATCGCGCGCTGAGCAAGTTCGGCATCAATCCGAGCGGTCACGGGTGGGACGGGTGGCTCCACACCGAGCGAGCGGTGCCGTCGGCAGCACTGCACGATCGCGATCTTCGAAGCGTGCTCGTTGAATCCGCGCGTGCCGCGCTGCGGGACGCCTCCGGCAGCTCCGCATACACGCTTGGAAAGCTCGGGAACGACGAAGGCGATCCGAACGACTGGCGCGTGGCGCGCGAAGACAACGTCGGCGTGCGCTATACGCCGATGACGACACGCAACCACTCACGTATCGGCTCGCGCGAACGGCTCCTCGACGTGAGCCGGCGGTACCCCGGGCGGCTGAAAATACAGACACATTCGCTGGCGACCCGGGTGATCTTCGACGACACGCAGCGTGCAGTGGGAGTGGAGTATCTGCACGGCGAGCGGCTCTATCGCGCCCACGCTCAGCCAAGCGCGGGAGCAGGCGAGCCTCGGCGCGCATACGCCTCACGTGAAGTGATCCTTGCGGGCGGCGCATTCAACACGCCGCAGCTGTTGATGCTGTCCGGCGTCGGCGCGCGCGAGCAGCTCGCTCGCCATGGGATTGCCGTCCGCGTCGATCTACCAGGTGTCGGAAAGAACCTGCAGGATCGATACGAGGTGGCGGTCGTGAACCGGATGGCATTCGACGCGTGGGATGCGCTCAGGGGATCCACGATGAGCGAAAGCGATGGGCAGTACCGCGAATGGGCTGACCGGCGAACCGGTGTGTACGCCACCAACGGCGCGCTGCTGGCGGTGAGCCTTCGATCGGGTGCGGATCGTCCCGTCCCAGATCTCCTGTGCTATGCCTTGCTTGCGCATTTCACCGGCTACTTCCCCGGCTATTCAGCGCTCCTGCCGCAGAATCCCAACTGCCTGACCTGGGCGATCCTGAAGGGACATACCACCAACACCGCAGGCGCCGTGACGCTCCGATCCGCCGATCCCCGCGATCCACCGCTGATCAATTTCCATTATTTCGACGAAGGCAACGACACCGCGGGAAACGATTTGTCCGCGGTCGTGGCGGGGATCAAGTTCGTGCGGGCGCTCACAGCCGACCTCAAGGCGCAGCACCTCATCGCCAAGGAAGAATTGCCCGGAGATGATGTGGCCTCCGATGGTGACCTCAAGGCATTTGTTCGCGACAACGCCTGGGGCCACCACGCGTCGTGTACGTGCCCAATCGGGGCGCGGGAGCACGAAGGCGTCCTCTCGAGCGATTTGAAAGTGCACGGCACACAGGGGCTGCGGGTCGTTGACGCATCCGTGTTTCCGCGCATCCCCGGACTCTTCATCGCGTGCGCCGTCTACATGGTCGGCGAGAAGGCGGCCGATGTCATCATCGGCGACGCAAAGCGTTCCTGAGGACGTGTCGCGCAACGGCACACGGATGTTGTGGCAGCGGCAATGAGCACTGCTCAGTTGAATGCCCGCGTGCTATGCTTGGTTTTCCCCCAACAATTGACGCTTCGATCGCTTTCGTGAGTCCAGGATGGAACGCGATACCCTTCGCCGTCACCGTCTAACAGCCCTCGCGCCGTATATTGCCGCGTGCGGACTTGTTGCGCTCGGCCTCTGGCTCGAACTGGTCATCACTCGCGTGGCGGGTCCCGAAGCGCAATTCCTGCCGTTCTCACTGGCCGTCGCTATCAGCGCCTGGTATGGCGGGCTCGCGCCCGGCGTACTCGCCATCGCACTCGCGTGCATCGCCAGCGATTATTTTCTGCTCGGCCCCGGGGTTCTTCTGTGGGTCGACGACCGGTCCCAGGCATATGCGCTGCTGGGATTTGCTGCTGGCTGGCTTGCCGTCGGCGTGGTCGTGCACAGAAGTCGCCTTCAAATGCAGCGTCATCGCGACGCCCTCGAGAACGCTGAGCGCAACGTTACGCAGGCCGAGCAGCTCGCGCAGTTGGCTGGCGCACTCGGGCGTGCACGCACATCCGCCGCCGTCTTCGAGGCATTCGTGCAGGAGCCCATCCATGCTTTGCGCGCGGACGCCGGGATGCTCATCCTCGTGCACGAGGACCGCGAGTCCGCATCGATGGCCCGAACCGTCGGATACCCATCCGCGATCCAGAGTCGCGAGGAACCGATCTCGCTGCGTATCCGATCGCCCCTGAGTGACGCAGTACAGCGAGGCGCACCCGTCATCCTCGAGTCCGCCGACGACTGGCGCGCCGAATACCCGGAAGTTCCGGACAATCTGCGGCTGCCTGATTACCAGACGACCGTGGCTGTACCGCTGCTCATTGCCGGCCGCGTTGTGGCGGTCGTCAGGTTGGATTTCTGCGCCCCCCGTACGCTCACCTTACACAATCATGAGTTCCTGTCGGCGCTCGGGTCGACTGCCGGCCAGGCGCTCGACCGCGTCTGGCAATTTGAGTCTGCGCAGCGCGCGCGCGCTGAGGCGGAGGCCCTGCGCGCGCTGGCCGATCAGGAGCTTGGCGAACGACAAAAGACGGAACAGGTATTACGCGGCAGCGAGACGCGCTATCGAGGGCTGGCCACTCGTACCGCGCGCATGCATGAGTTGACGGCTGCGTTGTCGGAAGCCGTCACTGTCGACGCCATTGGCGAAGCCGTCGTCGAGCACGGCAGCGTGCTGGTGGGCGCGACCGCTGGTGCCGTGTGCCTGCTCGTCGAACACGGAACGCAGTTTCAGACCCTGCGTGCGGAAGCGCACGGAGAGCCCTTGTCCGCGCCGGAGCGTTTTCCCGTGGACGCCGGTCTCTGCGCTACAGAGGTCGCGAAGACAGGCGAACCGATATTCGTCGCATCGTGGGACGAATGGCAGGAACGCTACTGGCGCTCGGCCTCGCGCGCCGCTGATGCGGCGCATCGATCGTCGGCGGCGCTGCCGCTCATCGTCGAAGGCACGCCACTCGGCGTCCTGGAATTCCATTTCAATGTTCCGGTGAATTTTGACGCCGACTACCGGGCGCTGCTGGTGTCTGTAGCACAGCATTGCTCGCAGGCGCTGGACCGTGCCCGACTGTACGAATCAGCACAGAGCGCCCGTGCTGAGGCCGAGGCCGCGAATCGCCTCAAGGACGATTTCCTGTCGATTGTCTCGCACGAACTCCGTACGCCGCTGAATGCGGTCGTGGGCTGGGCCTCGATGCTCCGGGATGGGTCGCTGAAGCCAGACCTCACCGCCCGCGCCGTGCAGTCGATCTGCGACAATGCGACGCGCCAGGCGAGACTGATCGACGACCTGCTCGACATGTCGCGCATCGCGACAGGACAAGCGACGCTGGACCTGCAGGAAATCGATCTTGCGACGTTGGTCGCGGGCGTGGTGGAATCGGTCCTGCCGAAGGCGGCAGCGGATCAGATTGATCTGCACGTGCAAAGCATACCTACCGTAGTCATCCGGGGTGACCGGCGCCGGCTCGAGCAAGTTTTCTTCAATCTCATCGGCAATGCCCTCAAATTCACGGCACCTGGCGGCCAGATCATCCTCGAGGCCGTACGCGTCGATGACTGGGTGGAGCTGCGTGTGAGCGACAGCGGCGTTGGCATCGAGCCGGAGTTTCTCCCCCATGTGTTCGAGCGCTTCCGGCAGGGCGACAGTACGCGCACCCGCAGCCATGGAGGTCTGGGCCTCGGTTTGTCGATCGCCAAACAGTTCGTCGAGGCGCACGGCGGAAGCATCACGGTGGCCAGCGCCGGCCGGAATCTCGGGACCAGTTTCTCCGTGCGCCTTCCAATTACCGGATCGCCGTCCGAGCGTGCAATCCCTGCGGTTCGGAACGAACGACTCCCGGTGGCCACTGGCGCGCCGCGCCTCGACGGCATCCGTGTGCTGGTCGTCGATGACGATCCTGATGCCCGCGACGTCATGGCGCACGCGCTGCACTCCTACGGCGCTCGCGTCACGCGTGCGGCTACTGCCGTCCATGCGTTTGAGCTCTTGCGCTGCACGGAGATCGATGTGCTGCTGACCGATATTGCGATGCCGGACGAGGATGGGTATTCGTTCATTCGACGCGTGCGCGCGTCTCCTGATCCCAGAATTGCCGCGATTCCCGCCGCGGCGGTCACCGCGCACGCCATGCACGCCGAGCGCGAAAAGGCGTTTGCCGCAGGATTTCAATGCCATGTCGCGAAACCGGTGGAGCCGGTGCGACTGGCTCGCACGGTGGACCAGTTGGCGCGTCCTCGGGCGGTCGCATGAAGCGCGGCGCGAAGGGGGCGCCTGACAGCTTGGGCCGGACCCTGAAATGGGTCGGGGCCGCCACCGCCGTTATTTCGCTGATTCTTGGCGCGCGTCAGCTCATCACGATTGCGACTGACAACGCGCAACGCAACCGTGAGTCTGCGGAGTTCGTCGCGCTCGCACAACAACAGGCGGCACGCGGAGAATTTGCCGATTCGTGGAAAAGCCTCGACCGGGCAGACGAGCGGGCGCGGAAGGCGACGACGGACGAGGCGCGACTCGACATCGCTTTCCGCTGGCTCCAGGACGGAAGGCCCGGACCGGATCAGCCGTTCAGTCGTATCACCGACGCGGTCGTACCCACGCTCGATCGCGCCTTGCTGGACCCAAACCATCCCCGGCGGGCAGACGTGTTGGCGCACCTCGGTTGGGCCACGTTTCTGAAACGCCGCGATACCGGCACGGGAGATCCCGCGGCGCAGTACACACAAGCGCTGGCAATCGATCGAACCAACGTGTACGCGAACACGATGCTCGCGCACTGGCTATCGTGGCAAGGCAACGCCCCCGATGCCGCGCGCCCGTACTTCGATGCCGCTCTCGCGACCGGAAAGGAACACGCGCTGGTCCGAAGCTTCGAGCTCGCGGCGCTGCGTGCGCGTAACGACGAGAATGCGGAACCGGAGCTGATACGCGTCGCCAATTCGATGCGTCAGCAGAACGAGACCCTCGACACGCGGTCGGCGGGCGCCGTTCAAGCGGCGTACGTCCGTCGCTACGGGCCGAACGCATCCAGAACGGCTCAGGAAACAATCGAAGTCACACCTGTCGATCAACTCGCCACGTTTGTATGGCTGATTGGAATGCCTGACCTTTCTTACCGCACCGAGGTCCGCGACTACGTGATGGCGATGCTGAAGGAGGCCACTGGCGACCGGCCTGCGGCGCTCCAGGCGCTGCGCGCCCTCGTCGCGAAACTTGGCGGCAGGTTGGACGAGGAATTCCGGTCGGATGTCACTCGCGAGATCAAGCGGCTCGATCGCGAGCCTCGTCGCCGATAGGCTGCATGCCCGGAATCCTCATGTTCAGCGAACGCCCCGCGATCTAGCACTCATCCAGGTCGAGCGCGTCCCCCTGAGGTGTTCGGCTTCAAGCGGGACGAACCTCTGCACATTCGGCCACATAAGTCTCCTCCAGGGAAGACTTCAGAGTCCCTTCTCACTATTTTGGGCGCGCAACACTCCTCAGATCTGGCACGTTCCTCGCCCTTGGCTCCGCCACGGCTCAGTTCTGAAATTTGAGAGTGACCGGACATGAAACCAGTTTTGCTGAAGTCTGCTTCCGATTCTCATGCGGCAGCAGGGCATGAGAACGGGGATCTCGACGGCTTCCTGCCGGAGTCGTCCTCCCGGCCCCCAGCGGCGGCACCGGGGAGACGCAATCGCGCCGGCGTAGCCGTCGTTGGGCTCGTCTGCCTCATTGCGGCCGGAGCGATCACCGGTCTGTGGCTGCGCGCCTCCTCGATCGCGGCCAAGCCGATCACAGGATCCCTCCGCGTCGAATCGGATCCCCTGGGCGCGGACGTGCTCATCGACGGTAGCGCGAAGGGCAAAACGCCGCTCACACTCGCGCTCGCGGTCGGCCAGCATCAACTCGTCGTCCAACAGGGCGGCAAAACGCAGCAACTGGCAGTCACGATCGAACGAGAGACCGCGACGGTGCACCACATTTCCTGGCCGGCGGATCTCGACGGCGATCGTCGAGGCATGACGGTTGGCAGCCTGCGTGTCGTGACGGAGCCTGCGTCGGCGGCACGAGTCAGTATCGACGGCGTTGACCGCGGCGCCACTCCGCTGACGCTGACCGATTTGACGCCAGGCGAACACGACGTCGCCGTGAGAGACCAGGGCGGTTCTCACCGCCGTGCCGTGACCATCGAGCGCGGGGCGATGGCGTCCCTGGTGTTCAGCACGAACGCCGAGGGCCTGTCGTCAGGATGGCTGTCGGCAACGACGGACGCACCGCTTCAGATCTTCGAGGGAGGCAAGTTGATCGGCAGTACCGAGTCCGATCGCATCATGCTGCCTGTCGGCGACCATTCGTTCGAGTTCGCAAATGACTCGCTCGGTTTCCGCACAACACGCGCGGTGAAAATCGTCGCCGGACAGACGGCGACCGTGGCCATGCAATTGCCTCGTGCGCCGATGAGCGTCAATGCCGTTCCCTGGGCGCAGGTCTGGATTGACGGCCAGCCGTTTGGCGAGACGCCGCTTGGCAACGTGATGCAGACGATCGGCTCGCATCAGCTGATCTTCCGGCATCCCGAGCTCGGTGAACGACGGGTCACCGCGGTCGTCACCCTCAACCAGACAGCTCGTGTCGCGATCGATATGAGGAAGCAATGATGAGTACCACGATGCGTGTTCGGGTTGTCTGGTTCGCGGTCGTAATGCTTGCCGTTACCGGCAGCGCCCGGGCGGCCGACGAGACGCTGGCGGATGCGAAGGCGCTGTACGCCGCTGCTTCCTTCGAGGATGCGCTCGCGGCGCTCGGCCGGCTCGATGCGCTCGGTAGCGCTACTCCGGACGCGCAGCAGTACAAGGCTCTGTGCCTGCTGGCGCTCGGTCGAACCACTGAAGCACAGACGGTTACCGCGTCGCTCATCGTGGGCACGCCTGCCTACGTGCCGGCGGACAAAGAGCTCTCGCCTCGATTCGTGGCGCTCTTCACCGAAACGCGGCGCCAATTGCTTCCGTCGATTACGAAGCGGCTCTTCGCTGATGCCCGCGACCACTTTCATGCGAAGAATCAGGCGCAGGCGCTTGGAGAATTTGAAATGGTCCTGGTGCTGGCCGCCGACCCTTTATGGAAAGATCTGCCTGAGGCGGCGGATCTCAGAACCCTCGCGGCCGGTTTCGTGGACCTCGCTGGAGCGGCGCGGCCACCTGCGCCGACGCCGGACGTCTCCAGAACCGCAGCCGTCGCCGATGTGAAGTCTCCCGTCATGACTGCCCCGGTCCCGATTCGACAGGCGCTACCCCGATGGGTTCCGCCCGATCTTGCGAGCGGCCATCGCGAATACAACGGCGCAGTGAAGATCGTGATCGGTGCAGACGGACACGTGTCCAACGCGACGATCCAGGCTGCTACGCATCCGCTCTATGACGCGCTGGTGCTCCAGGTGGCGCGTAACTGGTTGTACACGCCAGCGACGCGCAACGGCCAGCCTGTGGAAGTGGAGAAGGTCTTAACGGTCCACTTGAAGGCAAACGAATAGCGCTGACGCTTCCCTATTCGGACGGGCGTAGCTGGACGTGCAGGCGGCGAAGGTGGCTGGTGGCGTCGAGGCTCACTGCGCGCTCTTCACCGAGATAACCGGCTTGTGTGAGCCGCAACCGTTGGTACCCGAGCGGTAGGTGCTGAATACGAAGCGGCGTGACTCCCCATCCGATTCCGTTCACTGTGACCTGAGCTCCGGCAGGATCCGAGGAGATAACGAGCTCTCCTTCGACTCCTGTGTCTGCTGTGGCGTCGGTCGTTAACGGTGTTTGAACCTGGACGCCGGACGATTGTGGTTCTTCTGTAGGCAGGGAGGCCGGCTCCCGCCGCAACGGTTCCGATGACGAGGCCCCCACCGCGGTGACGGCGCGGGCGACAGAGATCGCACTGGCCGCGAGGCGCGGACCAACCCAGACAGTCAGTCCCAACCCGGAGACGGCCATCATCGCGATCGCGACCATCGCCATGATCGGCTGCGCACTGGGCGACGTGCTGACAGGAGCGTCGACACCCGGCGACGCGTCATCCATGGGCCTTTCTTCGGCAAACGCGCGCGTAAAGCTGTGAACGACATCCTCAGACTGAAGCCCCACACACGTGCAATAGGCCCGCACCATCGCGCGCCGATACATCCCCCCAGGCCAGTGACTGATGTCGCCGCGCTCGAGGGATGCGAGATGACGCTGAGAAATTTTGGTGTGGTTCGAAATCTCGGTGAGCGAGATGCCCCTTCGAACGCGCGTATCCCGAAGCATTCGTCCGAATTTTGCAGCCTCGGACTCCTCGTGCGCTGTGAGGTTTCCGCCCTCTCCGCCGACAGGAAAATCAGGAATCTGCGAGCCCTGCCCGCTCTGATTCATGGTCGACGCCGATGGTTGGGGATGCATAAACAACGAGCGGAAACTCACAATCTACTGGATCGTGCACAGCTCTATCAAGCGGTACGACTGATCAATCCCTCGGCGCTCTGCTCGCCAGGGATCGACGCCGGTTTGGAAGCTCAAGATCCAGCCCACGCACAGACGGCGAGAAGAACTGGGGGCGGCCCCAACTGCCCCACGCCGGACATGGATCGGAACACGCATTCCGTTGCTGCGGGCGGCCGGAAATCAACGGTTTAGCGGGTGATGGGGTTTGGAAGTCCGCGTCCCCGCAGAACTTTCGTCTGCGCCACCGCGAATCGGGTCTCAAATGGCCAACGTCAACTGGCGAATCATTGCGTTTTGGGCAGCGCTCTGGTGGTTTGTCTACTCCGCCCCCACGGAGGACTTCTTCGCGCGTGCATTGCTGACGGGATCAGCCGCGCAAAGTGCTGAACACATGGAGGGATTTTGACATCTTCACGGACGCGCCGGAGCGCCTGACCCATGCGGGCGACGAATTATTCCCCCAGGGACGCCACACTCGTCTGGGTACTCCGTGACGACCCGTCACGACACGCGACGTCGGTATTGACTGATTGCCACGTCTCGCAGGAACTCGACGGGCGGTGGACAATGACGGTGAGTCGAGGTCTCATGACACTGGTGTCGGAGACACGCGAATCGCGTTCCGCAGCCATCGTGCGCGCCGAAGAACTTCAACAGATTCTGCTGCGATTTGGGTGGACGGACCGGCCTTCCGCGTGATCTCATCCCGATCCGTGAGCATGAGCCCGCGGCAGGAGATCCTTGCCGGCATCCGCACCTACCTGCACGACCACTTCCCTGACGTCGAGTTCACCGAGGACGTCGAGGTCACGACCGGCAACGTGATCTTTCACGGTCGCCCACGTAACCACCAGGTCGAAGTGACCGAGACCTTCCTCGATGGCGATAACGAGAACGCCGACCGCTCCCTGAACCACATCCGCGTCTGGAACCTCGCTCGCGCGCTCCGTGAAGCCAGGGGTCGCCTGGTCACGGTCGCCACGACGGGGCTGAGAATCGCGCCGTAGTCAGTCGTTATCCGAAGAACTGGTCTGTGTGCGAGATGCGCAGATGCAGGAGCCAGGTATCGCTGACGCGGCCTGCGTCGATAGGGCGTACCTGACCTGCTCGAACCAATCCCAGGAACTGTAACAGTCGGAGCATCAGCGAATCCAAGACCTCTGAGGGATGCTCCGCTGAATGGCAACTCGCGTTCCATGGGCGATGGCGTGATCGACAGCGCAAATCGCTGGCAGGAATCACCGCCTGCCAGTAACCGTGTAACCCTGACCACCTGGTGTTACACGGTTGCAGGCGGACACCGAAAGACGGAGGCGAAAATGAGCCCGATCGAAACTGTGATCGTCCGAAGAGGCTTCATCGACGCCTCCGTGCGCAGCCCTACGACCCTGCGGCCGCCATCTTCATCAGCTCCATGTGCTGCTGTGCCTGTGCGAGGCCGCCCTCGGGCTTGTTCCAGCTGATCGCCCCGTTCTTATCGGCGTCGACGCCAGCCGTGAGCTGCTCGGCTTTCGTCTGCATTTCGGCTGCAAGCTTGGCCGCTTCCTCCATCGACGTCGAGGCGCGAATTTTCTGCGCGATCGCGACGACTTCGTCGGCCATGGCGGCCGCGTTGGTCGCCGCAGTGTTCACGTGCATCGAGTGCGTTTTCACGCCCGCGTTTGCTTCAGGCGCTTTGCCGGCGAGGTCGGCGTGTGTGGCCACACCGGTCGCGGCCTTTTTCAGACCGTATCCGAGGCCCGGGCCCTGAGCAACGATGGTCGGATCAATCGCGTTGATGACGTGTCCCGCGTGGGTCTGCATCATCGCGAGCGTCGTCGATTTCGCGGCTAACCCGGCGTGCTGGGCGGCGGTCCTCGCTTCCGCCATAGCCGTGGGGAGGAGTCCCATGTTCATCGGGGTGCCATTGAAGCTTTCCATCACATGGCCGATGTGCGTCTGGACCATGTTGGCCTGGCCGGCGAGGCCCACACTCCAGATGCTGGCAGCGAGGAGGGAAACCCCAAAGGTAACTGACGTCAGAGTTCGCACGGTGCACCTTCTTTCGTGAAGAGTCAGCTGGGAAATTGGCTCGAGCGCGCGGGGGATCCTATTCCTTGCCACCCTGGACAAGCGAAATTACTGCTTCGCGAGATGCCACACCATTCCGCGACCCTCGCCGAGCTTGTCTCCTGCGGCCTTGTCCATTGCGAAATAGTAAAGCGGCTTGCCCTTATACGACCATTGTTTCGAGGCATCGTCGCGGGTGATGACCTTCCAGTCGCCCATGTCCTTGTCGCTGGCTTCGGCCTTTAGCACGGGCCAGTTGTTCAAACAGTTGCCGGCGCAGGCGGACTTGTTTGCCTCTTTGTCATTGTCAAAGGTGTAGAGCGACATACCCTTGGCGTCCATGATCATGCCATTCGTCACATGAACCGCAGCCGGCATCGGCGGCGTCTGCGCGAGGGCAGGTCCGCGGACCACGGCCAATGCCAACACCGCCATCGCCACAATAGTCATCGGTCGCATGGATTCCTCCTGAATTCGATTCTCTGCAGTCGAGACAGGGGCGCGCCCCATGCGCGTCCGGCGGGTACGGTAGCACAAGTCGGTGTGTCAAACGCCGGCCGCTGCGTGGGCAATGCTGAGCCGCCGCGTACCAGTACTTTCCCTGGCTCGAACGGCTTCGTCGACCGGCGGTCAATCGGGTTCATGTCTCGCTTTCTGACGGTCGCTCGGCGTTATCGATTGGGCCCGGATGCCGAAGAGGTATCCGTCTGCGCCGCGCAACTCGATTGGAGTCGACGCCGCACGACTTGATTTACCATCTCACCGAGGACTCCCCATGAAACGTCTGAGCGTGGCGTGCCTGGCCATCGTGGTATCCCTGGCTTCACTTTCGACTCGCGCGGCGCAACAACCGGCCTCCGACACCAGGCCCGCATGGTCGGCCGACCTCACTGACATCCGCCGCGTCGCGGCGTTGATTCCAGGGAGGAAACCGCTCCGGATCAACGTCCTCAAGTTCGCCGAGAGTCACCGGACGAAAAACTTCGTCGTGAAGGGTGAGGCGGCCGATCCAGGCACGCAGGCGCGGACGGTCTTCCAAGTCGTGTACGCCGACGGGTCGGTGATGGTCGACGCCGGTATGGACCTGCCGATGCACACGCTGATCGGGCGTGGTGCCGACGAGCCGTACTTTACGGAACAGGCGCAGCAGGTGGACAAGGCGCTGCGCAGCGCTCGGTCGATCATCTTCACCCACGAACATGGTGACCATGTGACCGGCGTGATTCGGACGCCCTATCTGAACGAGCTCGCGCCGAAAACGATCCTGACGCGCCAGCAGGTGCGGACGCTCGAGACAACGCCCCAGTTCCCTGATCTGAAGCTGACCGAGGAGCAGGCGCTGCGCTACCGCATCATCGACTACGACAAGTACATGGCATTCGCTCCCGGCTGGGCGCTCGTCAAGGCAGCCGGCCATACGCCGGGCTCACAAATGATGTTCATCACGCTCGACTCGGGCCGCGAATACCTGCTGATTGGCGACGCTGCCTGGCACATGGACAATGTGCGGAAAGCGACAGGCAAGGACGCGCCCTGGATCGTCGAGGACACGGCGGCGGTCAATGACCAGCTGAAGTGGCTGAATGCCCTCTCCGCCAGCGAGAAGAACCTCATCGTCATCGCGAGCCACGATGACGATGAACATAAGGAGCTCGTCGCGAAGAAGCTGCTCGGGGGGAAGCTGGAATAGGTTATCGCCGGCGCGCAGGGCGTTTCGGCACTCTTGGCGCGCGGCGTTCCTTTTTCGTCACTGGGCCTCGAACGATCGCGTATACACTCGCCACGGCACGGCGCGATGATGCGCGAGATTGACGTTCGCGTCCACCCTGGTCACGCGAAGGCGCCCCAACACGACGCGAAACGCTACGTGCCTACGATCGCGCATGGATACATCATTGAACGTCGACGCCACGTGTTCCGTGTTTTCGTGGCCTGTCTCATGAACGAACGCGGGCAGCGGATTTGCGTCGCCCGCCGCCGACTGCGAGCCGAGCTCGCGAAGGAGGAGTATGCCACCACGTGGCAAGAAGAAGACTAAGCGCGCAGCGTCCGTCAAGCGACGCAGCAGCGCGCGCGCAGGCGCAAGCCGCAAACCAAGCGCAGGCCGGAAACGGAGCGCCGCCGGAGGCCGTAAGCGCACGATGACCGGCTCGCGCAAGAGCGGTGGCGCCGCGCGCAAGCGCGCCTCGGGCGCGCGGAAAAGCACGACACGAAAGAGTGCGCTTCGAAAGACCACCGCTTCAAAAAGCGGGGGACAGCGGCCGCGCAGCGCATCCGGCACCAGTCCCGCCACGACGACGGTGCCCAGCCGTATGCCGCCACGCCGTTCCCCACCCACAGCGCGCCCGGCACCGGCCCCCAGCGGCGGGATGATGGGCGGGTCGCCATCGGACGAGCGTGACGACATGACCATGCCGATGGATAACGACGAGCTCATGGACGAGACCGACGTCGACCTCGGCGTTGAGGACGACGGCGGAGACGACGACCTCGGGGGCGTGTAGGTACGAAACTGGCGGCTGATTCTCCGGTCAGCCTACGTCGGCGATACACGCCGACTTCGGCTTGGCCGCGCCGAAGCACGCGTCGCGCGGGGCTGTTCCTGCTCCTGTTCCTCGTCTTCCTGATTCTGGCGATTGCAGGGGTCCGCAAGGTCATGAACTAGGCCATTAGTGATTAGCGATTGGTGATTGGTGATTGTGGTGGCCTGTGCCCTTGAGATCACAACCGATCGCGATCACTAATCACGAATCACTAATCACGAATTATCATTGAAGCCGTTGCGAGGAACGGCTGCACTCAGCGTTACTGTCCTCGTGCTTGTGCTGGCATCGCTGCCGCAGGCACAAGGCACGGCCCCAGCCACACCGCTCACGCTCATCACGCGTGAGGGGCGGCGACCCGTTCCCACGATCATCCTCAACGGGCAGGAATTCATCGCGCTCGACGATGTCGCGTCGATGTTCCAGGTCACCGTGCGCGAGGACGCCCTCGCTGGCGGCGTGACGGTCAGCTATAAGGGACGAACGGTCGTGGCATCGGCGGATCAGCCGATGGCCTCGGTGAACGGCCGTGTCGTCACCCTGCCCGCGTCTGTGGCGCGCGTCGGACGGCGCCTGTTCGTGCCGATCGATTTTCTCCCGCGCGCCCTGGCACCGGTCTACGATGCGCCGATCGAGCTCCGACGCGGGCCCCGGATGCTCGTTGTCGGCAATGTGCGCGTCGTGCGCGTCGTGCCACGCATCGAAGCGGTGGGACCTCCGACGCGCGCCACAATCGAGATTACGCCTGCCGCGCTCGTGAGCGTGGCGGCCGACGCGGGAAGGGTGCTGTTGCGCGTCGATGCAGATGCGCTCGAGGTCGGGCCGACGCCCCCTGGCACCGGGCTGATCGATCAGATCCGCACCGGCGATCAAAGCACAACGGTTGCAATCGCACTGAGCCCGCGCGCCGGCATGCCGCGCGTATCGACGACGACCACGACCGACAACACGCGCGTGTTGATCGAAGTGCCGCTTGCGCCGCAGTTGCAGGATACGAACGCCGCGCCGGCGCCTCCCGCGCCTGGTCCTCCGCTCAGCTCCGCCACTCCGACGGCCGATGCTCTTCTACCGCCGGCGGGGCCAAGGCTGCAGACGATGGTGATCGACCCCGGTCACGGCGGTGACGATGTGGGCGTTCGCGGCCCCAAAGGGACTATCGAAAAGCAAATCACGCTCGACGTCGCGCGACGGCTGAAGACGCTGGTGGAAACACGGCTCGGCGTCCGCGTGGTGATGACGAGAGACGACGACCGCGCGGTCACCCCTGACGAGCGGGATGCCGTCGCCAACAACAGCAAGGCGGACTTGTTTCTCAGCATTCACGTCAACGGCGCCGTGTCGCCTTCGATCGCGGGTGCAGAGGTGTACTACCTGCGGCTCGATCGCGAAGGCGAAGACGCGAGACGCAACGCTGCCGCCACTGAGCTCGTGTTGCCCGCCGTCGGCGGCGGCACGCGTCCGATTGACATGATCAGGTGGGACCTCGCCCAATCGTTTCACGTCGACGCTTCCGCGACGTTTGCGTCGATCCTCGAGGAAGAGCTACGCAAACTCATCCCGATGGGTCCGCGGCCGCTCCAGCAGGAGCCGATGCGCGTCCTGGCGGGCGCCAACATGCCGGCGTCGCTTGTCGAGATTGCGTATCTCACCAACCCGGACCAGGAACAGCTCGCGCAATCCGGCGACTACCAGGCGAACGTCGCGCAGGCGTTGTACGACGCCGTATTGCGTTTCAGAAGTTATCTCGAGACGCCGCCACGCCGATGACCAGAACTCGGTATATCCAAATCGGGGCCGCCACACTGGCCGTCGCGTTCACGGCGTGGGGCGCCTCACGCGTCCTCGAGCGAATGGTCTCTCCCGTGCCCCAGCAAGCGAGCACGGCGACTGCCAGCAGCGCCGTCGCGAGCGTTCCACACATCATCGCGACGCTCTACTACGCCAGTTCGGACGGGCAGTCGCTTGCCGCCGTCAAGCGCGAGGTTCCGCTGGCGGACGGCGCCCTCGCACAGGGACGCCAGATCATCCAGAGTCAGCTGGAAGCGGCGCCCGCGCCGTACGTCTCGGTCGTCCCGGCAGGGACCACATTGCGGGCGTTCTACGTCACCGACCGCGGAGATGCCTTCGTCGATCTCAGCCCCGAAGTCTCGACCGCTCACCCGGGCGGATCGACCACCGAGCTGCTGACGGTCTACGCGCTCGTCAACGCCGTCACCACGAACCTCTCGTCGGTCCAGCGCGTGCAGATCCTCATCAGCGGCAAGGAAGCGGATACGCTCGCCGGCCACGTCGATTTGCGCCGTCCGTTCGAACGCGACACTTCGCTGGTAAAAACTCCATAATGAGACGCACTTATGCGCCCTGACGGCCGTCTCGACGAACAGCTCCGCCCCACGCGCATCACCCCGAATTACCTCATTCACGCCGAAGGATCCGTCCTGATCGAGTCCGGCAAGACCAAGGTGATCTGCACGGCCAGCGTCGAGGACCGCGTGCCGCCGTTCCGACGGAATTCCGGGAAGGGATGGGTGACGGCGGAGTACGGCATGCTCCCCCGCGCTACGACGACGCGAACGCAGCGCGAAGCCTCGTCAGGCAGAGTGGGCGGGCGGACGCAGGAAATCCAGCGGCTGATTGGACGATCGCTACGGGCTGTCACGCGGATGGAAGAGCTCGGCGAACGGACGATTACGCTCGACTGCGACGTCATTCAGGCAGACGGGGGAACGCGCACCGCGTCGATCACCGGCGCCTTCGTGGCGCTCGTGTTCGCCGTCCAGAAGATGCGCGACCAGGAGATGATTCGGACCATGCCGATCCAGGACTACGTTGCGGCCACGAGCGTCGGCATCGTCGAAGGGATGCCGATGCTGGACCTCGCGTACATCGAGGACTCCAAGGCCGACGTCGACATGAATATCGTAAAGACCGGCGCCGGGTTGTACATAGAGCTGCAGGGGACCGCTGAGGCAATGCCATTCGGGCGCGAGGCGCTCAACCGCCTCCTCGATCTCGGGGATACGGGTATTCGCCAGCTGATCGCTCTGCAGCGCGGCCACGTCGGCACCATCCTCGGAAAGTAGAGGCGGGCATTCGGTCCGCCTGACCCGGATGCGCCAGCTCCTCGTCGCCACCACAAATGCGGGAAAGCTCCGCGAGATCCGTACCCTGATGTCTGGCGTACCGCTGGAGCTGGTCAGCCTCGCCGACATCGCGTCGACCTCCGAACCCGAGGAAACCGGCACGACGTTCGAGGAGAACGCACGGCTGAAAGCGCGATGTTACGCAGAGCGAAGCGGGCTACTGACCGTAGCGGAAGACTCGGGCCTCGTCATCGATGCCCTTGACGGCGAACCGGGCGTTCGATCTGCGCGTTTTCTTCGTCCCGATGCGTCATATCCCGAGCGGTTCGCGGAGATCTTCCGGCGGCTGGACGAGCGGCCGGAGGAACCCAGAACAGCTCGCTTCGTTGCGGCGCTGGCGTGTATCGATAACGGACAGGTGATCTACGAAACCACAGGAGTTGTCGAGGGTGAGGTCGCGAGTGCGCCCCGGGGCGCCGGCGGTTTCGGGTACGACCCTATCTTCTATTACCCGCCGTACCGACGGACCCTCGCAGAAGTCAGCGAGGCTGAGAAGGTGAGCGTGGCGCACCGCGGCGTGGCGTTTCGCGCGTTTGCGGCCTGGCTGCTGAAGGGCGGACCTCAAGGTTTGCTTCTATGATCGTCACTGTGACTCGGCTGGAAGGAACGAAGAACGGAGAACATGTTGTTCTCCGTTCATCACCCAGAGTCTGGCCGCGGACGTGTTCCGTCCGGGTATTCAGGGGCGGGGCGTCTTGGCCCGTCGGTCTTACGGCTCGTGAGGCAGGAACTGCACCGACCGGCCTGGCAGGTGAACTTTTCTCAGGTCCGAGCGGCTAGAGCCTGATCGGACCGCATGAATGCCCCATCACGCGTACGTAACAGAAACTTCGCATCGACAAGCGCACCGAGCAGCGCATCGCATGCAGCCCGGTCGAGGCCCCACAGCCGCTGCGCCTGCGCCGCCGTCAACCGCAGTCCGGGCATTTCGCGATACTCGCCCTGAACTCGTCGCAGTACGTCGTCAAGCGGCTGCTGTGCTGTCATGGGTTCCTCCGTTTTCCCGGTTGTGATGGGGACTTGCGCGATCGAGCAACGCGGATGCCACCGACTCGTCGTCGACGCTCGTTCGCGGGATCGCGCGTTAATTCCCACAAATCGAAGACGTTGCCGATTAGCCGCACTCTGAGCCATTTCATTTCTGCCCTTTAGCGCGTCAGAAACCGTATAGACGCTGACAGCGATCTGTAACGAATCCCGTCAGGAAATTCCGCGGCGCAGGCGAAATGCCATCCGTTATTGCGGGACCCCAGCCGGACCAAGTCATCGGGGCATCCTCGTTGCAGCCGTGCGCGCCGGAGATATCGAATGCCAATGAATCTAGAGCTCCACAGGAGCGAAGAAAGCGTCTGGGATCGCGCGGACGGTCGGATGAACTGGGATGGAGAGCGCTGGCTCCTTGCGATGATGGCGGGAGCATTTCTGGCGGCAGGCTTGCGGCGCCGATCAACTGTCGGATTGATGCTGATGGTTGGCGGCGGAGGGCTCGCCTGGTGGGCCTCAGCAGGCAGGGACCAGCGGCGCCATGGACGAGGCCGGCTCCGCGCAGCGTGGCCCGCGCGCGTTGAGGAAGACCCGGTCGTCGAGGCGTCTGAAGAATCATTCCCGGCGAGCGACGCGCCCTCCTGGACCCCGACGACTGGAAACAGACCCACGACGCCGCGCGGAGCGCGCCGTTCTTCGCAGGCCCGTTAAGGCGCCGCGAGCGGTTGACTGCCCAGACGGTTGCGAGTAGCGTAACGCGCACATTTCAACCTTTTTCAACAGAGGTTCTACATGACGCGAGACGACTCGGATCGTCCGGGTAATCCCCCGATCTCAAGACGAGTGCTGATTGGCCGGATTGGCGCAGCCGTCGGCGCCGTTGCGCTGGCGCCTCGCATGGCCAACGCACAGGGCGGGCAGGCTGTGCCGCCGCCTCCGGCGTACGACACGCATCGGGACTACACCACGACGGAGCCGATCAGTTATCCCGACCCCGACATTGTCACAATCGATCCGGCGTTCAATGCCTTGCGCGTCAACAACACCGCGATTCACCGTCTGTGGACCGGCGGCATGTGGTCGGAAGGACCCGCGTGGTGCAGCCAGGGCAAGTACCTGGTGTGGAGCGACGTCCCCATGGGCGTCCAGCGCCGCTGGATTGATGACGACGGCCGTGTCACGGTGTTCCGCAATCCGTCGAACAACAGCAACGGCAACACGTTCGACTTCCAGGGACGGCAGGTCACGTGCGAGCACACGGGACGCCGCATCTCACGGTACGAGCACGACGGATCGATCACGGTCGTGGCGGAATCGTACCTAGGCCAGCGGCTGAACTCTCCGAACGATGTCGCGCCGCACCGCGACGGCAGCTACTGGTTCACCGATCCGCCGCCCGGCTTCACCCTGTACGAAGGCGCACCGGAGGTGGCGGGCGGCACCACGAATCCGGATGGACGGTACAACTCGCACGCGGGTCAGCCAATCGGCGTCGGCAATGCGAAGCGCGAGATTACAACCGCCAACGTGTTTCGAGTGGATCCGATGAGCGGCAAGGTCGACATGATGGTCAGCAGCACGAACCTGCCCGGCAACCCGAACGGGATCGCCTTCGCGCCCGACTACAAGAAGGTGTACATCGTCACGAACGGGATCGTCCACGGCTTCGATCTCAGCGCCGAGAACAAACTGTCGAACCAGAAGGAATTCAGCAACTTCATGGTTGACGGCATTCAGTGCCGCACCGACGGCATCCGCGTCGACGTGAATGGGAACCTGTGGTGCGGCGCCAACGCCGGTCGCAACCTCGGATATAGCGGTGTGACCGTGTGGTCGCCGGAAGGCAAGTTACTCGGGCGGATTCGCTTGCCGGAGACGTGCGCGAACCTTGCGTTCGGAGGGCCGAAGCGCAACAGGCTGTTCATGACCGCCGGTCAGTCGTTGTACTCGGTCTACGTCAACTCGCAGGGCGCGTCGCCGGGCTAGGACACAATTACACCATCCTTAGTCTCACTCTTCTGACCGCGTGATCGCGTCCTTTCTCGAGCACGAGATGGGCGCGCTCACGCGTGGGCAACACGTTTTCCCGTAGATTCACCAGATTAATCGTCTGCCAGATGCGGCGCGCCGTGGCTTCGGCCTCCTCGGCTGTGAGCGCTGCGTACCGATGGAAGTATGAAGACGGGTCCTGGAACACCGTCGCGCGCAGCTTCAGGAACCGCTCAACGTACCAATGCTCGATGTCGGACTCGTTGGCGTCGACGTAAATTGAAAAGTCGAAGAAGTCCGACACGAACATCGCGGGCGACTTCCCGCGCCGCGTGCGCGTCTGCAGCACGTTCAACCCTTCGACGATG